>Ga0315339_1000824_pt1 | contig 32980 bp, 25 predicted proteins | sample ASW17metaG_FD_204514 | JGI IMG/M metagenome (GOLD analysis project Ga0315339, IMG submission 204514) | Ammonia-oxidizing marine archaeal communities from Pacific Ocean, United States - ASW #17 | ecosystem: Environmental > Aquatic > Marine > Oceanic | place: USA: California | collected 2016-12-05 | reverse complement strand
ACTCTTCACATACCCTACGAGGTTCGCGATCTGCTCGGCGTATCCGGGCGCGAAGCGCCGCGGGCCAACGACGATCCCGAACCCGGCATTCCCTACCCGTTCGGCGCCAGGGCTGCTGCATCCGGCTTCCGACAGTGCCCCGGACAGGTGACCTGACCCCCGAAAACGGATCCAGATATGATCTCACGATCTGGGTCGAAGAAGGGAGGTCAGAATGCCGAGTAAGAGGCACAGCGCCGGGCACAACGAAATAGCCCGCAAGCCGCGCTCCATAGCGAGCATCGCAGGCGGCGGCGCAACAGCCTGCGGTACAATCGAGGGCCCTCTGAGAACGCAGGGTCGAGCGATGAGCATGCACTGCGGATCGAACCGATCCTAGGGTCCGAACATGGACGTCAGCATCATCATCACCAATTACAATTACGGCGCGTTTCTGGAGAGGTGTCTGCGCAGCTGCCTAAGCCAGCACCTGCCCGACCACGATTTCGAAGTAATGGTGGTGGACGATGCCAGCACAGATATGTCGCGGGAGATTCTGCAAGTCTACAAGAACAAAGTCCGCAAGATTCTACTGCCCGAGAATCGCGGCGTGGCCCATGCCTCGAATGAGGGCATCAAAGCTGCTGAAGGCCGCTTCATAGTTCGCGTCGATGCCGACGACTACATCAACAAGTACATGATCCTTACGCAGTCACTGTTTCTCGCCTTTCATCCCGATCACTTCGGGGTATCCGTAGACTACGCGACCGTGGAGTCGATCGGCGACAGCAAGATCGGAGTGCACTCCGCTATCGACGAGCCTATCTCCTGCGGGATCATGTACAGAAAGGACATCTTCTTGCGCGAAGGTCTCTACAACCCTGACTTCCGCCATCGCGAGGAAATGGAGCTGCGAATGCGCCTGAGCGAGAGATACGAAATCGGCAACATACCGATTCCGTTGTATCGATATCGGCAGCACGAGACGAACAAGTCCAAGAGCGCCGAGTTCCAAGAGATCGGTAAGGAGCTGACGAAGCAATACGTCGGGTCCGATGAACCCGTGCCCTCTCAGTAGATGGTCAAGATCATCTCCGAGATCCACCCGCAACACGGCGGCGACATCGCTGTCGCGTCGGAGATGATCCGGCAATCAGCGCTCAACGGTGCCGACATCGTCAAGTTCCAGTGGTACGACGATGGGCAAATGGTCTTCGGCCGTGAATATGGCGATCTGGAACTCTCGATGGACGATGTCATACACCTGATCAAGATCGCCGAGCACTACGACGTCGAGCCATTGTTCACGATCTTCGACGAGGGATCGTTCGCAGGAGCACGTGAGCTCGGCCTCAAGCAGATCAAGATCGCGAGCCGCACCGTTACCCAGTTCCCCGATCTCTGCTCGCGCATGATCGACTACGCTGACGAGGTATACGTCTCGCTCGGGTTCTGGGAAGGCGAGGAACTCCCGTTCGGAACCAGCGACAAGCTCCATTATTTTTTCTGCATCGCAGAATACCCAACCTACCCAACAAGCATGAAAGGTCTTCCCACGACCTACGAACGAGGCGGCATCGAAGGTTTCAGTGATCATTCGCTAGGAATCGACGCCGCGCTGCTGGCCTGCGCGCGGTCTGCCTTGTACGTCGAGAAGCACTTCTCGCTCGACAAGACGAACCAGCAAGAGAGACAGCTCGCCCACGTCTGTAGCATGGGGCCGGAAGAGCTCCGCGAACTCTCTCATTTCGGCAAGCGCCTCTGGAGAATGCAGGATGTCCTCATATCGCAGGACGCGCAAGCGGGTTCGTGACAAAGGCACCCGGTTGAAATGGGCGGCCTGAAGACGAGTCGAACGGGGTTCATGAAGATACCCATTCAATTAGGCTTGAGCTCTACCGAGGAAACTCCTGAGCTGATCGTCGATCTTGGCGCAAGATCCGGCGTCCTCCCGCTCTGATCCGTCCAACGCTGGCGGTCGGTTCGATTCGGCCTGCTGCTGCGGTCTCGTCGAAGCAATGCCATCGTCCAACACATGAGAATCCTCTACTTGACCACCAGGACGGTGCACCACGCATACGTCCTGGAGCGTCTAGAGGACGCGGGGCACGAAGTCGTAACAGTCAGCGAGGACGGGATCGACTTCAGCAGCACCGGCGTGTTCAAGGCGCGTGTACGACGGTTCACGCGCAAACCATCCATCAGGGCGTTCGTGAAGTACGCTCCGTTCGTCAGAGTTCCGCTGTTCGACCGAATCCAAAGCAGCGCCGAAGGCCGTATGCTCGAAGTCAAACGGTCGACGTCGGCGCGCCTGCACCTGCGGAACATCAACGAGCTCGTGCGCGAAGCGCTCCTCGAAGAGGATTGGGATCTGGTCCTCGTGTTCGGCACGCGCCAGCTCGGCCGCGAGTTGGTTGCAGCACTCTGGGAGCGCGCCATACCGATGGTTAACGTGCACTGTGCCATTCTTCCTTATATTCGCGGTCTCGAGTCCCATTGGTGGTCACTCGTACGACGCCAGTGGCACGAGATCGGTGTCACAATCCACTTCGTCGAGCAACGGCTGGATACCGGAGACATCGTCGGCCAGAGTACGACCGATCTGAATAATGTGGCGCATCCGTGGCAACTCCGAGGCGTGGCGACGCGGGAGGTTGCACCCATTATCATCGCCAACGAGGACCGCTTGCTGAACCACAAACGCGAGCGTTTCGTCGAGAACCGCTGGGAGACGGACGGCAGGTACTATTCGTTCCCTGGCCTCCTAGTACAGCTGGGTGGAGCTTTGAGTTTCTACCTGCGGAAGCTAGGTCTGTGACGAATCGGTTCGTGCCGCTGTATCACGGTGTCATGGATCGGCAGGACTATGAGCGGGACGCGTTCGAGCAGCAGTTCCAGAAGCACCTCCCGGAGGACGAGTTCGAAAGTCAGATCGCCTGGCTGTGCGCCAGCTTCGAAGTGCTCACCGTCGACGAATTCGTCGACAGCGCCGTGCTGGGAAAGTCGGCGGCGCCTGCCGCGTTGCTGACGTTCGACGACGTCTACGCCAACTTCTACACCAAGGCGCTACCGATCATCGAGCGCCATGGTTGCCCGGTGACGTTGTTCCTATGCACAGGATTCGCAACCGGACAGGTTGTGTCGTGGACGGACGAGATCGAGCGCCTCGTCATCAACACCGACGAAGCGGAGGTCGAAGTGCTGGACCACCGTTTCCAGACGCACTCCGCCGTAGCCAGACACGAGTGCGTGCTGCAGCTGAAGACACTCTTGCAGAGCCTACCCACGCCAGTACAAAAGGCTGCCATAGCGCGGTTGCTGGCCGACTACGATACCGGCGCGTCGCTGCCCAAGGCAGAAATGCTCTCATGGGATGCCTACTGCGATCTTCGCGACCACCCGCTGGTCACCGTCTGCCATCACAGCCACTCGCACAGCGTAATGCTCAACGAGACTTCCGGGCGAATGCTCGCGGACCTCGAGGAAAACGTCCGGCTGCTGGGCGCACCACAATACTTCGCGTATCCCTGGGGAGTCGCGGACGTCCACTTCGATGAACGCGTGAAGTCGTGCGTGCAGCAGCAAGGTTTCCGGGCTGCGTTCTCGGTAGAGGACGCCCCGACGTACGACGATATCGACCCGTTTGCCATACCTCGAAAGGAGATGCGGGTGGGCGACCACCTCGAAATGCTGACTGCTGCTGGGCGGCTCTCTTGACGCACGCGTCCGGAGTACCCGCGGCAACTGGAGAAGAACTGGAATCGCCGCAACTTGGCGAACGAATGCATGCGCTCGCCGCGGAGCTGTTTCCCATCGGCAGGAGCATCACGGGTGACGGCGTCCGTGAGACGCTCGAGATCCTACGACGTGATTTGCCGAGCCTCGTGACGCATGAGGTTCCCTCCGGTGAGCGGGCCTTCGACTGGATCGTGCCGGACGAATGGAACGCGCGCGAGGCATACGTAGTGTGCCCCGACGGGAGCAGAATCCTCGACTTCGCCGACACCAACCTCCACCTGCTCGGTTACTCGATGCCCGTGGACAAGCGGGTCCCGCTCGATGAGCTCCAGGCGCACCTCTACTCCGAGCCTGAACAGCCGGACGCCATTCCCTACGTCACCTCGTACTACGAGAAACGCTGGGGCTTCTGCATCGCCGACCAAGAGCGTGAGCGACTCCGAGAGGGAACCTACCGAGTCAAGATCGACACGGCCCTCGAGCCCGGACACCTGAGCTATGGGGAGTTGATCGTCCCAGGACAGACTACGGACGAGGTACTCATCTCAACCTACGTCTGCCACCCGTCGATGGCGAACAACGAGCTATCCGGACCCGTCGTCGCGGCGCACCTGGCACAGTGGGTGCAATCTGCGCCGAGGCGACTTACCTACCGTTTCGTGTTCGTCCCCGAGACGATCGGCTCAATTGTCTTTATCAGCCGCAACCTCGAGCATCTCAAGGAGCACGTCGTCGCGGGCTACAACCTCTCCTGCATCGGAGACGACAGGACTTACTCCTACGTCCCGACTCGGGCCGAGAACACGCTTGCGGACCGTATCGCCTTGCACGTGCTTGGACACCTCCACCCGGAGTTTGACCGCTACAGCTACCTCGAACGGGCCGGCGACGACGGCCAGTACAATAGCCCTGGCGTCGACCTGCCAGTGGCATTGCTTGCCCGGAGCAAGTTCCGCACTTATCCCGAGTATCATACGTCCGAGGATGATCTGAGCCTCGTGACCTCCGACGGATTGTACGGTGGGTACAATGTGGCTCGGCTATGTTTGCTGTGCCTGGAGCACAACGAACCCCTCCGCAGCACCGTACTGTGCGAGCCTCGAATGGGAAAGCGTGGCCTCTACAGCACACTGAGCCGCAAAGGCGACCATACCGCCAGACGGACGATGATGAACATCATGGCATACGCTGACGGACGAGATCTGCTCGAAATAGCGGATGCGCTGGACGTACCGTTGTGGCGGCTGCTCGAGTCCGTCGAGACGCTGAAGTCAGAGCACCTGCTGACGCCGGCCTGACAGCGCGGGCGTGTAGCCTTCCCGAGCGCCGTCCAAGAGAGAAGTACCGAAAAGGAGTAGCTTCGTGAGCAGTCCGAGCGCGGTCATCCTCGGCGTAACCTACGGTGGACACGATACCTCCGCGGCCCTTATGGTCGACGGTGATCTTGTCGCCGCCGCTGAGCAAGAACGCTACGACCTGACTAAGCACTCCCGGGCGTTTCCAAGCCAGGCAATCGGCGATTGCCTCCGCATTGCGGGCATGACCATCGATCGCGTAGACGAGATTGCCTACGCTGGCGACCGGATCCGGAACATTCGAGAGGCCTATCTTCGCCCGGCGCTCGAGAACGAGTACCGCATTGGTTTCCTGATCGAGGATATCGAGCGGATCCGGAGGTCATACGAGATGCTCGACCTCGTTCGTCGGGAAACCGGGTTCTCGGGCCCCATCAACCCGTACCGGCACCACCTCTGTCACCTGGCGAGCGCCTATTATCCCAGCGGTTTCGAAGAGGCGCTGCTCGTGAGTCACGACGGGATCGGCGATATCGAAAGCAGCATGACGGGTATCGGTCGAGACGGTCGCATCGAGATCGTTCACGATACCAATCACTACCCGGACTCACTCGGATTGCTGTACTCCGCGATCACCTTCTATCTCGGTTGGAGGCACCATTGTGACGAAGGGATCATCATGGGGCTCGCGTGCTTCGGTGACCCGCACGCTACCGTGCCGGGCGATGGGAGGACGTACACCGAGATCTTCGCGGAGATCCTGAAGCAGACAGGGTCGCTCGACTATGAGGTTGGCCGAGACTGGATCTCGTATCACGAGGTTCGAGACAAGTGGGTCAGCAACCTCTTCGTCGACACGTTCGGCCCCAAAAGACACTGGGAGGATCCGCTGACGGATCATCATCGGAACATAGCCGCAGCGCTTCAAGGGCGGCTCGAAGAAGTGGTTCTGAGCCAACTCTCATACTGTCGCGAGGAGTACGGCCTCGAGAAGATCGGCATCGCCGGCGGGGTCGGGCTGAACTGCTCGCTGAACGGCCAGATCTTGGATAGCGGCTTGTTCGACGAGCTGTTCGTGCAACCGGCCAGCGGCGACAGCGGGCTCGCCGTCGGCGCCTGCTATCTGGCTCATCAGAAACGGAATCCCGAGTACCGACCGAGACGGATGCACGACTTCTACTGCGGCTACCGAGCCCGCGCGGAAGAGATCAAAGACGCGGTCGAGGAGTCAGAATGCGAGCACAGCGAGCCGGGCGATCTCTACGCCACGGTGGCGGAGCGCCTGGAGGCCGGCCTGATCGTCGGCTGGTACGACGGCCCGGCAGAGTTCGGACCGCGAGCTCTGGGTAACCGGTCGATTCTATGCAGACCCTATCCAGCCGAGATGAAGGACCACATCAACAGTCGAGTCAAGTTTCGCGAACCGTTCCGACCCTTCGCGCCCGCGGTCCTCAGCGAACACGCTAGCGAGTACTTCCATCTCGACCAGGACAGCCCGCATATGTTGATGGCGGTCAAGGTGCGAAATGAGAAACGCCACGAGATCCCAGCTGTCGTGCATGTGGACGATTCGTGCCGCGTGCAGACGGTTCGGGCGGAGAACAACCCCCGGTTTAGAAAGTTGCTCGAAGCCTTCCACTCCCACACGGGCGTTGCCGTCCTGCTGAACACCTCCTTCAACATCAAGGGACAGCCGATCGTGAACACACCGCAGCAGGCGATCGATTGCTATCTGGGCACCGAGATCGACTGTTTGGTGCTCGGAGATCTCTTCATGGAGAAACAGGCCTTCGGAACATGACCGGGATGGCGAGAATGACGAAGGAGCTCGGTACGGACACGGCCATTACACGAGGCCAGCTATTCATTGACGGATGTTGGCGGGACTCAACTTCGGGGAGAACATTCAACTCCCTGAATCCGGCCACCGCGAAGCCTCTCGCGACGTTCGCGGAGGCCAACGCCGACGACATCGACCAGGCCGTACAGGCTGCCAAGCGTGCCGCCCTTGCCGAGGCCTGGACGAGCATCGTTCCGAAGGACCGCGAGGAAATCCTGCGCGATATCGCCCGCCTCATCCTCGAGCATCGCGAGGAGTTCGCCCGGCTCGAGTCGCAGGATGTGGGGAAGCCCTACAAGAGCGCGCTGGAGGGCGATATCCCCGGCGCAGCAAGGAACTTCGCGCACTTCGCGGGCTGGGTAACGAAGCTCTACGGAGAAACCTCACCAGTGGACCCGGCTTTCTTCAACTATGTGCTACGCGAGCCCATTGGCGTCGTCGGCGTCATCACGCCCTGGAACTTCCCCTTGGCGATCGCGGCGAAGAAGATCGGGGCTGCGCTGGCGGCCGGTAACAGCGTCGTCTTCAAGCCGGCGGAGCAAACCTCGTTGACCGCGCTGCGACTGGCGGACCTGGCTCAAAAGGCCGGAGTACCTGATGGCGTTCTGAACGTCGTCACCGGCTTCGGGGAGGAGGCCGGAGACGCGCTGGTAAAGCACCCGGACGTCGGGATGATCAGCTTCACCGGGGAGGCGGCAACGGGACAGTTGATCCAGAAAAACGCCGCAGCGACGCTCAAGAAGTGTGTCCTGGAGCTTGGCGGCAAGTCCCCGAACGTCGTCTTCGCCGATTGCGACCTCGACGAGGCCGTCACCTGGGCCTACAGCTCGGCGTTCGGCAACCAGGGCGAGAACTGCAACTCCGGAAGTCGGCTCTTCCTGGAAAAGAGCATTAAGACGGAGTTCCTGGGCAAGCTGCTGGACGCCGTGGAGAAGACGATCGTCGGCGACCCGATGAGTGAGCAGACGACGATGGGAGCGTTGGTGTCCGAGGAGCATCTCGAGAAGGTGCTCTCGTACATCTCGATCGGCATCGAAGAAGGCGCCCGTCTGGTTTGCGGTGGCGGCCGGGTCGAGGTCGATGAATGCGCCGGCTACTTCGTCGAGCCGACGATCTTCGACGGCGTCACGAACGACATGCGAATCGCGCAGGAGGAGATCTTCGGCCCGGTGTTGTCGGTGTTGGAGTTCGACGAAATTCAAGACGTGATCGCGCAGGCTAACGATGTTCAGTACGGCCTCGCTGCCTGCGTCTTCACCAGCGACATCGTCAGAGCACACTACATGGCGCGTAAGCTGAACGCCGGGACGGTGTGGATAAACTGCCACGGTGTGGTCGATCCGAACTCACCGTACGGCGGGCGGAAGCTCAGCGGGCTGGGCACCGAGGGCGGGTTCGAGGGAATACTGGAACACACACAAGCGAAGAGCGTCTGGGTCAACATGAGAACCGCCAGCCGCTTCGAGAGCTAGGGACCATGTTCGTATTGGGCGTGATTCCGGCCCGCGGCGGGTCGAAAGGTGTCCCCGGCAAGAACATCCGCCTGCTCGCCGGCAAACCGCTAATCACCTATAGCATCGAGCGAGCGAGCGGCAGCACGCGGATCGACCGAACGATCGTCTCCACGGACGATGAAGAGATTGCGCGCGTGGCGAGCAAGCATGGAGCCGATGTCCCGTTCCGAAGGCCACAGCACCTGGCTACCGACACGGCATCCATGGCCGACGTCCTGAAGCACTCTGTGACCTGGATGGAAACCGAAGGTGGCGTCGAGAGGGTCGATTTCATTGCCTGCATGCAGCCGACCTCGCCGTTCGGGACTCCGGGGGACCTTGACCGTGCCGTACAGCTCGTTCTGGATCACGAAGACGCAGACGCGGTGATGAGCGTCTGCGAGGTCGACCACACGCCCTACTACCTGAAGAAGATCGTCGACGAACGCCTCACGCCGCTCATGCCAGATGACGATCCGCTCCGACCGCTGCTGAATCGTCAGCAGGCACCGATCACCGCATACCGCCCAGCGGGTGTCGTCAGCGTGACTCGACGCGACATTTTGATGGTAGGCAACCTGCGGTACGGCGTGATCACGTTGCCGCTGATTCTGAGCCAGGAAGATTCCGTCAACATCGATCAGGAGATCGATTTCGTGGTCGCCGAGAGCATCCTCGCCGAAACCGGAACGACAGACAAGTGAACGTCGCACAGGAAATCGTCGGCTGGATGATTGGCAAGGGGATTCGGTGTGTATTCGGCATCCCCGGTGGTGGGGCAAGCCTCGACCTGATCAACGCCGCCGAGCAGGAGGGGATCGAATACGTCCTCATGAGCCATGAAGGCTCCGCGTCGACGGCGGCCGCGGTCTTCGGGGACCTCGAAGGAACGGTCGGCGTGTGCTCCACGATCATGGGTCCGGGCGCCATGAACGCGGTGTTCGGTGCCGGGCTGGCCTGCCTCGAGAACCTGCCGCTCATCGTCTTCACAGACCGCTATCCCAATTCAGTCTGGGACAAGATCTCTCATCAGAGAATCTGCCACCACGAGCTGTTCACGGCAGTCGTCAAGCACTCCGGAACGGTCGAGGTAGGCAACGTATACGGCGTGCTCGACGCAGCGTACGAGCACGTCTTCCGGGGTAGGCCCGGGGCAGCTCACATAGACCTGCCCAACGACTTGCTGAATCGGGCGAGCGATTCTCCGAAGCCTTCCGCGCGGCCGACAGGCACGACCTTTCCGTCAGAAGCAGACATCCGAGCTGCCGTGGTGCAGATCGATCGCGCCGCGCGACCCGTTCTGCTCGTCGGAGCCGGCGCGAAAAATCCGTTGCTGCGACGGTCGCTGACCGCTTTCGTTGACAAGCTCGGCATCCCGTTCCTGCCAAGCTATCGGGCCAAGGGTCTCATCTCCGAGGATCATCCATTGTATGCGGGTGCGATGTTCGGCCTGTCGAACGAGGGTTCTTTCGAACACTGCGTGCTGTCACAGGCCGATCTTCTGATCCAAGTCGGCACCCGCCGAAGCGAGACCCCGCGAGTGTGGGGCTTCGATACGGCAAGCGTGCTCATCGACGACGTCGATCCCGGCGAGGAATCCGTCGCCCCCGCGGGCGTTCGGTTGATCGGCGATCTTGGCGATCTGATCAACAACGTCGGGCAGCAAGTGAGCCAGCGTGAATGCTGGGATCGGCGGCAGATCCAATCGCTGTGGGAACGCCTTCTGAGCAAGGTGGAAATGTCGGACCAAGCTCTCACCACCGAAGGGGTGATCACCATTGCACGCGAGTTGCTCCCGAAGGAGAGCTACGTCTGCAGCGAGACCGGCGTGTTCAACATGATGCTCGGCCATCTATGGCGATCCTATCGACCGAACACGTTCCTGACACCTAGCGCCACAACAACGATGGGCTTCTCGATCCCTGCCGTGTTAGCCGCGAGCCTGCACGATCCTGCGCATCACGCTCTGGCATTCTGCGGCGACGGTAGCTTCCACATGCGCGCCGGTGAGCTGGAGACGCTCGGGCGAATCGGGGCGAGAGTGGTCCTGGTGGTCTTCCACGACGGCGGGCTGGGGACCATCAAGATCCCCTACCGTGCCAAATCGTACGCCTGCGGCGGGTTGGACTTCGGCGACGTCGACATCGCCAAGATTGCCGACGGCTACAACCTTCGCGGCGCTCGTGTTTACGACCACGCCGGCTACCGTGATGCGCTCAGCGAAGCACTCCGGCACGATGGCCCGACGCTGATCGAGGTCATGATCGACGCCCGAGATTACGATCGATTCGTCGACGAGATCCGTTCCAACATGACCCTCGCCCATTGAGCGCGATCAGAGAGCTTGGAGAGCCATGACGGTCTGCCCGCACAAACGACTGCAACGCCTCTACGAGGCTGTCTGGCGCGCCGCCGGGGCCAATTCCGAGACCGCTGCGCTGGTAGCGCAGTCCTTCGTCGAGGCCGACCTCATGGGATTTGACTCTCACGGCATCGCGATGCTGCACCGCTATGTCGAGTTCATCGAGATTGGCTGGCTTGATCCATCGGCCGAGCCACAAATCGAGACCGAGTCGGACAGCACCGCCGTGATCAACGGCAACTGGGGTTTTGGGCAGCTGGCTTTCCACTTCGCGATGCGCGTCGCCGCGAGCAAAGCGCAGAATACGGGCACCGCCAGCGTCAGCGTGAAGAACGCCGGGCACTGTGGACGAGTTGGGCAGTACCCGCAGGGCGTCGCTGAGAAAGGCTTGATCGGCATCACGATGGTCAACAATCACGGTGCCGGCAACATGGTGGCGCCGTTCGGCGGCACTGAGCGGCGCTTGTCGACCAATCCGCTGGCCGTCGCGATTCCGTATCGAGACGGTCAGCCGATCCTGCTCGACATGACCACCAGCGTCGTGGCGGAGCGGAAGATCAAGCTGAAGAACCTCAACGGGGAGTCGGTGCCGGCAGGCTGGTTCATAACTCGTGACGGCAACACACCGACGGATCCCAGCGAGTTCTATGGTGACCCCCCTGGCGCGCTACTGCCGTTCGGTGGCGATGTCGGCTACAAAGGTTTCGGGCTCAGTCTCGTCGTGGACATACTCTCTGGGGCGCTTTCAGGGGCCGGATGCAGCAACCCAGACGCCAGCCGAGTCGGCAATGCCGGCTTCGGAATAGCGATTGATCCGTCCCGCTTCGCGCCGGGATCCGCCGATTGGATCGAAGGGCTGATCCGCTACGTCAAGAGCTCCGCCACGCTCGGCGAGGCGTCGGAGATTTACTACCCAGGCGAGCTCGAGCAATGCACCCGGAAGCGTCGATTGGAAGAAGGCGTGCCGGTAAGTGACGATGTACTGTGCTTGGTGGCTGAAGCTCTGACCCAGCTGGACCTCCCCCAGGATCTCATCGTCGCATAGAACAGCTAGGGCCTTGGGGATGCGAACCTGCTTCGCGCGACCCATCATCCTGTACCGTCACGTCTATCTGCCTTTGTACCCGCAGTACGCAATGCGGTCGGCAACATTTCTGGATTCCAGGAGAGCCCCATACTCGCGGTTGGCACGATCCATGAACTCCCGAATATCACGCGAGGTCGCTTCCTGACGTTCCGATCCGAGCACCCATTCCGGCACCGAGTGAGCGGTAGTTTGATCCGGCTGGGGTGCGCCGACCGTGAGCCAATGGACATGATTGAACAGACTGTAGTACTGCGCAGTCCGTACTCTTCCGGGAAACCCTCCTGCTTCCATCATGCGCCTCAGTGTCTCGGGCGAGTAGTAGTAGACATGAGGAAGCCGGTAGTAGAAATCACGGAAGGCGGAAATCTCGAACACGGCAACCAGCGCATCGTCGACATTCGGTACTTCCAGATACACCGCCCCACCAGAGACTAGATGGTCTCGGCACAGCGCAAGGAACGGCAGCGGATCCGCTATGTGCTCAAACACCTGGAAAAGGAAGATGATGTCGTAGTGCTCGCGCGGGAGATCGGACGTCTCCAATGGCTCGTCGACTACATTCAATCCACAGTGGGTGCGCGCGAACGCGGCATCCCCCTTGTGTGGCTCCACCCCGGTGACTTCCGCACACCGGTCCCTGATGGCGTCGAGAAAGTGACCTGTGGCACAACCTACCTCCAGGACCTTGCACTCTGGCTTCAGCAGGCTGCCGACTCGTTCCACACGGGCCTCCTGGAACGGCCGCATGATCGCAAAGAGCTCGGCCGGCGAGCTGCCTCGACCCAGCACGGGGCCGTGCTCTTGGCGATACTCGGGCTGTCGGTAGTCGATCGAGTCGTCCTGCGGGTTCTCCAGCGAGATCAACCCACATTGCCTGCACCGAACGACTTTCCGCTGGATCTCATAACGCAGCTCGGCGGCAACGACATCGAAGTCTCCGCCATCACACAAGACACACTTCATTGCGATCAACCTTCCGTATACCGATCGACATAGACCTTCCAACGACGCATGTAGCGCCGCTCCCACATTGGGAAGTAGACGCTCGTTGCCGGGCGACGGACGATCGTGAACACAACGAACTCGACGAGCTTGACGTATGCGCGGCAGGCCCAGTTGCGCAGCCCCCGCAGCCATGGACTATCTACTTCGCGTCCGGACTCGGCCAGTGTGTGGACGATCTCATCCGCGACCTTGAAGAGTGCCGGGCGATCGCGCGGGAAGTCACAAATATCGTGTACGTGGTCAAGTACATCCGCATACTGTTTCGCCGCATCCCAATCACCAATGTCGAGAAGCTCCAGCGCTGCGAAAACGTCGTCGATCTCCTTCGGTTGAATCAGACCGGTAGTCACCGGGTAGTACATGGTCGAAGACCGGTCCACGTGTCTAGACCCTCTCTCACCGAGAAGCGGGTCCAGGCTGATTCCCATTCTCCCGGACGCGACGATCTCGTAGTTCGACGTCGAATTGAAGCTGGCAACGGCACATACTTGTCCGAGCCAGGCTTCGAGTGACAGATCGTGATGCTCGATCGAGACGACCCCGGGGTATTTCTTCAGCAGGTATTCATACGCTCCGAGATCTTCACGGGGGTGCGGTCGAACAAGCACCTTCTGACTGCGGCGTTGACACTCGTCGAGCAGCTGCAGCAAGACGCCCATCGCCGCCGCCTGCAGCCAGAACACGTCCTCCATTCCACCGTCGGCGGGGTATATCGAGCCCCGGTAGCGGTCGGCTCGAAAACTATCCACGGTCTCGATGTGGTTGAGCTGACGATAGGGGTTCAGGTGAATGAACCTGCAAACAACCCCCAACGGCAGGACACTGGCGGGCACCGTCTCAAGGCTGCGGCGGTGATGGTAGTCGAAGCGCGGCGCCCCGGCCACGCGGAGCTGGTCTTCCGAGAAGTAACCGGCCGACACGAGGTAGCGTCGTGAATGGTCGCCCCAGAGATGGAAACGGGCCACGGTGGCGATCTTGGCGTCGCGTTGAGAAGGATCGACGCTGTAGGCGTACTTGCGCTCCAGTCCCTTGTCGTTCGGTATCGCACCCTCGGCCGACATCATGTGGATATCGGTCCTCGTGGCGACGCCGCGTAGGTACTCGATGGGGATGTTGAGCGCATTGCCCAGGATGACGGCGTCGAAATGCCCGAAGCGCAGATAAGTCGGCAGGCCGGTGCGATTGGTCAGAGTAACGACCGCGCCACGCCGCTCCAGGACACCTTTCAACGCGGCACCGACGAAGAAATCACGCCTCAGTTCGTCGACATCGATCAGGATGTGCGGCTTCGATCTGTTCGACGTGGCCATTCAGACGAAGCTCCGAGCTGCGCTGCGATCGATCAAGCTCTGGCCTGAAGCACGTAGTTGAGGCCACCCTCCCCGTACAACAGGCGGGCGAGGTCGTGGTCGTGTTTCTCGTAGAGGATCGAGAAGATGCGGCGGATATTGTCGTACTTCGGCCGGCGGCTCACGCGGTACCACGACGAGAAGCCCGCCGTGGCAAACATCTCCTCAAGCTGCTGAGTGGTATAGGTCGCGTACTTCGGCGCCTGGATGCGGTCGAGAACCGACAGGATGAAGTCACGGTCGACCAGACGCTCGAGCGCGTCGAGCAGCTGCAGGGCGTCGTGATGACGCGGGCTGCCGTCGTCCTCGAGGTTGTCTCGAAGAAACCCTATCTGTGTTTGCACCCATTCGACCGACAGTCTGTTGTCGATGAACTCGTGGAAGAAGGGATCGTTCTGATACTCGTCACGCAGCAGTCCCTTGAATAGTCGAGTCGCGATACCTCCCCCCCCTCCAACGGTAATCAGCGCGTTGCCGCCGGCTCGGGTGACGCGGCAGATTTCGGACAACCCGCGTTGCTCGTCCGCCGTGTGATGGAGGACGCCCTGGCAGAGGACGAAGTCAAATGAGTTGTCGGCAAACGGCAGATCGAGCACGGAGCCAGTCCGCAGCGACCACCGGCCGGCGTATTCGGGCTCGGCGTCAAGCACCGGTCGCAGCGATTCGGCGAACGAGCAGTCCAGCTCCAGGGCAACGACATGCCTTGCGCCTAGTTGCAGCAGGTTCACGGTACCGCAACCGCTCGACCCGGCCCCCACGTCAACACACAGCTTGTCGTGGAAGAAATCGGATGGCACGCGGAGATTCTGGGTTGAGATCAGACTGCGGAAGCGCTCGACACTTTGCGGCGTCTCCAGATGCTGCCGATGGATCCGGTCGAAGACCTGTCGAGTCTGGCGCTCCAGCTCTTTAGCAGCCATGCCGATGAGATCTCGGGCTTATCGAAGTTCGAGCGCCGCGTCGGGTCGACGCGGCGGGGAAGTCATCAGGTGATTATGCGATAGTTTCTCACGCCCGTAGGGGGCCCCGCTCTGTCGCACTGGCGGCGATCCCTAGCGGCCCCTGGTCGTGCGCGCGAGACGCTTGCGCAGGGTCAGGAAGGCAATCTCTGACAATTATACCTGGCGACGCGCCCACAGCGACTTTCGGCCTCGCCGTTAGGCTGCTGCCGACAGCGTCGGATTCTGCAGCGTTCCGTGTTGCCGCTGAATCGCCTCCTCGGCCTGCTGCAGCGAGAAAGAAGAATACTGTCGCGGATGGACGCCGATCTGCTCCAGCACCTATCGAGCGCCGCCGCGCGCGACTCGCGAAGTAGGAGGATCCAGAGCGCGGCATCCTGAGAGTAGTGATACTCCTGACCTGCTGGGCTGCAGCCGCATGCAGATGTCGCGGATCAGCGTGGTTGGCTTGGCCATCGAATGCTCAGTTCGTGCGCTAGCGCACGAAAAGGTAGTTGTAGATGGATTGGTAGGGGCCGACCTCGAAGTCTTGGCCGTGCCGCTTCCCCGCCAGTCGAAAACCTGCAGTCTCAAGTCCTTGACTGATCGCGTCGACCGCTTCCTGTTGTTCAGAATCGATCTCGATCGATACGGATCGCAACCGCTGGGAGCAAAGGAACTTCATCCCGCCGGCGACGATCTGAGTCTCAAGCCCGTCAACGTCGATCTTCAGGTGATCTGGCAACTCCACGTCAAATTGGTCGACGAAATCGTCGAGCGTGTAGCCTATTGCACCCTGTGCATGAAGTTCAGACGATGGCGTAGGCAATTCCGTGCCAAGGCGGAATTCGTTAAGCGCAGCTCCCGGCTGCGGGGCTGAGCTGACGAGCGATCCCATACCCGATTTCGCACCAAACGCCACAGGAAGCGCAGTGACTCGATCGCCCATGCCGTTGATCTCTATGTTGCGGTTGAGCACGAAGCTGTTCCAGGCCGACGGCTCGAACGCGAGTACTCGGATTCCTCGGGCCGCAGCGTAGACCGTGTAGAGGCCCACGTTCGCGCCGACGTCCCACAACACGTCTTGGGGGTTGAAGGAGTCGATCCACGAGATCGTCTCGGGTTCCTTGGTCAACAATGTGTTCGCGCGCCACACGATCAGGTTCGAGGGGCAATAGAAGCGCAGCGCCCCGTGAGTCGTCTCGATCGTTCGGATCGGCGTGAGACCTGCGCTCAGATCCGCTTGAACGAATACGCGCCGGCGTGACCCCAGCGGCATCAGTGCCAGACCCAACAGTGCTTGAATGAGCTTCAGCAGAAACGAGTACAGCACCCACCTCCCCGCGACCAATCGCGGCGACGCCCCTATTTCCCGCCGAGCTTCCGCATCGACACGCGGCCTATGTCAACCCGTATTCCAGGTCGGCGGTGTTTGGCATCTCGGCGTTCGGATTGTCCTTCGAAGCCGAGAAGTGCTGCTCCATGTACTCGCCGCGTAGTTCCTCGAAGACCTTGTTGCCTTCCGCGGTATCGGCTTCCGCTTGTTGAATCGCGGGCCAACGTTCCCTGGCCAGCTTGACGTAGAGAACAAAGCACTTCTTCAGGCCTTCGATCTCCGCAGCCGGGTAATCCTCCAGCGCCAGAGCCGGTTTATCGGTCAGACACTTCGTAATCGTATCGGGGTGGATCAGGCCCATGTCCTCGCACATCCGGCGTAACGGGGTTCCGTGGAACGGTGTGAACGAGTAGATGTTGTGGTTGTCAGCGCCGATTCGCCGATTTAGCTCGACGGTGTCGAGAGCGAGCCGCCGGGTCTCGGTCGGGAATCCGGTGATGTTGTTCACGCTGAATTGCACGTCGTAGCGATGAGGGATCTTCAGCGTCTCGACGATATCGTCGTTCTTCCAGCGACGATCGATGACCCGTGTTCGGAAATCCTCGTTCCCATGTTCTATACCAAACGAGATGCGGTGCAGGCCAACGCTCGCGAGCTTCCGGATCTTGTAGTCAGTGACTGTCTCGGGGCGCGTCTGCATCCAGAAGGGGAGCTTGATCTCCGAGTACATCTCGCAGAACTCCTCGAACTCGGTCATGTTCATGGCAAGGAACGTGTCAGCCCAAAAGTAGTTGTATTCGACCCCGAGCTCTTCCTTGAAATACAGCAGTTCCTTATAGACGAGGTCCATCCGTTTCTTGCGGAAGAAAGAAGCGTTGGTGTTCTCCTCATAGAGCCGCATCTGGTCCGGAGAGTTACAGAATCGGCAGGTAAACGGGCATCCGCGGGCCGTCTCTACGGGCAACATTCGGTACACACGCCCGGCCATCGGCCTATATAGACGGGCCTCTTCGAACAAACCGATATCGAGCATGGGATTCTCGTTCACGTCGACAGGGTCGGTGACCAGATTCTGACGAATCGAGCCGTCGGGCTGCTTCAGCCAGAGGTTGGTGACATCGTCGTACGACTTGCCGCGTTCGATGCGGTCACAGAGATCGATGAGAGCATGCTCGCCCTCGCCAACACAGACCATGTCGACGAGCCGATGGCGCAGAGCCAGCTCGGGCGCGAAAGTCGCGAAGACACCTCCGACGATGACCGGAACTCCATGTTGAATGATGTAGCCTTCGATCTCCTCGAGCAGCTGCACGCCCAGCTCATACATGTCTTCGGTAGAAGATACGGCAATCAGATCGGGATTGAACGAGCGTACCTGCGCGCGGATGTCCTCCCGCCAATCCGAGGTCCGCATGCTGATGCCACGTCGTCCCATGTCGTACGGGACGACGTTGAGATGCTCGGCCTTGGATCCATCAGAATCGATGCCGTAGTCGGTTTGATAGTAGGTTGCGTCGAAGATCTCTGTCTGGTGGCCCTCACGTTTGAGCAAAGCAGAGAACAGGGCAATCGCCGGAGGAAGCATGTTCATTCCGAACGTGTTCGGATAAACGAACAGCACCTTTATTCCCATGGACTGGGCCTCGCCCTATGCCGACTACGTATCCCGCCGGTAGCCGACCCAGAGAGGTTCAAGTTGTCGGGTGGTAAGGAGTCCGCGCGAGTTCGCAGAACTCGGCTAATTCGTAGCTGCGGCGCCTGGTTGCGTTGCACCGCTGTCAATACCGACATGTGCCTCAACGTCAGCGAGATCGACGAGAGCAATTGTAGATACTCTCATGATGTTGGCTGCCGTCGTACTCTTGGGTTGGCTCCCACACCGAGATGCATTGACGGAGCCAGCCTCGCGGGCCGAGATATGGAAAGTCGTCGAGCGAAACGCTGGGCATCATGTCTTCGAATCTGAGGGTCCTGTTCATCCGCAGAGCGGCTCGCGAGACCGACTTTGTCGAGGAACAGGCCCAGGCACTCAGAGAGCATGGTGTAGAGGTAGACTTCTTCTATCTGCACGGTTCCGGCAGCCGTGTGTACTGCGCCGGCTATCGACAGCTTAGAAGGCTCCTCAAGGAAGGTAGGTACGACCTCGCGCACGCTCACTACGGGTTGTCGGGCCTTCTATGCGGCATGCAACGGATTCGCCCCACCGTCGTCACATTTATGGGATCAGACGTAAACGAGCTCCGGCTGATTCGTCCGCTGTCGCGGATCGCATACCACCTGAGCGCCCATTCGATATTCGTCGAAGATTCGCTGCGACGTCGCCTGAACGCCCGCCGGAAGACCGCGATCATACCCTACGGTATCAACCTCAGCGAGCTGACCCTGTTGGACAAGGCAGAGTGCCGGCGAGAGCTGGGTCTCGATGCGCAGGCTCCTTTAGTGCTTTTTGCTTCTTCTAGCGACCGGCCGGAGAAGAACTACGGCCTCGCGAGAGCGGCCGTCGAGCGTTTGCCCGACGCGTCCCTCATCGAGCTAGGCGGCTATACCCGCCCACAGTTCATAAGGCTCCTCAATGCAGTGGACGTGCTCCTGATGACGTCGTTGTCTGAAGGCAGCCCGGTGACGATTACCGAGGCCATGGCCTGCAACTGCCCCATCGTTTCTACCGACGTTGGCGATGTCCGGGACAAGATCGAAGGAGTTCAGGGCTGCTACCTGACATCCTACGATCCCGACGACGTTGTGGATAAGCTCAAACTGGCGCTCGATCACAAAGGCCGCACCGACGGGAGAACGCGAGTGGCACACTGGGACAATGGTCTTGTGGCAGACCGGATCCTTGACGTCTACCGCGCCGTTCTACGCGAGCCTGGGCCAAGTCTGGCGTGATCCTCCCGGACGGCTCATGAACGGGAGCCCTTCGCGATAGGCAGTGCGGGTCAGTGTTCCGCTGCCACTTGAGCAGAGATCGTGGGCCTAGACTCGTCCTTCACGCCGATCGACGGCTTGCTGTTCCAGAGGTTTCGAATTCCCCATCCTTGCCCATGTGTTCCAAAGCGGGTGCCGTCACCGACTGCAGCGAGTCGCGGGCCGACGCTCCCTTCTGCGGGTGAACGGGGCGCAGTCACGCGTCTTCAGGTCCTTCTCGACCAGTTCGAATTCAGCGGCACAGAATACGAGCGCGTCACGCCTCTAACAGACGGGAGCCTCGGATTCAGTGTGCAGCGCGAGTATCCGAACGATTTGGCTTACAAGCCGCCGCGTCTAAGAGAATGGCACCTCGTTCACGTCCGATCCCTGGAATGTCACGACCGTAGGACGCAAGCGCTGCAGTACGCAGAGGAAGCCGGAGAGGCCTTAGTGCGCGTGGACGAGATGATACTGGCCCTGGCGTATTCGTCGCCGCAGCTCGCCGTAGCGACCGAGATACGCTCGCAGGGCGCGCCCGCGTAGATCGAAAAGGTCGACGGTGACGCCGGACGCTCGCAACGCGTGCGCCTGTTCGTCGACGAAGTCCGGCATGCTTGTCGACCTGCGGACGAACAGGACTCGCAGGTCCTCCGACGTCATTACGTCGAGATCCGCAGTCGCCAGCTCGCCAGCAGATCTTTCAGGCTCGTTTCAAGGGGGGTCGTCGGCACCCACCCTGATGCGGCTCGTAGCCGAGAAGGATCACCAACCTGGCCGGAGATTCCGCCAGGTCGGCCGATGTCTCCACGGTCGCCGATGATTTTCAGGTCATCCCTCTCGCTGAGTGCGGCGAGTCGCTGTACGATCTCACCAACAGACACCGAGCTTCCACTACAGACGTTGTAAACGTCGCCGCTGATGCCGCTTTCCAGCGCCGCCCAGTAAGCGCCTACAGCATCTCGAACATCCAAGAAATCTCGGCGTGGCGTCAACATTCTGGCAGTCACCACAGGCTCCTGAAGGCCACACTCGATGCGTGCCACTTGTTGCGCGACTCTTGAGCAGACCAGTGAAGTTGGTTCCCCTGGTCCAGTCAGGTTGAAACCACGAACCCGTACCGTGTCGACCTTGCCGACGTTGAAGAACTGCTCCGCCAGCGCCTCCTGTGCGATCTTCGTTGTCGCGTAGAGACTGATGGGTCGCAAGGGGGAATCCTCGCTGATAGCAGTGTCCGGGTCGTCAGGTTGTCCGTATATCGCCGACGATGAGACTACGAGGACGCGGACGCGCTTGTCTGGAATTTCGGCTGCAGCGGCAAGCAGTTGGTGCGTGCCGAGAACGTTGACTCGAACAAAATCCTCGTCGGTCGCGCCGCTCTCAGGCAGGGCAGCAGCCAGGTGGAAGATCCAGTCGGGGTTGCTGAGGGCAAGTGCCGCATCAACGGCGTCGCGGTCGGAGATATCACCTTGGATTCGGGTGACTCCGCGCGGGACGTCGCGGGATTGCGCGAGGCCCAGGACCTTGGCGCCCTTGGAGATTGCGTATTGGCAAAGATGGCGTCCGCAGAAGCCGGACGCGCCTGTGACGAGAACCCGCATGAGCCTAGCGGTCCATATCGGCGGGAAGGAAGTCGTCCTCCAGCTCGGCGAAGTCCGTCAGGGCGCGCTCGTAATCGTCGTCACGACCGATATCCAGCCAGTACCCATCATGCTCGTAGCACTCTACCCGCTCACCAGCGGCGCCCAGCTTCGTCACCAAATCAGGAAGGTCCAGGTGCGTGCCGGCCTCGATGTGGTCGAGAACCTCGGGCCGGAAGTAGTAGATGCCCATGCTCACCCAGAAAGGGTACTCCGGCTTCTCGATGTAACTCGTCAAGCGGGATTCGTCATCAAACTCGACGACTCCGAGGTCGACCTTCACCTTGCGCGGATACACTGCCAGCGTCGCCATCGCTCCGCTCGCCTCATGCCGCGCACGCATCCGACTGTAGTCGAGGGTCGTCAGCACATCCCCGTTCATTACCAGGAAGGAATCGTTGAGATCGTTCACTAGCGCCAGGGGCCCGGCGGTCCCCAGAGGCGTGTCTTCCTTCGAGTAGTCCACATCAATGCCGAACTTCTCACCGTTGCCACAGTACGCCATGAGTAGTTCAGCGAGGTAGCCGACCGCCAGTGTGACGTGGGTCACCCCGTGGTGGCGCAGCTGGTGAAGGACCACCTCCAGAATCGGCCGCGTGCCGATCGGCATCAGCGGTTTCGGGAGGATCGCCGTGTAGGGCCTCAACCGCGTCCCTTTTCCGCCTGCCAGCACCACGGCCCTCATCAGACGAACTGCTCTCTGTCCGGATACTGTTCCGGGTGGTCGCCGATCCAATCGATCGTGCGTCGGAGTCCCTCCCGGAAGCTCACCGCCGGTTGCCAACCAAGCGTTTCTCCTGCCCTCGTATTGTCGGCGATTAGTCGGAAGACCTCGGAGTCGTCCGGCCGGACCCGGCTCTCCTCCGCCTCGACGGGTAACTCGCGGCCGACCAACTCGACGATGATTTGGACGAGATCCTGAATGCTGATCTCCCGACCGTTACCTAGATTGATCACGTCTCCGACTAGACCTTCAGCGTTGCCGGCCCGCGCGAAGCCATCCACGAGGTCACCAACGTATGTAAAATCCCGCGTCGGGCTGAGATTGCCAAGTCGGATCCGATCCGAGCGTAACGCCTGCACGATGATCGACGGGATGACAGCGCGTCCCGACTGACGTGGACCGTATGCGTTGAAAGGTCGCACTGTTACAGCGGCCACACCATAGGATCTGATGAAGCTCTCGACGAGCTTGTCGGCGCCGATCTTGCTGGCCGAGTATGGAGATTGACCGCGCAGCGGATGGGCTTCGTCGATTGGCGCATACTGAGCCGTGCCGTATACCTCGCTCGTTGAGGTGTGAACGATCCGGATGTCCTTGTGCTCTCGTGCTGCCATGAGGACGTTGAGTGTGCCGATGATATTCGTTTCCACGACTTCGACGGGATTCAAATACGAGTACGGTATCGAGATCAGTGCGCCGAGATGGTAGACGACGTGGACATCAGCCATGGCGCGAGCCACGGTAGCCTGGTCGCGAAGATCTCCGTAGAAGATCTCCACGTTGTCAAAGAGTTCGTCCGCTAGCCAGCGAAGATGGCCGACGTCCGTACGCGAGTTGTAGCGCACAAAAGCCCGAACGGTACAGCCGTCGCTGACAAGCCGCTCGACGAGATGGCTGGCGATAAAGCCAGCGGCTCCGGTAACCAGTGCTCTCATCGTTGATACTCCGACAAACCTGTGTGTTGCGCGATGCTCGGTTCACGACGTCCGCAAACGCCGCGGCCGACGCCAGCGCTCGGGAGGGGAAGGTCGGTTCCGAGTCGGACATTTTCTGTGGGAATCAGCCACGGCCCGGCTCTGCGTGACCGAGAGCCTGACAGGGGTGCAACGCTGTTCGTCAACGGCGATTCACTGTTCGACCTGAGGCTTGAACACCCAAGTGTAGCGTACCCACAAGCCCAGGCTCGCTATCAGCGGCACTGGTAGATCCGGTATCCGTGCGGAACGTAATGCGCGAATTGGAACGCCCCGGCTCAGTTGATGAAACCGCTCGGTCGATCGCTATCGGACATGGTTCTATTAGACGCTCTCGTAAGACGCAGGAGGAACTCTTTCCCCTCGTCAACGGGGTCCCAACAGCTGGACGACCAGCGGCTCATCGCGCGCCAATCGCGATAGCGCTGGCAGCGCATAGCTTCCCGTGGTGTCCAGCAGCACAAACCGGGACCGGCCGGTGCGCTTGTGGACAAGCCGGATCATCGTGGCGGGCACGGGTTCGGAGGGGTTCGCATCGGCGGCGAGTACCGGATGTTCGATCTCCGAGATCTCGTACGAGACTCCCTGTAGAGGGTGCCGGCGCGCACAAACGACGCGGGCTGCTTGGAGCATTGCCTGGAGGCGCTCGTGCAGCGACCCTGAGCGCCACCTGAGCGCCCTGTGCGCTACCCGGCGGTATTGGCCGTCGACCAGATAAGTCCAGGTCACAGCAGCCACAAGACGCGTGTGGAAGGTAATCCAACCGTGCACGACGCGAACAGGGTGCAGCTTCACGTTTAGCCATCCGCTGACGAGGAAATAACTCCACTGCCATATGAGTCGCGCGCTCCAGGCCCCACGGGCGCATGCATGGGAAATTCTCCACCTGGGCGTACGCAGCAAATAGCTGAGCCGTCCGATCTCTGGGCGATCACCGTGTGTCGGTCGCCGGGAGTCCTGATTGAGAACGCGGGCTTGGTGCTCGGCTTCGACAATCGCGTCGAACTCGGCGGTGAAACCTCGATAGGTGTAGCGACCGCTGCCGACAATCTCATCGTAGGTGCGATCAACGAGCTCCTGGAGGTAGCGATCGTCGAGCAGACGTTGGGCGACCTCATCCATGTTCGAAAGATCACGTTCCAGGGGGATGAAGTGCCGCTCCGACTCGATGACTCCCGAGTACTCCCCCGGGTACAGTACGAGCGCAGTTCGTAGCGCCGCCGCCTCGAAGACGCGCGGCGATATCACCTCCATCATGATGTTGCCTTCGTACGGTCCGAGGATCTCGCGGCTGACCTCTTCGAAGTCGGCGCTGGGGTGTTCGGCCATGTATCTCTCGACGCGGGGCTCCAGCGTGCCGTCGAAATCGGTGATGCTCGACCCGCTGCCGGTTCCGAGTGCCGCCTTGGCGGAGGCCTGGAACCGCATCCAATCCCGGCCATAGACGCGGTCCTGCAGGCGCCAGCTGATGTCGCACGTCAGGCCGTACTCCGGAGCCAGCTCCGCAAAGCGTTTCCCGATTTCGACTTTCTGCTGGGAGAGAGCGCCCAGCGAGAACGGTAGCTCTCGAGTTCGATAGGCGACGTGGACGGGGCGCCGAGCGATCGGCTTGGTGCGGATACGCGACAGGGCCCGAGGCACGTACCCGGTCAGGGTCGTCACCAGGCGAACGTTGTTCTCGCGAAGCTGCCCATACAGAGCAGCGCAAGTAGCAGGCGAACAGAGCGTGAACAGGACATCGATGCCCATGTCCAGAAGTACGTCGACCGTGTCGTTTACCCGCCGGTACTCGTCCTGGAGGAACTGTACCTTGAGCCCAGAGAAGGAACGGATGGCATCACGTACCGGATCCGGCAGGTAATAGTCCTGGAGAATCCAGATCGAATAGTGAATGACGACGACGTCGAAGCGATCGAGGTCGGGCTGCTCTGGCCGGACCCATCGGCGCGGGTTGAGTCGGTAAACCTGGTGCGCTGAATAGCGGGAGAACGCGTCCATGTGCTCGATGATGTTGGCCTGATACTCCCAGCTGGGATCGCAGATCAAGGCGATCTTGAGCGGGCGTCGCCACCCCGATCGGGATCCCACGCTAGCTACTTGTCCTGAGCGTGAAGCCGCGCTCGAAGGCCCCATCGATAAGCACGTCCATGCGTAGGTTGATAGCCCTGCAGGGGACGCGAACGCCGTACGCGGGCGAGTACCAGTCATCGACGATCTCCACGTCGAGTTCTTCAGGGTGTTCCAGAACGAGACTCGCGGCCGGGGCGGTGAGGGTAAGCACTCCCCCACTCCCGTCCGGTTGGCACACCTCGATTCCCGGGGCGCAATGGAAGTGCCAGCGCAGCGTGTGAGCGCCTGCCCCCTGGAGTCGGTCCGAAATCTGCAGTAGCCCGGTATCCGTATCGAGCTGGAACCTCCGCTGGTGGCGCACAGCCGCGTCGGCGCGCTCATAGCCACCGTGGCTCCCCGTGTAGCGTGCCGTCATGCTGTCGACCTCGAATTCGTCATGTTGTGGCTCGGCGCTCTCGAACATGCGGAACAACCACTCCGCTCGGAGCTCGTTCTGCTCGAGATCGTCGACCTGAAGCGTGTTGTGATGGGCGGTGCTGCGGAAGCGGTTTCTGGCCTCCGGGTCAGACGTGTACACGTAGCTCCCCGGGTCGACCAGGAAGGGCACGCCGCCGACGTGGTATTCGAAGCCGAGCAGATCATTGTGCTTGTGGTTGCCGAACCCTTCGGTGCCGACGATGCTATTAGTGACCAGCAGATAATTACCGCCGCGCCGGATCACGGCGGTGCCGGCATGCGGGTAGAGCTGCGCATGGTCGGGCAGCCAACGACCGTCTGGCTCCTGGCCGCCGGCGCTCGCGAAACCCCACCAGGAAGATTCCCAGAGTGAGGCTGTTGTGCAATAGGCCGACCACGCGTCCGTTTCGAAAAACGTTCCCGCTGGACCGAACAAGTGTCGTGGATCCTGAGGATCCCATGTCCCGTAGTCCGTCAGGATGTGTAGGCGCCCGTCGTCAGCGTCGCCCACCTGGGGCATCAGGCCGTCGGGACGTAGAACGCCGGCCATGTAATCGATCATCGTCCGCAGTCGATCATGGTACGCGTCCGTCAGAGGCTGCCCTGAGTGTGCTGCCAGTCGTGCAGCGCCGAGGAAGAGCTCGGCCACCAGACGATGGTATGGAATCGACGATTCGAAGTCGGCGCCGTCAGGTAGCACCTGGACAACGATTTCCTCCTCCAGACACCGGCGACAGAACGCGGCCCAGGTCTTGCCCTCGGGGAGCTCGCGGAAAACGCTAGCCACGAAGAATAGCCCCACGAGGTCGCTGAGGAAGTGGTTGCTGGTTACCTCATGGACGTTCTCGAGGTTGTCGAAGATGAACTGCCCGTGGCGGAATAGCTCTTCCAGTGTCCGTCGCCGTGCGGCGGCGTCGAGCGCGTCGGAGCCTTCGATAAGCGCCAGGCCGATGACCCAGTTGGCCGCACGGATCGCCACGTCCATCGTGCAGGTCCAGTTCACGCCCATCCCGACGGGGTTGGATTCGACGAAATCGTCGAGCTGGTGGACGATCTCTCGCGCGTAGCGCTCGTCGCCAGAGAACCTGTACGCCTGTCCGAGCACTGCCCAATGCTGGCATCGGGACAGCTCCCACGGGAGCTTGATGTCGGCCAATCCCGGCCGCATCCCGTAAAGATCCCACTCCTTGTGTGAAATGCGTTCCGGGAAGCGCAGGTCCTGAACCGGGTCCGCGTACCAGTCGATCGGGACGTAGCCATCGGCTCGTGCGGTGCGGTTCGGGTCGACTGAGCGCCAGGATTCGGCGCTGAGGAAACGGAACTCGTGGCGTAGGACGCGATCCGCTGTAATCAGGGTTGCGGCCACTCGCTGCGGGTCGAGTTGTTGCAGTTGCTCGATCCTGGCGTCGTCGATACCGACGTACACGCGGTCTCTCAGACCAACGTTGGCGCACCAGCGGTCTGGATCGAGACCCGCAACGGCAGCGGTGGTCGCCAAAGTTGCCGGCGGTCGCCGACGCTCGCTGCTCTGCCGAGCCCTACGTACCAATCGCCGAGCAAGTGCGTTGGCGTACGCGACGAGCTTCTTCGGGTCGTGCCTGAGTACGAACAGTACCTGCTGGACGCGTCCACCGATGTGGCGGATGCGGCGACTGATCAACACGCCCTCATTCCGGCTTGACTGCCTTGATAACCAGGTTCCAGCCAGCCCGGCGTTCCTTGAACCAGCGCGGCACGGGCTTCAGCAGCAGGGGCCTCACCGGCTCGGTCATCTGACGCTGCGAGATCCCCTCGACCTCGAATCGATCGAAAAGCCGGCGGAGCCGATCACGCGTGTACACCTTGACCAGGGGACGCGCGTCGCCTGCTGAGACTTCGACTTGGCGCGACATGATCTCGCCCATCGAATAGAGCTTCAGGTGCTGTAGGTGAAGTCCCTGATTGACAACCAGCTCGAGCCAGTATTGCAGCGAGCTCTCTGCGTAGACCATCACGATGGCTTTCCCGCCGGGCCGCAGCACCCGGTAGATCTCATCGACCACCCGCCGGGTGTCAGGTATGTGGTGGATGACGCCGTTGCTGTACACCACGTCGTAGGTGCTGTCCGGGAACGGCAAATGTTCGCCGTCACCATGGACAAACCCTCCGCTGAGGCCTCTTAGCCGGAAGTTTTCGCTCGCCAGATCCAAGTGGCCAAGGGATAGATCGTAGTCGGTGACCCGGGAACCGGCGGCGGCAAACTGGGCGAGGTCGGTGCCCATTCCACCTCCGAGCTCGAGCACCCGCTCGCCGGCATGATCGGTGAATTCCATCATTTCCGGCATCCACGGTGCGTACTCGTCGTAGCGGTAGCGCTCAGCTTCGAGGTACCAGTCCAGCGTATTCGCGGGCAAAGAGCCGACGAAGTGCGCCCCGCAAGGGTCGTTGTCCCAAAGGTTCTGTGCCTCCAACTTGAACGTCTCGTCCGTGGTTGACTCCGGCAGGCTCGAACCGTTGCCTGCGGCGGCACTGATTCGGCCCCGATGAGCGCCCGAAGAGGACTCGTTAAATGTTGTCGCTTTGCCGCCGGCCGAGCTCGAACGCGAGCACGCGAAGGCCCAGAGCTTCTCGACATGTCGCTCCCACGAATACTCGTCGATAGCGGCCTGGCGCGCGTTGTGCCCAAGCTGCGCGGCGAGGTCCGGGCGTCGCCCCAGCCCGACTACTGCCTGCACGAAATCGTCGACGTCGCCGGGTACACAAAGCACGGCGCGCTCCTGATCGACATTTAGATCCTCACGCTCCAGATCTGTCGCCTTCAATCCCGGCGTCAACACCTCGCCGATCTGCTCGAGATCGCTGGCCACGATGCCGCCGCCCATCGCCATGTACTCGAAGATCTTCGTGGGCGAGCCGAAGAAGCGGCTGTCGACCATGTGTCGGCTGTGCGGCGAAACGTACAGGTCGCAAACGCCGAGCAATCGGGCGCCCTCCTGTTGCGGGACCCGACCGGGGGTCAAGACTCGGTCTTGCAGTCGGTGCTTCATGACCACCTGGTCAACCTGGTGCTTGTAGGCGCCGTCACCGATGAGAAGCAATGCTGCGTTCGGTAGTTCGTCGACGATGCGCGGGATCGCCTCAGCCAATACTTCGATGCCGTGCCAGCCACCGAACGTGCCGGTGAAGCCGATTACTACGTCGTAGGCGCCGAGTCCGATCTCCTCCCGGATCCGGCGACGCTCCGTTTCGTCTGGTCGGGTGTACTGCGGGATGTCGACGCAGTTGGGGTTCACCAGTATCTTCCCTTCGGGGATCCCGCGGCCCACGAGGTCTTCCTTGATCGGCTCGGAGACCACGCTGATCACCGTGGCCTGCCTGAAGGCCGCATTCTCGGCGCAGAGGTAGAACTTCTCGTACTCGTAGCCCTGGCCATCGAAGCTCTTGCGCATCGAGATCTCCGAGCCGTTGTACTCGAGGAAATACGGTATGCCGAACCTGTGGCTCATCTTGGCGCCGACGTAATTGCCGAGGATGTGACGCTCGTAGATATAACTCGGGCGAGCAACGTGCATGAAGGGGGCAAGGACACTGGTGTAGTGCGGGTTGGCGGCGATGAGCTCCTCTTCTTCGGCCCATATCGAGTGCGCGTCCATGACGACCTGCTCGATGCCCAGCTCGTCCAGCAGTGGATAGGGTTGCGCCATCAGGCATATGAGTCGCTCTGTGGTGCGGCTCAGCTCCTTGGCCACGTAGCAGGTGTGCCCGTAGCTGCCACCCGATGTGATCCGATTCCAGTAGTCAGTACGCAGGTAGACGCCGATCCCGGGCACGGGTCGGCTGGGCGTCGGCGGCTCCGCGCGCGGAAACGGCACTTCGGCGGTGCTGTGCGCCAGCTGATTAGCCTCGTGAACGGTCCATTTGATCTTCTCGAATGGTGACGCTGACCCGAGCTCGGCCGTTCCATGTTGGAGGATGAACTTGGTGACATGGAAAAGTCCTCTGACCAGCTGTCGCGGACGCGTTAGCGCGAAGAGGCCGAGCTGGCCGACTCGCCGCCCGAAAGTGCCTAGGGTCTTCGGCAGGCGGTGAAGTGGGCCTATCAGAAATCGATAAAGCTGGGCGCAGAGCCAGATCCGCCTGAAGCTCTTGTAGCGCGCCGCGTCGATCACCTCGACCGCCTGCTCTTCGGGCCAGTACGCGAACACCCGCAGGTCACTTCGCAGGGCTGACCGGGCGAGTCGCAGTTGGGCGGTCGACAGGTATCCCGGGCCGAGGCCGAACCCGAGCACCACGCCTCTAACCTTCGAGGTGTGCAGCAGTTCGTCGAACTTCTTGCGATTGAACGGAGTCAGGCCGATCTGCAGCAGGGTGATTCGGTGGCGCTCGGTGAATCCGGCGAGGCGATCGTTCCGGAACGTTCCGAAGCTGTCGAGCGTCGGCGGAATGAAGAGGTACTCGCCGCCGGCCGCCTCGATGGAGGATGGGCTATCGGCCAACGGCTCATTCATCGCCGTCGTCTGCCGCAATGCGGCCGCGAAGCAGATCCTCGATATCCAGGGCCACGGCGCTGGTCTCGATCAGCTCGCCGAAAGGAATGGGCGCTCCCTCTCCGGTGACGATGGCGTCGCCGAAGCGTGAGAGCTCCTCGAAGTGGCCCTTGTCGGCAGTCCCCTGCTTCCACAGTATCGCGCCATCGCTGCATCGCCGGAGGTTGACATAGTCGTCGAGGATGTACGCTTCGCCTTCACAGAACACCTCCAGGTACTCTTTGGCGAGGCCGAATTTTGGCCCCATTGCTGTGTAGGTGAGGGTCCCGATGCTACCGTCTTCGTAGGAGAGGGTCGCTTGGAAATTATCGCTGCGCTTGAACGGCAACAGATCGGGATCGATCGGCGTTGCCACGACGCTGCGTACCGCGGCGCCGGCGAGCACGCGGAAGCAATCGTAGAAGTGGCACGCCTCGCCGAGGTTGCGGCCCCCTCCATGCGCCCCCTGGATCCAGTGCTCTGGTGGAATGTATCCGGCGTTGACGCGGTAGCTCATCACTAGCGGCCCGGTGCGCCCCTCGAGGCACTCGGCGAGCTTCAACATTGCCGGCGCGAAGCGACGGTTGAACCCGACCATCAGCAGCGGCCGCTCTGCGAGCCCCTCGTAGGTGGCAACGGTGCGCTCGAGCTCCTCCCAGGACAGCGCCAGCGGTTTCTCCACGAATACGTGCTTGCCCGCCTCCAGCGCTTCGCACGCCTGCGCCGCGTGCTCGTGATGCCGGGTAGCGATGACGACGAGCTCCACGTCCGGGTCGGCGAGCACTTCTGCGAGGTCGGTGGTGAAAATCTCGACGCCGTTGGCGCGAGCGTAGTTGCCGCCGCGAGTGGTGTCGCGACTGACCACGGAACGCAGGTGAAAACGATCTTTGCGGCGTTGCATCTGCGGCACCAGCATCGACGTGCCGAAGGCTCCGGCGCCGACGAGCGCGAAGCGCAGGACGCCGCTGCGAACCTTGGTACGAGGTCGCAGTTCGAGCGACGTTGGGCTTGCCGATATATCTTTGGCCGTGGTGTCGTCGTCGTCGGTGAACGACAGTACGACACCGATCGGAACGTCATCGTCGGCGGAGGCGAGCTCGGCGTAGGCGTCGTGGGCGTTGTCGACATCTACGCGACGATCAATCAACGCCGCGACGTCGAGGTGCTGCGACGCGATCAGCTCCAAGTAGGCGCGGACGTTCCGGGTGAGCGTCCAGCGTACGTATGCGTATGGATAGTCGTTGCCCTCGTCCTCGAAACCCGAGTCGTAGCGCCCGGGGCCGTACGAGGTACTCATGAGCAGATCTAGCTCCTTGCGGTAGAAGGCCGGCCGCTGAACGTTCATCCCCACGTCCCCGACGATCACCACGCGCCCCTTGCGCCGGGTTACGTCCATTGCGAGGTTGATGACGGCGTCCGACTTCGTGGCCGCGGTAATCAGCGTCAGATCTGCTCCATGGCCGCTAGACGCCTTGCGAACCGCATCGAGTGTCTCGGAGTCGGAGCTCGCTCCGCTGTCGAGTCCGAGGTCGATGGCGCGTTGCACGCGCTCGGCACTCAGATCCATGCCGATCACCTTGCACCCAGCGGCTCGAAGCAGCTGCGCAGTGAGCTGGCCAATGAGCCCGAGCCCGATCACGCAAACGGTCTCGCCGAGCTGCGGCGCTGCCCTGCGCACACCCTGGAGCGCGATACCGCCGATTGCAGCCGAGCCAGCCAGCTCCAGCGAGCAACCTGCGGGAACCTTGCAGACCATACGCTGTCGCACGCTCACGTAATCGGCGTGATTGGCCTCGCCGGCGCCAACGCAGGCGACGCGGTCGCCCACGGCAAAACCCTCCACATCACGTCCCACCGCGACGACTCGGCCCGCCGCCGAATAGCCGACGTTCCAGCCCTGCGCGACCCTGTCCAGCGGAGACAGGGCGCTCGCCGGGCTGTCCCCAGCCGACTCCCGTACCGCGGCCTCGCCCGTCGCCGAGGTGGCGCCGGTCGCTCCACGCCCACCGGCAGCGCCCCGCCGTGCCTGGTAGGTGGCTGCGCGGCTTCGAGCCATCGCCAGAGCCCGTCGGCTGGCGGCGCGGGGATCTGCGATCGAATAGGCCACGTACCGACGTAGCCGAGCCGGTAGCATTTCGGGAGGCTCGCTGCCTCCGGCGGCCTGGCCACCGCGCAGCGGTGCTAACTCCGTACCAACGCTGATCCACGAATGGTGGACCCGTACCAACACCGTGCCTGCGGCGGCCACCGGCCGGGGCACCCGAACGACTAAGGCGCCTTCGCTGTTGCAGATAATCTGGCGCATGAAGGAAGCGAGAGCTCCAACTCAAGCGGGCCGGGGCCACGGGCCGGCGACCCGGGACGGTATTATGGTGCCGCTGCTTCATGGCGTCCGGAAGAGGTGCCATTCTAGCAAGCAGGGCACTTTCATGCGGCCCTAGACACTCCGTCCAGGAAGGCGTCCATGCTTGATAGCCTGCGAGCCTTACGTGGCCTTCACGGCTTCAACTCGCTGCCGTCCTCGCATCGGCGCATCGTCTTCTACGCTGAGGATCGCGGCTCTTCCTGGCCGCACTTCGAGCCGATCCTACGCGAGCTCACCGGCCCGCTTGGCCGGCAGGTCTCTTACGTGACCTCGAGCTTGGCGGATCCGGTCCTGGAAGGCGGAATCGCGAATATCAGCCCGTTCTATATCGGTTCCGGTGCGCTTCGCACCTACTTCTTCCTCACCTTGAAAGCGGGTGTCATGGTAATGACCATGCCCGATCTGCAGACCCTTTACATCAAACGGTCGAAGTCGCACGCCGTCCACTATGCCTATGTGTTCCATGCTCTCGTCAGTACCCACGCCGTCTATCGAAAGGACGCTTTCGATCACTACGATTCCTTGCTCTGTGCCGGGCCGCATCACGTTCGAGAGATCCGCGCCGCAGAAGAGCAGTACGGGCTTCAGTCAAAGGCCCTGTACGAACATGGCTATGGCCGCCTGGACACGTTGGTGGGCGAGTTCGAGGCAGGCACGCGTTCCGATGACTCTGGTGCCGACGGCAACGGCGACAAGCCGCTCGCCCTTCTAGCACCGACCTGGGGCGAGCAGGCAATCTTCGAGACCTGTGGCCATGAAGTGATCCGCACCCTGCTCGACGGCGGGGTTCGGGTGATGATGCGGCCTCACCCGATGACTCTGCGACACCGTGGCACGGTGCTCGAAGAACTAAGGACAACGTTCAGCGGCCACCCTGACTTCGAGTCCGAAGCGGATCCCGCCTCGACTGAATCACT
>Ga0315339_1000823_pt1 | contig 32991 bp, 41 predicted proteins | sample ASW17metaG_FD_204514 | JGI IMG/M metagenome (GOLD analysis project Ga0315339, IMG submission 204514) | Ammonia-oxidizing marine archaeal communities from Pacific Ocean, United States - ASW #17 | ecosystem: Environmental > Aquatic > Marine > Oceanic | place: USA: California | collected 2016-12-05 | reverse complement strand
TGTTCTGCGCGTCCTGAGTTGCGGGCCTGAGTGGGGCGGGGCAGAATGAAGGCATGGCTTACACTGAGGGAGGATATCGGTATGGCGGATATAGGTGCCCACGAGTTGCGGGAAATCACTAGCGATCTTGATGATACATCAAGAGTTATTTTTCAGACCCAATACTCTTCTGAGAAAAAAGACCGTGGAATTGCGATAGTATTGGCGCTATTTGCTCTTGATCGCTTTTACTTTGGTCAGATCGGGCTAGGTATTCTGAAATATCTCAGCTGTTTCATCGTTATCGGCTTATTGTGGTGGCTCATAGACATTTTCACTGCGGGTGGGCGGGCTGACGAGTTCAATCGCAACAAGGCTCGGGAGATAGCCGTCTCCCTGAGAACTTAAGATCCCCCTTGAAAGAGTCCTCCCGGCCTAGAAGACGGCGACTAGCCCCCTCCGTGGCACCCAGCCACACCTAGCTGCCTAGCAGTGTTCTGCTTGTCATGAGTTGCGGTCCTGCGGTTTGAGCAAGTAGACTGGCCCCGACCGTTTCACTGCTTTAAGGAGGGTCAGAATGGACACGAAGAAAGTTGTGACTGGGATCGTTGTTGGCGGGATTACCATGTTTGTCGTCGGCTATCTAATCTTCGACATGGCGATGGCTGGCTTCTCCGAAACCAATGGTGCTGCCGCTTTTGGTGTAGGTCGAGACACAATTCTCTGGTTGCCAGTTGCACTAGGCACCGCTTCACTGGCTACACTGGTCACGCTCTGCATCGGGTGGTCGGGGGCCAAGAATGCCACCCAGGGCTTCAAGATCGGAGGAATGGTCGGTTTCCTCGTTTGGTTTGGTGTGGACTTACTATTGTATGGCAATTTCACCGTCTCCACGAGCATTTTCCCACTAGTGGATGGGTTGCTAGAGATCGTTCGTACCGGAATCGGTGGGGCGGTCATCGCCGCGGTTTTGGGAAGATCTGAAGAAGCCTGACTCAGCGGCTGTCACAATTTTACCGGACCTACAGCACTGTTTGTTTTGCGCGTCCGATCCGGCCAGTACGTTGCGAGAGCGCTTCTGGTGGAGGATGGCCTCGGGATACAAGGTGCTGGACCTTTTCGAGGCTGATATCGACCTTTCCTGTCACCCTCCCTTCATCGCCGGAGGCGCCGGTGCTTGTGCCGGTCGGCACACATCGACCCCACTGAAACACCGTTCTCCGAAAAATTCTGGTAGGTCGGGCGGGTCCCTTTTCTCCACAGGCGAGACCCCAGTACCCCCCTATTCCACCGCCACCACCGCTGAACCTATAAACAGTGTTTTGCTCGTCCGATCACCCTCCGACTATGAGATACATCGCAATCGACTGGTCTGGTGCCCGATCGGCCTCCGCTTCCAAGATCTGGCTCGCCGAGGCTCATGCGGGCCAACTCACCCGCCTCGAAGGTGGACGGTCTCGTGTGGAGGTCGTTGATGAGTTGATTGCAATGGCCGCGGAGGATCCGGAATTCATCGTCGGTCTCGACTTCGCGTTCTCCGCTCCGGAGTGGTTTCTACTCGACAGGGGGTGGAATTCGGTCGAGACATTCTGGGCTGCAGCGCACGAAGAAGGTGAGGATTGGCTCGCAGCCTGCGAGCCTCCCCTCTGGGGCAGGCCGGGAAAGAAGAAGCCTGTTCTGTCGGAGCATTTCCGGGCCACCGAAAACGAAGCGGCGGGGGTCGGTGGCTCGACGCCCAAGAGCTTCTTTCAGATCGGCGGCGCGGGGGCTGTCGGCACGGGATCGATCCGGGGGCTTCCATTCTTGGGAGTCCTGCACACCGCGGGGTTCTCGATCTGGCCGTTCCACTCTTCGGCCTCGCCCCTTGTCGTTGAGATTTACCCACGGTTACTCACCGGCCCGGTGGTGAAGTCCAACCACGGGGCCCGGATGCGATATCTCGGAGAGATGCTGCCGGAGATGTCGCAGTCGATGGTTCAAATCGCCGCTTCCAGCGAGGACGCCTTCGATGCCGCGGTGTCTGCGCTGGTCATGTGTCGCCACGGCTCGGAACTCGCGAGACTGCGACAGACCGCGGATCCAAAAGTGCTCCGGGAAGGGGCGATCTGGTGGCCAGCAGGTGGTGTCGTGCCGCAGGCAGTGGAGGCCCGCCCGGCATCCACTGTGACCGAGGTCGGACCGGGGGCCCCATCGGCCATTGTTGAACCAAGTGAAGCAGGCTGCGTGTTCTGCGAATGCCCCGAGGGCGAGGTGGTCGCGGAGTCACGGCATGCTGTGGCGATCCGGGTTGTAGTACCACTGAGCCAGCGGTTGGATGCCTCGTATAAGACCTCTGGCCACCAGGCGCTCCCCTCCCAGCGTTGCACAGTTCGCCTATCGACCGAGACTTCTCGAGTCGTTCGATGAATCGCTATTGATGGCTCCGGCTGGAGCGGTGCGCGGCAACTGATATCTCGAATCGCCCCGGGTCGCCGGAGAGTCGCGGCGGCCTGGGGAGATTCTATCGGACCTCGACGACTCGAGGTCCGGTCAGGGCGTCCAATTCGAAGCTGGCGTCCTCGAACGAGGGTGCGCCGAAGGTGCCCCGTGCCTGGTTTGAGAACCCATATCGTTCTCGCGGCATCCCCAGGAAATTCGTGTTCAGCTCACCGTTGGCGTCTTCGTCGTGGATGACGGCGACGGCATAGCGTCCGGCGGGCAGACGTACGCTCCATTCCGCAGTCGTGATCTCTACTGGGATCACCGCGAAGGCGAGCGGTTCGTCCACGAATTCCTCGGCTGAGTCGAAGACTGCGATCCGAAGCTCGCCCGCCACCGACTCGATGCCGGTGACCGAAACAACAAGGTCATGCTGTGGAGGGACAGTCCCGCTCGTCTGGCCGTCCGTTGGACCTGCCGATGCGGCCATGGCGATCGCTATGGCGGTGGCTCCTCGGACCATCGTGGCGCGAGCACCCCGTGATTGCTTCCTCATGTGACCTCTTCCGGGTTGACGTTGTATAAGCATTGTACAATTATAAACAACAATGCACGATAATAGCTATACAGTGATTGTACAATCTTGGTACGAGAGGAGTGAATGGCGAGCAACAATTCGACCGGATGGGCTTTCGGCGAAAGGGCGGCACTGTGGGTCCTGTTTGGCTTCACGGTCGCTTCGGTCCTCGGTTACGGGATCTACGGCCTCCATCCCCAGCTCATTCCGCCGACCGAGTTCGGTCTCAAGCTTTTCGCAATCTCCTTTCAGCTCTTTGCACAAATCCACATCGCTTTGGCGGCCTTGGTTTTGTTTTTCGTTCTGTCCCGTAGGCTCGGCGTGACGTGGCTGCTTCCCTTCGTAAGCGTCTATGTGTTGAGCTTTGGCGCCGAGCATATGGGGACCGGCTATGGGGTTCCTTTCGGCGGATACGCGTATACCGGTCTTCTCGGCCAGAAGCTCGGCGGCCGCGTTCCCTTTCTCATTCCTGTCAGCTGGTTCCTTATGGCGCTGCCGTCCTGGGTCTTGGCACGGTACGCGCTCGGGACGCACGCCCCGGTCTTGGCCAGGGTCGCTTTGGCGGCGCTCTGGCTGGTCATCTGGGACCTGGCCCTTGATCCGGCGATGAGTTTCCTGACGCCGTACTGGATGTGGGAGGACCCGGGCGCGTATTACGGCATGCCGCTCGTGAATCTGGTGGGTTGGTTCGTGACCGGACTCGCCTTGATGGCGGTGATCGAGCGTTCCTCCTCGCGCGTTGACTGGCTTGCGCTCGATGTCCGATGGATGGGCACGTACTACGCCGCGATGCTCGCGATGCCCCTCGGAATGCTCGTAGCTGCCGGCCTCTGGTTGGGCGTGATTGTGACGATTGCAGCCGTTGGCGCAGCGGCCTGGATCACCCTTCGGCTGGCGGCACGCGACCTCGCCACGCACCACGCGGCGGCATTCCCACCTAAGGTCGCAAGAGCATGATTTCGTTCGGAGGTTTCACGACAACCCCAGGCGCCTTGGACGTCGTCGGGGCATCACGCATCGTGCGGATTGAACTCGAGGCGGCGGCCGAGATGCTGCGGGCGGACGGTCTGCCTTCCCCCACCCTCGAAGGAAAACTCCTGCGACCTCTCGTTGCGTATGCGTTCGTACAACCGGAGGCGCGCGATCAACTTGACAGCCGATTCTGGTTTGGAGCGCTCGCGATCCAGATGGTGCATGAGGCGTCTCTCCTTCACGACGATATTGTCGACGAAGCGGCAGTGCGACGGGGGCAGCCCACGCTACACACCGAGCAGGGTGTGGGGTCAGCCCTGGTCCAAGGGGACCATCTCCTTACCGCAGCGTACTCGGCTGCTCTCAAGACCGGTTCGATCGACTTTCTGGAACGGTTCATCCATGCGGTAGAGCGAACCGTGGCTGGAGAGATCCGGCAGGCACGCGCGGTTGGGGCGACGGGCGATGAGGTGACCTACTCGGAGATCATCAGCGGTAAGTCAGGCGAGCTCCTCGGCGCATCGGCATACCTCGCGGCCGCGTTGACGGGATCCGGTGTCCCGGATGCTCGCGGCGAGATCGGCCTCAGGATTGGGTCGCTTTACCAGCGGGTCGATGATCTCCTCGACTACTGCTCCGCTGGGAATAGCGGGAAGCCGCCGCTGCAGGACTATCGTCAGGGAAAGTGGACGTGGATTCTGGGCGAGGCTCAGATCACCGACTTCGGATTTCCGGATGAACGAGTGCAGGAAGCGATCTTCGGCCACTCCGGCGAGGGTCAGTCGGCAGCTGAACGCGCGATCGGCACGCTCGACGGCATCCGGGACCAGTTGGTGTCAGAGGCCGTCCTGCTTGGTGCGTGTCCGCGCCTGATGTGCGACATCTTGAACGGGTGGGTTTCTTCGGCCAAGAGTGCGGTCGCGGCACAGAGGGAATCGAACACCAAGATGGCCGGCGCATCTGCACGTGCTGCGCCCTCAGTAGAGGCAGTCGTATTCGAAACCGCGCGGCAGGCGGGTGAAGCAAGTGAGTGGCGCGCCTATTTCACTCAGCATGCTCGGACGTTCAGCTTGGCCGCCCGCCTTTTTCCGGCTGCCCCGGCGCGGCAAGTCGAAGGGCTGTATGCCTACTGCCGGGTCACCGATGATCTCATTGATGACCCCATCGTGCCCGCGTCCTCCGACGTCCTCCGCGAGCGGCTCGATCTGTGGCGTGCTCTGAGCAGGGCGGCCTACGAAGGGGATCGGATCGAAATTCCCGTTCTCGACTACGTCATGCCGGAGGCCGCTCTCGCGTCGGTCGATTGGCTCTACCCCGAGGCGCTTCTCGACGGTGTAGAGATGGATCTCGACGAGTGTCGCTACGAAGATTGGCCGGCTCTCGAACGCTATACCTTTGGGGTGGCGGGCTCGGTAGGCGGCTGGATGACCCAGCTCTTCGGACTCCGAGATCCCGAAACGCTCGACGAGGCGCATGCCCTCGGGCACGCGCTCCAACTCACCAATATCGCCCGCGATGTTGGCGAGGACCTTAGGCGGGGCCGGGTCTACCTACCCGATGCCCTCATGAGCCTCCACGGCTTCTGCGCGGCTGACCTTAGCACCTGGCAGGCGGACGGCGGCCCGGTCCCCGTGCACTATCGAGCAGCTATCGAAGAATTGCTTGCCTTGGCGGACGACTATTACCAGCGCGCTCAGCCGGGGATCGCCAAGCTCCCGACCTTCTTCAGACGGCCCGTCGCCGCGGCGGCTGCAGCGTACCGGGGCATCGGGCAAGAGGTTCGTAGTAACGGCCACGACAACTTGAACCGCAGAGCGCATACGAAGGTCGGTCGCAAGTTGCTTCTGGGGGCACAGGGGATCCTGATGGCCCGAGACTCTGGCAGGCGCTGCTTTTTCGACAGCAAGGAGGCATCACGGCATGAGTGAGTTGAAAACGGCGATCGTAGTCGGAGGGGGCTTCGGAGGTCTGGCGATTGCGAACCGGCTCCAGGCCTCAGGTGTGGATGTCACCTTGCTGGAAAAGCGTGACGCACTCGGTGGCCGCGCGTATCAGCTGCGCGACAAGGGATACACCTTCGATATGGGGCCCAGCCTGATCACTGCCCCCCATATTATCGACTCGATTTTCGCCGCAGCCGACAGGAGCCTCACCGACTACGTCGATCTGATGCCGCTCGATCCGTACTACCGGATCTACTTCCATGATGGAACGCACATCGACTACGTGGGCGACTCTGAGCGCATGAAGGCGCAGATGGAACGCTTCGATGCCGAGGACGCGGCCAACTTCGACGGATTCATGAACGAGATCAGGCCGATCTATGACGCGGTAATCGGAGATCGTCTGGGCTCGAAGCCATTCGACAGCATAGGCTCCATGCTCCGCTTTCTCCCCCGCATGGCACAGTTGAAGGCATTCCTTCCGGTTACGACGTTCGTGAACCGGTGGTTCAAGGACTTCCGGCATCGCTTCATATACTCATTCCACCCGCTTTTCGTCGGCGGGAATCCGTTCAAGACGCCGTCGATCTATTTGATGATTCCGTTCTTGGAACGGGAAGGTGGGGTCTGGTTCTCGAGGGGTGGGATGTACTCCGTGGTCGAGGCGCTGGGACGGCTGCTCCTTGAGCAAGGCGGCGAGGTCCGCACAGGTGAAGAGGTTGAGGAGATTGTAGTGGAGGACGGACGGGCGGTCGGAGTGCGCACGCTGTCGGGCGAACTTCGGGCGGACCTGGTGGTCAGCAATGCTGACCCGGGGCATACATACGGCGCCCTCGTCGACCGGAAGGATCGGAAGCGATGGTCGGATCGAAAGCTCGCCTCGACCGATTGGAGCATGAGTTGCTTCCTGCTGTACCTCGGAACGAAGAGGCAGTATCCGCAACTCGAGCATCACACTCTGATCCTGTCCGAGCGGTACAAGGATCTCCTCCACGATATCTTCGGGCGAAAAATTCTACCTGAAGACTTCTCGATGTACCTGCACGCACCCACGAGAACCGACCCGGAGATGGCTCCCCCGGGATCTGAGAGCATGTACGTGCTCGTTCCCGTAGCGAACCAGCAGTCCGGCATCGACTGGTCCGAAATTCGGGAGCGGTTCGCCGATACCATCATCGACTATCTCGAGGAGTGGGGCTTGGAAGATCTGCGCGAACAGATCGAGGTCCAGCACGTATTCACGCCTGAGGACTTCGAGTCAGAGCTGAACGCGACGTGGGGCAACGCCTTTGCGATCGAACCCAAGTTCACGCAGACAGCGTGGTTCCGCCCACAGAATCGTAGTGAGGACGTGAAGTCACTCTACCTCGTCGGAGGTGGGACCCACCCTGGGGCAGGTGTGCCGGGCGTTCTTCTCAGCGCCGAGACGACATTCGGGTGCATCGCCGAAGACTGGGGACTTCCCGCTCAATGGGACTGGGCCGAGCCCGGCCGCGCGGCGATGGCTGGAGCTGAATCCCCCTGAGTTATCCTCTCAGGACGATAGGCGACCTGGCCGAGGGGTAGAAGTCGTCGAAAAGAAGGGAATGGAGGGAGGTCGAAGACCTCGATTCCTTCTCCACCCATGAGGGGACACCGTAGTTCTTGGGGTCGCTCTGGGCAGCCTATGCAAATGGGTTAACATGCGTCGGTTACCGCCGAGGTCGCGATGTTCCGGCCGAGATGACAAGACTGGCCGCGAGCGGTATTCGGGCGACCCATGCGATGGTGCGGATCCAGTTGGTGGCCACGAGCCGCCTGTGAGCCTGCGTGTCGAACCCTCACCCGAGCGCCGTGTGGGCGGGCACCTGATGTAGTGCAGTCGAAGCCCAGATCATCACCAAAAGGCTAACGCCAAGGTTCGTAACTTGACGTCCTTCGACTCATCCAACACTCACCAGTGGAGCCAGCCAGGATCGAACTGGCGACCTCCTGCTTGCAAAGCGGAGCCAGCAGTAGCCGATTTCCGACAAGAAACCGTGTAAACCCAAGGCGGGGAACACGATCTACCGTTCTTGCCGGAAGACGATGTCGGAATTTTCCGGGCTGCAAAGGCTCAAAAACGAGCCCAATGGACACATGAATGGGCCCCCAAACACCCCTGCGCCCATGGCACGAGGAGGCAGTTCTGGGCCCAACTACCCTCGCCAAGGCCCATGCCAATGGACACAAAGAGGCCCAAAGGACTTCGTGGAGTCGATACGGTCCCAACCGCTCCGGTATGTCCTGCGGCTGATCCGACATCGCGACCTCACGCAGACGTGTCTCAGTCGTGACCGGATACGACTCCGTCTCTAATTAATGGTCCTACCCGCGGTCCCAGAACTGTGCGCGACCTCTGGCTGGATCAGAGATCACGTGTAGTCGAAGACATGCCCCTTCTGACCGAGCAGGAGGGCGGCCGTCGATGTACCCCTTCTCCGCTACCTGTTCACCCACACAAGCGTGATCGAGCGCATCGGCGGAAAAGTCACAGGGCGACGACACCTAATTCGGAAGCATTAGGGGTCAGTCCAGGTGACCCACACTCAAGAGGCAAAGCATGTGGGGGATCGCCCCGGTTGATTGAACCGGCGCAGTCCCGTGACGACCTGTCTTGGTAGGATCGCCTTGGCCAATCCAGCTATACGAGGTCAGTAGCAACCGCTTGTTAAAAAGCACCTACTCAAGCGCCAAGAATCAGAGCGGCATTTTTTGGGTTTCAGCGCCAGTGAGGAATTTTAGAGAGGCCCCGGAGGCCGCAGGAGCGCCCAGTTGAGAGGGCTCTAGCCCCTCACAAGACCATCCTCGTCCGTAGCATGCGAAGTCGAACCTTCGATGGGCAGCAAGCTGAAGTTCAGATCGCTTGCAGCATCCTCAATACGATGACCCGGCTCGGGATGCCCGACATCTATCGAGTCAGGTGAGCCTGCGGCCCGGGGGTACCGGGGATCCGTCGTGACTTCAGAGCCATGCACCAACGCCCCTCGAGTGCTATCGACCACCTTCTTCCCGCTCAGGTTCAGTCCTCCCCACTGAAACCCGCAACTCAGGCTTCAGGGACGCAGGGATGGCAGCTTCTGGTTAATCCTGAGGCGAGCGTGGGGCTGCGCGCGATCGTCTAATCCTTTCTAGCACCTGCTTCGCGACGTTCATACCACTCAGGAGCGCTTCTTCGATGCGCCCTCCCATACACCAGTCACCGCAGACCCCTATCCCTAATGCATCATCGTATGACCACCCAACTCCAAGGGGTTCCCCTGCAAGGGCGTAGCCCCAGCGATGGGCCCGTTCGAAGATCGGCGAGGGTAGGGTGCCGAATCGGTTCCGTAACGTATCCAGCATGAGGCGTGGTACCTCTGAGCGGGCGACCTCCCAATGGCGGCGGGTCCACTCCGGCGTGGCGTGGAGGACCCAGGATTCGGATTTCGGCCGACCGGGCTTGCTCGAGTCGCGGGCGATCCACGAGAGAGGCCCCTCGGTGATGAATGCACCGTCGAAGCCGAGCTGGAGCGGCTCATCAAAGGCGAGCATCACGGCCCAGCAGGGGGCGACATGGATGCGCCCTACCTGTTCCTGCAGCGCGGGAGCCCCCGAGAGCAGTGGCACCGCCTGAGCCGGCGGAACCGCGACGACCACGCTTTGGAATTCGCCCCTGAGCGCGGCCTCGGTATCGAGGAACTTCCAACCGCTCCTGCTTGCATCAACCTTCTCGATGCGGACGAGGGTTTGGACGTCGAGGGTCGACGCGAGATGAAGCGCGAGATTGATCATGCCCGGGACCCCGACGTATCGGGTCGCCTCCTTGGCAGGTGACATTGCCTCTCCTTCGATCCGCACTAGCCGACCACCCCACTCCTGAACAAGGCCCTCGCGGAGCCAACCCTGGAGGTGAGGGTCGAGCGCTTCGTCTCGGACGGTGAAGAACTGCGCTCCGTGATCGAATCGATAGTCACTGTGCTCTCGGGTGTTAGCGCGTCCACCGACTCGCCGGCCTTTGTCGAAGACGACAACATCGAGGCCGGCGAGTTGAAGTGTGCGGGCGGCCATGAGGCCAGATAGTCCCGCGCCGATCACTCCGACGCGGTGGGTCATACCGAGCGAACAGTGCTGAGTCCCCCGTCGACGCCGAGCGTCTGTCCCGTGACCCAGCCGGCGTCGTCCGACAGGAGCCAGCGAATCGACTCGGCGACCTCCTCTGCCGTGCCCAGGCGACCAAGAGCGTGCATCGCTTCCGAAGACGACCGGGCGGCGTTGCTGCTCGTGATTCGGGCCGTGAGTGGGGTGTCGACCAGGCCGGGGGCCACGGCGTTCACTCGAATCCCTGCTCGACCGTACGTCGCGGCGGCAGAGCGGACGAGCGCGTCGACGCCACCCTTAGCGGCGGCGATCGCTTCGTGGTTCGGAAGCCCGATTGATGCCGCGGCCGTCGAGACGAATACCACACTTCCTCGCTTCGCTTTCATCATGGGTCGGGCGATAGCACGCAGAGCGGCGAAGGCGCTCGTCAGGTTGGTGTGAAGCGTAGTCAGCCACTCGTCGGGCCTCGTCATGTGAGCAGGCTTGAGCATCAGGCTTCCCACGCACAAGGCCATTCCGTCAATCTGTTGAAAGCGATCCATCGTCGAACTCACGGTGGCGTCGACGGCGGCGAAGTCGGTCGTGTCGGCAACAACGGAGAAGGCGTTGAGCTGGTCGGCCAGGGCGCCGAGGCGTTCCGGGTCTCGACCCGAGAGAGCGAGTCGGGCACCCTGTGCGTGAAGAGTGCGTGCAAGCGCGGAGCCGATACCGCCGTAGGCGCCGAAAATCAGGTAGGTCGGTGGGGATGTACTCATCTATTTGTTAATCCGATTGGAGAGATCAGTCATACGGGCCCGAGGGGGAGCCGTGGGAAGAGTCATCGACCCTCAAGGATCGCCTCGGCGGCTCGCCGGCCTGAACGGAGTGCGCCTTGAATCGAGCCGAATTCCGTGTAGTCTCCGGCCACGATGATGCCACCGCGACGCCTCGCGGAATCCTGTTGCTGGAGGCTACCGGCGGGGTGGCGGGGCAGGGCGTGCGGGACCCTATAGGTCTTGAGGTGCTGCCAACTCGAGACCATAGGACCGAACCAGCGGGCCAACTGACCAGATGCGGCAGTGGGGAAGGACATCGGGTCGTCGGCAGCCCCGTCGACACCGGACACAGCGACGAGGTGGGCGCCGGCGGGCGCGTACTCGGGTGCCACATTACTCATGACCGCGATGTGATTTGCAGGTCCGGTACCTTCGCCGTCCAGGACCAGAACGGGCTCTGCAGTCGGAGCCTCCTCTGCGGCAAAGTAGGACGTGACGGTCGCCTTGAACGCTGGAGCGGGCGTGCCGAGCAGCGTGGACGCTGAGGCTCCGTCGAGCGCCACCACGACGTGTTGGGCCGAGACCGTCTGCCCTCCCTCGGTCGATACCTGAGTCGCCGACGCAGCCTGAACTGTCGTGCCGAGCGAGATGCGCTCGTTCAGCGTCGAGGCCATCTGCTCCGGCAGACGCTGCATGCCCTCTGCGGGCACGGCCGCTTCACCGATCGCGAAACACCGAAAATAGTAGCGAAACAGACTCGCCGACGTCTCGAGAGGTCGTTCGAGGAAGACTCCACCGAGAAACGGCCGGAAGAAGGTGTCGATGAATTCCGCCGAGAAGCCGAGCGACTCGAGCTCATCCTGTGTCGAACGGTCGGGTTCGCTGAAGCAATCGCCTGCTGGTGCGCTGGTGAGTCGACGCCGGAGTTTTGCGACCCTCAGCTTGTCTGCGAGTGACCCGACTTTGGCGCTCAACGAGGCCATGGCACTCGCCGGGTCGCGGTAAGGATCTCCCATCTTCTCGAGGCTCCTACCGTTCCAGATCAGACTCCCTGCCTTGAAGGCTCTCAAGTCGAGTTGCGGCAGGTCGATCTGTGCTTGCACCTCCTCATAGGCGGTCAGAAGTACCTGGAACCCACGATCGAGCCTGAAGCCGTCGACCTCGTCAGTTCGGATTCGTCCGCCGACGGCATCCGACGCCTCTACGACGTGGACGTCCAAGCCTGCCTGCTCGAGAAAGAGCGCGCAGGAGAGACCGGACAAGCCTGCCCCGACGACAACAACCTCGGCCGACGAGGGGAGTGGAGCACCGCGCATTAAAAACCCCGGGGTCGTTCATGAACGTTCATGTATCTCGGGCGGCGTGATCGCGCACCGATGTGGGTTGTCTCTGGCCCGCGAACCCCGCTGAGTTCGTTGGAGTTGAGCGGTTCCTGGCCGCGATCAAGACGACGGCGAACCTCCAATAACCAAGGCATCGAGAATTATGCTGCGAGATTTTTCACCCAGAGTCTCAGGCACATTTTTCATCCCTCTTATTTTAACTGTTTTGGACGGCATCGAATCCGCGACTGGTGGAGGAAAGTAGTTAGGAGGGCAAAGCTCGGGTCGAAGCCCGGTAGATGCGGTCGCGAACGAAACGCAAGAAGCCACGTTCGAGAACGTCCTCGTCGCGATGGAGCGCTCTGGTCGAGTACTCAACCGCGTCTCGGCAGTCTTCTCACTCCCACGGCTAGGAAATTCAATGGGCCAAATGAGGTGAGAGGCGAGCGGGGACAGGGTGAGGCATGGGATGCGGAGGATGGGGTTGCGGGGTTGGCCTGAAAGCAGCCCGAGCGGAGGCGCGGACAGTGCTGAGATGTGGGAGGGGGAGGAGGGGATGTCGATATGGGCGGAAGCGAGCGGCCGGGTGGTCGGGGGCCAAGAATGCCACCCAGGGCTTCAAGATCGGAGGAATGGTCGGTTTCCTCGTTTGGTTTGGTTTAGACTTAATTATTCACGGCAATTCCACCGTCTCCACGACCATTCTCCCACTAGTGGATGGGTTGCTAGAGATCGTTCGTACCGGAATCGGTGGGGCGGTCATCGCCGCGGTTTTGGGAAGATCTGAAGAAGCCTGACTCAGCGGCTGTCACAATTTTACCGGACCTACAGCACTGTTTGTTTTGCGCGTCCGATCCGGCCAGTACGTTGCGAGAGCGCTTCTGGTGGAGGATGGCCTCGGGATACAAGGTGCTGGACCTTTTCGAGGCTGATATCGACCTTTCCTGTCACCCTCCCTTCATCGCCGGAGGCGCCGGTGCTTGTGCCGGTCGGCACACATCGACCCCACTGAAACACCGTTCCCCGAAAAATTCTGGTAGCTCGGGCGGGTCCCTTTTCTCCACAGGCGAGACCCCAGTACCCCCCTATGCCACCGTCATTGACGCTGAACCACTATCCACTGTTTCTGCGCGTCCTGGGTTGCGGGCCTGAGTGGGGCGGGGCAGAATCAGGGCATGACACGCTTACTCGTAGATTGGAAAAAACAATGACATCGCTCCACTTAGCGACCGAGACCGTGGTGGCCGCAGCCCCCGCGAAGCTCTGGGAGGTCATGTCCGACTACGGGACGGCGTGGAAGTGGATGGACCTCAAGGAGGACGAGTACGTCGTCTCCGCGGGCAGCGCGATCGGCTCCACCCGCACCATGACGCACATGCCCGAGACCTTCGTCGAGATCGTGCGCAAGAACGACGCGGAGACCATGTCGTTCTCCTACGAGGCCACCGAGGGGGCCGCCCAGGTCAACCTGTCCAAGTACGTACCGACGTTTCAGGTCGTGCCGGAGGGCAGCGGGTCCAAGGTCCTGTACTCCGTCGACTTCGTCGTCGTGAACCCGGGCGAGGGAATGCCGAAAGACGGCGAGCCTCCGTTCGCCACGGCCGACGGGCTGAAGGCGATGTTTGTGGACATCTACGCTGGGTGGGTAAACAACGCCGCCAAGCTGGCGATGTGAACACGCAAAATGTTTTACGAGAAACAACAACAGCAACAATCCGGCCGAGCTGACGGCCACTAGGCCCCCTCCGTGGCACCCAGCCACACCCAGCTATCCAGCAGTGTTTTCGCATTGAAATAGGGTCGAGTTTTCGCTAGCTTCATAGCGTGCAGAACGACATTGCACCCCGGCGAGTTGTTGCGATTGCAACCGGGTTAACAAGGTGCTAAACCGCTCGGGAGGGTCCCGCGTGGTTCGCCATGCGGGACCCTTTTGTATGGAGGCTCAAGAGCCATGCCCAACAGATGGTATGCTTACGACTGTTGCTATCCCGGGAAGATGAGATGCGGAAGCCCCACCTGCTTCAAGTGCGGTGCCCGTGGCCGTTATGTCGGCTGGGCACTGTCCATGCACGAGGCTCAGAACGCTTTCTCACGTGCGACCGGGCTCCCCCCCTACGGTCCTGCTAGGGCTTCGCCAGAAGGCCAGGCCATCATCGCGCGTCTCGTGGCGTGCGAGCTGTGCGACCGAACGGGCCTGATTCAGGATCGAGCCAACGACACCTGGGCATGGTGCCCAGCGTGCGGAGGGAATCGGAGCGCAATCGACGGACGCTTCCGCCCCGACGCGAAGGGAGCACACAACGATCCGATGAACGGAATCTTGCGCCTCAAGGAACTGGCGGGCACGAGACGGTGCCCGAGCTGCCGAGGGCCGTGGTATTGGGGTGGGGTCGGTGAGGACCCGCCTAAAGGGTCGGTCTGCCCGAGGTGTGAGTAGGGGCTTGAACGCCATGCCTGACAGGATCTATCAAGTACGACTGCGATGATTGCCACAGGATTCGGTCCTTGCACGGGGACTGCTATCGGTTCGAGGAGTAGATATGCCAAGGTTCAAAAGGATCGTGAGAGACAACGGTTTCGTGCTTTGGGACGGGGGCTCCAAGAAGGAGTGCGACGAGTTCTGGGCGAGTGGGGCAGGTGGTCCACCTATAGCATCACCCTCCCTCTCTCTGTCCACGAAGGAGATGCGCTCCGAGGAACGCGAGAACCCACGCGGGGATGGCGACACCGGAGTCGCGGGCGGCACGGATTCCGGCTAATCCCGACTCCGCGAAGATCCTACGGAAGTTCTGAATGTCGTCTCGGACGCCGCCGTACTTAGTAGCCGCTAGGCCGGCCCGCTCCGCGAGCAACCCACACCGTGGGGGCTTGCCCACCTCAGCCCTGTGTGCCGCTGTGAGCGGATAGGGCGCACTCATGCAGCCACTGGGATTGTGGAAGCGTTCGATGCAGTCGAAGACGTCGGCGCGGGCATCGGCCAGAGGATCTGCTCGCGATTCGGTGACTTGCACCGCATCTTGTTCGCATGTCTGACCCCATCACCCGCCTGAACGCAGCCCTAGAGGGCTGCTCTCTTCATTAGCGCCCAGCCACTCCTAGCTATCCAGCACTGTTTTGCTCGCCCGATCAGGCTAGTACGTTGAAAGAACACTTCCGAATTCAGGAGAAAGTAATGCGGATTCCGTCAGGGTTGATCGCAGTTGTACTCGTCGTCCTATCTGGATGTACGACTCCCTCATCGCCAGATCTCGCCGCCGAAAAGGCAGCCCTTCATGCGCGCATGGAAGGGGTGGTCGCAGCGGAAGCGGCGTTCAACGTACCGGAAGTTCTGACCTACTGGGCTGAGGGCGCGATCATGCAACCGGCCGGTTCACCGCAGATCGAGGGCAAGGACGCGATTCGCGAACTACTCAGCCAGTATTTCGAGAGTGGATTGGTGCGGGAGTTTTCCGGCTCGTCTTCGCATATGGAGATGTCGGCGGGAGGCGACCTCGCCTACGAGTACGGCGTCAATCGCATGGTTTTGGCCGGAGAGGACGGAGACCTTCTGGATATGGGCAAGTACCTGGCAATATGGAAGAAGATCGATGGTGAGTGGATGCTTGCAGCGTTGAGCTTTACGAGTGACGCGGCGGAGCCCAGCCTGATCTCCGGTTGACTCAGTGCCGAGGTCGGTTGTGCAGGTAGGAGCGAGCGAAGCGAGGTGATGGACTTGCATTACAGTGACTGGGTTTCCGTTCCATCCAGACATCGTATTCCGGTCTCCCGCTCAGCCCCGCCGGCGCCTTGGCCGCTTCTAAGCGGGTCGAGTGTCGCGGTGGCCTGTGGTGCGTTGACTACAGCCGCTCCGCTAACCTGTCCACGTCGACTCTGATGCCGCTGTTCTTCGCGGCCAGCAAGACGCCATAGCCCTCGCCACTGTAGGTGTTGCCCCAAGCCGTCTCGTCGGGAAACGCGGGGAAGAACGTCGCGACCTCGCTCTTCACCGCGGCCACGTTGGCTGCCTTACTCGAATCTTCCTTATTGACTAGCAGGAATTCCTGAACCCCCCATAGGTGCGTAGTTCGAGTGAACTATTCTCGGCGTCCCAGACGTCAGATTCCATACTGACGAAACGCGAGTAGAATATTCAACTCGACCTTCGTCAGTCATGTACGCTCCCTCTTGAATGTGTAGGGAAATCGCACCACTCATGTCGTCATTGAAAGTTACATCAATGTCTCTGGCCGATCCCTCGATCCAATCAATGCCCGACACGAGACCTACATAGTCATCTCGCGACATATGACTGCAGGGAGCCATATTTGACAGGCACATCGACACTTCTTCGGTCATGCTAGCATTGATGGCTTCGCGTTGTTCCTCTTCAGAGGCGATCACCTCCATCAATCCTTCTAAAACATCGACTACGGCTTGCCTCATATCTTCTTCGTCATTCTTTCTGGAATAGATTTGTGCATTTCTTCCGTAAGTGGTATTGCCACCTCGATCTATAGCCCCTAGCTGAGCTTCCATTGCATTTTCTATATCTCCGAACTGAGCAAGTAGTTCAGCTTTTGAATCGAAGGCATTAGGTCCAGAGTAAACCTCTGTATACAAGGTGAGATATTCGCGGGAGGTTGCTTCGTCTTCGCCTTCCAAACCCCACATAGCCTGTCCGTAACCATAGGCTAACATGTTGTAGGCTGGTGCAGCCAATCCAGAAAACTCCATCGCAAATGCTTTAAGTGCCTCTATTCCCTCGAGATCTGGAGTGATCGCACACCACTGGAAAAGACCTTCCTGAGGAAAGTCAGCCGCCACTTCAGCACAGGTAGCCCTCCGCTCTTCAGACTGAAGGATATCCATCCAAGCAGACTCAGCATCTGTCATCGGCGCTCCACTAAGATTGTCGAGTCTCGAAACCTGAGATCCCAAATCAGGAAACTCGGTTCCAAAGTCGAAGGCAATTGCAGCCTGAGTGATCTTGGCAGCGGTACAAGTTGGGTCAATCATCAACGCCGCCTGCGAGAGGCCCCAAGCTCTTCCCGTCTCAATATTCAGAGATGCCATTATAGCTTCATTCACTAAAGCATGACCCTGCTCGGTACACGAAGTGGAAGAAATCCACTGATCACCGGTACCTACGGTGGTTGCCGAACCAAAAGTCGATGCTTCGTTCTGTCCGCTGCACGCCGCACTTGCAACCGCCAGAGATAAACAAAATACACCTAGACGGGACTGAATCATCGTTGCTTCTCCTGTAAAATGACGAGCGGCAGGCGGCTATGCTTACCACGCCATCGCTAGTTAATCAAACCATAAGTGGCAGCGGAACGATCCTGCAAATCCTGTACAAGAATGTACTGGGATCGACAACGCTATAATTTAGTAATTATGGAATAATGCCGCAAACCATAACAGGAGGGCAAATCAGTTCGGGGACATTCGCATGTGGTACTGATCATTGGGAGTCTGCTCTTACTGCTTATCTCGATTTGTCTTCGTCAGAAGAACAAGGACGAGGCCGCCTCACGTCCTCAAAATTGTGAATTCTGTGAACTGCATTCTGCACAGGGACTTGAGTTGCCCGAGCGTGTGGACGGGTGGCTCGACCTCAGCGGGTTGACCACGGTGGAAGGATTGAAGCTGCCCAACCATGGGGGCGTAGGTTAGCCTGGCCGGGTGTGGTTGCGGGCACCCAGCCACGCCCAGCTATCCAGCACTGTTATGCGCGTCCTGAGTTGCGGGCCTGAGTGGGGTGGGGCAGAATCAGGGCGTGGCCCTGATACCGTGCTACGAATGCGAGAAGGAGATCAGCGACAAGGCAGCCGCCAGCGCCGAAGCGAAAGGCTCCACCCCCGAGACCCCGGATGCCGATGGGACCGCCGAAGGGAGGGTGTGGTCACCGACGGAATAGACCCGAGACGATTCGGTCGGGCCCGCCGACCGTGTCGTTCCGACAACCTGAACACGGCCCTTGGAGGCCTCATCGAATGAGACTGAATCTGTGCTTCCGTGGCGTCGTTCTCGGTGCACTTGTCGCCGCGAGTTGCAGCCCCGCTCCTACGGCCACCCGCCAGCCAGTGCTGACCGTATATCAATCATCCGCGTCGATCGGTGATCCCCATATCGTGAGTGACGCTCTCGCCCGTCGGAGCATCATCTATTCCGTTTACGAGGCTCTCGTGCGACTGGATGAGCTGGGCAACTACCAGCCAGCCTTGGCTGAGCGATGGGAAGTGGGAGAGGATGCGCGGAACTGGACGTTCCACCTGCGCGACGGTGTGACATTTCATAATGGTGAGGTGCTGAGCGCTTTCGACGTGGTCGCTACCCTCGGTCGGGTTCTGGACCCCTCGATTGGGGGTGCCTTCGGGACCCAGGGCGTTTACATCAGCTATCTGGGAACGGCGGAGATATCGGCTCCCGACGACATGACGGTAAGGATCGTCACCGTGGACCCTATGGCGGACCTCTTGGACCTCGTCGTCGATATGCCGATCAGCCCCGCGAGCGAGTTGCATCGATTGCCCGAGGCCTACGTCGGGAGTGGCCCGTATGAGATCATCGAGCAGAGCGGCACGCGACTCGTCATCGCCGCGCATGATGACTATTGGGGAGAGACCCCGGACTACGGTGAGATCCACTGGGTTGCCGAAGGCGATTCAGAAAAGCGGGTGGACGCCCTGCTGGACGGTCGAGCCGATATCGCAGCTGGCATCGGCATTCAGGGTCGGGATCGGATCGCGGAGGATGGAACGGCCCTGACTCACGAAGCGAACAGCGGATTGGCCATCATCTTCATGGCCAATAGCCTCGAAGGGGCAGGAAGTGATCGCCGCGTGCGGCAGGCCTTGAACTACGCTCTCAACGTCGATGGGATCATCGAAGAGATCAAGCATGGGGCGGCCCAGCCGTTGAGTGGCTACCTGACCCCGAATCACTTCGGTTACAACCCCGAGACGCCCCCATACCCCTATGATCCCGACAGGGCGCGAAGCCTCTTGGCCGAAGCCGGTTACGCGGACGGGCTGGAGTTGGTTTTCGACATCCCTCAGGTGATGCCTGATGAGATGCCGGAGCTGGCACGGATGATGGCGGAGCAGTACGGCCAGGTCGGAATCACAGTGGAAATCGTCGAGCACCAGGACCGGTCGGCCTACTCCCAGATGGTCCGGGAGAAGAAGATCAACAATGCGGCTGGCTTCGACTCCAGTCCGCGCAGCACCTATCGGGTCCTGAGGGAAAAGATCCACTCCGGGCTCAAGGGCCCCTGGTGGGAGGGGTACGAGAATGCGGAGGTTGATGCCTTGATCGGAGAAGCGCAGGCGACCGTCTCCGACACGAAGCGCCAGGCCATCTACCGACGGATCTACACGATCATCCGCGACGACGCTCCTTGGATTTTTCTCTACAACCCGACCCTGTACTGGGGCGTCGATGCAACGATCACGGACTGGAAGCCACGAGTGGACGGTCTGCTCGTGTTTTCCTGACCGAAGGGTCATCCCCGCTCACCAGACCAGCAGTCACCGGACCACGATCACCGGTCGGCCCAGGCGCTCGACCTCGGGGTTCAGCCCCGGAAGCTCCGGAAGCGGATGGGTGCGTCACCAAAGATGGACTGACACTTCTCTATGTCGGGATCTCCCCGAAGAACGAAGGAAGCGAAGCGGAGCGCGAGGGATGAGCCGATTGCAGATGAAACAGGCCAGCAAAGAAGCGGCAACTCGCCCCCCCTCCGTGGCACCCCGTCACACCCAGCGATCCAGCAGTGTTCTGCTCGTCGTGAGTTGCGGGTCTGAGTGGGGCAGAATCAGGGCATGAAGAGAGCAGTTGAGTTGAGTGCCGTGTTGTTTTCACTGCTCTTGTGGAGTTGTGGGGGAGAAGATGCTCCTACCGTGCCCCCTCCTGCAGTGACGCTCCCGCCATTCGGAGGCACGATCTTCATCGATCCGAACATCATCACGTCCTCGGACCCGACCACGTTCCAGGACCTGTCGTTCGCCGGGCAGGGTTCTCGAACGATGTTCGACCGACGGGTCGACGGATGGATCACGGTCGACGCCTACCTGTTCAACGCCAGCTTCGACGACGGTCTGGCTGCTGAAATTCAGGTCAATCCGGAGTTCGGCGGACCCGGTGTGGCATTGGTCGAGGCGGAGAAGTACGCCGAGGTGATCGGTCGATTGCCGACCGCGCTTCGCAAGGATGTGGAGACCGTTTGGATCCACAAGGGCACTCAGCCGTTCGGTGGTGGGAACAACAACCTACTCATCCACATAGGCCAAGCCGACCTCTACACGGCGGACGGCATACTGGAGGAGACGTTTGTGCACGAGGCCGCCCACACGTCGCTGGACGCGGCTCATGCCTCAGCACCTGCTTGGCTTGCCGCCCAGTCCGCCGATCCCACGTTCATCTCTACCTACGCACGCGATTTTCCGAACCGCGAGGATATCGCGGAGAGTTTCCTGCCCTATATGGCCATCCGATACCGATCAGATAGGATTTCTCAGTCGATTGCAAACACGATAATGCAGACGATGCCAAACCGGATTGCCTATTTTGACAATCAATCGTTCGACATGTATCCGATCGAATAATCCTTGCCTTTGCGTTTTCCTGGAAGGCGTGGCACCTAGCCACACCTAGCTTCCAGCACTGTTCTGCGCGTCCTGAGTTGCGGGCCTGAGTAGGGTTGGGCGGGATTAGGAGAAGTACTGCCCGACGCACGCGAGGGTCATCCGATGAAGAAACTCCTCGGGACCCGACTCATGCTGCAAGCCTATGCAAACAAGCCTGCGATGGAGGGTTTCGGCCAGCGTGCGGAAGCGAATAGCCGTGCTGCTACTCCCTTGTGGATAGAAGGAGGCCAGTAAGGAGGTAAAAACCCGTGGCAGGAAATGCAGAGAAGGGTGGCACACGGCGCTGGAGCCGCTGGAGGATGGCCGGCTGGACCGCCGGAGCGTTCATGCTGCTGCTGGCCCTGGTTGCGCAGCAGTTCATCGGTGAAGTGAGCTGGGTGGACAATCTCGCTCAGACCGGGACCTTGCTCATCGGAGTTGGGATCGCTGTTGAACTGGCATCAAGGAAGACCGGCGAAGCCGCATACCGAGCCGCCGTTGGTCTTGCGCTAGGCTCAGCGGTGCTCCTCGGCTGGGTGAACGGTGCCGTTGGCATCATCGGATCCGAGGACAACGACGCTAACCTGATGTATGGCGGGGTGCTCGTTGTCGGAGCAATTGGTGCCGTCATCGCGCGCTTCAAACCCGAAGGAATGGCGCGTGCGTTGTTCGCGACGGCGCTCGCTCAGACGCTGGTTGCCGTGGTCGCGCTGGTCGGGCAGATGGGTTCCCCGTATAGCGCGCCGCTGGAGATCGTGACCATTAACGGATTCTTCGTTGCGCTATTCGTTGGATCGGCCGTGCTGTTTTCGAAGGCGGCGCGCGGCTGACCCGATCATGGGCGGCACCCCACCTGCCCCCCCGACCTAGAAGACGGCCCCTAGCTCCCCCCCGTGGCACCGCCTAAAAACGACAAAAGACCGTCCCCGAAGGAACGGCCATTGTCATTAGATCAAGTCGTTGTCACCCCAGTTTAGCTTGGAACATCGCCCGTAGTTCAGCGTCATTCTGTACCGGAGTGATCGTGGAGCTAATGAGTGGGCCCCAATTAAACATCCAGGCCTGGACATCCGTGACGGTAGGTGAATCACAGATTGCCCAACCTTGCTCGCCAGCGAAATCGTGCCAGCGACCGATCACGTCGACATCGCCAGCGTCAGCGGCGTCGTCCTCCGCAGTCATCGAGGCGAAATTGGCCGCTGCATCCATTTTTGTGTCGGAGTTGAGACTCCAACGAATCATGTACAATGCCATCTATTTCCTCTCCCTGTTGAGCGTGACGGGAGACCGTAGCTATCGGTAGAGACTTCGGCAAGCATACTGGAGCGGCCGGCACTGCTCTACTCGCCGGAGCGTATGGGCTGCGCGCCGTCTCCGAGAGGATTGGGTCAAGACCCCAATCCAGCACTGTTTGCTCGTTCGATCAGGCTAGGTCGTTAAGGGAGTAATAGCTCACCGAAACCTGTTTGGTGATGAAATCAACTTCCCACCGTACAAAGTTCATGTCGCCGTTGCTGACACAGTCAGTGAAAAAGAGTTCCGCTCTTATTCCATTGCGGCGAAATGTTCCTCTTAGCGGTGATGAGATAAGAGTTCCATCGTTGCCCAATACTCGAGCCTCTCCCTCCATCGTTCCTCTTGTTCCTCCCTCGTCTACCGCTTCCCAATATTGGGTCGAGTAAACGGTGCCGTAGCCCTCAATCGGACCTTCAAAATTATAGGTAGTGCCCGACTGGTCTATCGTAACGTTAGTAATCGCGACTGAGCCTGTGCCATCTGGTTGTGATAAGCCCATTTCTCTTCCCGTGGTCGTATGATTTGCAAGAAGTGATACTGTTGTGCTTCAAAACTTTTCGGACAATAGGCACTGGGTTTGAAGTGAGACATGGCCTGAGTATCAGGCGGCTTCCTGAAGCCGCTTTCGGTTGGTGATTTCAGGGCACTCGCGCGCCTGCTTCAGCTTTTCGTTTTGCTCCTCGAAGCGTGTTGCTGGGTCACCCGCCCAGTATTCGGCGGGCGCCAGATACTTCAGCCCCGCGTGTAGGCGCCGCGTGTTGTAGAACTCGACCCACCGGCCAGATGATCTGGCGGGCCCGGCCCAAGTTCCTGAGGTCCTGGTCGTCGAGCGCCTCGCGCGTGCTTCGGTGGAACCGCTCGATCCGGCCGTTGGACTCAGGGTGAGTAGGATAACAACTAGCCTCTAGCCCCCCCCCTCCGTGGCCTCTCGCCACACCCGGCACGGTTCTGCTCGTCCTGAGCTGCCCTAACCGGTGCTGTGTTCACATTGGAATAGGGCCGAAATTCCGCGATATTTATATCGTGCAGAATGACCCTGCACCCCGGCGAGTTGTTGCGATTGCAACCGGGTTAACAAGGTGCTAAACCGCTCGAAAGGGTCTCGTGCGGAAAGCAGTGCGGGACCCTTTTGCTGTTTGAGAGAATGAGGAATTCGTGGTGAAACGTCCGAGATTTGCACTAGACTAGACTCGCGTATAGGATGTGCATTGCTTTGAATTCTTCTCACTAGGAGTAGCCTCCAACGGCCTCACGTTTGGTTGCTGCCTTATTCGCATGTGCACTGTTCGCATGTGTTCCGGCAGAAGAACCCCTGCCAACTGAAGCTGAGATGGAATCGCACTTGGCGACCATCTCGGAAGAATTCATCAGCGCTTGGAATGCGGGGGATGCTACGGCGCTTGCCACCCAGTTTCATCCGGAAGGGAGACGTCTGAACAGCGATGTGCAGGAGGTGTGGTTTGGCCGTCAGGCGATTGAGGACGGGTTCGCGATGATGCTGGCTGCGGATAATCCTTAGGGATGTCCACGTGTTCAACGCTACGAGGAGCAGGCTCGCTATGACCACACGCCGCAACTTCATCGCCACGGCCTCGAAGGGACTTCTGGGCGCGAGTGCGATTCCCGCGTTCGGTCCGATCAGACCAGGCCTTAGAAGAACGGCCAGCGGTACGGGCCTGGTCTACGACAGGCGCTATCTCGACCACGTCCTGCCGGAGCGTGCAGGCGAGGCACACCCAGAGAGCCCACTTCGGCTCGTTCGAATGATGGAGGTCTTTGCTGAACGCGGACTCGATCAGGCAGTGCTTCCTCTGTCGCTTCTGGATGACCCTTTGTCCCACGTGCAGTACGCGCACACAGCCGAGCACGTCGACTCGGTCAGTACGATCGACGTCAGCGGCCGGATCGCGGAGCTTGCAGTCTCCGGGGCGCTCGGGGCGGTCGAAGCCGTCGCGGGCGGAACAGTGAAGAACGCCTTCTGCGCGAGCCGACCCCCAGGGCATCACGCGAACAACACGGGGGCGGAAGAGGGCTTCTGCTTCTACAGCAACGCGGCCATTGCGGCGAGGTACGCACAGCGGGTTCACGGGTTCGAGCGAATCCTGATCATCGACTGGGACTACCACCACGGGAACGCAACTCAGAATGCGTTCTATGATGACCCGAGCGTTCTATTCTTCTCCACGCATGACTGGCAGGCGTACCCAGGGACGGGAGATCCCGCCATGACGGGCGAGGGCGAGGGCACAGGCTCCAATATCAACTGGCATCTGGACTGCGGCGCACGGGACGTGGACATGCTGCGCGCCTGGGATGAAGCGCTTCTGCCCGCCGTGAGCCGATTCCAGCCGGATTTCATCATTGTCTCGGCCGGCTTCGACAGCCGACGCGACGATCTTCTCGGCTGCTTCGACGTGACGGACGATGCCTTCCGGCGCATGACGCGGATTGCGCTCGACCTGGCCGAAGACTTCACCGACGGGCGGCTGGTCTCACTCCTCGAAGGTGGCTACAACGTCGAAGGGAACGCCCTCGCTGCTGCTGCCCACCTTGAGACGCTGCTCGACGGTTCGTGACGCGGTCGCTGCAAGACGCTCACCGTGGTGAGGACGTGCCGGAGGACGATACGGTGGCACGATACAGCCTGCCCAACCCCTACAGTTGTGGTAACGAGACGGTCACCTCCGACCCCTGTCCTCCCGGCCTAGAAGACGGCAACTAGCCCCCCCTCCGTGGCACCCAGCGTCGTCCGCGAAGGAGAGTATTCGGACCTGCACGTCCTGCCTAGTTGAGCCTCTCCCGCTTCCAGAGATCCCGCACTTCGTCGTCCAGCCCCGTCATTTCCCAGCGGATCAGCGACATCGGGAGCCGCCCGGCTGCCATGAACGTGTCGTGGAACTCCTTGAGGTCGAAATCGTCGCCCATCTGGCGCTTGCGATCGGCGAGGAGTTGCTGCATCTGCAGCATGCCGATCGTGTATCCCAGCCCGTAGCCGGGTGGCCGGCGCAGGTAGATCTCAGCGTCGACGCGCGCGACGTTCTCGTCCAGCCACGGTGTGCGCTCCATCCACCACGCTACGACTTCGTCGACCGTCATCTCGTTGAGCTGGAGCCACACATCCGCCGGCACCCTGGCGGCCCGGAAGATACCGAAGATGTGGATGAGCTCGCGGACCCGCGGCACGTCGTCGAGCAAGCCAACGTTCATGAAGGCTTCTTCCAAATAGACGCCCCAACCTTCGGTACGCGCCGCGCTGGTGATCTTGCCGCGGATGGGGTGTGTGTTGTGCCGTTCGAGCAATCCGTCGAAACGATGCCCGGGGATGACGGCGTGCAAGTGATCGGGCGTCGGGTTACGGAACTGCACCTGCTCCCAGAAGTTCGGGCCCCCGGGACGGACGATCCACGGCACGTTGGTGTCGAGATCCTTAACGTAGTCCGGGATCGTGATGATGTCCTCCTTCACCAGAAACCTACGGATCCGCGTGTCGGCGCTATCGATCCGCGCCGCATACTCCCCCGCCGATTCCGGAAGTTCGATCGGCGCCAGGTGCCGGTTTCGATGCTGCTCCAGCGCATACTCGCTCCCGAGGCGGCTCAATTCCCGTAGGCCCAGCGTAACGATCTGATCCGCGTCGTACGGCATGAGCTTCACGTGCTTCAGGTACCAGTCGAACATCTCCCGACCCACGCCGGCTTTTCCGGTCATGTCGCCGCGATGTGCGACGAGCCAGTCGTGGAAGCCCCGGACGGATTCTCGGGCCGCGGCGATGTCGGCGTGGAGATCGGGCTGCTGGGTGTCCGCTCGCTCGCGGAAGTCGTCGTACCAGCCAATGACGCCGGCCGGTGGCGTTGCTCGATATGGATAACCGTGCCCCACACCGTCGGCGTTGGTCAGATTGAAGATCGCGAGGTCCGCGTAGTCGGCGGCTACTTCCGTGAGATTGTTCTTTGCCTGCTCCACCAAGAGGGAGATGGCCTCGAGGCGCGTCCGGAGTGCTTTGGTTTCATCCTCGTCCAATGGCAAATCTGGGAACGTGATGCGCAGCATCTGATCCACATAGAATCCAGGGTCTCTGGACCAAGGGCGGGACACGTTCAAGAGGAAATCGTGTTTATCGAATCGGGAACGAACTGCCAGATAGTCGACCTGTTGATCGAGATCCCAGTCCACGACTGCCATGTCCTCGAGCCGCTCCTGGAAGTCCCGCATCTCGGCTTGACGACGCTCGACGGCGGCCTCGCCGTAGTCGGGATAGACGTCGGTCGCGCTGCCGGCGATGTCCCGGTTCGGAACGTTGCCCGACGCCCTGGCCGGATCTGTCCACTCAAGGAATTCTTGCAACAGTGCAACGAGATCATCGTAAGTGCCCGATCTGTCCGGTATACCCTCCGGACGTGCATCTCCCGCCTGGCATTGGAAGGCCGTCAAGAGCAGCAGCAGCAGCGCCGAGGCGGATTTGATCGAGGTCGACGTCTTCATACGCTCTGATCCGTGATGAGGTGTGCGGTGCCAGTCGGCCAGCCGAGGGACGCTGAATCCCTCAGGTTGGTCCCAGAATGCTACCAAACATTACGGCGCGCTGCGCCTGAGCAGGGGAAGAAGCTCTCGGGTCAGCAGGAAGCTCGATAGGTAGTTGACCTGGAAGTGAAGCTCGTTTCCGTCGTCACTCAGTTGCCGGGGGCCTTCCAGCCAGATCCGGGCGTTGTTGATGAGCACGTCGATCCGATCGTAGTCACGCCGGATCGCCCATGCCAGCGACCGGACTTCGTCGAATGAAGCGAGGTCAGCAAGGTACAGGCGCACGCTCCCGCGCCCCTCGGCTTCAATCTCGGCCAGAAGCTCCATGCTCCGCTGCGAGCACGGGTCCCGAGGGAACGAAGACCGCGTGCCTGGTACGCGGGGCTAGCCTGACCTGAGGTTTTCCGCGTAGACCCACCAGATATCCTTGTCCCCGTAGCCGCCGGCCCTCTCGGAGTCGAAGTAGAAGATCTGGAAATCCGGCGAAAACGCAGGGCAGCGGTCGTTCTCCTCCGTGTTCACCAGTGGACCCAGGTTGACGAGTGGCGCCCATACACCGCGGTCGTCGCGGGTCGTCACATAGATGTCCTCTTCGCCGTACCCCCCGTCGCGGATGGCGGTGATGTACAGTGAGCGGCCATCAGCGGACGGCAGCGAATGGTGTTCGCTGCCAGCAGAGTTGATCTGGGGACCGAGGTTCACGGCCTCCTGCCAAACGCCGTCCACCCTCTCCGACCGCCAGATGTCGTTTCCGCCGTATCCGCCGGGACGCGTCGACGTCCAGTAGGCCACACTCCAGTCCGGCCCGGTGAAGTAGAGGCAGTGGTCGGCGGCAGCAGAGTTGATGGGCGCTCCGAGGTTCCTCGGCTCCGTCCACTCGCCATCCACTTTATCACTCACCCAGATGTCCATGCTGCCCATACCACCAGGTCGATCGCTCATGATGTAGAGCTGGTTGCCATCCGGAGAAAGGAGCGGTTCGACCTCGACGTACTCGGTGCTGATCGGCGCAGGGACAATTTCCGCGGCACTCCACTGACCGTCGACGAGCGTCGACGTGCAAATGTCATTTCCACCCTCCGGCCTGCGGTCAGCGCAGTTGAAGTACATCGTGCGGCGGTCTGTGCCGAAGGTCGGCTCCGAGTCCCGTCCGGCGGCATTCAGTGCGGCACCCATGTTCACGGCCTGGACCTGGGCACGGGCCAGTGGCGAGCGCTGGGCGCTGAGACCGTTGAAGGCCAAGAGCCCTAGGCCGCTCGCGATAAGCGCCGGGGTCAGTAGCTTCATCGGGATCCTCCTGCAGATGTGGGTAGAGGGGACAACCTGCGACGGATCAACACACCCGACCAGTAGCGAAGTCCTCTCAGAATGGTCGCAACCCACTAGCTCCTAGCCCCTCAGTCGCACCCAGCCACACCAGCAGTATTCTGCGCTCCTCAGCGCGCCACCGTCAGCCTTTCTGCGAGAGTTCGTAGACGCTCCCGGGCCTGCTCGTCATACGCCTGGGGGTTTGCCCGCGTCGGGGTCCTCTGATTGAAGTAGCCTCCGGTCCCGAGATCATCCCCGTCGATGAGATACATCACCGCGTCGACTCCGTCGTGTACACTGCTTCGTGCCCTGGCACCCCTTTCCAACACCATGTCTGTGTCCATCATAGAAGCAGGATGTACCGCGTTCGTGGTGACGCCACTCCCAGCCAGGTCCTCGGCCAGATCGAACGTGAACATGATCTGGGCAAGCTTGCTTTGAGCGTAGGCACGACCGTCACTGTAGTCGTCTTCCAGCATGACGTTACCGAAGTCGATCGGCCGCTGGGCGACGGATGAGACGTGGACGATCCGGGACGGGGCGCTGCGCCTGAGCAGGGGAAGAAGCTCTCGGGTCAGTAGGAAGCTCGATAGGTAGTTGACCTGGAAGTGAAGCTCGTTTCCGTCGTCACTCAGTTGCCGGGGGCCTTCCAGCCAGATCCCGGCGTTGTTGACGAGCACGTCGATCCGATCGTAGTCACGCCGGATCGCCCATGCCAGCGACCGGACTTCGTCGAATGAAGCGAGGTCAGCAAGGTACAGGCGTGCGCTCCCGCGCCCCTCGGCTTCAATCTCGGCCACAAGCTCCATCCCCCGCTCCACACTCCTTCCGTGGATGACGACGTGGTCGCCGCTCGCAGCAAGACCTCGGGCTACCTCTCTTCCGAGGCCGCCGGTGGAGCCAGTGACGAACACTACCCTTTGATCCTCGCTTGGCGAGCGGCCCGCGACCGGATGGAGTTCTTGTCCCGAAGCGGGGAAGACTGCGGAGCTTGTGATGAGTAGCGCGACAGCGAGTCCTGCGATCCGGCTCATGAAGGGACTCCTTACGGGGATGATCCGCACGAAAGCCAAAGGCACCGATGCCCTGAGCTCGGTCCAACATCCCGCCGCGACGAGCCGCGGGCAAGCGGGGAGAACGCTAGGAAACTAAGGGGGGAGTATTTCGCTACATGAGGCAGTTGGGTGATCTTATCCTAAGGACTTGTATCACAATGACTTACGCACTATACGAAGCCCATGGTCATTTAACATCACACACTTCGTCACACGCTTTGGTCTTACGAAATACCCGCTTTCCATCGGGGTTCCGACTGCTTACCCCCCTCATTGGCGGCCACGGGGCGGTACTCGTACAGGACCGCACACATCGACGCCACTTCAATACCATTCCCCGAAGAATTGTGGTAGCTGGGGCGGGTCCCTTTTGCCGACAGGCGAGACCCCAGTACCCGGGGGGCACGCCTATTCCACCGGCGCTGACGCTGGACCTGTGAACAGTGTCGCACACGTCCGATCAGGCTAGTATGTTCGCAGAGCACTCACTGATGGTGGATGGCCCGATGAATAAGCCCCGAAGACTCCTTGGATGGATAGCCTGCCTTGTGACGATTGTCGTCTCCGGAGGATGCGTGGGTGCTACGTTCATACCGACTCAGGCCGCGGCGTATCCGTCCAGGAACAGTTCCTGCGAGATCGAGGTGTTTAGTTCTGCGGTTCCAGATCTAGAATACGAGGAGATCGGCATCGTGGAAGGAGAGGGACGCGCGTGGAAGTCGGGCTTGGAGGATATCTTGCCCAAGATCATGGAGGAGGGGTGCTTGGCCGGAGGGGATGCCCTCATCATCCAGTCGAGTGACACGTTCTCAGAGGGGAGGGACGGGATGAAGGTCCAACGCCTCTCCGCCACCGTCATTCGATGGAAGACTGACTAGCGCCACCTCTGATGTCCCGCGAGTGGCGAGTGGCGTATCATCCCAGCGGCAACGAGCCCTCCCCAGTACCCCCGCCCCCCTCTGTCTTGACCGCCCGTGTCGGTACCCTTAGAAATGCGGTTTTGCACAGGTGAAGTTTCCGATGTCAGGTTGCCTTGGGATTCCTACTTGTCCAGAAAAAGTCTTCAAGAATGGACACATTTGAACGAGAAACTATGAACAAGTTGCTGATGTGCTGGACTTCACGAAGACGCAGAGCGTATCAGGTGTTCGCGTTGACGCTGTTGGTGGTAGCGACCTCATGTGTTGGGGGAGGCGATCAGCGCATCGTGGCTTTCGGAGACGTGCACGGGGACCTCGAAGCCGCACGAGGCGCGCTTCGTCTCGCAGGTGCTATCGATGATCAGGACCGTTGGATCGGTGGTGACCTCATTGTAGTGCAGACCGGAGATCAGCTCGACCGCGGTGACCAGGAACAAGCGATTCTGGATCTCTTCGAGAGACTAAGGATTGAGTCGGAAGCTGCCGGGGGAGCGTTCCACGCCTTACTGGGTAACCACGAACTCCTGAATGCGCGCCTTGACTTCCGTTACGTGACGGACGGCGGCTATGCCGATTTCATGGACGTCGTGGAGTACGATCCTAGTGACTCTATTCAAGTCTGGGACGGATCATCTGCAAGCTTTAGATCTTCAACTATGGCCGAGTTTGAACCACATCAGCGACCTCGTGTGGCCGCGTTCATGCCGGGTGGTCCCTACGCTAACCTACTGGCCAAGAGGCAGGTGATTGCCCGGGTCGGCGACAATATTTTTGTTCACGGTGGTGTGCTTCCTGAGCACGTCGCGTACGGTATCGACGCGATCAACAGTTCAGCGCAAGCATGGCTTCGAGGGGATGCAGACCTTCCCTCAGTCTTGTCGGGCTCGTTTAGTCCCCAGTGGACTCGATTGTACTCTGATGATCCTGATTCTTCGGCATGCTCAGTCCTGGAAAAGGCATTGAATGGGTTGGAGGCCAAACGAATCGTCATGGGACATACCATCCAACAGTCGGGGATTACCAGCGCGTGCGGCGCGCGCGCGTGGCGTATCGACGTAGCCATGGCCGCCTATTACGCGGCACGAAATGATTACGGCGGCTCCGTAGAAGTACTGGAAATCGTCGGCGACTCGGTCCGGGTGCTCAAGGAGGGTGGTTGAGTACCTAACTAGAAAATAGTTAACAACCCGAGAAAATCTTTCAACACTATCGCCGCTGACCCAGAACTACTAAACACTGTTCTGCTCGTCCTGAGTTGTGGGCCTGGGGAGCGGGTAATCGGCACTCTCTACCTACCGAATAGGGCATCGAGCCCCACCGCCGAGAGGTACATGCCACTGCTTGAGTGCCCCGAGCCAGGGACGATCATCTCCTGGTGCCGATGGAGGCTAGAGAGCCAGTCCATGAAGCGCACAAGGGTTTGGCCACGTTCAAGCCGATGGCGACCCTGCAGATTCGCACCACAGCTAACATCTAATTGCGCACTGAGGGTATCGGCGCTCCCGATGAGGATACGAACGTCTCGGCGTATCAACTGGGCCCGGATGGTGTCCACTCCAACCACGGTCGCGTAGTTGTAGGGTGATTGGAGGCCGTAGTGCCAGTCGTCATAGCCCGGACATCCTGATACATCGGGAACGACGAAAGTGCTGTCGACTTCTCGCTCGGGACGGAGGTAGAGATACGTCGATGGATTTGCGACAACATAACGGAATGAGACGGCCCCGAAGTTCTCCTCAGCACGACTCGCAGCGGCATATCGATGGGCGACCTGTCCACCCGCCGAATGACCTGTCATAACAATTTCTGTCAGTGCCGGAAAACGTGCTGGATCGGACAGAAGTTCGACGATTCTATCGATCGCAGTGTACGAACTCACTCGAGGGCGTGGCCCATCGGAGGAAGAAAGACTTCCGCGCTTCCAGCCTCCGCTGCTCCAGAACGGCTCATCGGCGGCAGGGCCATCCGAAGAGGTTTGAAAGTGTGGTGAAACCACGACGGTATGCTGCCGTAGTCCGGCGGCTTCCGCTGCCTGGAAGCCTGTGCGGAAGTAGTCGTCCGCGTTACGGCCCGTGCCGTGCACGATGATCAAGCCGCGGGTGACTTCATCGTTCCCTTCATATAGCGAGTGCGTACTGAAGACAGGGAGGTACAGGGAAGTCCCGGTCGCGATTCGTTCCGTACAGATCGATTCTGTCGACAAGCACGGAACCGGGCGCGATTCGACAACGATAGGGGCGGTTGCGTTGTCTCCGCAGGCGGGGAGCAAGATCGCAGCTACCAGAGCGTGTAGCTTGACCCTCAGAGCCTTTCTCGGCGCAAGATACTTCATGACTTGAAGGTGGGGTAAAGGCTATATGTTGTTCAGTCTCGGGGCGGCCCAAGGACATGAGAGTGCACAGGATCACAAAGACATAGCCGAGTCACCGATGACTCGCGAACAAATAGCCGAGGTCCAACAGATGGACTGCGAGTGGCTTGAGGCGCATCCCCCCGGCAACTAGCCCCCAGCCCCCCCATCGCTAAAAAATTTAGGTAGTTCACCGTGGGGGCTTAGACACAGGGCGTGGTCACGCGCGCACGCGTGAGCCTAATGCGCAGGCGTGGGAATGGGGCGTTCCCCATCGAGAACAATCACGATAGGTCAGGTTTTCCCACATCAGTAACGGGCCACGTTCAGGAGCTGGACGAGGCCCAGGAACCGGACGAGGGTCACATGAACTCCTCAGGCTTCTTCTTCTTCAGGTCTGGGTAGGGGGTCCGCACCCGCCAGAGGATCGCAAAGACGACTGCCAACCCGACGAGCCCCACGCCATACGTCCACATCGGGATCACGGTCTCTTCGGTGATCCACCCGAGTTGAACGGGCACGATGCCGATGAAGTTGTTGCCGAAATGCCAGAGCATGGCCGGGAAGATCGAACCCGTAAGCAGAGTCGCACCCGCGAACAGCACACCGAGGAAGCCAGTCGGTAGCAGTCTGAAGAGCGACACGTGGAAGAGCCCAAAGATTGCTCCCACTGCGAGACAGACGACCACGGGACGGAAGGTCTTCCTGAGGCCGTGCAGCAGTGCCCCTCGGAAAGCCAGTTCCTCCAGAATCCCCGGCGTGATCGTGAGGAAGAGGATGATTTGCCAAAGCGGCAGGTCGTCGCCCAGGAGCGATTCCCCGAACGATTCGAGCACCGGTTGAGGGACCGGGAAGACGTAGGTGTTCA
>Ga0315339_1000822_pt1 | contig 33032 bp, 29 predicted proteins | sample ASW17metaG_FD_204514 | JGI IMG/M metagenome (GOLD analysis project Ga0315339, IMG submission 204514) | Ammonia-oxidizing marine archaeal communities from Pacific Ocean, United States - ASW #17 | ecosystem: Environmental > Aquatic > Marine > Oceanic | place: USA: California | collected 2016-12-05 | reverse complement strand
CAAAGACTGTTATGTATTCGACCACAATATGCGCCAGCCCCGTTTCCACTGGCTGTTGGCCCTCTACTACCCGCAGGACACCAGCGAGGACATGGGCCCCACCGGCATCCTGCCCGGCGTGCAAAATTGGGAGACGATCTCCGATCACAACCCCGCCGAGTGCAACGAAACACCTCTGCCCCTGACCGGCCCGGCCGGCACCGTGGCGCTGGTCCATTTCGATGCCTGGCACCGAGCCATGCCCAATCTTAGCGACAAAAAGCGCTATATGCTTAAATTCCAATTTGCGCGCATGCAACGGCCGAGCGCGCCTACGTGGAATTGCCGGAGTACGGACTGGACACCCGACGACGCGCACCGCGAGGTTTCGCTGGACGTGTGGAATTGGCTTTGCGGAAAAGAAACTACAACAGCCTCTGCAGTGGGTGATAAAATCCAACTACTCGACCGTCTGGAAACAGGCAACGAAACCGAACGCCTGCGCGCCGCCTACACCCTCGGCTCGTCGGGCACGGAGACCGTTGAGGACCTGCTCGCCGTCCTCGGTCGGGAGGCCCTGGCCGTCGAAAATCGCGTCGAAGCCGAGACCCCCGACAACGCGCACGGCACCAATCCCACCGCTCTGCGCGCCGCGCAAGCGCTGGTCGCTGCCGGCCTGGGCGCGCTACCGCAACTGATCACCGCCCTGTCCGACGAGCACTGGCTGGTCCGCACCGCCATAGCCGACGTCCTCGCCACACTCGGCCCCATTGCGGCCGATGCCGTGCCCGCCCTCAGCCAATGCCTGTCCGACGAGCACTGGTGGGTGCGCCGCGGCGCGGCCGAAGCCCTCGGGCGCATCGGCGAAGCCGCGCACCCGGCACTGCCCGCACTGATAAGAACTGTGCACGACGAAGACCGACGCGTGCGCCGTGCCACTACCATAGCCCTCGCGCAACTCGGCACCTATGCCGACGGGCTCGAAACGGCCCTCTGCGCGATCCTCAACGACGAAGACCGCTACAATCGTTTCCACGCCGGCACAGCCCTGCGCCGCATCGACCATCCCAAAACCAGGGAAGCTATCCTAGACGCTCTGTTCACCGCCCGTTGGTGCCCGATCACAACCACCGAGAATACATTTTGACATTCACCGGATAGCCCCCCCGCAGCAACTACTACTCCCCGATCTCTGCACCGACCTGCTTTGCACTCGCCAAGATCTGCCCCCATGTCTCCTCCTCGACGAATATGCCATCGGCCATACGCTTCTTCTTCATCGCCGACTCGATCTCGCCCGGCATTAGAATTGAATCAAATCCCGGTGCTGGCGCCGATGATTTGACAAAGGCGATATAATTGTCCGCTTCCGCAAAATACGCGTCCAAACCCACCATCTGCTCTATATCGATCAACAGCAACAGCGCCCCGTTGCGAAATTGCCGTGGTTTGCCCAAACAACCTGCCCCCCCCAAAGCTCCGGCCAATAATTCGACCGCAATATTAAGCCCATAGCCCTTGTGGCCCAAACTGCCGCCCAAGGGCAGGATCGTACCGCCGGGCTCGGCATAGAGGGCATTGGGGTCATTGGTCGGATGGCCCTCCGCATCGAGCAGCCAGCCGTCGGGCACCGGCTCGCTTCGATTGCGCGCGACGCGGATCTTACCTTCAGCAACGGCTGATGTAGTCATATCGAGCACCACCGGCTCGCCCGTTCGGGATGGGAAGGCGATAGCCAACGGATTAGTGCCGTGACGCGCCTCGCGCCCGCCCCACGGGGCCATGCGACAGGTCGGCGAGCCATTGACGAAAAGCTGTGCGACGACATTTTCGCGAGCGATATGCTCGACATAGCTGCCCAACCGCCCCACATGGTTGGCGCGGTGCACCGCAATAGTGGCCATGCCCGAAGCCTTGGCCTTGGCCAAACCTAACTCGACCCCGCGACTCATAGCCACCTGGCCAAAACCCCAATGAGCGTCGAGCACCGCTATAATCGGCGTCTCGCGAACAACCTCAACCTCGGCGTCCGGCGCGATATCGCCCGCGGCTATCTGGTCCAGATACTGAGCGACGCGGATGACGCCATGCGAATCGTGACCAGCACAATTAGCTTCAACCAACTCTTTAGCGACGATTCGCGCCTCGTCTTCGCGCATACCCGCCGCACTGAAGATATCGGCTGAGATCCGAGTGAGAAATTTAGTAGAAAAAATAGGCATGTATACTCCTTGATGAAGGCAAATTGCACTGCATATCAACAAAGATAATTGACGCGCACAATCAAAAAAACTTCTTCTGATTTGCTTTTTTTTAACAAAAAAGGCGGACCGTAAATTCGGACCACCTATCAATTTTTTTGCTTTTGTATTGAGTTTTATTCTATCGGTGCCCCACCCGCGATCCACTCGCGAATCATCTCAATCTGATCGTCCGACAACACGCCACCCAACGGCATCTGACTACTCACAATATCCGAATCGCCACGCACTTTTTTGAGCAAATAAGATCCTTCCGCGTTGCCCGGATCGACGCGTTTAAAATCCGCCAGCTGAGTACTGGCCACGCCGATAATCTCTGCGGCGACAAACTCGGCCTCTAACGACATATTTGCCGCCGGTGCCCCACCACCATGGCAGCCATTAAAAGCGCAGCTCTGCGAAAAAATATGTTCGCTGATCTGCGCCAAGGTGATATCCGTCGGCGGCAATTCCACTTCGTCGCCATCCATACCGTAGACCACGTCATCGCTCGCCAGGGTGCCATCGGGCCCCAAGGTCGAGCCATCACCGGCACAGCCGGCATAGATGGTTAGCAATAACAACCATTTCATTTGTCGTATCATATGGCCCCCTTTCGACTCATACAAAAATACTTAACACAACCCTTCTTTCCTCATACTCAATAATCTAAAGACCTTAGCCATTTTAATAGATCATCTTTCTGTCGTCAATAATCTATCAGGTGACAGCCATTCGCAAAAATATTATATTAGCAGCGTTTTATACACCACTGACGCAGGAGTCTCTATGCATCTTAGCTGGATCGATTACGCCATAGTGCTTGTCTATGTCGGCGGCACCATCATCGCCGGCACCTTGGCGCGCGGCGCCATCAAGGGCATCTCCGATTTCCTCGTCGCCGGCCGCGGGCTCAAAACCCATATGGCCGTCGCCACCATGGTTTCGACCGGCCTCGGGTTGGTCACCGTCATGTATATGGCCGAGGAGGGTTTTAAATACGGCTTCGTGCCCTTCGTCTTTGGCATCATGGCGCTAATCACTACATTGATCATTGGCCGCACCGGCTTTATCGTCAGCCGCCTGCGCCATCTCGAAGTGATGACCGTCCCCGAATTCTACGAAATGAAATACACGCGCGGCGTGCGCCTATTGGGCGGCATTATCCTCACACTGGCCGGCACCCTCAACATGGGGCTCTTTCCCATCTTAGGTAGTAAATTCGTAGTTGGCTTCACCGGTCTCGACAAGGAATACGTCAACTACGTGATGGTCGCGATGCTGATCATCGTCGTGTTCTACACGCTGATGGGCGGCATGGTCTCGGTGGTGCTCACCGACTTTGCGCAGTTCATGCTGTTGGCGTTAGGCTTCCTCTTCGGCACCTATATCATCTTCAACCATCCGCAACTGGGTTGGGAGAACATGGTCCAGGCCGTGCAACTGCACAAAGGAGACATCGGCTTTGACCCGATCGCCAACCCCGCGTATGGCATATCAATGATATTATTTTTATTCTGCGTCGGACTCGTCGGCGTGGTCTGGCAACCCGAGATGATGCGGCCTTTGAGCGCCGAAAGCCCCAAAGTCGCCCGCCGCGTTTTCTGGATCTCCGCCGCCACCGTCATGGGCCGTGCGATGGTGCCGATGTTTTGGGGCATCGCGGCACTGACCTACTTCGGCGATCCCGACCTCGACCCGCATTACGCGATGCCCGAGATGCTCGGGCAAATCCTGCCCATCGGCATCGCCGGCTTGATGATGGCCGGCATGTTCGCCGCCTTTATGTCGACGCACGACAGCTATCTGTTGGCCTGGAGCGGCGTCATTGTCCGCGACGTCATATCGCCGATTAAGGCCATGCTCGCTGGGTCGAGCGGCGAGCGCGAGGACGACGGCACTTGGGGCGGGCTATCGAGCGAGCGAGAAATCTACTGGGTACGCGCCATCGTCGTAATCCTCGCGGCCTTTCTAGCCATCTTCGGCGCACTCTACCAACTGCCCGAAACCGCCTTCCGCTTTATGTATGTCACCGGCAGCATCTATTTCTCCGGCGCCGTCGGCACCATAGTGCTCGGGCTCTACTGGAAAAAGGCCAACACTCCGGGCGCCTACACCGCGCTGGTCTTGGGCGCACTGGTGCCGCTCAACTTCCTGATTATGACCGAGAACCAGGAGTCAGTGCCCGCATTCCTGTTGCCCTTTGTCGAAAATTCTAACCTCGTTGGGCTCACCAGTTTTATCGTCGGCGGTCTCGCTATGCTGATCGTCGCCTCGCTCACGCAGCGCTCACACCCGCCGCGTTCCCTAAACTTTAACGATATGGATTAATTGCCATGGACGTCGAAACCTGGAAAGCCCTGTGGAAAATCATCTTTATCGTCGCCAGCGCGATGTTCTATGTCGTCGTCGCCGTCGTCGCCTTCAAAGGCTTTGGCGACGTGATCCAGATGATGCGCAATATGTCGGCCGGTCAAGGTGCCAGTGAATCGGCCGCCGAGGCGAAGAGCGGATAATAGAACTCCGGCGTTGAACGCACAATCGCCGTCCCGGCGGCGCCGACAGAATATAGCGGCGGCCCTCACCCTATCGTAGGGCGAGGGCCGCCGCTATAATCCGCTTTAATATGTGCGCCACCAGCACCACCTCGCCTTAACGAACTAATCGCCGCAAAAAAGGCCATCGCCCATGCAAGCCCTCTCCTCCTTTGACGACGCCCACCACCAAGAGTTTATGCAGCGAGGCTATCTGCGCCTGGGCAATGTCCTGTATGCTGACGGGTTGCGAGCCCTGCAACAGCGCATCGACGACATTATGCTCGGCCGCGTCAAATACGAAAACATGCGGCTACAGCTCTGCGAAGAAAACGGGAACCTGCGTCGGACCATGGGCAACGAGGTAGCGAGCCTTGCCTACCGACGCATCGACGATCTCGAACAAGATCCGCTCTTTTTGGCTTATATTCAAAACTCGCTCTTCCGCCAAATCGCCCAACGCTATATTGGCGGACAGGTCTCGGTCTTTCGCTCAATGTTTATGAACAAACCGCCCGAAATCAGCCAGGCCCTGCGCTGGCACCAAGACGTCGGCGTCGGCTGGGGTATCGACACCAACCCCATTACCACCGTCTGGACCGCGCTCGACGACGCGACGGTGGCCACCGGCTGCATGCAGATCGTACCCGGCAGCAACCGACACGGCATTATCAATGAAAAGCACTTCCTGCCCGAGGACGAGCAAGACCGCTACGCGCCGGCGGAGAAAGTGATCGAGCTGGAAGCGGAAGCCGGCGAAGCCATTCTGTTGCACAATTTCCTGCTGCATTGCTCAGGCACCAATTCTACTACGACGCCTCGCCGCGCCTTCAGCGTGACCTATATGAACGCAAAAACCCACACGCTCGACACCGGCCAGACCTTTCCCGTTGTCTTTGGCGCGCAGGCGTTGGACCCGGCCACTGTGGACGGCAAGCCGGCCGAATTGATCGAGAAATTTTACGGCTGATCACTAAATAATAAATTGCTATAGGCCTTGAGCGTACAACACCAACCAGCACCGCCTGGGGAAGATCGGTTGTTGAACGCAGCCGCAGCGCCGGCTTTCACGGTCAAATCAGTACTGAGTGGCTGCCTCGGCGCCTTCTGTGTCTCAGCCGGCGCCACCTACGGCACGCTCTATCTGCTACGGGTCCTTTATGGCCCAAGGCACCAGCATGCCCGGCCCAGTCTTTCTGCTCTTCGTGCTGCGCCTATTTATCAACCCCCTGCTCAAGCTGATCCACCCGCGCGCCAGTCTGAACAGACCCGAGCTACTCGTCGTCTACATCATGATGGTAATGGCCTCGCCGATCCCGATCCTCTTCGTCGGAAAATTCCTCAGCGCCATCAGCTATCCCTTCTACTACGCCACCGCCGCAAACGAATGGCGGGAACTGATCCATCCACATATCCCCGACTGGCTGATCGTGCACGACCTGGAAATCGCGCGCAAATTCTACGAAGGCGGCCCACGCGAAGAGACGGTCCCCTGTCCGGTCTGGCGCGCGGCGATCTGGGTCTGGACGCCCTTTATCTGTGCGCTCTTTCTGATGATGATCTCCTCCATGGCGATCATGCGCAAACAGTGTATCGAGCACGAACGACTGATCTATCCGCTGATGCAGGTGCCCCTGACAATGACCGAAGAAGGTAAGGACAGCGAGCGCTTAAGTCCCTTCTTCAAAAATCCCATCATGTGGGCCGGTTTCGCGATGCCGGCGCTATACGGCACCCTGCACGGGCTGTACAACTACTTCCCCGAACTGGTACCGGTCGCACAAGACGTCGACCCAATCCACATGAGCATACCGGTCTTCCGCCGCACCACCGACCTCTTTGTCCTGGTGCGTTTCAACATCATCGGCTTCTTCTACTTTCTCAAGACCGACATCGCCTTCAGCCTGTGGTTTTTCAACTTGCTCTCCTTCGCTGTGCGCGGCGTTTTTGCCATTTTCGGCGTGGCCAGCAGCAAGACCGGCGGCGCCGGTCACGCAGTGCACGACCCTTTTCTTGCCTATCAATCGATGGGCGCAATCCTAGTGCTCTTCCTCGGCGGCATCTGGACCGCACGCAAACATCTCGGCAATGTGTGGCGCAAAGCATATAAGGGCGACGACCGTATCGACGAAAGCGGCGAGATCCTCTCCTATCGCGCCGCGCTAATTGTGCTAACCACCTCCAGCCTAGCGATCGTCGGCTGGTTATGGCTGGCCGGGTTGCCGGTGATCTTTGGGCCGGCATCCTCTTCTTGGGATTCGTCATAATCTTCGGCTATTCGCGGGTAGTCGCCGAGGGCGGGCTTTCGGACGGCTCGCCGCCGGTAGTGCCGGCGGGCATCCTGGTCTCGGCAGTCGGTTCGTCGGTCATCGGCGCGCAAGGCCTGGTGGTCCTGGCGACGACCTTACTGTGGACCACCGGCCGCAATTTCGTCATGGTTTCCGCCGCCAACAGTCTGCGACTTGGCGAGGAATTGGGCCGCAATCGCCAGCCCTTGTTCTGGGTGATGGCCTTAGCGCTGGGCGTGGCGATCGGCGCGGCACTGTGGACGGTGCTGCTCCTGAGCCACAAATACGGGGCAATCAACCTGTGGATCTGGCAGGGCGGCAACTACGGCTATGTGGAGAAGTTTATCCGCACCCCGAACGAGATCTACGGTTGGGGCTGGTTTAATATGGGACTCGGTGCGCTAATTATGACTGGATTGATGGCTGCTCGCTGGTTTTACCTGTGGTGGCCATTGCATCCCTTGGACTATGTGATCGGCCCGATCTGGATTATGGATCACCTCTGGGCCAATATGTTCATCGCCTGGGGCATCAAAGTGCTAGTGCTCAAATATGGCGGCGTGCAGCTCTACCTGAAAACACGGCCCTTTTTTATGGGGTTGATAGAGCTGGTGTATTAGTGTGTGTCTGGAAAATCGCTCGGCGCGCAAAACAACTCGATCGATAGCAATTCCGACCGATAGCAAGGTCAGCGCATTATTCTGGATATGGAAAACTTCCTACACGTCTAATTCCCATTCAGCCACCGGCCGCGCGGGTGCGGACCTGGTCCAGCCCAACGGCCAATAAGAGCACTCCACCTCGCGTCACGTCCTGCCAAAAGCTCGACACGTCCATCAGCGTCAGACCATTGTTGAGTGTGCCCAACAGCAATACCGCCAACAAAGTCCCCCAGATCGTGCCGCGCCCACCAAAAAGACTCGTGCCACCCAAAACGACGGCGGCAATCACCGTCAGCAGATGCTGCCCGGCCGCGTCCGGCGCCGCCGCGTAGAGCATCGCCGCCAGTATCAAACCGCTGGCGGCCCCGCTGAGCCCCGAAAGCATATAGAGGATCATCAGCGTCCGCTCTACCGGCACCCCGACCAACCGACTCGCTTCCGGGTTGCTGCCCGATGCGTAGACAAAACGTCCGAAACGGGTCCTGGCCAATAGCCAACCCAGTGCGCTATAAACCATCAACATCAACAGCAACGGCACCGGTAGCCCCAACAACTGCCCGCCGCCGATCCAGTTGAAACCCGGTTCCATCAGCGGCTTGCTCAGTCCTCCGGTCAGTACCAGCGCCAAACCGCCGATAACGCTCATCGAGCCCATCGTCGCGATCAGCGGGTTCAGCCCGAGGCGCACCGCGAGCAGGCCATTGAGCAAGCCGATGGCTGCACCCAATGCCAGCGCGATCAGACAAGCCGCGAAAATGTCGACGCCCGAAGCGTGCAATAGCGCAACGACAACCCCCGACAAACCAGCGACGGCCGCCACTGAAAGATCCAGCCCCCCGGCAATAATAAGCGGCGTCTGCACCGCGCACATCAGCCCGATAAAGGCCATGTTGGCGCCGATGCTCATCATATTGTCGAAGGACAGAAACCAGGGCGAAAACACGCTAAACAACACGACAACAAAGAGATAAAACACCAACAACAGGACGACGCCCGCGCCGGAGCGGTTAAATAAAGCGGCAATGCTCATGCAGAGTCTTTCTCAGAAGGGACATGGAGTAGATCGGCCGGCGAGACCCCACCGGCGAATCGGCCGGACACCCGGCCGCGGTCGAGTACGATCGCACGATCGCAGACACCGGCGACTTCTTCGGCGTCGGAAGAGACCAGCAAAATAGCGAGGCCCTTTGCCCTCCATTGCCGCAACGCCAGATAAAGCTCCCTGCGTGCACCCAGATCGACACCGCGCGTCGGCTCTTCGAGGATGAGTACCTCTAAGCCATCAACCAACCAGCGAGCCAAACAGACCTTCTGCTGATTGCCGCCCGAAAGCAGGCGCAGCGTCTGGCCGAGATGCGAGCAGCGAATGCCCAAGCGATCCACCCAGCCTTGCGCGGCAGCTGTTTCGCGGGATTTGGACACGGCTGCAAAACGAGTATAGCGGTCGATAAAGGGCAGTGTAATATTGGCGGCGACCCCGAGGTCGGGGATGATGCCTTCTCGCTGGCGTTCGGCCGCGACAAAACCCAGCCCCCTGTCACGACCATGGCGTGGGTTCACCGGGTTATAGTCTTTGCCGCCGATCACAATGCGGGCGCCGGGCATCGCACCGAACGCGCCGTAGATCGCCCGGCCGACTTGGTCGATGCCCGAGCCGAGCAAACCAAATACTCCCAGGACCTCGCCGCGATGGATTTCGAAGGATATATCGTCGAGCGCGCCAGCCAAACTCAAACCTGTGACCTGCAATGCGACTTCGTCCGCCCCCTCGCCCGCCCCCTCGCGCGGGGGATACAACTCGCCTACGGCCGTCCCGAGCATCTCGGCGAGCACTTCTTGGCGCGACGCAGATTCCGTCTCGAAATCGCCGGCGTTGCACCCGTCCCTCAACACCGCGATGCGGTCGGAGATCGCGAAGACCTCATCGAGATAATGAGAGATATAGATGACGCCGATGCCCTGTGTCTTTAACCGATCGACGACGGCAAAAAGCGCCTGCGTCTCGTTTTCTGTCAGCCCGGCGGTCGGTTCGTCCATCACAATAACTCGCGCCTGCCCCGCGAGCGCGCGGGCGATTTCGACCAGGCGTTTGTGCGGCGAAGAAAGCTGGCGTACCAGTTGATCCGGATCGAGGTCGCAGCCGAGCCGCTCGAGCAGCTCGACCGCCTTCTCATGCAGCACCGACCGGTCGAGCTCCTTGCCCCGCCAGGTGCGCTTGAGCGGCAGGTCGGCGATCAGGATATTCTCGGCCACGCTGAGATCGGGTAGCACCGAAACTTCCTGAGGCAAAAAACGCACGCCGTGCGAGATCGCCTGCTCGGGCCGCGTCAGCTGCACCTTGTGACCCTCGAGACGCACAACGCCCTCGTCTCGGGGATAAACGCCGCAGAGAATTTTCACCAGCGTCGACTTACCCGCGCCATTCGCGCCCAATAGCGCCAAGACCTCGCCAGCGCGCAAATGCAGATCGACATCGCGCAAGACCTCAGCGCTGCCAAACGATTTGCATATCCCTTCCAGCGCGAGCAGCGGTGAAACCGTCACGTTATCACTATTTCCATCACGCGATTAGTGGTCCGGGATCAACTGTCTATAATCCGCCAATGCCGGATCGTCTTTCAGCATGGCCAGATGCTGCACAAAAGCCTTCTGTGGAAAGACATAGTCGAAACCCGGCGCATCTTCGCATTCGTATTCGGGATAAAACTCGCAGATATTGGCCGGCGTGATCATCACGTGCCGTACGGCCACCGCCTGCGGTACGCTATGACCGGCGAGCCGCATCAAAGCAATGGGAATTAGATAATTGCCGTAGCGCTCCGGGAAATAGGCCACCGAGGCAACAAAGGCCTCTTCGCCGACCATCGTCTCCTGCTCGTCCGCGCCATTGCCGACGACTAACACATCCGCCTCGCGCCCTTTCTGTTGTACGGCGCGCAACATACCAGAGACCGACTGGTCGTTGATCGCGGTGATCAGAATCGGCGCGCCCAGGGGAATGCGCCCGAGCGCGTTGCCCATCTGCTGGAATGAATACTGCAGCGTGTTCTTAGTGTCGATGCGGATAATACGGTCGAGAGAGAAATCCGGCAACGAGGCGAGGAAACCAGCAATCTGCCCTTCTGTACGCATCGCGGGAATCACGCCGGACTGCGGCAGCTCGCCGACGACGAGATAACCCTCTTTCATGGCTCGTTCGCCAAAACGGCCCTTTGCAGCCTGCGCCAAATACGAGCCGCCCATAAAACCAGAGCGGGGATTGTTGGCACCAAAAAAGGTCGCGCCGGGCATCGGAATATCGATAGCGACCACGCCGATCATTTTGCGATCGAAATGCTGCATAACCGCCGGACCGAAGTTGACGTCGGTCTGAAACTCGATTACGAAATCGGCGCGACGCCGGGCAAAGCTCTCGGCGTTAGCCATCGCCGTCGGGCCGTCGAGCCGGTTGTCCGCGATCAGCAGTTCGATACCGGCAGCCTCGGCGTTGCGCTCAATGCTCTTTTCGACCTTAATGCCGAAACTCATATCGCGCTGCAGATTGGCGAAGCCAAAAACCAGGGCCTCGCCGTTTTTCGGCGGCGATTTTTCCACCGCCTCGGCAACCATCGCCTTCAAAGCTTCTGGCGACAACATAAAGCCATCATAGGCCGCCGGGTCGAAACCGTGGAATTGGCCGCCCGAAGACAGGGCGGGCACCAACAACAAACAAAAAATCAGCGCATAACGGGCAAAGGACATAGTATATTCTCGCGGTTGTAAATGGACCGAGAATATACTGCCTAATCGCTGGGTGGCTCAAGTCGGTTAAGAAAATAGAATAGATTCGCCAGGCCCTTCTCAGCCCGTTTCAATGGTGTTATAATAACGGGGCGTACTGCGAAAAATAAACGAGGATCGTCTGGACCCCGCAGCCAAGTCGCCGGGGCTGCGAATCGACAAATTAAATAGACGAGCGAAAAAAAGGAGCCTGCGTGGCAAAAGTAAAGATGGCATTAATCGGTTGCGGCGGTATGGGCACCCGGCACTTATACGGGGTACGGGAACTGGCCCAATCCCTCTTCAACAATATCGAACTGGTCGCGCTCTGCGATATCCGCCGTGAAAATGTCGAATTGGCCGCGACCGAGGTCGAAGAACTGCTAGGCTGCAAACCGGCCACCTTCACCGACTTGGGCGCAATGGCCAAGGCCATACCCGATTTAGGGATGGTCGACGTGGTTACGGACCCCTCGGTGCACCACACGGTGGTCTGCCAGGCGCTGGACTTGGGATTGCACGTACTGGTCGAAAAGCCGTTGGCGATCACAGTCAAGGCCTGTCACCTGATGATGGAGGCGGCCAAGCGCAATAACCGCCTACTCTCTGTGGCCGAAAACTACCGCCGCGATCCATCGGCGCGACTGATCCGCCATCTTATCGACAGTGGCGTGATCGGCACGCCCTATATGGGCATGCTGCACTCCGTGCGTCCGGGCAAGGACATCTTCATCACGCCCTGGCGACACCTGATCGACAAGGGCGGCCCGCTAATCGACATGGGCGTGCATTTCACCGATCTGATCCGCTACCAGTTAGGCGATATCAAAGAAGTCTACGGCGACGCGCGGCTAATCGAGCCAGTGCGTCAGAAGCAGGAATCCATCGGCGACCACTACACCTTCTATCAACAGCGCCACAAAGCCATGGACCAGGAAGTTCCCGCCACCGCCGAGGACTCTTCGCTGGCGGTGTTCAAGATGGAAAGCGGCGCCACCGTCAGTTGGATCGTCAATATCGGCGGACACGGCTCGGCCGGAGCACAGTTGATCCTCGGCGACAAAGGCTGCATTGAGGGTTGGGGCAACCGCGGTGGCAGCGCCCGGCTGAAAGTCGCAGGGCAAGAGGACGTGCAGTATGAGCAGTTGCTGGCGGAATACAAGGAATTTCAGCTAGAACCGCTGGCCGAGTATTTCTTCCCCCAACGCTCCACTCTCGGCGACAAAGCCGTCGACTGGAAAATTATCGCCCTCGAGCAATACGAGTTGGCCGAGGCGATCCTCAACGGCCGCCAACTCGAAGTAGACGGCGCAGAGGGCCTCAAGGACGTCGCCGCCGTCTACGCCATCTGCGAGTCCGCGTGCGCCGGCCGCACCGTCACCATGGCCGAAGTCGAAAGCGCCGAGGTCTACGCCTATCAGGCGCAGATCGACGAGGCGTTGGGCATACGCTGAGGGCGCGATAGAATAGAGCGTTGAGGCTAGGCTTGCGGAGGACGGTCTGGTCGCGGAGAGGCATTTCCACTCATTCTCGGATCGCAATCCGGCGATCCGAGAATGAGTGAAGGGCATACCCGCAAACTACCCGTCCCCACGAACCTTACTTACACCGCCCAACCGACCCACCACCACAAACCCGCCCATCCACCCACACCGCTCCCGTCAACACCGCATTCTGCCAATCCGCCTCCGCGATATCCGCATCCCGCAGATCCGCCCCTTTAAAGAAGGCCCCGCGCAAATCCGCGCCCTGCAGCACCCCCTCGCGCAAATCCACGCTATCCAATCGCGCGCCGCGAAGATCCGCACTGTCGAGCAACGCCTCGCGCAAATCTGCACCGCGCAAGTCGGCGCGCTTTAGATTGGCCCAATAGAGGTCAGCATCGCGCAAGTCGGCACCCACTAATTCGGCGGCGAATAAACGCGCACGGCGTAGATCACAACCGGGGCACGAGCGCGTCGAGTCGGGAAAAGACGCGGTCTGCGCATCGAGGACCGCGCAGTGGGTGATCATCGATACGATTAAACAAAAGATCCTATACATAAGACTCGTTCAACTGATCACTACGGGCGATTCGTGGGACTTACCTTCCGCTGAAGCAGTGGAAGAATAAATTTTCCACTGCAAAGATTGGGACATTACGCTAAAGAGATAAAATAACAAAGCACCCACACCATGCCGCGGTGCAAGAGCTTCGATTGCGGATCGTTCGCCTTACGTAACTAACGTACAAAGACCTTGTTCCCGACGATGCCCTTTCCCTGGACGATCTCGTAGCGTGCGCCGACTGCGACGGATTGTAACTCTTCCAGGCTGCCGTCTGGCCAACGAATCTGCAACCGGTCAATGCGCTCCGTCTTCCCCAGGCCAAAAGTCAGCGTCGTCGAACTGTGGCTGAGATAGGACGATCCGGTGCGCACCATCCGCGTCTGTACCTGATCGCCGACCGTAGCTTTGACCACCGTGCCAATCGCGTCTAGATTCGGCGCGTTGCCGGTCAAGTCGAGCGCAACGGCATTGCCGGTCGGCCCGTCATTTCGCAACAGATACGCCGGGCCGTTGTTGCTGCTCATCAACACGTCAAGGTCACCGTCCGCGTCGAGATCGCCGACGGCGAGACCGCGCGCGACCAGCGGTCGCAAAAACAGCCCTCCGGTCTTTTCGGAGGCGTCCAATAGCTGCCCACCGCCCGCATTCCAGAAAAGCTGCGGCGCCTGCGCATAGTCGATCTCCTTCTGCACCGAGTTGATGCCCGGTTCGATATGGCCGTTGGCCAGGATCAAATCCTGCAAGCCATCGAGGTCGTAATCGAAGAAGCGCAGTCCGAAGGTCAACGGCCTCAACGTCGACTGCACCAGACGGGCCTTACCCGCGGCGTCGACGAAGACCGCGCCCGCCGCCTGGCGGTAGAGCGAGAGCGCCTCGCGGCTAAAGTTGCCGATGGCGATCGAGAGCACGCCGTCGTTTTCGACCGACGCAATATCCACGCCCATCCCCGCCTTCGCCCTACCCGTCTCGTCGTAACCTATCCCGGCCGACAGACCTCGTTCCTCAAAACGGCCCGCGCCGATATTCCGCAATAGGAAATTGGGCTGGGTGTCGTTGGTCACGACTATGTCGACAAGTCCGTCGCCCTCGAAGTCAGTCATCGCCACGCTCATCGACTTACCCCCAGGCAGTAGCAGACCCGCCGCCTCGGTGATTTCCTCGAAGCGACCATCACCCAAGTTGCGGTAGAGTCTCGGCGTTGAGCCCGGGTATTGTTGCGGCGTGGCGTAGGATTTTTCCTTGCCGTCGAGCGAGGTATAGATGTCGGTTCTGGGAGACCAGCGCACATAGTTGGTCGCCAACAGGTCCAACCAACCGTCCCCGTCCACATCGAACCAGGCCGCACCCGTCGACCACTCTGGGTTCTGGTTGCCGGCGTCGTCATTCCACATCGTACCCGTCACACCTGCCTCTTCGGCCACATCGACAAACCGACCCTTATCGTTGCGCAACAACAGGTTCGGCCCCAGCGTCGTCAGATAGATATCCGCGTCGCCGTCGCCGTCGTAATCGGCGACCGTCGCGCCCATCCCATAGACCGTAAAGTCGAAACCGGTCTGATCGCTGACATCGACAAAAGTGCCTTCACCGAGATTGCGATAGAGCCTGCTCGGCGACGATTCACCGTGCCAACCGCCGCTGTTGACCAACAGCACATCCAGAGCACCATCTCCGTCGTAATCGAAGAGCGCGCAGCCACTGCCTATCGTCTCGGGCATCCAGCGGTCACCGCGAGCGCCATTGTCGTGCTTAAACTCGATGCCGGCCGCCGCCGCCGTCTCGACAAAGCGTAGGGCAGGTGCCTCTTTTTGCCCGCGCCCGACCGCATAGTCAGCGGTCGGGCGCCGAGTATATTCGGAGGTCGGTGTCGGCGCCTCGGTCTCTTCTTCTCCGCAGGCCATAAAATGAGCAACACAAGCCAACAGGGTGATCCGCAAGAAAAACTTCATCGAATACAACTGTTCCTTCGTGAAAAGTGGTATAACTTGCCTGCTGTCGACCGCGCGGCCGCCCGATCGATTGCTCGGTCACGCCCTGAATATATTCCACCTCCCACCATTGGGCCCACCAACCGAGCCCATGCGCCTTCGTAAAATCCAGTTTGGCCCCCATCCGGTTGCCCTTGGTCTCCGGCAGCATTTCGACTTCGGCCCCGAACATCTCGGCGATCTCGAGAATGGAGAAGGATTCCTCCATGCCGAGCCCAAATTCATCCCCCTCACCCACTTCGCCCACTAATACCAGACCATCGACAATATCTTCTACGTGCGTAAAACTTCGCCGCTGGGTCCCCGGCGAAGTTACGGTGACCAATTCGCTTCGCTACCATTTTTGCCGAAATATATCAATGACCATACCATATTTACCTGCAAGCTCAACAGGTCGGTAGGCATTTTAGAAATAAATTATCTCGTAGAGCAGATCATACCATTGCGAATAATTGCGTACTAACTCGGTATTGGTAGCCTTAGTGAAGGGCGTAAGGGCTCTGGTCGCGCCCCATGCCGCCCGATGTCCTTGCTGTGCCCCCTAGCTATACTCGACGCCTTAGACATACGCCGACGTCATCCCCGTAAAGTAGTTTTTGAGCAAAATGCACCCAGAGACCCAGCGAGAGTAGCCGGGGAAAAAGGCCGCTACTAATAAGACACGCACCACCGGTAACGGCGGCAATCTTCGCCTCACTCATAACCACATCCCCTTTAAGCCCCCTCATCTCCGTCCCCTGTCAGCGGGTGCACGTGAATCTTGATCACTTCCCGGTTGTCTTCCGGGTGGTCGAGCCGGTATTGACGGGTTAACTCTTGGGCCGACTCGTCAATCTGGTAGTATTGGTAGGCCTGCTCGGCCAACAACGCCTCGTCCTCGCGCCCCAGCGCGCGCAACGAAAGCATCCGGTGGTAGTGCGCCACCCGGTCCTCCGGATCAATGACCAGTACCTCGTCGAGCGCAGTCAACGCCTCTTCGTAACGACCGTCGAGATAGAGCACCCGCCCCAAGTTGCGCCACGAGGCCCGATCCTCGGGAAAATCGTGCAATACCCGACGATAAGCCAGCGCCGACTCTTCGTAACGACCATCTTCCTGCAGCACCACACCCCAAACCCAGGCCGTCTGCGCATCGCCAGCCGCTATTTTTTCGCACTGTTCGAGATATTCATACGCTTGTTCGAGGTTGCCATCGCGCATCGCGACCTTGGCCAGATTTCTGCACCCATGTAATCGCTTCGGCACCAAACGCGCTACTGTGGCAAAAGCCCGCGCGGCGCCCTGCGTATCGTCCTGCAACAACAAGCCAATACCGTAGTCGTTGAAACGCATCCAATCGGCCGCGGCCGCGGCCCCCGAAACAGACGCCCCGCCGACCACCAAGGCGACCTCGCCGCGAGTAATCTCGGTGACCGGCAATTCCGGCACCTGGTCGAAACGAGCAAAACCCTGGCGATTGTTGTTAAAGGCGAATTCGGTATAGGCGCGGTCGAACTTGCGCCACAACAATCGCGCCCTGAGCGTCAACTGCTGGCCGCGATAATCCTGGGGCACGCGGAAGCTGTAGTGGGCTATATCCGCCGTGCCCGGACCGATGGTGCGCACATAAACCGCGGTGACGATATCCTGGGCGTTGCGCCGGTGGATCGGCCGGCCCTGATTGTCGACCATCAGCGCTTTGTAGAAATGTGCCGCCGGATCGACATGCCCGTCGTCCTGCACCGCGCCGCTAAGCACCAACGCCCCCCCATCCTCGCCGACGACCGAAACCTCCAGCCAGCCCTCGTTCGAATCGTTAGTGCCGCCGGGAAAGGTGTGCCCGACCCCCTTATTACGCACCACCACGTCGAATTCGTATTCACCGCCGGCCACCAACGCCGGCCGGCTCTTGTCCAGCGCGTAATGCGCCTCACCGGCCGCGCGCAACGCGAAGATATCGACGCCGAGTTTCTCGTCCTGCATAAAGGCTTCGATGCGGGCAATCGTCTCCTCGTCGCCGCGGATATACGGCAGTGCCGTATTGACCGCCAAGAACCGATGGGATTTGACAAAACCGTCCCGGGCCGAAACGTCGCCCTCAACCGCCTCTTCCAACGGCATATGGCAATCTTGGCAGACCCGCTTGTAGCCGGGCAGGTAGAATGTCCTCGACGCGTTGAGCGCCACGCCGCTATCGTGCCATTTGTCATATTCGTTTTGCCCGCGCAGCCAGCGGTAGTTATTGACGCGCGAGTCGAGGCTGACTTTGTGGCAGGTCGCGCAAAATTCGGAGGTGCGAAAGAAGGGTTTGAGCATCTGCTTCTTGTGCACGATCGGCCGCGCCTTCAGCGCCGTGTCGTGCAGGAAACGCCCAGTACCGGCCGTGGACGTGGCGAAGAGGTAGGGATCCTCCTGCTCGTCCGCGATATTGTAGTTGCCGTTGCCGGTCCGGCCGTGGATCTTGTCGATGGCGTGGCAGCCCAGACAGGTCAGCCCTGCCTGGGCCTGCGGCGTGGTGCGATCAATCTCGCCACTCATCTTGCCGGCCAGCATCAACGCCGGATCGTGGCAGCCCGAACACCACTTCGACTTGACCTTGCCCTCCCCGCCCTCGAGCCCCTTGTAGTAGGCGATATGAGCGTCGACCTCCGGATTACCCTCGGTGGCGTTGAGGCGCATATCGTTGATCGACGCTTCGTAGAAGGGATTGTTGAACGAGGCGAAGCGGTGCGCAGATTTCGACCATTGCTCAACGGTTGCCTGGTGACAGCGAGCGCAAGTCTGTGAACCGATCGGCTCGTTAACGACAAAACCGTATTCGGCGATATCGCCGGCCAGTTTCTCCGGTTGCGACAGGTCGCCCCGGGTAATAATCCGCGAAGGCAGAAAATCGCCGGTCGTCGTCGTCGTCGCCGCCGGGAAAAATGGACTTTGCGCCGGTACGAAATTGGCCGGTACAAAACCGCCCAGCGCATAATCGGTCACGTCTCGTTCCCGTGACCCCGGCCCGGTCTGCTTGCCGGCGGCAAAGGCCTCTTCGGCCGCCTGTGTGTATTGCTCACCGCTGTAGGTCAATCCGTGCAACACTATCGCCAAACCCAGCAGCGCCGCGATCGCCCCCGGCACCGCGCGATAACTCAGCGCGGAAGGTTTCCACAGTGATATGCGACGATGTAGCAAGTAAAAGAGCGGCACCAGCGCCGCCGCGCCGACATGCCCCCAATAGGCGAGCCCATTACCGCGATTGCTCGCCGCACTGAGGATAAAGAGCCCGCTGACAGCCAACACCAACCCCAGAACCACCGTGGCGATGCCGGTGTAGATCGCGCGCTTGCGATTCTTGCGCCACACCGCGGGCAAATGCCACACCACAAAAGCCGACACCAACGCGACCAATACCAAACCGATCCCCGTATGCGACAATACCATACCCTGGTAAAATTTAGGCAACGAAATATCGGTTACCGCGAAATAGTCAAGGCCGAGGACGTCGGCGAGCCGATTGGCCAGCAGGTAGAGTGTATCCGCGACCATAAAAACCCCTAGCGCCACGACCACCAACAAGGTGCGTTGCTGAAGCGCGCTCAGGCGACTCGGTGTTTTCTTTTGCATAGCTCAGATTCGTAAAAAATGGCACAGTTAGCAAAATAGACGATTTGCAAACGCGCTAATAAAGTCTGAAAACAGTGGTTGATGCGTGCCCTGCAGTGTCCTAGGCGTTGCGGAGGTATGCGCCGATAATGGGCAAACATTCCCTTAGGGCCATTGACTCCCGACCCAGGACGTAACCTTCTCGACCATCGCGTCAGCGTGTTCGCTGAAAACATGGTCGGCGCCTTCGATAATAAAAATCTCGGCCTTGTCACTGGCCTTGACGAGGATATCGCGCGAATCCTCAATCGGTACCACATCGTCCCCCGTCCCGTGCACCAACAACCAAGGCACATCGATCTCGGCCCCCCGTTCGACCACGGTACCGATCTGCGCCATATCGTCCATATAGGCCTGCGAAAGCGGGCAATCCGGCTCATCCCACATACACCCCTGATCAGGCGTGACCTCGCCGAATTCGCGCACGGCAAAGGCTTCGGTATGCACCATGCCCGCCAAGGAAACCAAAAGCTTGACTCGCTCGTCCTGCCCGGCTGCCAACACACCGACAGCCCCTCCCATGCTGTGACCGACATAACAAATCTCATAATCGGCCAGGGCATCAAGCACCGCCGTGAGATCCTCGACCTCTTTGGAAATCGTCGAGTCGGCAAAGCGCCCGCCCGAAGTGCCATTACCCGCAAAGGAAAAACGCAGCACATGCCTACCGGAAACGGCCAAACCCTCGGCAAGCGCCACAACGAAGGGACGGTCCTTGTTGCCCGTTACCCCATGGCCTATAACCACGATCTGCCGCGTACCATCTGCACCCGGATGAAAGCTATAGTCCAATTTTTCGCCGGACTTGTTGCTGATCTTAATAAACATGGGTCATAATCTCCACTGACCTGCCATTTTGGCTGTCTGTAAAATGGTATCGCACACAATGAGGCAGGCTACGCACGTGATCTATCAAATTGCACATAAATATCTTATGCATTATTGATGCAAATAGTTGAACTCGTGAAATTTTCCTATACCCAGAATGTATCGAAACCGCCTCAGACTTCAAGCGCCAAAAATTCACACGTCTGCCGCGCCACCACCAACTCCTCGTCGGTACACAAGACATGAAGGTGTACCCGGCTCGACTCGGTGTGCAGATGCCCCTCGCCTTGCACGGCCTCATTTTTGGCCGGATCCACTTCAACCCCCAAGAACTCCAAGTCGCGCAGAATCGCCTCCCGCACTACGACCGAATACTCGCCGATCCCCCCAGTAAAGCTGATCGCGTCCAACCCACCCATCTCCACCACAAAACTACCCAACCAATCGCGCGCCGAGGTCGCCAATACGTCTATCGCCAGTTGACAACGCGCATCGCCCTTGGCCGCTCCCTCCTGAATATCACGCACATCGTTATAACCGCTGATGCCCAACAAACCGCCCTCGTTCGCGCACTGATCCAATACCTCGGCAAAAGACCGCCCCTCGTTGCGCATCACCAAATCCAACGCATAGGGATCCAAGTCGCCAATGCGGTTGTTCTGCGGCAGCCCGCCTTGCGGGCTCAGCCCGTGTGAAGCGCCCTGCGAAACCCCCGCCATCACCGCACACACCGACGACGATCCGCCCAAATGCATATTGACATGCTTGAGATCAGCGCGCCCTTCCAACTCGGCAACCTTCTCGGCTGCATAACGATGGCTCGCCCCGTGGAAACCATAGCGCTGCACCCCGTATTTCTCATACCATTCATAGGGCACCGCATAGAACTTGCGCCGATGCGGCATCGTCCCATGGAACGCCGTCTCAAAACAACCGATGCGCCGCGCCGCGGGCGCCACCCGCTCAAACTGCTGGATCGCCGCCACATAGGCCGGGTTGTGCGCCGGTGCCAACGGATAAAAGTCCTCCATCCGCCCGATCACATCCGCATCCAATTCAACCACCCCCGAAATACTGCGCGCATGCACCGCCTTAAAACCCACCGCATCTAACTCCTCCACCAACGCCAACACCCCACCTTCCGCCAGACGCGCCAACGCCTCATCGATGGCCGCGGCGTGGTCGGGCAGCGCGACCGCCTGCTCGACGGCTTCACCCTCGCCGATCTGAAACTTGTGCATCGACCCCTCGCCACCGATGCGGTCCATGCCCCCCTGCGCCAAAACCTGCTCGTCGGGCATGGAAAAAACTTTGTACTTGAACGAAGTGCTACCGAGATTGGACACTAGTACTTTCATTGACATCTCCTACAATCTGTAAACATCAATCGGAAAATTAACGGGAATCGGAGAAAGATGTAATGTTCAGAACTAATATAGAATTACTGGACGTCTACCCCTGGTTTTTCCAAAACAATTACGCAATCACCGAGGGCTAAACGGGGTATTCCCCACAACGGCTTTGCAGTGCCCTCGGAGCCTGCCAGGGATGGTCGGCGAGAATCAGCGAAGGGGAATACCCCGTTCTGCCCGTCCACAGTATTAGGGTCGAGCAGGACTCCCATCCGGTAACCGCGTCTGCGTCCACTGAATAACCTCGTTCGAGCAAGGATGCTTCGCCGCCAACTCCTCGTCGATATCGATCCCCAAACCCGCGCCCTCGCTCGGATACAAATACCCGTTGCGTACCTCGGGCAAGCCTGGAAACATATTGTAGACCAATTCGTTGAATCGGCACCATTCCTGAATCCCGAAGTTAGGCGCCCATAGATCCAAATGCAGATTCGCCGCGTGCCCCACCGGCGAAGTATCGCCCGGACCGTGCCAGGCGGTGCGTACCCCGTACATATTGCCGAAGGCCGCAACATTGCGCGCAGGAGTAATGCCCCCCATCTGGCTGACGTGCATACGCATGAAATCAATTAAGCGGCCCTCGATCAACGGCCGCCACTCGTGCGGGTGATTAAACAGCTCGCCCATCGCCAGCGGCGTCGAGCACTGCTCGCGGATATTCTTAAACCAGTCGTTGTCCTCCGGCGATAGCGCGTCCTCCAAAAAGAACAACTTGAACTGCTCCATATCCTTGGCGAAACCCACAGCCTCGATCGGCTGGAGGCGTTCGTGGATATCGTGGCAAAGCTCCACCTCAAAGCCGAGTTCCGAGCGAATATGCTCGAACATCCGTAGATGGTTCATCATATACTCTTTGCGGTGGTAATAGGCGCCATCGGGTGCGCCCTCCGGCTTGACTAGGTTCGACGCATTGCCGCCGTAGCCACCCATCTGGCAGCGGATATAGCGATAACCCTCTTCCTGGAAACCGCGGATGCTGTCGACCACCGCTTCGGGCGTATCGCCACCGGCATGGCCATAAACGGCGGCCCCCTCGCGGCACTTTCCGCCCAACAATTGATAAACCGGCATCCCTGCTCGTTTGCCTTTGATATCCCACAGCGCCTGATCGACCCCGGAAATGGCGTTGTTGAGCACCGGGCCGTTGCGCCAATAGCTATTGACCGCCGACATCTGCCAAATCTCCTCGATGCGATCGACGTCGCGGCCGATTAGAAAGGGCTTGAGGTGATGCTCGAGCGCCGCGTGCACGGCCTCGAAACGCTGGGTAAAGGTCGCACAACCCAAACCATAGAGGCCGTCGTCCGAAGTGATGATCTTGACAATGACCAGCTTGGATCCGGCCGGTTGCGTGAGAATCGTTTTGATGTCTTTGATAGTGACGGGCATATCGTCTCCTATATATTTGAATTAGATGCTTAGCCGTCTTATTCTGCACATATATCGGCCTTCCTGTCAAGACCGGACGATGCGCGGAGAATCAGTGGCGGCCGGTCGGGGAGATCTCAATATTTATAGGATCATGCCAGCAAACACCGACCGCGACGAGCAATTCCTCGACCAGCTCGCCACGCTTAAACGCCAGGCGCTGGAGAAGGAATTCGTATTCAGCCGAGTCCGCGATTAAGTCTGGAAAATGCGCGACGCCGAGGGCTTTGAGGAGGTCCTGGCGGCCTTTGCGGACCAGGACCTCCTCGATGTAAAAGCGGCACGAGACCGGCCACACGGCACGCCGGATCCTTGTCAGGCAGGGCGACGGCCTTTAGTTTAGCCCCGACCTGTCCTGCGCCGCCGACCATCCAACACGCAGGCAAGATGATCGGGAAAAAGCCGTCCGCTACAAGCGAAGCCCTCTTCCGCGTTCGTCACACCGCTCCCGTAAAGCGCACTTATGAACTCGTTGCATGCACTGATTCTCGGCCTGGTCCAAGGCCTGACCGAATTCCTACCCATCAGCAGTACCGCCCACTTACGGGTGGTGCCGCACTTCCTCGGCTGGGACGACCCTGGCGCCGCTTTTTCGGCCACGATCCAACTGGGCACTTTGTTCGCTGTATTCGCCTACTTCGCCGCCGACATCAAGGAACTGGTACTCGCGGCGCTGCAAGGGCTGCGGCACCGCGACCTCAACCACAGCCCGTCCTGCCGCCTGGCCTGGTCGATCGTCCCGGGCACCTTGCCCATCGGCATACTCGGCCTCACCTTCAAGGACTTTATCGAGACCGAAGCCCGTGGCCTGCCGATGATCGCCTCAACCCTTATTGTGCTGGCGCTCTTACTGATGCTTGCCGAACGTCGTGGCCGTCGTGAACTTTCGATGCAGGATCTGAGCTTCTGGCAAATACAGATCATTGGCCTGTGCCAAGCCCTCGCCCTCGTGCCCGGCTGTTCGCGCTCCGGATCGACAATCATGGGCGGGCTCTTTATCGGCCTCAAACGCGAAGAGGCCGCCCGCTTTTCCTTCTTGCTCGGCCTGCCCGCCATCGGCGCCAGCGGCCTGTTGGAGTTTCTCGACCTGCTCGAAGAAGGCTTGGCGGGCACAGGACTAATAAACCTCGGCCTCGGTATCCTCGCCGCCGCCGTCAGCGGCTACTTGTCCATCGGCTTCCTGCTGCGATTTTTACAACGCCACGGCACCAACTCCTTCTCCGTCTACCGCATCTTATTGGGCGGCGTCATTCTCTATTCCATCTACGGCTAAAATACCTCAAGGAGCCACTCCATGTATCCGAATCCGCTCAAGCAACGCCTCAGAGACGGCGAAATCATCCTCGGTTCCGCCCTGCCAGCCCCTTCTCCGCACGCGGCCGGCACCGTACTCGACACCAATCCCGACTTCCTCTGGGCTGATACCGAACATATGCCCTACGGCACGGAAGTCCTCGATTCGATCCTGGTCATGTCCAGGATGCGCGGCGTCGCCCCGATGGTCCGCGTCGCTTGGAACGACCCGGCGCTGATCAAGAAGGCCTACGACGCCGGCGCCGTCGCGGTGATGGTCCCGCAGGTCGACACCGCCGAGGCCGCCGCGCTCGCCGTCGAACGTGCCCGTTACGCACCACAAGGTAAGCGCGGTATCACACCGATGTGGACCAAAATCGCCGGAGCCGATTGGAACGAGGTGATCAAGACCGCCAACGAAGAAACCGTACTAGTCCTGCAACTCGAAAGCCAAGAGGCCTACCGCAACCTCGACGAAATCAAAAAGGTGCCTGGCATCGACGTGATCTTCGTCGGTCCGCTCGACCTCTCGGCCACTGTCGGCACGATCACCGACACCGGCTCGAAGCAAGTCCAGGAGATCATGCAAGACGTACCTCGCCGCCTAGAAGGCACGGGTATCGTTACCGGCACGACCTTGGTCGACGTAGCCGAGATACAGGAAAAAATTCGCTGGGGCTATCGCTATATCAACGTCGGCAACGCGCTCGGCTACGGGGCGCAGGCGCTCGCCGGCTACCTAAAAACGCTACGCGCCGACCCGCGCGGCGAAAAATAACCGAATGTAGATCAGATCATGGGCCTGCACATTCCCTGTTACCCTGGTTGACCATGGGAGATCGCGTCTTCCGCCTGCCATTGAGGTAGAAAACGCGCCCTTGACATTGAATGGCACCGGGCTTCAGCGAATTTGACCGGCGTAATAGCCCACTCGACGGTGCCTATTATCTCTACTTGCACACCCCGAAACGAGAGCCAAATGTGATTCAACAGCGTCTGTCTATCCTCGAATCGCATAAAAGACCTGCGCGCTTTTTATATTGCGGTCCTGCATTTCAAACCCAGCGGCGGCAAAAATTAGTGGGGCGACTTCGATGGTCTGCCCGGCGGCCGTTTCACCAATGCACAGCGCGCAGGGCATGGAAGAGATGGCGCCGGCTACATGAGCACCTCGGGCACCGGCGGCTACACGATAGAACTTGAAGTCGAGGATGTCGACGTATAATACGAGCGGCTGCAAACACTGGGCGGCGAATGGCAGCACATCGGTCGGGCGATCGATGTCGCCGTCTATGGTCTGCGTCCGGCCGCGCGACCCGTAGACCCAAGGAGTGATATCCTGCATATAAGGGGGCGGATTACCCGATATCTCCCACACGTGGCCAAAAATATTGGTAAACTGCCCGCTCTCGGCCTGGGTCCCCACCGCTATATCGACCGCGGGATCCAGCTCGGAGGGCTGCAAACTACCCGCGACAGCCGCGTCGTCCAGGCCGATGAATTCTTCGCCAACTTCCCTCCAGTCCAGCCCCCCTTGACCGAACGCCAGGCGTTCTACCTGAGACTCAGCTGTACAAGGCAGGGCCAGCACGCCGACGACCAGCCCGAAAAAGAAAGTGTGACCTCGCCACATAGTATTTGCTCTCGTACCCCATCTCGTACAACGACAGTGAAAGCTTGCACGGACGCATGGAGCTAACACTCTACGAATGGCCGCACTCGCTCAATAGGCGACAGCGATGGTACGGGTCTGCTCGAAGATGCCCAGATCGGTGTCCACCGCCACGCGCGCCAGATACAGCCCCGGTGCGACCATACCAGACTCCCCCAACTGTCCCGGCGCTCGACATAGCGGCCCTCGCCCCGCGTCTGGGCCACTACCTGCTGTACCAGTCGGGCACCCAAATCGTAGATCGACACTTCACTTGCATCAGCGAACAAGGCTATCAGGCAGCCCCTACCTGGATACGCGCGACCGCCGCCTGAAATACCGTGCGAATATCATCGCCGCCTTCCGCTTGCTGCAAAACTTGCTTCAACGAGACCGCACCGCCCCACACCGCCAGCGCCGCCAAAGCCGTGGCAATTTCGAAAGCATAGTATAGTGATCACGGCCGACAAAACGCTTTGGCCACCGTCTTGCCGACCACGCAGCGTACAGCGCATGTGCCTATCCGCCAGAGCCCTGCACGACACAACAATGCGCCATGTTACCGAATGCTCGCTCAGCGCGTACCTTACCCGCCAGCACAAACCACATCCCTACAAAGAGTGTAACTACCCGATTAGGCAGGTGCTAGCGCGTGCTCTTGCCGGCCAGCACGAACCACACCGTTAGCAGCATGATCTTAAAGTCGAGCTTGAGCGAAATATTCTCGATATAATAGAGGTCGTATTCAAGGCGCTCGCGAGCGATGGCCACTACGTCCTTGGAGTTGAGGTCGAACTCGTGTTTGGACTGCGCCCAGCCCAGCAGGCCTGGTTTGACGTTGAAGCGGCGGCTGTAGAAGGGGATCTGTTTCTTGAACTGCTCGACAAAAAATGGGCGTTCGGGCCGCGGGCCGACCAGGCTCATGTCACCGCGCAAGAAATTGAGGCATTGCGGGATCTCGTCTAGGTGCAGCATGCGCAGGATCTTGCCGATGGTCGTCACCCGCGGGTCCTCGCCCTTGACCCATACCGGGCCGGTCTTTTCCTCCGCATCGATGCGCATCGAGCGGAATTTCAGCATCACAAACGGCTTGCCGGCCTCGCCGACGCGCTCCTGGCGAAAAAAGATCGGCCCACGCGACGTCAGCTTGATCACCAGCGCGATCAGCACCCACAAGGGCGCCAAACCCGCCAACACCGCGATTGCCACGACCACATCGACAAGACGCTTGACCGTCTGCTGCCACGCCGGCATCAACTCCGGCTTCAGTTCCATCAGCGGCACGCCGTGGATCTGGGTGGTGCGCACGTGGCCGGTGACGATATCGTAGAGGTCCGGCGTAATACTGAAAGAGACCGGTAGACCCTCCGCGGCGGCGATAATCTGCATCACCCCCTCGTGAGAATTGGACTGCAAGGCGATCAGCACCACCTCGATGCGCTCGGCGGCGATGACCCGCCCTAAATCCTCCTCTACCCCCAAGACCGGTAGACCGTCGATCTCATCGCGCTCCAGCTCGTTGTGCGCCCGCACAAAACCTACGACCTCGTACCCCTGCGCCGGCGCCGAGCGCAAATCGTGCAATAAACGGGTGCCGCGTCGGTCGACACCGACGATCACGGTGCGCCGACGGCCCATCCCGCGCAACAAAAGCTGGCGCTCGAAGCTGCGCACCACCACCCGCCCACCCGCCACCGTACAAACCAGCCCCAGCCAATAGAAGAAGATCAACAACCGGGTCAGGCGGACCTCGCTGTCGAAGGTAGCGACGAAGGCCAGTAACACACCCAAGGTCACCACTTTGACCACCTCGAAGATCTCATCGAAACGCGAGCTCGAAGGAGAAGGACGGTAGAAACCGAAAAACAGGAAGAGCAACAGCCAGCAACCGCCGATCAGCGGCAGCACATCGGAGTAATATCCCAGCGCGTACCAAAAGGTCGGCTCCGCTGCCTCAGGATACAGCCGGCTCCAACTTTGCTGGACAGTTTCTAGCCCACGGCCAGCGAACTTCATCCACAGGAAGAGCACCGACGCCAGGTTTACAGCGGCGATATCGCTCAACAAGAGCAAGGCAATCCGTTGCCGACGGGACATCTATACTCTACTCACGGGCTGCCAGATGCGGTCGCGGCGGCCGGTTAGAAAATGCACCAGGCCCAACAGAGCACCGAAATTGATGGCGCAAAAATAGGCCGGCACGTAAAAGGGGAAAAGCCGGCTAAGCCGCTCCGGCATTATATTGCCCAACACGGCCAAACCATAGAAAATAATCTGCAATACCAACAAAAGGCGATACAACGAATCCGCTGCCAAAGGAATATTGACCAGCAGCGCCACCAAAAGCAGCACTGGCACCAGCCAACGCAGCACTTTGTGCGAGAACATCTGCAGGGCGAAAAAAAAGTGCGCAAAGGGATTGAGTACCCCCCGCTGAGTCCACAAACCGTGCAGCGAACGCGTGATAATCCGCCGTCTGCGGCCGTACTCGTCGCCAAAACTGCCGCCACTGTGCTCGACGGCGATGGCCTTCGGCTCATAGAGCACGCGATAGCCCTGGCGCCAAACGCGGATCGGCATAACAAAATCGCTGATAATCTCGCTACCCAACTCTTCAAAGAGTTCGCGACGCAATGCGTAGATCGCCCCATTGGCCCCCAGGGTCGAGCTGAGCAAACTCTCCCTCTGCTTCAGAAACTGCTCGTAACGCCAATAAGCCCCCTCCCCCTTGCCGACGCCCCCGTCGTTGGGGTTGGCATATTGCAATTCGCCGCAGACACAACCGATTCGTTCGTCGGCGAAGGGCGCCATCAGTCTCTTGAGCGCATCTGGAGCGTACATCGAATTGGCATCGGAAAACACCAAGAACCGACCACTGGCCAATTCCACGCCCGCATTCTGCGCCAGAGTCTTGCCGCCACGCTTGCCGACCCGAAATAAACGCACCCCGCGCTCGGCGAATTCGGCAGCGATGCTGTCCGTGTCATCGGACGACTCGTCCGAGACCACAATGATGTCCAGTTTTTCATCCGGATAATCCAACGCCAATGCGTTTTCTAGCTTGGCCCGCAATACCGCTTCTTCGTTATAGGCGGCGATAATCAGTGATAGATCCGGCCACTCTGCCAATGGGGCGTAATCCGGCGCCTTGCGGGCCACCGTCAAAAACCAGATGAGCACCGGATAGAGCAAATAGGTATAAACGACGATAAGTAACGCCGCCCAGAAAACTATCGCAAACATGGGGACCCAAAGCAATTAACGGTATCACAATACATCTTATCTTGTTATATTTTCGCCATTTGTAGTGATTTATGCAACTCGTTCCGCCGGTAAAAACGCGATTCGGCTTTTGACTTTAGCGCCCCTTTCCACCTATTTTCGGATATTGAGCCAACCATGCGCAAAGTCGTGCACATCACTACCGTCCATAACCCCTTCGACAACCGAATCTTCCACCGCGAATGCAAAACGCTAGCGGCGGCAGGCTACGAAGTCGTGCTCCTAGCCGAACACTCAAGCGACGAATCCCACGAAAACCTGTCGATCCGCGCCCTGCCCTCGGCCGACGGTCGGCTCGCCCGCATGAGCTTCGGCGTCTGGCGGGCTTTTCGCATGGCGTTTGCCGAACGAGCCGACCTCTATCATTTCCACGACCCAGAACTGATTCCCGCCGGACTTTTGCTACGCCTGCTGGGCAAACGCGTAATTTACGATATCCACGAAGACAACCTCACCGCCATCCGTCAACGCGAATACCTGCCTGCTTGGCTGCGCGTCCTAATCGCCAAGACCTTCGCCCTAACCGAAACCGGCGCCAGCTACTTCTTCCACGTCATACTCGCCGAACGCTACTACGCCGAACGCTTCCCCCGCGGCGAAACGATTCTCAACTACGCCCGCTTCCCAAAATTGCACGAGGGCCAACTCGCAGAGCGACCCCTCCCCGAGCACCCCCGCCTGATCTACACCGGCAATGTCAAAGCCTATCGCGGCGCCCACCATCACGCCAACCTGTTGCACTACCTGCCCGACGCCGAGGTCTTCCTCGTCGGCCGCTGCGACGCACACCTCGCTGCCGAATTACAAAGCGCCGCCGATCCGACTAGGTTGCATATCGAGGGCATCGGAAGTTACATACCGTACGGGCGTATCGTCGAGCATTATCTACGCGAACGCTGGACGGCAGGTCTGGCGCTATTTCCGCCGAATCAACATACGGTGCACAAGGAGTTGACCAAGCTTTTTGAATACATGGCCTACGGCATTCCCGTAATCTGCGCGAATTTCCCCAATCTGCGCGAGATCGTCGAAACAACCGGCTGCGGTTTCTGCGTCGACCCTGAAGACGGCGAGGCAGCGGCCGAGGCGGTGCGCTATCTGTGGGGACATCCAGAAGAGGCCCAGCAGATGGGCGAGAGGGGACGCAAGGCGGCATGGAAGACCTATAACTGGGAAACACAAGCGGATAAGCTATTGGCGTTTTACGCAGGGATTGTTTAGCGGCTACCGTAAAGACCTCTGCTCTTGCGGCTCGCTGGTATTTTGCGATACCCCTTAGAAACCTATCGACCCAGAACTTCTTCATAAACTCCATATATGCGTTCGGCTAAACCCCGATAATCGTATTGCGCTTCGATCCGCCGCCGAATTTCCTCCCGGTCAAACCCCTCATATCCGTTCAACACTGTTAGTATCCCTCGCGCCAATGCCCTCGCGTCACCCACCGCGACCAACATCCCCATGCCCTCTTCGACAATATCCTCCGGCCCACCGGAGCGCGTCGCCACTACCGGCAAACCGCAGGCCATAGCCTCAATCAATACAATGCCGAAGCTTTCATAGAAACTGGGCAACACAAATACATCCGCCGCCGCCATCAGCGCTGGAATATCTTCGTGTGATTTTTCGTCGACGAACTCGACGCAATCTTCTAATCCCCGGGCCTGCTCGCGAAAATCGTCGACCGTGCCACTAACCGGACTTCCACCCACCAACCGCAAACGCACATCACCGCGCTCGCGCCGCAACTCGTGCATCGCTTCGAGCAACACCCCCATCCCCTTGCGCACGTCAAAACGCCCCACATACAACAACTGCCACCCACCATCGCCAGGTTGACGGTCGGCGCCGCGAAAAAGCGAGCAATCAACGCCTTGCGGGATCGAACGGATGCGATCATCGGCCACGCCCAATTCGCGCACTCGTTCGCGCACATCGCCGCTGCTGGCGATCACCAACTCGGCACCGATCAAGGCACGGGAGACTAGAGCGCGCCATTCGGAGCGAGCATCGGGGATTTCGCGCACATCGTGACCGTGCACAGAGATAACTACCGGCCGGTTCACCTGGCGACCGTATTCGATGGCGGCTAGACCGTCAGGATAGGCGAGATGGGCGTGGATCAGGTCTGGCACCGAACCGCCCGCCCGCCGCAAAGCTCCCAGATAACGGCGCCAGAGACCAGTGAAAAATAGGCGGCGCGGGAAAGACAAATAGCGCGGATAACGCACTTCGAGACCATCGAGCGTCTCGCGTTGGCCGACTCGACCGTAGGCGCTCCAACGACCACCGCCCGGCAAGGGGGGAAAATAGGGAATCGGTGAGATAATTTCGAGATCGCAGTGCGCATTGAGGAAACGCACCTGCTCGTGCACGAAGGTCCCTCGGCTCGGATAGGCCGAGCTAGGATATAGACGCGAGGCGACTAGGACCTTCACGTCTTGCGCGAGGTGGCCTCCAGCCGCTGCACGGCGAATAACATGCCGATGCAGAACCAGAACATATTGTTGGGCAAATCACCGTTAAACGACTGGTTGACTTGGAAGGCGACAAAGGTAGCGATCATACCGATCGCCACGGCGCGCAAATAGGAATCCTGCATGCGGTAAAAGCGCCCTATGCTCAAAAAGAAGGTGCGACAGACAAACCACATAAAGGCCGTGAAGCCGACGATGCCCAGCTCGCCCAATACCATGGTGATCACGGTATGGGGTTCGTTGACGTAGCTCCAGTGCGGATACCCTGGCGGCGCGTAGCCGGAAAACACATGCGGGAAGGCCCGCCAACCGATCCCTAAGAATGGATGGTCGAAAAACATGTCGAGCGAGGCTATAATCAAAAAGATTCGCGCCGTGCTCGACGTGCGACCGACTGAACCGAATTGGCTGAACAGCGTGAAGATAGAGATAAAGCGCTCAAATATATACTCGGCAAAAGGTACAAACTCCTTGAGACCGAGGATAAACACGATCGACGCGAGGATCAGGATAAAGAAATAACGCATCTTGCCGCTTAGCCAGAGGATGACCATCACGCCGATCATCGTCGCCACCCAACTCGAACGACTAAACGAGGCCAGCAGCCCACCGACCCCGATGACGGTTGAAAGCGCAAAGAGTATGCGCTGCCCCCTACCCATCTTGTAATTGAGCAGCACCGCCAAAAGCGGCAGTATGCCGCTCATCATAAACGACGCGAAGATATTCGGATTGTGGAAGGTCCCCGTCGCCCGCGGCACGTTTCCGCCCAACGCGGTGATGACCTTGACCGGCAAGTGAAACTGGCCGGTGATTACTTGGTATGTGCCCATTACCGCGCCGGACACGGTAAAAATCACCATCGACCACAGAACCGCCGATACCGCCTGCCGAGAATCGATGATGATCTGCACCATATAGGTGAAGAGCACCAACGCGCAGATCCGCATGAAGCTGACCGTCGCCTCGGGTTGGTTGGGCGAATAGGTCAACGAAACTGCAATGCTTCCCAAAAACAGGAAGAGCGGCGCCTTGACGTCGAAATCGGGAAAACGCACACGACGCGTCAAGCAAATATTAGCCGCCAGGGCGATGATCATCAGCCCGAAAGTCAGGTGAAAACCCGTCAGATGGAAGATGCCCTGGATTTTGCCCGCCTCGCCGACAAGCCGTCCCGTGCTGTCGAGCCCGGTAGTCAGCACGATCATTGGTAGGATTAACCACGGCCGTACCAATACACCGGTGACAAAGAGCACGGCGAGCAAAGAGACTACCAATAAGGCCGGCAGGAGCTCAGTATAGAAGATGCTACCCGCCACCATCAACCCCTGGAAGACTAGGAAAGCGGCGAAGTAACGGCGGTCAAGAGCGTAAGACCGCAGGTCTGTATGTGTAAAAATACTCATATTTTATATGACTTATGGCTTTTCTTCAAAGTAGCGGCCAGATCCCAAAAACGCAAGAGAGCCCTCCAGCCGAGCCCCTCATTGCGCAGATAATACCCCCCGACCAAAAGCGCCCACGCCATATAG
>Ga0315339_1000820_pt1 | contig 33158 bp, 28 predicted proteins | sample ASW17metaG_FD_204514 | JGI IMG/M metagenome (GOLD analysis project Ga0315339, IMG submission 204514) | Ammonia-oxidizing marine archaeal communities from Pacific Ocean, United States - ASW #17 | ecosystem: Environmental > Aquatic > Marine > Oceanic | place: USA: California | collected 2016-12-05 | reverse complement strand
AGGCCATAACTTCACAGCGATCACGATGCCGTTGGTCCAGGAGTTCCTCGGCTGGCTACTGGCACATGGGGGCCGACGTCATAATCGGTGGCGATAGTCCGTCGCTGACCGCAAGGTCGTAGACGATCGCCGCCACCTTAACCGTGGTAGTGCGCGCACTCGATTTAAGAGCGCCTCAGCGCCGTTGTCAGCGGCAGATACGGCAGAGACGCAGTGCCGTGGAACGCTGCTTCAGATGTTTCACGACCTGTATCCTGCTCTCCGGGCTCATCTACCCCGGGGGGGATACCACAAAACTCGTATCGGAGTCCAGGGGAGGGACGTTATAGAGGACCCCTCCCTGGAAATCGCCCATGACTAACTGCCTTCCGAAAAGGACCAGCTGGCACTGCTGCTCTCCGACGGCCCTCCCCATTCCCGCCTTTTGGCGACCATGCTGGCCGATACCGGCATGCGGCACCGCGAAGAGCTTGGGGCAATGACCCGCTCCTGGATCCATTTCGACGAGGCCCCCTTCCCCCGCATCGTCGTACCCGGCGAGGCATCGAAAAACAGAGTCCTCCGGACGATACGGATGACCAAACGCGTTGAGGCCCTGCTTCGGGAGATCATGGAGAGTGGGTTGGTCTTCGACGTCCGCACCGACACTAACGATAACGGAGGGGGCAAGGTGCGCGAATACCGTTGCCCAGCTCGGCACCGTATCGTCCCCTATACGTCGATACGCAAGAGCCTTAGTTAGGCAGGCAAAAGAACGGGCCTCGGCCATATACGCCCCCATGACTTGCGCCATACCTTTGTCACACGAATGCTCGACCTCGGTGTCCCCATCGAGCAGGTCAACTACCTCGCTGGTCACAAGTCGATGGCGATGACGAAGCGCTACGACCATGCTAACGAGGAGCGCTACGGAGAGGCTATCGAGGCGTTGGATGAGGCGGGTAAGACGGGAAGTGCGGAGGCGTTGGCGGCGGCGAGGTGGAAGCGAACTTAGCTTCGGCAGTCAGCGAGGGTGGCCGACCCTGTAATGACTGCCCCGTCACGACGGAAGTCGTCAGTGCGAACGGAATGATCAGTGGTAGTTGACCCAACCGTTGCTCTACCATCAGCTGCCGCTTCCGCTTTGGGGGAAGGCGATAGTATACGAAATCCGAGCTGAATGATCTTTGCACCACTTACCGGGTCGAACCGTCGATCACACGCCTCGGAAATCCAATGTCTGATGGTCTGTCCTAACTCAGATCCGGCATATCAAGGATCGAATTCTCCGGTGGCTCGTCGTACCAGACGGGATCTGGCTCCGCGGGGTTGTTACGTTTACCCCACTCGCCGATTAATCGCTGCTCCAGATGCCGTGTTTTGCAGGTTTGCAACATGCGGTCACGATCCCAGCCCTCGAGAAGGCGCGACGTCAGATCGCTGACTACGTCCGAGCAGGCTGGGTCATCCCACCGGTCGTTATGTTCGAGCGGATCTTCTTCGATGTTAAAGAGTTGCACTCGCATCTGATCGTAATAGCACAGCTTCCAGGGCCCGCGTCGAATCATCCTCTGTATGGCACCCCCTTCATCCTTGACCCGACCTGTTCCCTCGGAGATGGTCTGGTCTGGCCAGTCACCTGAGTCGCCGTCAATGAGTGAGCGAAAACTACGTCCATCTATATTCGGCAGCTGCGTCACACCGGCGAAGTCCAACAGAGTCTGGCCGAGATCGAGCAGCCCCACGTTTTCGTTAACGATTCGGCCGCGATCCTCAATACCCGGACCAGCCATCAGCAGCGGAACACCGAGGGATCCGTCGTAGAATGTACTCTTCCACCAGAGACCATGCTCGCCGAGTTGTTCGCCGTGATCTGAGGTGTAGACGACGATGGTGTTTTCCGCGAGCCCGCTATCCTCAAGCGCGGTGATAATTTGACCAAGTTGCCGATCGACAAAGGTGCAGAGGCCGTGGTATGCGACGGCGGTTCGGCGTTGCCATTCGACCGGAATGGCCTCCTCCAGCTTCCACTGGGACCGTATGGCTCGATGCACGTCATGAATGCCATCGAGTTGCGGGTCCGGCATATCATCTACAGAGATTTTGTCGTCGTAAAGAGCGTAGTCTTCGGGCGGCGCTACAAACGGACAATGAGGAGAGACGAACCCAACCGTCATCATGAAAGGTCTTTCACACTCATTCTCTACGATGCGGCGTCCTCGCTCGTGTAACCAATTAACGGTCGTTTCTGTGACTGCCCGGTCGTAGGCGTGATATCCGGTGTGGCCCGGTCCGCTTTTTCGCAACGGCGTTCGTCCCATTCCGGGCGTATCGATGAGTTGCCCCAAAACTTTCTCAAGTTTCCAGCCGGTGACCGGATTGATGTAAGCCGTGCCGCCGCAATCCGCGATAATGCGCTGATCGAATCCATGACGCTGATCGTGACCGACGAAGTGCATTCGCCCCGAAAGAATCGTTTCGTAACCACCGGAACCGAAGCCATGCGCATAAGTCGGCACGTCGCTTTTCAAATGGCATTGATTGGTCAGACACCCTGTTGTACTGGGATAGCGTCCGGTCATAAAGGCCATTCGTGATGGACCGCAAAGCGGGAACGGGCAGTAGGTATTGGAGAAGCGGAGCCCGCGGTCGGCAAGTCCATCCATCGTTGGCGTTTGGACATCATGTCCAGCGCAGCCCATGAATCGGTGATGGTGCTGGTCACTCATTACGATCAGCACGTTCGGTTGTTTTGTAGCCATTAATCCTCTCGTCAGGTGATTCGCCCTTTAGCTCTTCACCCAATCAGGCCAGTTGATCGTCATCCCATCACAGCCGCTTTCCACCGCCTGCAGCACCATCGCCCGCGCCTCCTGCGGCGTGCCGGCGATGCCCCAGACCCGGATCTCCGGTGCCGCAATACGACCACGGGCGACCTCCTCGACGTTGAGTGCACCGGCTCTGGGACAGAGCTGAAACAATTCCAGTTCGCGGGCTCGATCCAGTACTTCCTCGTCGATGGTCTGCACCAGCCAGCCGAGCCGACTGCCTGGAGAAAAATCCCTCATCCGCGCCAGCTGCTGATATGAAAACGAGGTGAAGATAGTTTGCTCGTGGGCGCAATGCGCGTCGACCACGGCATAGGTCGCTGCAGCCAACTCCTCCGCACGCCCCTTGAGCTCGATGTGAAAGATGAAATCGTCGCCATGCGTCTTCAAGAGCTGGTCCAGACTCAACATCGGCGTACCTGCGAAGAGGTGCGGTGAAAACCACGACCCCATATCCAGAGCCAACAACTCGTCCAACGCCATCTTCTCTACGACAACATCTCCGTGACCGTAGCGGGTGAGCACCAGGTCGTGGCAGAGGACCACCGCACCGTCGATCGACAACTGCACGTCCAACTCAACTTCGCCAACCCCCATTTCCCGCGCCAATTTGAAGGCCGGCAGGGTATTCTCAGGCGCATAGGCCGAACTCCCCCGATGCGCGATGACGCGGAATGCCACGGGTACCTGAATAGGAATGTTCAACTCAGTACCTGCATAGGACCAGCGTCATTGATAGCGAGCGCCCACGGGTCGTCTGTTTTCACGGCTTGGCGTCAATCTTACACGTTGGCGGTTCTAAAACCATGTGTTAGATCAACCTCGTTCTTCAGTCCTTTGGCACGATCGAATTAAACACGCTCAGACGTTTGTACTCGCTTAGACGTTGCTTTGCGGAGGGCCTTTTCAAAGCGTTCTTTCTTTTCTGGTCAGAGGTATTCGAGGTATCTGAAGTGTCTTTCTCCTTATTATCACTTATCCTCTGAGATTCTGAACTCATAGTGTATAATCCTCTCATCTTGAGGTGAGCTTATTTATTCTCGTTCCTTAGCTACGTTGTTATCTTTGTAAAAAGCACACGCAATTCGTAGTCGTCAAAGAACAGCTAACGCGTCGTTTTCCGAGTATCATTTTCAATAGTAGTCAAAATCGAATAGTTCCGTGTGCCCTCTTTTGGCCAACGATTTTTCGAGTTAATTGCCTTGAATACGGGAGAAAAGCTCATTGAGCCGCATCAGCAGCTTGTGCCTCGCAACCGCTCTTTGCTAACCTCGTCGAATTCGGAGCCCGTTGTAATGCCACAAGATCGCCAGACAACAACGCTATCTCGCGCCCAATACTGGAACAAGCGCGACTACATCGCGTTCAATCCGAAGGCAATCTACCGATATCGTTAACTTGGCTACGCTTGTCCGAGATCAACACCTTCAAAATATCGCCACCAATTGGCTTGTAGTAGATCCGACCGGAATTTCTTTGGCTTGGTCCCGTGTCAAACTTAGTTTCCCACCATCCACTCTTGCCCGCAACACTCGACCGGTCTAATTTGGGAGATTCTTCGTAATGCAAGCAGGTCAAGATACGCAATACTTTGCCTATGTCGTGTACTTCATTGTACACAAATGGGAGACTGAAGCGGTCGACGAATTCCACGTTGGGTAAACAAAGAGAGAGCATCCTTTCATAGATTGACTGATCCACCGGCTCCGCATTGTTTACCGGAGCTTGTATCAAATCGCGCTGCGACGTCAATTTCTCAATTCTTTTTTCTCTCTGGTACAAATCGGCCTTCATTTGGGACTGCTGGTCCTTAAAATAAGCGATATCTTTATTGAGACCTTGTAATTCATTTTGTAGGCTGCGGCACCGGCTCTCTTCTTCCGTGAGAAGCTCCGAGTATTCTTGTTTATCTCTAAATAGTTCGCTTTGCTGTTCTAAAAGATCTCTATTTTCGGTTTCCCGTTCCTCGTGCATTTTCCTAAGTGCTGATATTTCGTGTTCATATTCCTCAACCGTCGCGGCCGGTAGTTCCCCATTATGGCCTTGAGCGTCCTGGCCCCTGAGAGTTTCGAGCTCAGACTCGAGGTTTTCAATTTCGATTCGGGAATTCCTAAAACTGCGTTCAAGTGTATTGTAGGCTTGTCTAAGGTTCTCATTATTGAATTCTTGTTCCCGAGTGCTTTGTAATTTTCTTTCAGTTCGACTTAATTCTTCACGTGCTTCCGTAATTAGCTGCTCAAGTTCGCGTTCGCGTTCTTTAGCTCGTTCTATCTCGCTCGTAGCCGAGGTTAGCTTGGCTTGTAATTCTGTAAGCTCATGAGATGTATCCGGGACTGGAATATGTTCTTGGTATTTTTCCTTACTGAGCTCTTCGTAAATCCGATCTTCATCTTCTGGATCGATGGGTTTTTCCAAACGTAGAAACCAGCTATATTGGATCCCATCTGCGGCAGGGCGGAAACTTTGCCCCTCTCGCTTAATGCTCAGGTTCATGCCTTCTAAGGTTGACCTTACATACTGCATCCATTGGTCATCACCATCCAGAAGGACATATGAATAGTACTCATTACGGATAACATAAAGGCTATTACCATCTTGGGTCTGGTTAACAACATCGTCTATATGTGAGCGCACTACTTCTTCAGGCGTATCTAAGGTCTGGTTAACAACGTCGTCTATTTGTAAGCGCACTACTTCTTCAGGCGTATCTAAATCAAGAATGTCACTTTTGAAAGGGTACATCCTACCGTCCGCGGCAGGAATTTTGAATTTCGTAGGCTGCGTAATTGATAGCCCTGAAACGCAAAGCCGAGAGACGATATTTTCAGCGGTCTCCTGGTCACATTTCAATGCCAGATATCGCCCTCTGTTTAGAGGAGCAGCAAACAAATATTCCATACTCATCACTCCATTTTGTAATGGTGGTCGCCAATTTGTGTAAACGCGAAGGTTGAGAATCGCCTATCTCTCTCAAGCTCTATGCGAATTAGGCGTTTCATTCTTAGGGCCTCCCGGCAGTAAACTACGCGTTACCAGGATACCTCTGTATTCCCCGCCGTAATCCCTGGTCGACACTCCTGCAAGGATAGGTTCTACTGTTAATTCAGCTTAATACCCAATACCTGCTCCTTATCCACCTCAACTGAATCATCCATCTCCCCACCCGCTCCCTCTTTCTGCTCCACTTCATCCACCGTCTTCACCTTTGCCAACACCTCTGGAGCCTCAATATCTGGCATGAATTCATCATACAGCCGAAACCACGGATAACCATACTCGGTATAAGTCTCCGCCGATATTGGCGTGGCCGGCGGTTCCAGGTCAGTGATCTGGCAGAACATATCGCTATTGACGATGTGCACGTAAACTTCGCCAAAATTATCCGCGTCCCACACGGCTACCCCGTATTCATCCGGGTAGATCTTCTGCTCCATCCTGCCGCCAGCGCCCAGGCCCATTTCCACACTTTCGCATTCCAACGGCATCACCGGTGAATAGACAGCCTCCTCCTCATGGAACACGCCCGATGGCTCAGAGGGTTCATGAAACTCCCCTTCCTTCGGCGCATAGACAATAACCTGCATACCCCCGAATTCTCCCTTACCCGTGATCTGCTCCTCCACCGTATACCCCTTGCCCAGCGGCATGGCCACAAACTGGCGGATATACCCCTCCCCGGCATTAATGCCGTCCAACCAGGGCTGGTTGGGCGCAACCAGGTAGTTCTGCCGGGTGCGATTGAGTTTCTTGTGCAGGCGCTTGCCCGTCAACGCGTTGACCTTGCCCACCGCCACCTTCACCGCACTCGGACACCAGTCTGACCCGCCAAACGAAAGCCACATTGCCTCCCGTTGATACATCGGAATAAAGACCCCACCATGCTCGTTCCAGGCTTCCGGCACTCGCTTCGCGTAATCTTCCACCCGATAGATCGGGAAGGATCCTAACCCCGGCGGCAAAGGATAGGTGCCCTCATCATCGGGAATGCGCAGCGTGCGCTGGAAATCCACGCTGAAATGCGGACCGATCTGAATCGAATTGTTGTCTACACTGATATCGAGCATAACGCATTCTCCTTTTAGTCTTCCAGAAGCTCTTCCCACGGACTAGGAGCCTCCATCACCCGATAGTCATCTACGCCCCTATTGCGCTTATGCATGGCCGTGCTGATCTCCTTGCGCGAGCGTTCTCGCATCGGCCGAGCCATACGACGCAGAGCGCGATCCAGCTTCTCAACTAAGTCTTCACCCTCGTCCAAGCGCTTGGCATAGTGGCGAAAGTAGCGCATCTGCTCTTTAGCAAAACGCTTGGCTTGCCGATAATCGCCCATCCGATTGAGATCGATCGCCCGCTTGATGATATCGGCCTGCCAGACACGTGCCGCCTCGGTGCAAGCTTCCTGGTCCCACACTTCCGTATAGACCGCATCGTCGTCAGTCGGCGTCAGCATCACCTCACTGTGCAGCGTCTCACGCTCCTCTTCACCGCGCCAACTGGCTTCCACGCGGAAGCGCAACACCTCCTCGCACCCAGCCGGCACATGCACGCGGAAGACGGCGCGGCGCACAGCATTGCCCACCAGACTACCCAGCACCGCCCGCGTCTCCACCCCATCACGACGCCCAGCAATGCCCACGACTTCGACACGCACTTGGTGTCCACCTTCACCCTCCAGATACACCCCCACTTCCAGATCATCAATCACTGTAGCCCGCATATTCTTCAGTTCGGCCAACACCACTTCGATGATATCCGAAGGACGCTCCGTGTGGTGCAACATACCACCGCCGTCTTCAGCCATCTGTTCGATCTGATCCGTCGAATAATCCTGACCAATACCGACCGTCGAAGTGCTAATACCGCGCGTCCTCAAGTCAGCCGCGATGCGAGCCAATTCATGCGGATCGACGACACCCTGATTCGCCTGTCCATCGGTTAGCACAAGCAAACGATTGATGCACTCGGGGTGCTGCTCCATATACAATGCCACCTGCTCCGCCCCACCCAACCAGCCATCGTGCAGATTCGTGCAACCCCGCGTCTCCAACTCGCGGATCGCCGCACTCGCCGTGGGCTTACCTTCTTCACTCAACCCGAGCGCCGAGAGATGGGTAATCGTATCATCGGCAAACGAGACCAGCGACAGCGTGTCGCGCTCATCCAAATTCTGCACAATGCCCTCACTCGCCTGCTGGGCTGCTGCCAACCGACTAATATCAAGGCCGCTCACCCCGCCACCATCGTGGTTACTCATCGAGCCGGACGCGTCGATCACTACACCCAAGTTCAGCGGTGGCATCTCGCGCGCTTCTTGCTCGGGCGGTGGAGCGGTAGTCTCGACGACCAGATAGCGCACGGACTTGTGATGCTGGCGCACCAGCGTGCGGTCAAAACGGGCTTGCAACTGCAAGGTATCTTCATTCATGGTCTTCGCTCCCCAGTAAAATGTGACGCATCAGGTCAGCTAGTTGCTCAAAGTCGCTGAGTTGCTCTCGGCGCAACTGACCCCGCACATGTATTTCGATATCGGGTGTCACCTCCAGGCGCACCCACTCTTCGCCCCGCGTCTTGCGTAGCACGCTAGCTCGTGTGCCCTGGTCGCGGAGTTTGTAGAGCAGGGCTTTCACCGGACTGGTGGCCGAGTCGTCTTGATCGATTATACTGCTCAGCATAGCCGGTGGAGGAACGGGTGCAGCAACTTCTTCCTCCACGGGCTTTCCCTGCGTCAAAGCCCGCCGGGCCCGCACGTAATCCAGGGCCGATGATGGCGCGGACGCCTCTTCCTCCGACGACTCGCGCGCCTCCGTCCGCGCTTCCCCGTCCAGCGGTACCAACGCGATCTGGATATCCTCCTCTGGTCCGGCCATCGTGACGATGCGCCGGATCTCGCTCAGCGGTAAGTGATGGACCTCTTTGAGCGTGCGGATCACGCGCAATCGCTTGAGGTGGTAGTCGCTGTAGCGGGCGTTGCGCCCCATGGAATCCGGGCCGCTCAGCAGGCCCTGCTGGATATAGCTGCGGATGGTGCGCGGATTGATCCGCACCATCTTGGCCAGGTCTTCTAAGGTGTATTCACCAGGCATGTCAATCTTTCGTTTGATCGGGACATCATGTGCTTTGGATTGTTAAAATATAATCTCAATAACTCGACATGTCAAGTTTATTTACTATAGATAATAAGTCGTTATTTTTGACGGACTTAGCTTGAAATAATAATAACACGTAAGACTGTGTCTTACGATAAAAAACAATTACTTACATTAAATTCATTATTATATATAGACGATAAAGAAAAATGAAAAATAATACGACAACAAACTTGACATGCTTCACTCGATATACTATACTTAGAGTAGCAATAGATCCGTGGTAATTTGCAGCCGCTTGCAGCCACGTTAAACAAGTCGCTAAAGAGCTATCCGGTATTTCGCGCTTAAAAACCCCGGGCTTTTAGCCCGGGGTTTTTCGGTTCTATCCCCGGACGTCTCTGGCGTCCGGGGTTTTGTTTTCGAACCGATCCGGCCCGCCCTGCAGCGACGCAACCAGAAAGGCAGGATCGGCCATGAAAACCCGCTACCTCCAGGCCCTAGGCGTCTACGGCTACGAAGCTGTCGAACCCATCGTGCTCGCCGCACTTGTGACCGAAGATCCCCTCTTGCTCATCGGCAAAGCCGGCACGGGCAAGACCTATCTCCTCAACAGCCTCTCCGAAGCCTTAAACCTCGAACACCGGCACTACAACGCCAGCCTGATCAACTTTGACGACCTGGTCGGCTTCCCCTATCCGGACAATGACTGCAGCGAGATCCGCTATCTCGAAACCCCGGCCACCGTCTGGAAAGCCGAGTCGGTCCTCATCGACGAGATCAGCCGCTGCAAACCCGAGCATCAAAACCGCCTCTTTTCCCTCGTCCACGAGCGCCGCATCCAGGGACTCGCCATGCCGGCCCTGCGCTATCGATGGGCGGCGATGAACCCCTGCAACCTAGACCAGGGCGAAACGGACTTCTACGAAGGCTCCCAGGCATTGGACCAGGCGCTGGCCGACCGTTTCGCCTTCGTCGTTCAAGTGCCAGACTGGGACGAGTTGAGCGATCAAGACCGGCTCCGGGTCTCCGATCCCCGCGGTGAAGGCATGCTCTCCGACGACGGCGGCGCGCTGCAAGAGCGGATCGAGCAGGCACAGCACCTCTTCCGGCAATTACTCAGTCAGCTGTCTCCTGGACTACAGGACTATGCCGTGGCGGTAGCCTCCCTTCTCGGTGCATCTGGTATCCGTCTCTCCCCCCGACGCGTCAGGCAATTAACTCGCAATCTGCTGGCCATCACCGCTCTGAACGAAGGCCAGTTCGACGATGCATCTTTCCGCCTGACCCTCCAAGCGAGCATCCCCCATCCGGCCTGGGGACAAGCCCCCGATGAGGCGACCATCCGCAGCGCCCATCGTACCGCCTGGGATACGGCCTTCAGCCAGGGGCGGGAAAAGTGGCTCAACACCTTTCTGCTCGAGCCCTTTCTACCCAAACGCATCAAGAAGTTGCTCAACGAAGCCCCGGATCCCGACACCGGCACCATGGCCGTCACCCGCACCCTGGCTACCGAGCCTCCAGAGCGCCAGGCGCTCTTCGCCTTTGCCCTCTACCCCATGACCCTCGAACACCCACACGGCCCCGTCGGCCGCGAAGGCATCAACGAACTGGGCAAAGTTTGCAGCAACATCGTGGATATTGACGAGAAAATTAGTTGGCACGAGCGATATGCTTCCAGCGGCACGAGGCATCCGCAACACGCCCTGTTATCCAATACGCTGATCCAACTGAAAGGCAAGCGGCGCGAACGAGCGACGCAACTCTTCCACTACTTCCTGGTCAACAACATCACGATCGAAAAACCCGACGCTTTTGAAAAGGAGTTCAACCAGTGCATAACCGCCATACGCTCCTGGCTCCGCAACCAGCCTACCCAATAGCTCTACCACCCCTGCTGCACGATCTCCTGCAGCTCCCGGGCCTACTCCGCGACCTGCCTGTTATCGGCTGGTTGTTCAACAGTGGCTCACCGATGAGCCGTAGACGCACCGAGCGCATTCGTTCCACCTTACTGGACAATATCCGCTCGAAGATCCAATGGCCGCGTCAAGATCTCGTCGTCCTGCATTTTCCGGAAGGAATTCCTCCCTTGGAATACGTGGAGGGACTGCTCGAAAAAGCCAGCTTCTCAACACCAGGCGAAGCCCTAAGGCATCGCTCAGATCTGCCGACCGGCATGCACTACTGCCACGCGAAGAAACTGACCGAGAAAGAAAAACGGGGAAAGTCCCCACAAACAGACGAAGAATTCTTACGCGCCGCTCTCATCCTCGGTCTGTGCGGCCCAAACTTCTACTCGCCCGACCGCACCGTCATCTGGACCGAAGCCCGACTCACCCGGGCGGTCGGCCTTTATCAGCCAACGGGGTTTTATGAAGATTGACCAACGACGATTCAAAAGCCTGTTGCACGAGCTGATCGATGAGAATCCGCTGGCCTGCCAGGGCATCCTGTCCATTCTCAAGATCGAGTACACAGATCAGATACCCACCCTGGCCGTCAGCCTCGAGGAGCCACCGCGCCTGCTCGTCAACCTGGGCTTTCTAACCAAACACGCAACTCAGGAAATCCACGTAAAGTCCGTCCTCCTCCACGAGTTTCTCCATGTCCTGCTCAACCACACCGAGCAGTTTAAACAGATGGATCAGGCGACCAACCTCGCGCTCGACGCCATCATCAACCACATCATCCATCGCTCTCAGGGCGAAGATTACAGCGAATTTTTCAGAATCTACTACAAGGGCCAGACAGGATGTGCCAGCCTGCTCAGACCGAATACAGGCGAAGTCCGCACCAATGACAGCACCCTCGAGACAGTACGCTGGGACTTGCTATCAGGTCACATCGTCGTCGATGACCTTCTGGATCTGGTGCGGGCGATTCGGAAGGAAGAATCGGATCATGCCATGTCCGTATCCGACCTGTCCGGAGGCAATACCTTCATCGGCAATCACGAGGATAGAAGGGGGGGAGGCGAGATCGCTGGTAAAGCCAGGGAAATTCTGCACGATACGCTTAAATCCTATAACGGTCACGGCATATACCGCTCGCCTAAGGCACATGGCTTTGGCGCAGATCCCTATCTCGAGCGCTTCGTGGCCAAAGATGAAAACCTCCTCCATTGGGAACGCTCCACCTGGAAAGTCTTGAAGAAGCTGTGCACCACCGATCCCCGAACAACGCTCAGGGAAACAGTAGATCAATCCATCCTGCTACCAGTGCTCAACGAGCGAGACCGGAGAGCCTTTCTTCGATCTACCTGGAGTCCCCTAATCCCGGATACTTCCTGGTCCATTTCCCAGGAAAAACCCCAGGGCACCACAGTAGTATACTTCGACGTCAGCGGCTCCATGCATGCGGAGATGCAAGCCCTCGTCCAGTTGCTCCGACGCCTCATACGCTATATCCGTACACCCTTCTGGGCTTTCAGCGACCGCGTAGACACAGCCGTTATCCGCAACGGGGTACTGGAAACCCATACCTCTGGGGGCACCTCTATGAATAGCGTGTTATCCCACTTCGCGGACTCCCAAATCGACCGAGCCGTCGTCATTACCGACGGCTACATCGAGCGGTGCGACCCGGCCCTCTTAAACAGGCTGGGCCGCAAGACGCTCCACGCCATCGTATCCAGAGACGGCTCTACCACAGAATTAGATCAAGCAGGCATTCCCTGCTACCAGCTTGAACAATATCCCGCAGGGACATAACTAAAGAGGAGAAAAGACATGATTCGCTATGCCGAAGCCGTATTGGATGGACATCCTGACAAGTTCTCAGACCTGATCGCCGATCGGATCATCGGAGAAGCCTATTGTTTTGATGACGAAGCCTATGGGCAAGTCGAGGTGGGCCTCTGGTCCGATCGCATCTGGCTCAGTGGGGGCGTGGCCACAAGACGATCATTTACCACTGCTATCCGCGATCTCGTGATCGAGGTTGGAACGAGCATCGGATATACGCCGGAGAATCACATTGATGTCGAAAATTACCATATCGACAACCAGATCTGCTTTATTACCGACGATCCCCGTCCTTGGACTCAGTCGGTCAACGACCAAGCTATCTGCATTGGCTGGGCCGGTTATGACGAGCAGACCCATTATCTCCCGCCGGAGCAGTTCCTGGTCCACTACTTACGCCAGGCACTGATCGAGGCACTTAAAGACGGTCCTCTCTCAGGAGAAGGTCCTGACGGAAAGCTCCTGGTGCGTATAAGGGAAGATGCTGCGGGATGGAAACTGGAACATATCCTGTGCACACTACAGCATAGACTAGAAACCCCGCTTCTGGATCTTACCACGGGAGTAATCGAGATCCTGAGTGCCGCCTACGCGAATCTCCAGCACAACAATCCGCGCTGGTGCCGTGTATGGAACGAAGTTGAGCTACTGGTCAATCCGAATGGTCCATTAGTCGACGCGGGTAGCGACGGCGATAACGGCCAAACCGGACGTAAACTCGTCATGGACTATTACGGTCCGCGAATACCCATCGGAGGAGGAGCATTGAGCGGGAAAGACCTTGCCCACATCGATCGAGCCGGTGCCTATGCGGCCCGAAGGGCGGCCTTAGACGCCGTGCAGTCCGGAGCCCAATCCTGCCAGGTTACACTCGCCTATGCCCCCAACCAGGATGAACCACTCGATATCTGCTACGATATGAAGGGACGGGGTAACCGATGGTCTCCAGATGTATTCCCACACGCCAATATCCGGACGATCAGTGGCGAGTTCCGTGACCTGGAACTGCTAGGCACAGGTTGCCATTTCTTTGATCAGACCCTTCCCTGGAACCTACCTTAGTCCCGTCATGAGCATTATTCTAGTTTTGCGATCCGCCAAGACCGATAAAGGCAGCACGTTCAAAATGTTGACGATGATTGATGAGTATTCACGCCGCTGTTTAGCCATCCGAGTCGAGCGCCAAATTAGGTCCGAGCACGTGTTAATGACCTTATGGCAAGCCATGACGACATATGGTATTCCACGCCATATCCGTAGCGATAATGGAGCTGAATTCATCGCGCAAAAGATCCAGATATGGCTTAGAGAAAACCAGATTAAAACACTGTATATCGATCCAGTAAGTCCGTGACAAAACGGCTACATTGAAAGACCACACAATCGGCTGGGCTTTCTAAGCCCGAAGGATTTATTACAGACCAAAAATTCTCATCTTGAATGGACCAAAACAGGTGGCCTGGTCATCACCAAGGCAACTCCACGAACAAGTTGACAATCGTTAGTATCGCAAAAGAACCCGCACCAACAAATGCCAGAGGACGGGATATTCTTGCCAACAGCTGAAATAGAACAGGTTTTGTTGGATCGGGTCGTTTCCGGCTTTCAAACTCCTTCCAGCGTTCCAAATTCGCTGTCAATCGTTTTTGTAATAACTCGTTTTCCCGTTGAATGATACCGTTGATGCATGGAAAACCCACAGCAACCTCGAAAAATACGACAGTGGAGACCCAACGCCCGTATGACATGATTCCCCTGATATTTGCCTCTGCGTCTCCTAAAAAAAAGCTCACGAGAGCAGTGACACAGATGAACGCATGAATCACATAACAGGGGATAATCAAGGCCCACGGAAACAACCCTCCTGTTATTTGAAGAAATAGGTTGCGCCCTTCGCACAAGTCTTCCAATCGCTCCTGGGCCATCCCCAAAAAAACAAGCACCTTCAGATTACCAAATAACCATGGAATAAATAAGAGCCACCAAGCCTTATCTACACACCACGAAAGTTCGTCCAAGTCAGAAGCCTTAGTTGATGGATCAGTTGGATTGGTAGTTGAATTTCAACGAGATGAAGAATTCGGTGACCCAGGTGAAGACTACAGATGGTGGTCTATCGCATTTGTATTGCTGCCTGCTACGGAAGCTATTTATCAATATCGATGAATAAGGGAATTCGGTTTCGGCGAAATATCTCTTCAAAGTCTCGTTCATATCTTGCTCAAACATTAGAAATATTCCGCACACCTCTTCAACGACGGCATGAACCATCACCTGATCAGATAGGATTCTCGCCCCAAATGAATTAGCCTTCCATTGGATGTCGGTGATATTGAACGTGGGCTATTTCCAGTAAATGAGTAGAACTTACTTGTAGTGCGACAGAATCAACCTTGCAATAGCATACATATTTGACTTCGTCCTTCATAATTCGGTAAACCCGCTCGCCGAAAAATAGGCGTAGCTTTCGTACAACTCTACTATATTGGCCAAAAAGCAACGGCCTATCTAGGCTGTATCGATAATATTTTAACGCTTTTCACCTCCCGCTGATTTCTCCGACAGTATACGAAAATTGCTTTCTCATGCACATGAAAAAGGACATAGCATAAGGGGGGCTCAACGTCACTGCATAATACAAGCTCCAGTGGATTATCCCCCCAGCTACGGTCAAATCCGTGACGTCACGGCCTTAAAGAGGAACGAGAGACTCTGGCGAGAAGTGCCAGTAAGTGTTTTATTTATAAGAATATAGGCTACTATCGCAAAGAAGTCCGTTAAGGCCTGGCTGCACGGGTCCGGAAGATCCAGTATTCAACGCCGCGGGCAAAATTCAGCTTGCGCAGTCCACTAAACCCCTAATTAAGGCAATATGTGTATGGCAATGTCCGAATACGACATCCAATCCCAGCGTTACCTCACTCGATTAGAAGCAGCCCGCGATCCCGTGACAGGCCGTTTCACACAAGGCGGCGGACATCCCGGGCGGAAGGTGGGGAGCCGCAACAAGCATCGTCGTCTCTCAGCGCAGGAACGTCTCCTTGAATATGAAGCCCGAGCCCAAGTGTCCACAGATCCAGTCGAGGGACTCGCTCGAATAGCATTGGATGGCCAATATGACGCCCGCACGCGGCTCTCTGCGTGGAAAGCATTGGCGCGATACATCTATCCCCAGCGCAAAGTGGTTGACTCCTCTGCCGACGATCAGGAGGCTGAGGCGGTGCACCTGAATGACGCCGAATTGGAATACATTGTGCAAAATGAGAACAGCTTCACCGAGCCGTAAAAAAGCTCAGCAAGATGTTGACTCCAGTGGTGATTGTGCAAGCATTGCGTACTATTTTACGTGGTCTACTAATGTTGGATAGTTTCAAAGCCCCTACGCCGAACTGCAATGAAGTTGATGAGATGCACCTTTAGGCCCACTACCCCACCGTAGCATTGATTTGCTACGGTGGGGTAGTGGGCCTCGCCTCTAACGGCGTAAGTATCCACACGCAATAGCCACATAATCAAACTCTCTGCCCTGACCTGTTTTGGCCGGAGCGTTTTATCACAAATATGGTGACTAACGTATGGATCTACCTGGAAACAAGCAGCATCAAGCACAGAGACAGAAAGGGCGCTCTATCGAGGATATATTGGCCGAATTGAAGGCCTCGGAGGGGGGTAAGCGCTATGGCCCAAGCGCCCGCACAAAGCTCTTCAACGAGTTCATACGCCATGCCACGGCGGATCCCGTGGAGGTTAGGGCCTTACTGGAACGAGCTCCGGAATATGATGTGACCTCTCCTGATGGAGAAGTAAGCAAAAATTACTTGGGCCTACCCTTGCTCCTTGTCTTACAGTGGGTGGAAAAGTGCCCGGATTGGCGCAACGAACCCATAATCTGCTCCCAGATTGCCGATTGGCGCAGGTCGCTGCCAGCACTTCGAAACAACAAACACAGAACCAGATACCTTGATGCCCTGCGCCAAGTGGATCCGGATCTCGTTCCATCTACGGAGGAGGGCGCGGGAGTATACGGTGTCGACAAGGACCTCTACGAATGGCAGCAACTGCTGCTACCGGTCCTCAAGGAATTACACGACAGATACGATGATCAGAGGGGCTCAATCCATGGTAGCGCCAAAGAAAACAGACGGCGCAAGATCATCGGCCTGTATCGCGATCTTGTTGACGAACGCGGCTTTTGGCATGGGCTACTCAGCCGGGATCTTGACGGTCCTGAGACTTTGAATACGCAGGAGGTCCCATCGCAGGCGATTGAATATTTGAGTAAATGGCTACCAGACGATACCCACACCATTCCTTCTGCATCCGACGCGGAGGAACCACAGAGGCCAACTCGAAGACGATCAGAGACCGTCAAGGCATTTTGCATTAGGAGATTGTCTGATCTTTTCGGGCTGAGCCAGCAAACCGTCAAGAATGCGCTGAAGCGTCATCGGGCGAAAATCAGGAAAGACAAATAGATCACTCAGCATTAACCCCAATTTCAAGACCATACTGCGCCGCAAAGTCAGCCATCCCCGCTTTATCTCTGCCTACCCGTCATCGCGTTTTGTGTTTTAGCAGCAATCTCAGCTGTACCCTCTGGCCGATCCGTCATTTACCTACCCCTAAAAGAGTATTCCTCAGCCTACCCCAAGCCGGATGGTGGCTCCTCCGACACGTGTAAGACGTCGGAAACATCGAAATGCCCCAGATTCACCTCTCTCGCAATCTGAGGGGCTTCTATTATGTCCATAAGATTCTATTTATAAATGTTTTACAAATAATTTCCCAGGCGTGTTCCAGATTCACTGGTCCCCTTTTGGTTCAAATCCAGTCTTATGTTTTGGGATGAAAAGGCAGAATGTAGTCGTTCATCGCCACACAAAACCGTTAGGAGCTTACAATGACCATGAATCGCAAAGTCCGGATCGGCGAGCTGTCGCAATATCTCTCCGGAAAATCAATCCACACGCTCTATAAGTTAGTGGAGCAAAACCGCATACCCTTTGAGCGCCTCGGTAGAGATCTCTTTTTCGATCTCGACAATATCGATCAATGGATGCGCCGGCAAGGTAATGCACAGGTCCTATCGCCAGAGAGTGACATAGAAAATGGCCTTAGCAGACTCGAAAAATGATTCGCCTCGCAAGGCTGTAGTACTCGGCTATTTCGAAAATGCCGACTCTTTGCCTGTGCCTAATTTCGTGACCAGGGGAAGCTTCACCATTGCTCCCGGTCTGACCAACGCGACACGGCCATTCGGGGCCTGCGCCCCGGGCTAAGTTACATCACAATGCTTTGTCATCTCCTCGACACCAGTCGGGTGACACATGGTACGTAACCCATGAACGTCAAGAAGAGAGCTGATTACAAAAACCACAACGTGCTGTGGACAGATGATGCGCTCCGAGAGTCATCGGCGTTTCGTTCTCTGCATGGCACGGCAATCGTGGTATTGATGGATTTTTACAGTAAAAAGCATATGAGGAAAAAGAAGAATCGAGGTGATTACGAACTACTCAACAACGGCGAGCTGGTTTACACCTATAGCGAGGCGCAAGAGATGGGCATTAGCAAGTCCACATTCATGAGGGCTCTCGATACCCTCATTGAGCGAGGCTTTATTGACGTGGCGTTAACGGGCGCAGGCCGTTATCGCTGTGAATCCCGCTACGCACTATCAAATCGCTGGCGGCACTGGGGAACTGACAAGTTTAAACCGGCTCAGCGGAATCCCCATGGCAGAAATAAGGAATACGGTTTTCAGCCCGGCCACACCTACCATCGTACAGATGGTAGACTAAAGAACGTTACCGAGAACGATAATAGTGTCGGCATCGAAAACAGCGATATACTTATCGAAACCGATAACAGAGACACTGGAGCGGTTATCGATTGCGATAACGAGCTCTTATCGAAACCGATAATTGGGAAAAATGAAGTCTGCACGGAATCGATTGAGCCAGAAGATAAAGCGGGATAGAAGCAGACACCTATTTGTTATTTCGACCACCGCCCTCAACGTGGGTCGTGACAACAGCAGACAGAAGGGGTAATTCATGGGAAATGTGGGACGCGTGTATCAATGGCGTAATTTTTTCTCATTCAACCAACTACAGGGAATTTCATTATGAAAGCTTGTAAGCAGAGGATCAGTGACGAGGCCAAGACCAAGCCGGGGGAACATCGGTTGCCAAAGAGCATCGAAGCTGACGGGTTGGATCTACCCGGAGTCATCGAAGAGCTGGGATCACTTCCGCCCAAATCACTCATAACCGATGACGGTGTAGCCCGCATATTTGGTCGCCATGTGGCGAGCGTAAAGCGGGCAATAGACAGGGGAGAACTCCCCCCTCCGGTCCGCATCTTTGGCAAAAGTAGTTGGACAGCCGAGGCGATCACGGAGCACATAGCGAAGCGGTTGGCACAGGCAGCCGATCAGAGAGAATCGCGCGAGCGCAAATATCACAGTTTAGCCCCTTGACTTTAGTGTTACTAAAAAGTAGTATAAAAACGTGGCTAAGAAGAAACGAAAACGAACCAGGTCTGAGAAGCTGGCTGATCAGCGTCGAACCGGTAGACCGCCTAAGGCAAGAGCGGACAAGCAATCCGAACAGATCATGGTGCGTGTAACTCCATCAGAACGAGCGCAGTTGGAGAAATTAGCTAATGACGAGGGTGTGTCCTTGTCAGCATTGATTATGCACCCGTGGCGCGACAAGGAGGACTCTTAATGGCAGGTATTCGTAAAAAGCCCACAGCGGGCGGTTTGTGGCAAGCATGGTATACGGACTATACCGGCAAAAAGCGCTTTTTCACTATGGATAGTAAGCGCGATGCCCATCAGAAAGCGCACGTCTTAGAGGACGAACATCGCCAGATAAGAGATGGGCTGCGGCCACTGCCTGATGCCATGGAGAGGCACAAGAAACGCCCATTCGAGGAGGTCGTGCGGGAATACATAGCATGGGGTGAAGCACAGGGAGGACGCGGAGGGAGACCATGGGGAGCCACACATGCCCGCATGCGAAAAGCACATTTAGCCTGGTGGCAGGAGCGTCTTGGTTTGCTGTCGCTGAAGGATGTGCATGGGACGCTCCCCCGCGTGGAAAAGGCTCTTCGAGAACTTCAGCGCCGGGGGCGAGCAGGTAAAACCATCATGAACTACCAGGAAGCATTGGCTGCCCTATGCGATTGGTGTAAACAACGTGGTTATCTGGACGCGGACCCGCTGGAAGGACTCGCCCCATTCGACACTACACCAAAGACCATCCGCCGCGCAATGACGCCGGACGAGATCGCGAAGCTGCTAAAGGCGTGTGCTCCTCATCGCAGACTTCTATACCAGACGGCGTTGTTATCCGGCCTGCGGAGAAACGAGCTTCGTAATCTGAGCATAGAACATTTGGACCAACAAGATCGCGGGCTGCACCTGGACCCTGCTTGGACAAAGAACCGCAAACCGGGCTTCCAGAGCTTACCCGGATGGCTCGTCGAAGAATTAGATGCCTTCGCCCAGAGCGATGGGCCGAACCCGCTATACGCGCGCTTCTTCAATCGTGCGGGTACAGACCGCGGTGATATACCCAAGCATCCTCTGCTCTATGTCCCATCACATACTGCCCGCGCCTTGGATGCGGATCTCAAGGCTGCAGGCATTCCCAAACACGGACCAGGGGGTAAGATTGACTTCCATGCCAGCCGGACGGCGTATATAAACTTGGTCCTTGAGAGCCAAGGCATTACCCCGAAGGAAGCCCAAGAGCTGGCGCGTCACGGCACGCTCGAACTCACCATGAACGTGTATGGGCGGGTTAGACAAGGTCGCCTGGCACAGATAGTGGAGGACGTAGGAGAATTTCTGCGCCCCAAAGCGGCCGAGGTTGTACCTGGGTTGTACCGCCAGGCCGTCGGCGCAGAACAAGAAAGTGCAACCCCCTTAAATAACAGAGAGTTGCACTCTTTTAAAATGGTGGAGGCGGCGGGAATCGAACCCGCGTCCGAGATCAAGTCCACCAAGACCTCTACGTGCGTAGTCGATCTTTAAAGTCTCGTCCGCTACGCTGCCAATCGACAGGGCCACGCATCGGAACCAGCCCAGTAAAGTCTCGCCCGCCCCCCCTGAGCATGAGTTTGGGCCAGCCTGCAAAAGATGTCATTCGGACCCGCCGCGCAGGCTCAACGGGACCGAACGGGCTACTTAATTGCTTAAGCGGCCATCGCGTACGTTTGAGTTTCGTCGCTTAATGGTTTTCCCGCGGATTTACGAGGAAGCAGGATCCCTCGGCACGCAGTCAGAGCTTTTCTAACCCCGTCGAAGCCAGGTCGCCCCCAAATGCTTTATTTTCAGGGGTTTTTGCAACAGTGGTGAATATAGCCGGGCCTTTTCACAATGTCAATTAACCAAGTTTATCGGCGAGCCATCCTGAAACGCTTTGATATTATCGGCCGTCATACCCATCAACCGCTTGCGCGCCTCAACCGTGGCCCAGGCCATATGCGGCGTGATCAATAAGTTAGGTGCCTGCAACAGCGGATTGCCGTTTTCGATGGGCTCAGTAGACGCCACATCCGTTGCCGCCGCGCGTGGTGTGCCCGCCCGCAAGGCGTCTAACAAGGCCTGCTCATCGACCAGCCCACCGCGCCCCGTATTAATGAATAGTGCCCCCTCCTTCATCGTCGCCAATAGATTCGCGTTGACAAAACCTGTATTCTCTGGCGTCTGCGGGCAGTGCAAGCTGACCACGTCGGCGCCGGCAAAAATCTCCTCAACGCTCTTGAGCGCGAAGGGCTCATAGGCCGGCGCGTCTTTGGGCGAAGGCGCATAGGCCCAGACCTCCATGCCAAAGACGTGCGCCAACTCGCCGACCCGTTGGCCGATGCGCCCGAAACCAATCAGACCAATCGTCTTGCCAGCAAGCTCCATCAACGGCGTCTCCCAAAACGACCAATAGCCTGAATCCTTCCACCCGCCCCGATGCACTGCGTTATCGTGATGGCCGACATGGTGGCACAGCTCCAATAATAGCGCCATCGCGTATTGGGCCACCGAGTCGGTGCCATAGACGGGAATATTCGATACCGGTATGTCCCGCGCACTGGCCGCTTCCGTATCGACGACATTATAGCCGGTGGCCGTCACCGATACGAACTGTAGATCGGGCAGCGCGTCGAAAACTGCCGGGGTCAGCGGCACCTTGTTGGTCAAGATCACCGGGGCCCCGGCCGCGCGTTCCAACACCAGCTCATCCGGCGTTTTGTCATAGACCGAAAAATCGCCCAACGCAGCAACCGGGTCCCAAGGGTTATCGCCAGGGTTTAGGGTATGGCCATCCAACGCTACTATTTTCATAATGCTCCTCTTTTTCCTTTGCGAATGCCATGCCCCACCTTAAAAAACGCCTCAACTGGGACAAATTTTAAGACAATAAAAAAGAGACGTGGGACGACCACGTCTCTTTTTTACTCGTTAATAAGCCACTCTACTTGCGCAACTGCCCCACGTCGCGCACCGCCCCATGCGCCGCGCTCGTCGTCAACGCCGCATAAGCCTGCAACGCCTGGGAGACATAGCGCTGTCGGTCTTTGGGCCGATACGCGTCCACCCCTAGCGCCTCCATCTTCTTGCGGCGCTCAGCCAACTCGGCATCGGGCACCAACATATCGATCTTGCGATGGGGAATGTCGATGCGGATGGTATCGCCTTCTTCTAACAGCGCGATGGACCCGCCCTCGGCCGCCTCGGGCGAAACGTGGCCGAGCGACAACCCGGAAGTACCGCCAGAAAAACGACCGTCGGTTAACAACGCGCAGGCTTTGCCCAAACCCATCGACTTGATATACGAGGTCGGATAGAGCATTTCCTGCATACCCGGACCACCCTTCGGCCCCTCGTAACGGATAACCACCACATCGCCTTCTTTGACGCGTTTGGCCAGAATCTCCTCGCACGCTTCGTCCTGGGATTCGAAGACCCGTGCCGGCCCTTCAAAAACCAATAGTGACTCGTCGACCCCGGCCGTCTTCACGATACAGCCCTCTTCGGCGATATTGCCGAACAGCACCGCCAGACCGCCGTCCAGCGAATAGGCGTGTTCGACCGCCCGGATACAACCCTGCTCCGCATCCGTGTCCGATTCATCGTAAAACTTACTCTGCGAAAAAGCCTCCTTGGTGCGCGCATTGCCCGGTGCGACAAGACCCCGCTGTTTGGCGAAATCCGTCACTTCGCCACCGGCGCGAATATCGGTCTCAGCGATCAACTCGCCGATCGACATGCCCGACACCGTGTTCGGTGCAGAATGGATCTTACCACCGCGCTCTAACTCACCCAAAATGCTCATAATACCCCCGGCCCGAGCCACGTCCTCGACATGGAATTCCTGCGAAGCCGGTGCCACCTTGCAGACACAGGGTACCTGGCGCGACAGCCGGTCGATATCAGCCATGGTGAAATTGACCTCCGCCTCGCGCGCCATCGCCAACAAATGCAACACGGTATTGGTCGAGCCGCCCATCGCGATATCCAAGGTCATCGCATTTTCAAAAGCCTCGAAAGTCGCGATACCACGCGGCAAGACCGAAGCATCACCCTCCAAATAAAACGACTTGGCCATCTCGACGATGCGCTTGCCGGCCGCCTCAAAAAGCTCCCAGCGCAAAGCGTGCGTCGCCAAGATAGTACCATTGCCCGGCAACGCCAGGCCAATGGCCTCGTTGAGGCAGTTCATGGAATTGGCGGTGAACATACCCGAGCACGAACCGCAGGTCGGGCAGGCCTCCTCCTCCATCTTCTCGACATCCTCATCGCTCAGATTGGGATCGGCGGCGGAGATCATCGCGTCGATCAAATCGAGTTTTGCGCTGCCAGTCGACAACTGCGCCTTGCCTGCTTCCATCGGTCCGCCCGAGACGAAGATCGCCGGGATATTAAGCCGGAGCGCGGCCAATAACATGCCCGGTGTGATCTTGTCGCAATTGGAGATACAGACCAGCGCATCGGCCTTGTGCGCCTGCACCATATATTCGACGCTGTCAGCGATCAGTTCGCGGCTCGGCAACGAGTAGAGCATGCCATCGTGGCCCATCGCAATGCCGTCGTCAACAGCGATCGTGTTGAACTCGACCCCGTATCCACCGTTGGCGTCGATCACTTCTTTTACCTTTTGCCCTATAGGGTGCAAATGCACGTGCCCCGGGACGAACTGGGTAAACGAATTGGCGATGGCGATAATGGGTTTCTGGAAATCCTCGGTCTTCATCCCCGTGGCCCGCCACAAGGCGCGTGCGCCGGCCATCCGGCGCCCCTGGGTCGTGGCGCTGCTGCGAAACGATTGCATGTAATACTCCTAGTTCAAAATGCCTGTCCAATAGAAAAATAAAACCGAATCTTATCCTCTTCGTCAAATCCGTCGTTAAGGGCCACGTCAAAACGGAAGGGGAAACCCAAGGTATATCGCACCCCTACGCCATAACCGTCGACCATCCGCCGCAAGGCCACTTCTCGCCGCTCGTGCCAAACCTGAGCCCGGTCCCAAAAGGCGACCAGACCGAGAATGCCGCGCTGATAACGCAGTTCGCCACGCAAATTGAAACCGATCTGCCCACCGCCTACCGCCTGTATCGCGTTGCGCTCGACCCCGCGCAGTGAACCCTCGCCCCCGTAGTCTTTCCAATAGACCGGCGGCACCTCTCGCCCGCTGCGCAACGACGCCGTGCGCGTGCCTTGCAAGGCCATTGCCAATACCAGACGACGCGACAGCGGCTGATAGCGACGTAGCTCGGCCTCGCCATCAACCACATAGGTCTGGCGCCGGCCCAGCTTGATCGCATAGAGCCCCGTCAACCGCAAGAGGGTACCCCTGCTCGGGGCAAAGCGGCTGTCGCGCGTGTCGCGCACAAACTCAGTACTTAAATCAATCGAACGCGAACGCTCTGTCAGAATATCCTCCCACGCCGCATCTACTGGAATCTCGCCATCGCTATAATCCAAAAACTCGATGCCATCGCCCGACACAGGATCTGCCTCAGCCTCCTCATCAAAAAAATCATCATCGCTAAATAAATCGTCCGCCCCATCGTCAAAAAAATCATCTTCGCCAAATAAATCGTCACCACTCGCCGCATCGCCGCCGGGGTCGATGCCTTCGTCAACATTTGGCGCGTATTTTATCGGCTCACTGGCATCGGGCCGGTGGCGCGCCTTCTTCCACGTTAGGGTGAACTGGGCCTGATAGATCTCGCGCCAACCCTTATTCAGCACCGCCGCCAACTCCCACAGCCGCTCGATCGAACGATAATCGTAAACGGCCGTATTGATATACTCGCGCGCGGCATCTTCTCCAGCGAAAAACAGCAGGCCGTCGAGCACCGAATCATTGTTTGTCAACAACTCGAACTGCCGGGTATCGTCCGGGTCACCCAACTCTTCGGTGCGGCTCCACTCATCGGTAACCCCCGCCGAGAGCACAAGATCGGCCCCCGTGCGCAACAGGTTGCGCTCGGCGAAAAACATGGTAGCCCCCTGGACCGGCAGTCCCAAACTGGCGTTGATCCCCAATTGCGCACCGCGCCCCAGCCAGTTGTTGTGCTGTATATTCCCCGACACCCGCGGCTCAGTATTATTGAAAAAGGCGTTCGCACCCAGGGCGATATATTTTCTTTCCTGCAAACGCACGACGACCGGCTGCAGGCTATCACCCGTTGCGGGCGTCTCAAGGAAAACTGAGCGAAAGAGGTCGGTGCGCGCCAGTTGGTCGCGGCTGCGCGCCAGCTTCTCCGGGTCGTAGAGTTCCCCGCGCGCGAAACCCAGATAACGTTCGATCAACCCCCTGCGCGTATGCAATCGCTCCTGATCCTCGACCTCGACTGTGCCGAAATACATTTTGCGGCCCGGCTCGACGTAATAGATAACCGTAGAGCTGTGGCTCGCGCGGTCTTCCCCGACCCACTCGTTGCGCACCGTAGCGTGCGGGTAACCTCGTTGGTTGAGAAACGTCTGCAACCTGCGTTCACCGGCGAGCGCCTTACCATAATCAAGCGGGGCGCCAAGCGTCAGACCCAACTCGGCACGCAGCACATTAGATGCAAAAGGCTCTCCCCCTTTGATTTGCACAGTGCGTACCCTCCACAGCGCGCCGCTGTCAATCTCAATGTAGATATGCACCCGGCTTTTTGCATCCAAGGAGAGACTCTTGCGCACGATCTTCGCATCGCGGTAACCGCGACCCCGGTAGAGATTAACCACCGCACCTAGGTCGCTTTTGAAGAAACGGCGGCGAAACGGCCCACCCTGTTGGATCCGCATCGCCGAGCGCAAAGTCTGGTTTTTGACCAACTGCTCCCCGCGATGCACAAAGAGCACCTGAGCGACCTTGAGTTCATCGGCCTCGCGATCCGACACCTCGCGCAAAGCACTTTGCGCCAAGGCGGCTTCGACAACAAGCAACGCCAGAATGGCTATCAATCCGCGCATCAAAATTCCTTTTTCAAACCGATGCCCAGCCCGTAGCGGTCGTATTCGCTCTGTGCCGACCCGGTCAGCGTCAGGAAGGACTTCAGCTTGTGTTCGATACGCACCTCACCCGAAGACATCTCGTTCAACAGCGCCTCATAGCGCACCCAAAGCGGCAGTGGTAACTCGGAAAAGTATTTGCCCACCCGCAAGGCCGTGCCCGGATTGGCGCCAACAACCGTACTCGAAGGCAATACCGCAAATTCGTCGATCCCCACCTTCTCGACCCGACTACTCAGAAGCTGCCCCGCCACCGTGCTCAAGGCGGCAGAATAGTCTTGTGTATTGAGCGATCCAAAAGCCAACAGTCTGAAGATATCGCTAAAATCCCGCGCGGGTATCGATGCGAATTGCGGCGCCACCGTCTTCGCCCGCCCCTGCAAGGTCAAGGTCACGTCGTAATCTTCTTGGTCTTGGCTATCTTGCACCTTTGTCGTCGCCCGCAAATCTAGTTCCGGATCTAATTCCAATGGATCATAGGCCACGTCGAGAATCGACCCCGTCGGCTCCAGACTATTGAACACAATCCGTCCTTCTGCAAACTCGAATTGTTGGTTGAGCACGAGGATATGGCCCTCGTCTATACCCACATCGCCGCGAAATATAGGTTTATAAAACGTACCGCCGACTTCGATCGCCCCCGACGCCTCGACCTCAGCCAACTCGCTGTCGAGCGACAGCGCCCGCAAATCGACTTCGACGGCAAGCGCCATATTCTCGAGAAACTCGTCGCGTAACGCCGGTGGTGGCGGCGGCACCGGCGGCGCATTGAACACGACCAGCGTCGGCTCGGAGCGCGGATTTATCAGGCGGATCTTGCCCGCCAACTCGGAGCCCGAAGCCGCACCAGCGAAAGACAGATCCAGCAGAATATCATCCGCCTGAAAAATATCCTCATAGCGACATACCAAACGCTTTGCCACGAGGCGCACATCAAAAGCGGGGTCATCGAGCCGAGCGAGGTCAATCCGCCCGGCCAACTCCATACTCCGGTAGCCTCGCCCGGGTTCACCTTTGGTGGAAAAACCGACCAGTTCGATATCGCGGCCGTCAAAGCGCAACTCACCGTCCGGCAAGGTGTAGACCGGTTCGATATCAAGCAGCGCGAGTTGCAAATCCTCAACCAGGACCTGGCCGCTGATCGCCAGCATGGAATGCAAACCGTCGACACGCAGATTAGCACCGATACGGCCGTCTAGATGGTCGAGGTCGGCGAGCAAATCGGCAAAAACGAAAAGACCGATGCCCTCAGAATGCACTTCGATCCAAGCCTGCTCTAAATCAACCTTGCCCGCCGTCAGATCCCAAGGCACCCGCCCCGTCACCACCAAACTGTCTTCGATCAATGTCGTCCAGTTCAAATGCAGGTCACCGCCCAATCGGTCACCGAGTAACCTACCACCTAATTCGCCAAAATCTTCAGTTTCTACCGCCAACTCAACCGTCAGCTCCGGCTCGGCAGCAGTGCCGCTCAACTCGGCCTGCACATCGGCGACGCCTTCGGGGCCGCCAAAAAAGACCAGCTCCACACCTTCCAACGCGAGCCCGATCTGCGAAGGCGCACCCACCGCCAGCTCACCGCCCAGCCGCATCGTCCCCGCCGGTCGCAGCGTGAGGCGATCGCGATCATAGCGCTGCATCCCAATCATCAGCGAGTCCAACGCCACCCGTCCCTCGCCCAGCGTAAACCGACTGTCGGTCAACAGGTCGAGCCGCAATGAATCGGTATCGACTTCCGTCTCAACGGCCAAACCGCGCAGATCGATACGCCCCCACAGGCCATGCAAACCCAACACCGAATCACCCAATGCCGTTTCTATCGAGCCACTGAGATCGAGCCGGCCGCGCAACGGATGCCCCAACACATAACTGAGCGCTGGCCCCAAATTTGCCGCCGTCGCTTCGATATCGAGACGGGCACGCCCAGTGCCCTGTCCCAATAGCGGCGCGACCGGACTACTAAGCACCACATGTAAGCCTGCCTCCGCGTCGACCTCGGCGAGCAACGAATCGCGCAATGCCAAGTGTAGCGAAACACCACCCAATGACAGGGTGTCCAACCGCACCTCCGCCAAATGCATCGAACCTTGGACCTCCGGCCGCGCTGTGGTGCCGCCGAGTTGCAAGTGCCCCGTGCCCTCGGCGCTGAGATCGGGTGCTAAACCATAGAGCGACAGATTCGGCCATGCCGCACTGATCGCCAACGAGTCAAAGCCAGCCCAACCCGAGAGGTCCAGCAGGCCGACCGGTGTCTGCAGACGCATCGCCCTTAGATCAAAACGACCATCGCCATAATCAATTTTTAGAGGAGCGTGCTCGCGCAACATCCATTCTCCTTGGGACAAGGAGAGGGAGTCGAGCGCCAAGCGCCCCTGTACCGAATCCATGTCGTCCAGCGACCCCACCCATTCCGACACCCCGTCCAACACCACTTCCCCGCCATCCGGTCCCGTCAGCACTACTCCGCTAAACTCCGTTCGCGCCTCGATACGCCTCTCCGCATCCAATCCTGCCCTTACATGCACTCCCCCAGCGCGTAACTCGCCCTTTGCCACACCCCGGTCCCAAGCAAAATCCAAAGCCAACCCGCTATTGTGCCAATCCGCATAGTGCAACGCGGTAGTCATAGCCGAGCCCATTAACCGCAATTCATCAACGGCCAGCCCACCGCTACCGGCCATATCCATATCGAGCTGACCACCCAAGCCAGGTGCAATCCGTGCCAATGCCAACCCGTCCAGGGCCACCACCAGCGTATCGATCTGGGCGCGCGTAAAATCGATCGCCGAGTGCGCCACCAACAGATCGCGCTCCAAACGAACCACCGCGTCGAGATATCTATGGTCGAATAGATTCAGCTCTGCCGTCAGCGGCCCAAACAACTTGCCGGCATCGCCAGGCAAATGCTCGGACACCAATTGCACCGCCAAGGTATCGGGCAAAGCCCGCCCCTCAATCCGCACCGGCGCGGCCCCCGCCAATAAGGCCGCCGGCCACAGCATACCCCGCAATGCGAAATCGTAATCCCCCTCCAGATCTGAATCACCCGTCGCCGCCAACGCCAATAATCGGGAATCCAACTCGAAGTGAGTCGCGCCATCGGACCGATGCCTGGCCTTCAACGACACATCAAAACGCTCGTCGGCTGTCAGTTCGAGGTCGCGGAAGTCGGCGGTAAAATCAGCGGTGTAGCGCTTAGCCTGCAACTGTGCCTCGGCAGCCAAATCGAAACGCACACGCCCCGCCACCGGCGACACCCCCGCCAAGTCAAACCCCGCGCCCTTTAATTGCGTCTGCAAACTATCACTCGCCAGGAAATAACTCGCCTGCCCCGTTAGCTCGCCGTCGAGAAACGAAATGACCAGATCGTCGAGCCCCAGCCGATCACCGTCGGCAGACACGTTCCCCTCAAGCATCACGCCATTGACCGTCGGCAACCGCCCACGGGCCCTAACCTCGCCCGACACCCTCAACGGCTGCACGGCCCCATCGATCGCCAAATCTAACGCCCCTCGCAACGAATCGGGCCACCCCCTGACCGTCGCCTCGACGGCGAGTTCCACAGGGCGCGGCAACGCCAACCCCAACGCGAACGACGCGCGCGCACTATAAGTCGAACTATCGTTGCCACCGACTGCTTCGAGCACACCAATTTCGACCCGCTGCGCGCTGAGCATAAGATCGAGCGTTACAGAGCGCAGCGACCCGATCCCCTGCACTTCGGGGAAAGTCACCGCCAAAAGCCCAGACGTATCGTCCACCGCCCGATAACTAAGCTGCCAATCGCGGGCGGCAAGCTGTATTTCACCGAAGTGCCAATCGAGTTGCCCAGCGCTTACCAAAAGATTCGGCAAGAGCGAAATCGGCAACTCGATATCTGCCGGAGTATCTTCTACGACAACGCCCACCTCGACCACCGGCACAACCCTTACCTTAGGCGCCTGCACCTCGACGGCCCAAGACCAGGGCCTGACCGCCAGCGACTCGACCTCTATATCGAGCCCAAGTAGTGAATTTTGACAACGGATACCGCCAAAAGAAAAACGGTAAAGAAATGCCCCCGACTGCTCGCCGATAGCGACCCGCCAGTCCCCCAGACCGCGTTCGAGCAAACCGGCAAGAGCGGCGGGGCCAAGCGGGGTAAGCAGCGCGAGACATAGGGCCGCGGCGCAAACAGCCACCGCCCTGCGCAACATTTTCTTCATTTGGCCTTCAGGCGTTTCAGCGATTTCGATACGCGAAAGAGCGAATCGGGCAGCGGCGTATAGGCCATCGCCTTGACCTGGCGCTCCAGACGGAACACCTCGCTGGCTCTCTTCTTGCCCGCCTTCTTCACTGTTGCCGTCAAGGTCGACCGCAACGCAAAACCAGCGAGCTCCTTACTACCTGTAATCTGCTCACTCAACGCCTGGTAGTCATCTAAGCCTTCGAGGCCCCCGCCGATCAACGGCGGATACGAGGTCGTCGTGTCCTGCAGGGTTTTAAACGACGCGATCTCCCGATAACCAGGAAATGACGTGGCGATGCAGGCGTCGAAGGTATAGCGATTTTCGCGCTTGAGCCTCTTGCCCTTAGCATCGTAATACTTGGCTCGCAACTGCGCGACCACCGTGCGGCAGTGGATGCCGGCGACGCGCGAGGTATCCCCCGGCACCTTAACGGCGAAATCTACTTTGGGCGCCCCCTTCTTGGCCACCTTTTTCGCTGCGGCCTTGCGCGCCGGCGGCGCCTTTTTCTGCACAAAGGTCCGCGCCGCCAGATCGATCTCGTAAATTTGCGCCTGGTCCAACCGCAGAATCGTACTGGTATTGAGCGATTGACCCTGTTTTTTAAGTGCGCGCACGGTTTTTTTATTCGCCTCAATCCGCTTCTCGACCATTTGGCTCCGGCCCTTTATATAGACCTTGTTGGTCGTCTTGCGAGCCCCGGCCTTCTTTTTGCCGAAACCCGGATTGACGACCTCTTCGACAAAATGGACATCGGCGCCGACAGCAGTTGCAGATACAAACAATATGCAGAGCAGTTGGATCATGCTCGTAAACTCCTGGGACATGGGTAGACTTCAGACATGATAATATAGCTAAACCCGGCGACACAGACCCATACGCAAAAAGCCCCCCACCCAACTCGGGTGAGGGGCATAGTATACTAATGCGTTCAGCGGTTAATCGTCCGAACCGCGCATAAACAGCAAATGCACCAACTGCATCACCGCCGTAGCCGCCGCCGCCACGTAGGTCATCGCCGCGGCGTTGAGTACCTTCTTGGCCGAGCTCACTTCATCCCCGGCCAAATAGCCCTGTGAAAGGATCACCATCGCCCGCGAACTGGCGTTGAACTCGACCGGCAAAGTGACCAGTTGGAAGATTACCGCGCCGGCAAAAAACAAAATGCCGATATCGATCAAACCGGTAAAACCGAAGAGCATACCGCCGATTACCATCGGAAAACCCAGAGATGAACCGAGATTGGCCACCGGGAGGATGGCGTGTCTGAGGTTGAGCGGCAAATAACCGTTGGCGTGCTGTATGGCGTGGCCGACCTCGTGCGCGGCTACCGCCAACCCCGCCAAATGATGACCGTGAAAGTTGTCAGAAGAAAGGCGTACCACTTTGGAACTCGGATCATAGTGGTCCGAAAGCGACCCGCCGGTCTCCTCGACCGCGACATCGTAAATGCCCTGCTCGCTGAGGATGCGCCGCGCCGTCTCGGCACCAGAAAGCCGCGCCATAGAAGGCACTTGGTTGTATTTTTTGAAGGCGCTGCGGACCCTCATTTGTGCCCAACCGACGAGGATCATAGGTACCAAGAAAAACGGACTAAATAAAAATGACATTTTTTTGCTCCTGGTTTCTACCCACTTATTGGACGCAACACAGACGCCCTAAGTTTCCCCAGAATAATACGCTAGAACCGGACTATCGCAAGTCCTTCAAACACCCGCAGGGGGACCGTATTCGGTAGGCAAGCAAAGCGAGGGCGGGACCACCACGCCTGCGGAAACGATCATCTTCAAGGCCTCCTCGACACCCAATTCGGTGGGGCGCAACTGTTCGGGCGGCACAATGAGCATAAAACCGGTTGTAGGATTGGGCGCGGTAGGCACGAAGATGCTGTGCGAAGGCGTGTCGTAGCCGGTGCGCGGCACATCACCCGCCAGAAAACCCAGCGTCCACAGCCCCGTGCGCGGATACTCGACGAGCACGACCTTTTCAAACCCGGCCTTGTCGGGCGAAGTCATCGCCTCCATCAATTGCCGCACCGGCGCGTATATAGTCCGCACCAGCGGCAGCGCCTCGATCGCCTCGCGCGCATTTTGCAACATCCGGCGGCCGACCACATTGGCGGCCAATCCGCCCACGGCCCAGAGGATGAGGAAGGTCAGCGCGAAACCCAATCCCGGGATATGGAAGTCGGGATAACCCAGCCCCCCGGCGGTCTTGCGAATCAGCGGCGCCGAAAAGCCGTCAGCCCAGCCGAAGAGCGTCTTGAGCACCACGCCGGTGATCCACAAGGGTGCAATCACCGTTAGCCCGGCCATCACCGTGCGCCGCAGGCGCTGTAACCGATTCGGTCTTTTTCGTTCGCTCGCTTCGTTCATCAGCCCGCACATCGTTCATAAGTAATATTGCAAGGGCATTGAATATCCCCTCGCCGCAAATCCGTGTCAACACGCTGACGGCACCTTGCCCCCTCCCCCGCGACTGCGTATCATCACGCGCATAACGAATTCGCCAGGCTACTAACGAGACGCTCATCGCCATCCCCAAGGAGGCCCCCATGAAATTCATCGTCGCCGTAGACTGCGAAGGCGTCGCCTGCGCCGTCGGATCGCCCGGCGCTTCGCTCAACGAGTCCCGCGACTTGAAATTTGCTCAACTGCAGGCCACCCGCGAGGCCGACGCCTGCGCCAAGGGTCTTTTCGACGCCGGGGCCGAAGAAGTGATCGTCTGGGACAACCACGGCGGCAGCCTCAACCTGCACTACGACCTGCTCGACGAGCGCTGCG
>Ga0315339_1000819_pt1 | contig 33178 bp, 31 predicted proteins | sample ASW17metaG_FD_204514 | JGI IMG/M metagenome (GOLD analysis project Ga0315339, IMG submission 204514) | Ammonia-oxidizing marine archaeal communities from Pacific Ocean, United States - ASW #17 | ecosystem: Environmental > Aquatic > Marine > Oceanic | place: USA: California | collected 2016-12-05 | reverse complement strand
CTGCTATACTTGTGAATCTCCATATTCCTCTATACAAATTAAAAAACAGGAACGTGGAAATCTTTGAAAATAACAAAATGATTAATACATATTTTATTTCTATAAAATATTCTGCTGGAATTACAAAGTCAAACCGAAGGGCATAACTCAGGAATAAACTTGAACAAATAACTAAAACATCAAAGGAAATAAAAAGCCAAATATTTTTTTTTAATATACCAGTCATACTTCCCCTCGTTTGAAAATCTGATTGATCACTAAAATGAACTTAGACCCAAATGGGTTAATTTGTCAAAGATTATTCTTATAACCCTAATTATCGGCTGTGCCCAAAAATTGTAACCCAAAAGGTCCCTAACAAAATTTTTAAATCGAGCCTAAAACTTAAATTTTCGATATAATAAAAATCATATTTCAACTTTTGATGGACGTCTTCATATTTTTCATCATAAGGTTGTTTAATTTGGGCCCACCCCGACACACCTGGCCTGATTTTTAATCGTCTTTTGTAAAAGGGATACTTTTTTTCCAGCCTCTCTATGAAATAAGGCCTTTCAGGTCTTGGGCCAATTGTTGCCATATCTCCATATATAATATTTATTAATTGGGGTGTTTCATCCAGGTGGAATCTTCGCAAAAATTTTCCAAATAGCGTAATACGGTCATCATTTTTACTTGACCAAACAGGACCACTGTCGTCTTCCGCATTTAAAATCATTGTGCGGAATTTTTTAATCAAAAACTTTTTTCCATCCATACCAATTCGTTCCTGTTCATAGAATATGGGCCCTTTTGAATCTATTTTAATACCCAGGGCGATGAAAATCCAAAATGGAAAAATACTTATTAAAGATATCGTTGAAATGAGAATGTCAAATATTCGTTTTAAATGTTTTGAATAAAATGTATCCAAGTTCAAATTCACATCAATCAAGGGCACTCCGACAAGTTGGTTGGTTCGCGCCAACCCGGTGACAACTTCATACATATCCGGGAGAATTTTCATCGATACGGGGTGGCCATTCACACTCATAATTGTATCCATAATGCGTTCGGAAGAAGGTTTATCCAAGGCAATGATTACATCATCTATTTTCTCTTCGTAGATGACCTCATTAATCGATTTTTCATTCCCAAGAATTTTTCCTGGAACCCTATGGGGCCCAAATAGGATGGGATCATCTTTGGCTTTTACAAACCCAGTAACGATTAATCCATGATGGTAACTTTGCTGCAGTTTTTCAAACACATCAAATCCACGACGGTTTACACCTAAAATCATAGCTTTTCTCATCCCAATATTCTTTTTTAACAATAATTTCTGAATGGTATGAATCAATATTCTACCGAGGATAAGAAACCCTGAAAATACAAACCCATACACTAATATTTGTTTAAAATCAAATGGAATTAGATAAATATTCATGACCTGACCGGTCATTATAAATATCAGTGTAAAATACACTGTAGGAACTATTCTTAATATTTCTTCAAACCTCGACAGAGTCGCACGGGTGTCATATAAAGTGGAGAGGGTAAATAATGATATCCATAATATTTCAAAAAATATAAACCAAGTTAATAAACCGGCTTCTCCATTCAATATATTAACCTTAAATCCCATAGAAAATGCTAAAAAACCTGCAATTAAGTCCGCACCTAAAAGAAAACCGACGAGGCTACGATTATATGTAATTCCATTAACCATTGTTTGATTTCATATAATTGCTTTCGTGTATCCTCTATAAAGTGGACTTTTTATTAATTGCATTTCGCATTTTTTCCATAGCATGAGAAATTAACACTTCTTTTCTGACATTTTGTTTGACATACATCACACCATTTTGCCCCTGTTCGATTATTTTACCTCTGTTATTGTAGTAATACAATATTGAATCTGCAATAGAATTTGCATCTTCTGGCATTGCAATTGAACCACTTTTTGCACTGTTTAATATTTTTTCAACTTCACCTGAAATGCTGGCAATCACCGGTCTGCCGCAAGCCATGTATTCAAACATTTTTGATGGAATAGCATTCCGAAAAAGGGGATCATTTTTAAGCGGGACGAGGCAGACGGAAGTCTTTTTAATCAATTTAATTAATTCTTCCTTTTTTTGTACGGGGAGAAACACCACATTTTTTAGTCCCAGTTTATCTGCTTTTGTTTTTAATGCCTTTCGTTTCACGCCACTGCCAACAAATTTAAAATCAATAGGATATTTTTGCAGAATGTCTGCTGCTTTAATCACCGATTCTAAACCCTGAGCCAATCCCATATTACCGCTATATAGAACGGTAAACCTTTCTTCCGGTATTCTGTCATATTTTTGCGCTAAATCAAAAAACCTATTACTAACGCCATTGATGAGGTTTATCATTGGTTTTGTTAATTGAGCCGGGTAATGGTTTGTAAAATGTTTTTTGAATCCAGGAACCGAGAAAATATATCCTTTCGTTGTACTATATATAAATGACTCCAGTTTTTTCCCAAGATTAAAAATCCAGTTTGATTTTACTTCTCCTAAAACGATTACAGATTCTGGCCAAAGATCGCGAATGTCCAGAATAAAATGAATCGATTTAATTTTTGAAATAATTGCACCAATCACGCCTACAAATAATGGCGGTGATGAAATAATCAGTACATCATAATTTTTTAGTTTAAACGCATTAATGAGACCGCTCAACATAAATATGAGATAATGACCCAATTTTTTGATGGCAGAACTACGGTTGTTTGCCCATGCAAAGGATCGAATTATAGTTAAGTTTGGAGAAACATTCTCTCGTTTCACCCATTGCCGTTTATATCCTGGGAAATATGACTCAAGGGGGTAATTGGGCATTTCACAAAGGACGGTAACACAATGACCCTTTTGGGTTAAAATTTTAACATAATCTCCCCAACGTGTGGCGGCGGCACCAATTTCAGGTGGGAAATATTGTGTTATTAATAACACATGCATAGTTAATCGTTATTTTTTATGGGTTTTCAAGAGGCAGAACGACAAAAGAGTAATCTGTTCCGGGATGATTAGTTAAATTGGTTTGCCCCGTTCCATCCAGTTTCATCATATATATTTCCCAGTTTGACGGGCCATCCCTGAGAGACTGAAACACAATCTTCCGATTATCCGGATAATACCTGGGATTCCAATCATGGGCGGAATTATTTGATAAATTAGTGAGATTTTTTCCTTCATTGTTCATAATATATATTTCTTTATTGCCATCCCTTTCAGAAGTGAATACAATGGAAAGACCGTCGGGAGAAAAAACAGGCTCATAATCATGTGCTGGATGATCGGTCAATTGTGTTTGTTCAGTTCCATCGGTATTCATTACATATATATTTCTATTTCCGTCCCTTTCTGAAGTAAATACAATTTTTTGACCATCAGGGGAAATGGCATTCCCTTGAGACATAATATCATGGAATTGAGTATTCCGAGTCAGATTGATATTATTTTCATCCAAAATATTTGTGAAAAATATTTCCATTTTTCCTTTTTGCCATGCTTGATAAATGATGAACGAACCATCGGATGAAAATTGAGGATATTTTTCATACCAAGGAGAATTGGTGATATTTATTTTATCCGATCCATCATCATTCATTATAAATACATCATAATTATCCGTTTCAGGAAAGAAGGTTGTATAGACAATTTTATCATTGGATGGTGAAAATTTTGGTGTCCAGTCATGACCTGAGTTTTGGGTTATATTGGTTAAATTTCTTCCTTCCCACTTGGTATATCCATCCATCCATACCAAATCCACTGTATATATTTCCCGATTCCCTCCATCTCTATCGGAAACGAAGGCCAATTTGGAGCCGTCTGGAGATACGGCGGGATTAAAATCCAGCCATTTATTTTTGGTAAGTTGGGTCATGTGACCCCCATAAATATCTGTTATAAAAATATCATAATTCCACCAGCGCTTAGACGTAAATATTATATGAGGGTCAATATATGGTTCTTCTACCACGCCTGTTTTGCTGCAACTTTCTAAAAAGAATGAAAAAAAGACCAATCCAAGTGCCCCAACCCGCTGTATCCATTGATGTTTCATGAGCCACTTACCACTGAATCATAGATATGAATCATTTTTTGCACATTGGTTTTCCAATTGAACTTCTGGATGACACGCCTTCTTGCATTTTTACCCAGTTGGGTTCGAAGGTGATTGTCGTTATATAGTTTTTTAATGGCATCTGCTAATTCACGGGGCTTACCTGGTGATATAACCCAGCCTGTCTCATTATGCTGATTAACTTCAGGCAGGCCACCTACATTAGATGTTATGGCCGGAACTTCGCAGGCGGCGGCTTCAAGGATGGAAACTCCAAAGCTCTCCCGTGTAGATACGGATACAAATACTGATAACCGCTGGTAGTATTGGACCACTTTTTCATGAGGAATAAATCCTGAAAATATTACATGGCTTTCAATTTTTAATGTTTTGCATTTTAATTTCATTTTTTCCAATTGGGACCCTTTACCTACGATTAGAAACTGCAAATTACTTAATTTGTATTCATAAACCACTATTTTTACTGCATCAAGAAAACAATCAATATCATTATGTTTTTCTATGCTTTTTATTGTACCAACAATAAATGGGGTTTCTTTTTCTTTTGCAGGGAGAAAAATGTCAGGATCAATCCCAAAAGGAATAATTTCTAATTGAGAGCGGCCCAATTCCTGACTGACCTTGTTGGCCATTGCCCTGCTGGTGGAACATACTGTATCTGCACTATTAATCACTTGCTTTAATAGTCCTTTATTTATCCAACTCTTTAGGGGGAAATCATAGATGTCACTGCCCCACACTGAAAGTAACCAAGGCCGAAATTTTGATAAATATCCCAAGACGCCATAACTGGATGCGTAATGGGCGTGTAAAATATCTGGCTGAAAGGTGGTTATGGTTTTTGATAACGGTCTTAAAGCTTGGAGATAACTGAGTTTACTCAGGTTCGGCTGCCGCAAGTTTTTAATTTTTCTCTTTAAATTTGCATCGATAACCGTAATTCCATATTTCTGATATTGTTGATATACATCCTGATTTGGTTTAAATAAACTAAAGAGAAGTATATTAATGCCATGCTTTTGAAGAGAAAACACCCATTTCATTGTATGAGAAGAATTCGCATCCGATAATAATAATATTTTCATCAAACTAAACTTTAGCTATTATCCCAAATATGATTGATATTTCCATCATTATTGTCAACTATAATGTAAAAGAATACATTGTTGATTGTATTCAATCTATAATAAGGTGGACACCGGAAACCATTCAATATGAAATTATTGTTGTTGATAATAATTCACAAGATGGCAGTGTGAATGCTTTAGAGACAAAATTCCCTGAAATAACCATTCTTAAAAATAAGAATAATATTGGATTTCCAAGAGCCATTAATCAGGGTGCCAACATTGCCAATGGGGCCTATTTATTTTTATTAAACCCAGACACATTGTTTTTAGAAGATAGTATAACAACACTTTATTTATTTTTAGAGCGCAATCGTCATGTTGGAATCGTGGGTCCAAAACTTATAAGCACCGATGAGAATATTCAGCAATCATATTGGAAATATCCAACATTAATTTCCTCTATATTGAGCATTTATCACTTGGATTTTTTGAATAATAATAAAAATCATACTCATTATGATAAATCAAATTATTTATCTGTTGACGCCATCTCCGGTGGTGCATTTTTCTTGGCTAAAAATCTTTTTATCGATTTAAACGGTTTTAATGATAATTTATTCTGGATGGAGGATATGGATTTTTGTAAAAGGGCTTCAATCCTGGGGCATAAAACTGCCTATTTACATAAAACAAAATTGATTCATTATATTGGAAAAAGTTCTGAAAAGAATTGGGTGGTTACCATATCGAATAGATTGCTCTCAAAAATAAAATACTTCAAATTGCACCATGGTTCCTTTGAAGTAATTACCCTTATTACAGCTATTTATTTGTTAGTAGTGGTTAAAAGCGCCTATTTATTATTCTTGAGTCCCTTCAGTTCTGTATATCGCAAAAAATTTATTGGGTACTTGACGACATTGAAGTTATTATTAAATAAACAGTATCAAATTGGTTCCTGATTGCGCAGATTTTTTCTATATAAATAAATGACTGAAATAGATAAACCAAACATAATCCACATGGGGAAAAAATAAATAGTTGAACTGGCAGCAATTGCGGCAGGAATAAACCCGATCATTGATAATAACAGTGATGAAGCATAATAACTCAGTTTTTTGTTTCTATTCGATTTGGTAATTTTAAATAAATTAAAAATTATGCTTCCATACCATAAAAGGATTATACCAAAAAAAACCACCCCCCCTTCAACTAACAATTCAATCCAAAAATTATGCATGCTGGTGAATCGACCCGCGACACCACCCAATTTTTCCTGGATTGCAACTGATCCTCCGGCACCGACACCCAAACCATTGCTTGCAATCAAGGCATCTATTCCATTATCAACTAATTCTCTACGCCATTCAAGGGAGCCGCCCACATCAATATCGCCTTTTAAATACAATGTAATTGCTCCAATAGAATTGGCTATTTCATTTATCCTTGGGTTTTCGCTTTCACTTAACTGACTCATGCCCCAAAACATACCAACCACTGTTACCCAAATGAAAAATAATGTTGCAATTTTTTTCTTTACAACAACAAGGTAAAGACATAAGATAATGATTAATCCCAAAAAAACAGCCCTGGATGCAGCCAATACAGTAATGATAAGGATTGCAAGGGTGCCTAATGCTTTAACAATGATTTGATGGCTGCATAAAAAAAATGGCAAAGTCATCATCATCCCAATTGCCAAATTATTTGTATTCCAATGAAACCCTGTAGGTGGTCGAAAATCTGAATAAACAAACAGATTATCAAACGCAGAAAAATTAACCGCCTCTTTTCCAAAATATGAGAGCAAGGATGAATAAGGTGAAACGGGCAGGCGGAAACTCGTAAAAGATTCTAAAAGTGCAAAAAAAAGGTCAACCAGTAAAACAGTTCCGATTGTTTTAAATAATAAACTCAATTTTTCGCCTGTTGTGCTAAAATAAATAATTGTCATTGAAATTGAGATACCGCAAAAAATATAGAATATATATTTCCCTGCATATCCAATATCGGGTGCCCAAAAAATGGATATAGCGTACCAAACAAACATGACAAGAAAAAGTAAGTCGTAATTTCCAAATCTCTTCTTAAAAGGCAGTTTCATATTCAGGTTTTTCAACTGAACTAATAAAACCATGAACAGGGCAAAAAGAAAAAAGTGAAACAAGTAAAAATCGGCAAAACTAATTCCAATCCCGATTACTGCTGAACCAAGCATCAATTGAATGAGTGTGTCAGTATTGAGTTTAATTGACCGAATCATAAATCTACCTGGTGCTTTTTAAGAAACCCAAGATCAATATTATGGTTAATAATTCATAGATGATTAGAGATATGGGTATTGCGAGAATCCCATAAGGTCTTATTAAAACAAAAATAGAGATAACTCCCATTATGGATGATATAAGCAATATTTTTGCATATTGATTATCATTCCTACGGATCATTAACCACTGGCGACCCAATACATGGGCAATGGCTGTTAAGGGCAGACCAATTGCAAATATTTTTAAAGTGGCTACAGCAAATAGGAATTCCTCTCCTAAAATGAGCAATATGATTGGTTCAGTAAAAAAATAAATCATACTAAAAAACAGAAATCCTGCCGTTGTGAAAATCCATAATAATTTCTTTGTCATTTGTTTCGCTTTTTCAGGATTCCCTGAATCCGTTGATGCAAGGCGAGGATAAAAGGCCTGCCCCACAGGGCCATACAAAGTGTTAAATGCACGGTGAATTCTGGCGGCACCATAATAATAGCCCAATTGAAGTGGGCTTACTATTATACTCATGACAATTACGCTCAAATTGTTATAAATCACCGGCAGTATTGTAATAAAAAAACTATTCTTTGATTTTTGCCACATGGCTTTAATTGATGATCGTCCTGCCAAGTGAAATGGCCCAATAATATTTACCATATATTTAAATAAATATAGACAGATACAAATGCTTGAAATCATATATGCCAATAGCACTATCCACCCATCTTGATTTGAACGAACAAACAGAAAGATTAAACTAAATCCAAGAAACCGGAAAATTGTTTTTGAAAATGCAACGGTACTTAATTTTTCAATTCCCTGGAAATACCAAGTTGGGACCATTCCTTGAAAAATAGATCCTATTACTACAATGAACAAATAATAAGGTTTTTCATGGAAAACAGGAACCATAAGAATGACAATTGTTGATAATATTAAAATGACAGGAATTAAAAATAATTTGAATGAAAAAATCTGCCCAATTAATACTTTAATATTTTCGGGATTATTTTTTTCTCTGGCTACTTCTCTTGTGGCCATCAAAGGAAACCCAAATTCCATAATCAATAAAATAAAAATGCCAAATGTCTGGGCCAAACCAACATATCCTAATTCTTCGGGGCCCAGCACCCTGGCAATAAATGGCAGTATGATCAAGGCCAGCAGATAATCGGAAAAATGGGCCAGGTATAAATAAAAAGAATTCGTCACCAAAGGGTGACGAATTTTAGATAATATTGTTGAAATCATGTTCAGGCGTTTACATTTTTAGATTAAGCAAAATACTCCACCATAGAATCCACAATAATTTTTCCTGCATTACCATTGCCATAAAGCTTCTTGGAAAAATCACATTCGTTTGCTTTCATACTTTCAAATGCATCGTATAATTCTGAAGGGAAGGAAAGCCGGTTCATCCCAATATCAATTAGTTCTGTCCATTCTGTTTCGTCCCGAACAGTGATGCATTTCTTTTCAGCAAAAAAAGCTTCTTTTTGCAAACCACCACTGTCTGTAATTACCATTTCAGCTGAATTCAATAAAGAAAGCATGGATAAATACCCTACTGGTTCTATCCATTGAATCTTGGTTTGAATTCCAAATTTTTGAAGTTGCCCTTTCGTACGAGGATGAAGTGGCAGTACCACCCTAATTTTTTCGTTAATCTTATCCAATTCCTGAAAGATAGAAATTAAGTTGTTTTTATTATCCGTGTTTTCCGGACGGTGTATGGTAGCAAGGACATAAGGGGAATCCACTTTGGGTGATTCATTTTTTGACCGGCGACTATATTTTAGGAATGCATCAACCATGACATCCCCGCAATTTTCGACTCCTTTTTGAATCCCTTCTTTTGCTAGATTATTAACAGCATTCTCCGTAGGGCAAAAAAGTAAACTGGAAAGATGATCGGTCAGCACACGGTTGATTTCTTCCGGCATTCCTCTATTATAGCTTCGGAGCCCCGCTTCTACATGGAATACAGGCATATGCAACTTTGCTGCTGTGAGACTGCCCGCCAGGGTCGAATTGGTATCGCCGTAAACCAATACGCCATTCGGTTTTTCATCCATCAAAATGGGTTCAATTTTTTCCATCATTTTGGCCGTCATTTGGCCATGGCTCATTTGATTAATATTTAAATTATAATCCGGTTTTGGTAACCCCATTTCATTAAAAAAAATATCAGACATATTTTGATCAAAATGCTGCCCGGTATGGATGATCACTTCAGAAAATGAATCTATTGCAGCAAATTTTTCCGAAACCATGGCAGCTTTAATGAACTGAGGCCGTGCCCCAAGGACAGTTATAATTTTCAACTATCCTCCAAAACAGATACAATTTTTCCATCAAATTGAAATTGGCCGCATTGACTCAACCCATTTTCATCAAATTCAAGACGGCAGCCTTTCTTATCTACCCATCCAACAATTTTTCCCGGGTTACCCAGGATGAGTGCAAAGTCCGGCACATCTTTTGTGATAACTGCACCGGCGCCAATCATTGCATATTGGCCAATACTATTACCACAGACGATAGTGGCATTGGCTCCGATTGACGCTGATTTTTTTACCAGCGTTTTATCATAAAATTCAGATCCTTGCTGGGGAAATTCACATCGAGGCAAAAGAATATTGGTAAATACCATGGATGGGCCGCAGAAGACGTAATCTTCCAGTTCAACGCCTTCGTAAACAGATACATTATTCTGGATCTTTACTGAATTACCTATCTTTACATTATTCCCCACATTCACATTTTGACCCAGTGAGCAGTTCTGGCCAATGACTGCACCGGATTGGATGTGAGAGAAGTGCCAGATTTTTGTTCCGTTACCAATGGAAATATTTTCATCAAGAATGGCGGTTTCATGTGCGAAAAAAGGATTTTTATTCATTATCATTTATCCCCTTTGTCTTTCCCCCATTAAGGGGGAAAGAATTAAGGTTATTACTCATTATTTTCATTGATGATGGTCGTTTCGTTTGTGAAGTATTCATTTGTTAAAGGAAGCGTTTTTTCGTACTCAATCATTCTCGATAGCTTATTTTTTAATGATAATAAATTCAAGTCAGGATAGGAATCTTTCTCATAGAATAATAATGGTTTATTTTCAGCTGAATCCTCAAAGTGAAGTGACCCTTTGGATCCAATAACCACTAATCGATGCTCCTTAAAGGGGTGCAGCAACAATATAACCATCAAAATTTGTTTGAAAAGCATTTTCAAGTGAATCAAAACAGACTGTCCGGGGAAATAATTCTTTAATTTTATTTCTTTGTTGTGCATCAGGGTCCACGACGACGCCCAAGGCGTCGAGTTCAAAAAGGGTCCTTATATGATTTTTACCCCATCTACCAGCGCCGATAACGCAAATTTTGATATCACCCATAAAATTAATACTTAAAAACAGTTGCTAAAGAAGAAGACACCAATCCAAATATGGCAGAAAAGACCAAAAACAAAAAGCGTTTGGGAGCACTTTTTCTTGACGGCGGTGTCGCATGATCAAGAATATGGAGAATGGAGGTTTGCTTCACTTCTTCTATCCTGGCCAATTCTAATTGCTGCTGAAGGGTTAAATAGACCTGTTTTTTCGCCTCCACTTCCCGAAATAATCTTGAAAATACCATAAATAATTCAGGTGAATCTTCATAACCGCGATTTCTTTCCTTTAAATCTTTTAATGCCAGTTCAGAAGATTCCAATTCACTTTTTACAATAAAAAGCCGATCTGATATGAACAGTTTTTCTTTCGTCGACTGGGCCGAATTTTCTTTTTGTATATATAATTGCACCTGGTCCCCAATAAAATTAGCCACACTGGCTGATACAGGAGGATCCTCCAGTGTCACGGTTATTTTAATGAGACCTGATAAACGATCCTCTACCACCTCTACATGATCAGTAAATTTTTTAATTGCCTGTTCTTTTATATGTGCGGAGTCATTCATACTGGCGCTAAATGGATTGTACCAAGGGGGCTTGTCCATATTCCAGAGTTGATAAAGGCTCACCTTTGAACCATTTTGTTTAAGCCACATTTGATCCAGCACTTTATTGGCAATTAAGCGGGACTTTACCACATCCGGTATATTGAAATCCTGGTTGTTCTCTGGCATGTTCATGCCAAAGTTTGTTGCTAAAGATTGAAATTGCCCTAATCCCTGCAAACCAGCTTTTTTCGCGGGGTATAGTGAAATCTGAGCAGAATAATACTTGGTAAACAGAAAAGAAGAACCCGTTCCCAGTATTGCAGCAAGCAATGCTGTTAAAATAATATTTTTTCTACTTGTATAAAGGACCCTAAACAAAACACCAAAATCGATAATATTATCCTGGATGATTTTTGGCTTTTCAGCCTCTTTATCTTCCATTTCAAAATCTGTATAAGCAATTTTAAGGCGTTCCAACACATCCACATTGATGGTGGTATGACCCTTTTCATAATTAATCAGGGTTGCCCTGGAAATAGCCAATTGTTCGGCCATATCCTCCTGGCGAATATCATTCATCAGACGGAATCGTTTTATTTTCTGTCCCAGTGTCAAATTAATTTGGACTGGATTGATTTACCAATAACATTAAGGTCAAGAGTGTTGTTGCAACATTAGCGGTTTGACTCGAGATCATAGTGGATACCTGCCACCATGTTGGGCCCTTAGAAGAGCCGCTTAATGCCCGCTGGTAAACAATGATTGTTGATCCTTCGATCACTTTTGGGGAAGACCACCTTGATTTGGGTATTGCGGTTCCATTGGGATGGATTACAACCACATCCCTATTATCAGCGAAAGCAGAATATCCTCCGGCGCGGTTAATATATTTTTTTAATGAACTTCCTTTTTCGAAGGTTACATATCCGGGCTTGTTTACTTCGCCACTCACCACTACAAGTCCAGATTTTTTCAATACATTCAGGCTATCGCCATTATTGAGGAAAAAGGTATCGTCTTCCCAGGCGATTTTCAACGAATCCCGGAAAACCTCTACCCCGTTTTTAAGTGCATGATTGGTATAACCGCCGGCCAAATCTAAAATAGTACCCAGGGTGGTTAAATTATTCACGGGGTAAAGGCCGGGTATCTTGACCTCACCGGTGATTTTGACCGATTCAATGGGTTGATGTTGATCCGTACGAGGAATCGTGATATGGTCGCCATTGGCCAGTGAAAAGTTTTCATTTTCCAGATCTACAACTATTTTTAACGGTGACGGTCCAGATGGATTTTTGCGACTCACAATAATCCGCGAAAAATCAATGGTATGCATAAAATCATTGTCATAAGTGGTCATGGTGGCATCAATCAAATCCTGCAGCTTCATATCTGTCTGGTAGGGATATTCCCCGGGATTTTTTATTTGACCTTCAATGCGGACAAATCGATCCATATCCGGCTTCGATGGCACATGAATGCTATCGCCGTCGGAGAGTTCAAAATTTAATGTTTGGTTTTCTTTTAACAAGTAACCGTTATTTTCTGAATCGCTATTATTTTTATAAACAAATATTGTTTTTGCTGCTCTGACATCTTTACCACCAGCAATTTTTATTAGATCATCCAGTGATTCCTTTTCAGCAATCTCATAATAACCCGGATTTCGTACGCGACCCGTCAGGGGAATAGTGGATATTCTTGGGGGAATATAAATAATATCCTGATCCATTAGCCGGAGATCACCAACGTTTTTGCCTAAAAATATATAATTATAGACATCCACAGTTCCGAGTTTTTGTCCGTCACGTAGTACCTGAATATCTCTCAGAGAGCCCTTGTTATTTACACCGCCAGCCTGAGTGAGGCCTGTAATGACATTGGAAAAAGGATGTATCATATGGACACCGGGGATATTCACAAAACCAACAAAGTGCACGTTTACAGATTTCAACTCACCAAGGGTAATATCAATAAAGGATTTCGGTGTCTTCCCTAATAAAGTTGAATAGACATGTGAATATTTTGAAATAATATATTGTTTTGCTTCAGCTACCGTTTTTCCGCCCAAATTCAGAATGCCTATATTATCTATATAAATCTGCCCATCCCTGTTGATTACTTTTTTATTGTGCGCTTCAGTTTCGCCCCAAAGGGAAATAATCACCTCATCTCCAGGTCCAAGGCTATAATGTTTTGGAATTGGTAAATTCTGCCAAAAGGGAATGGTATCCCGCTGGGTGAAAATTTCATAACCAATGTAGGGCATTGTTTTTGCTGAGTCTTCTAAAAACTTTAACTGTTCAAGCAATTTTTCTGTGTTTACTAATAATGATTCCACATCCTTTCTTGAGTAAATCAGTTTATCAGGAAGGGCTGTGCTTTGTGCTGTTTTTTCAGCTTCAAATATATCTGCCGGCTTTTGGAGAGCCTGGCGCTCAAGGGCCTTTTTATACTCGGATTGTAATTTTTGCAATTCCTGGTAGGATTGAGGATAAATCAAAATAAAGGATAAAAGATAAAGGATAAACGGAAGAAAACGGCGCATGCTATGGAAAATTGGCGCTGATTCGGTCATTTTATTATTTTGGTCTTTTTGGAATCTAAACATGCCATAAATTACATGTTATTGACGGAATGTCAAAGGATTTGTATTATTTGTCAATTTAGAATATGTCAGTAATAATAAGATATTGTACAATGTGTAAATCTAAGTAGGCAGAGATCATATTTCAGAAAAAAGAAAGAAGTAAGACGTAATGAGTGAAGCGTAAGAAGGAAAATGGAACGACGCATGGATAGGAGATGTAATTGGGGTGGACAATGAAGAAAAGTGAGGCGTGAAAGGGGAGATTAAAAGGAGAGGGTATGTTCTACAGAGATGAGGAGGGTCTGGGTGCGTTGGAGGGAGCCGGGTTCGAATGTTTCATACCAAACATTGTGGTTTGTGTCTACGAAACCATAATGTTCGAAATATTCATTCTCATAAATAAGATGAATCTGAGTATTCCCTCTTTTGTAGGAGGCATCAATGCGTGACTCAAATTTTACTTCCGGTGGAAAATGATAAGTGACCCCATGGCGTTCATAATTCAAGCCGTAGATGAAACTTTTTTGTTCATCTTTATATCCAACAAATATTAAAAAGTCATCAGAGTCGGTGCCGCTATGGGCCGCCCAGCGCCGACCTTTATAGGAAGAATAGTTAAATTTAATATTATCGTACCAATTGGGGGTTGGCAGGATATTATAATAAATGCCCTGGACCAGCCGGGTATATTCAAAACCAAATAATATATTATCTGAACCAAAGAAACCTTGCTTTCTTAAGCCTAAATTACTCCCCATTGCGTGGTCTGAGTATACTTCAGGGTCTCGTCCTGCATAGGATCGATTCGGGAAACCAATCTCTAAAAACACTTTTAAACCCAATTCTTCAAAATTGCCTAAGATGTAGTAGGTATTAATTGTATCCCAATATTTAATATTATTTTGATCAATAAGAACAGTGAGAACATCTTGCTGTTCCCATGGCAGATCGGGATATCCGCCACTTACTACATTACGATTTAACCCCAGTTCTAAAAATTTGTATTTCACCCCTAAAAACCATGCGGACAGGAAATAATCATCCCCTTTTAAATTCTGCATCGGACGTGACGCAAGATACTTAAAGCTAATATCAACATATTTACCAACAGATTGATTTCCATCTGTTCCTATATAATAATGATAGAAGCCCTGGGCATTATTTGATAAAGAAAGACTATTGTGGATACCCGGGCCCCACCATTGATCCCAATTCCCGAATCCAGCTGATATTCCATGAAAATGTAATTTTAATCCTGTATTTCTAAATCTGTTTTGCTTGTATATATCAAGGAGGGGCACATCATTTAACACTGAAAATTCATTTTCTTTGTGGGGAATCGATATTTCATACTGTTTACTATCAGAAATCATTGGCTCAGCCGTTAAAGTAAAATGGCTTGATCTGTACTGCAACAAAAGGCTGGAAAAAACGCCATAGCCCTTGGGAAAGTAATTTCCATTTTGGTTCTCGAGGTTTGGAAGGTTTGTATTTTGATAAAGTGATTGGGAAAATGTTATGAAATAGTGATTAGTAACGGGTGACGCGTGACGCGTGACAACGGAAGGATTTTCATTAATGAGCATTTTGGCGGAGGAAGAGTTTAAAGATGTTTGAGAGAAGATGGAAGAGGGAAAAAGGAAAAAGGTCAATAGAAACGAAAAGAAACGGGAAGAAAGGATAGAAGTCAGAAAATAGAAGTCAGAATTTCGATAAATAATATTCTTTAAGATTTTGAGACCATTGGGTTAATTAATAGAGAAGGAGTAACCGAGCCAGATGAGTTTGCTGACGGAAATGTTGTTTTGGATAAAACTGAAATTATTAATGTGTTCATATTCGAGGGTGATAAATGCAGTGTAGTGTTGAGATATTTTTCGGTAGTAGGTTAAAACATATTCTGTTTTAAGTTCGGGGTAGGTCATGTTTTTAATGCCATGACGCTCTTTATTAAAAGACATAAGTGTGGTGGAGATATCATTACTGAAGCCCAGCATAAAAATCAAATCATTGGAGGATGTGCCGGAGTGGGCACCCATGCGGCGGTTCTGATATGAAAAATAGTCATACGGATCTTTGCTGTAATAATTGGGTGAGTTTGGATCTCCGCGGTAGAAATCGGGTTTGAAGGTATTGGATGTCCTTGTGGTCAGAAACTCCGCACCGGTAATAATATTATACTGATTAAATTTAAAAAGTTTTTTAAATCCAATTTGATATCCCAATGTATGATCCCAGTGTGCTTTTAGGTCGATGAGGTTACCACGGTTATCGTCACTGGCCACATCGGCGTAAACCTCCAGGTGTTCATCGGGGAAGGTTAATTTGACGTACCCCGTAAGAATCTCATCCCAAATGTCGAAGCCTTGAGGTGAGTCCGATGTATGGGGTTGGGTATAGGCCAGATTACGCTTACTATGGCCAAAAAGAGGTTCGATCACCAAACCGACCGCATCCATTAATGACCAGCTACTAGTGGAAACTGTTGTAGTGGATAAATTCGTAAAATCACCTGATAAATATGTTCGGTGTAAACCCAACGTGATAATTGCATTTTTTGAATGATGGGATAGGTGTGCTTTTAACCCCGAAAAGTACAGCTGTTCCCCAACTGTACTTTTGTACGGCATAGCAATAATTTGAGAGCCAAAAGAAAATTGACCTATTCGTATATCTTTAAAAGTACCCAAAGCATAGGTTTCTTGGCTCGGGGCGTTATTTGATAGGGCCAAAGCCGAGTGGAAACCGGGCCCCCACCAGTGGCTCATATTACCGTAACCAATACCAAACCCTTTATAATGTAACACAAGCCTAGATTGACGAAATCCCATCTTCGTCTGGCCTAAATAATTATTGGCATTATGGTTATTGGTTGCCTGGTAGGTTCCGGAAACGGGGTCATTATTAAAAATACCATTTTGAGAAATGGTATATGGCTCAAGCTCGAGAGAAAGCCATGACTTTGAATATTCGAACTTAGCGCTTATTAACCTTGCTGATGACCCTGTAACATATAATTCAGCATAATTATCTAAGTTAGGATGCCCACTATTTGATATTGTATTTATATTAAATGAAATATTATATCTTGATTCAATGTTGTCTTTGTATGTGTTTTGGCTTACTGCATTTCCATTTATCTGAGGCAATTGCCCAAACCCATCCATATTTATTGTTGATTGTGAAAAAACAAATGCATTTGAAACAATAATTATACCAGAATGGTAAATTATATTTGAAATCTTTAATGGCCAGAATTTAATGAGATACACCTTTAGGGAATAGTTATTAGTGGGGCGTAAAATAAATGGTGCGGAGGAGGAGGAAAGAGGTGCCGAACCAGAGAGAAAACATTATTAGAAAAAACCAAATGGAAACAGGAAAACCCAGCAAAGCAAGTGTTACCCCTCCAAGGGTGATGAGAATCAGCAGTAAATCCAGAGTGGAGAATTCACTGATATTGCATCCATTACGTTTTTCTAATGTAAATACAAGGTATGATATAATTAAAAAGATTGTTAATAGTTTTGTAATAATATCTAACTCTTTATTCCAATACAATTCAGCAAAAAATAATACCAACCCCAACTGGATGACATATTTAGCCATTTTATCCTTTCGATAAAAAAAGATAAAGATAAACAAAAGTATAACGGCCAAACCATGCTGCCAAGTAATAATACTTAAATTGCAATAAAAAATGAGGGAAGCAATTAATCCAATTAGTAATACAACCATGAATACGGTTCTGGGTAAAAATACAGATGTTACCTGTACTCCATTTTGCCATCTGTACAAGGGACGGACTACATTTGTAATTATAGGTTCATAAGTTTGGACTGGAGGCGATAAAATAAATAATAGTAATAATGCTAAATGGACTAACATCATGTTTGTTGATAATTCTATATAAAAACTCATTATTCCTCCTATTACGGAGAGTAATGTAATGAATAAAATGAATCCGAGAGAGGTCAGGTAGCTACGGCTTTGCCCTAGGATGAGATGATGAAAATGGATTGTGTCCGCTGTCATAGGGTTTTTTTTCGCAATAAGGCGTGTAAAAAAGACACGAGTGGTGTCTGCAATAAGGTATGAGGCCAAAAGTAAGAATGGTGTCATATTTAGAGATGTTGCGGTAGGAATCTGTGTTAAAAATAGCAAGGGGAGTACAGCCGTGTGAAAGCCGAGCAAGAGGCTACCGGCATCCCCCATAAAAAGCTTAGCTGGGCGCTGATTAAATACCAGAAACCCAAGGAGAAGAACTGCAAAGAAAAGATTCAATTGGGAAAAACCATCTGAGCCAGATAATCCTAAGCCTAAACATAAAATTAACATAAAACCGGCGGCAAGGCCGTCAAGACCATCTAAAAGGTTTACGGCGTTGTAAATACCGATGAACCAAAAAAGAAAAATCACTAAGAGCCCGATTTGTGACACAGAAAAGGATAGGTTATAAAAAGTGATGGCTTCGAAATGGCCCCAGAAAATTATTGAGAGATATGCGGCTAAAGCTAACTGAACTGTGAATTTAATTTGCCAGGGCACTTGACGATTATCATCAACTGTTCCTAATAAAATTGAAACGCCCCCCCCGATTAAATACCATTGGGGTGCCAAACCTGACCACCATGCTATAAAAAGTAAAAGCGGTCCAAAAACAAGGCCGCCTATCTGGGCTACGCCACCCATATGCTGCTTGCGGATATCAGGCTGATCTAAAGCATATTTCTGCCCAAAAAGTTTTAATATTATTACATTAAGTAGTAAGGATCCTGAGAGTAATATAATGGGGGGGAAAATCATTTTATTTTTTTAGATTCAATTATGCTGGATTAAATAATGGATGTTGAGGTAAATCTCCAAAAAAATATTTATGGAGATTAATTCTTGGAAAAACCACCATGATGATTGTGGCTAAAATTAAAAGAATATCTATCCAAAAAGATGCGTTTTCTTCGTACCAACATTCTAATGTTGCTTTAAATGGTACTATTTCAGTCTTATAAAAATTATTTGAATGATCTTTGTTTCTCTCTAAATACTTTTCTTCATCACGAAAAATGATTGACCCAATACCCGTTATTCCTGGTTTTAAAATTTTTATTTTTTCCTTCAAGGTTTCAGGAATCATATTATATTGGTTTTTAACCAATGGTCTTGGGCCAACAAGGCTCATATCACCAATCAAAACGTTAATAAATTGGGGAAATTCATTCAGTTTTGTTTTCCTTAAAAGTTTACCAAAAGGCAATACTCTTGGGTCATCTTCTATTGTAATATCACCTGCGCCAAGGTTTGGACTATCCTTGACCATTGTTACAAATTTAAATAAACAAAATGGTTCACTATACTGACCCATGCGGGATTGTTTATAAAAGATTTCACCTTCACCCGTAAATTTTAATATTAATATGATAAAAAGACCTACAGGCAAAAACACTGTTATGATTAATAAGGAGAAAATTATGTCAAGGAGACGTTTCAATTTATTTCCCTTGATATGAAAGTTCTTCTGGAGGTTTAAAACCGCCACTATAAATTTGTTTGCCCGAACTAAAAAAGTCAGTATACCATGAAACTGTTTCTTTTAGACCTTTTTTCCAAGATACTTTTGGTGAATAGTTGAGGTGTTTTATGGATTTTGAAATATCCGGGCACCTTCGAGATACTGAACCAGGATAAGTTGGTGCAGTCTCATATTCACCTTTGTATCCCATAAAATTTCCTACTGTTATTGTTAATTCTTCAATTGTGATTTCATCAGGTGAACCCATGTGATATATTTCCTGATCTGAATTTTCATTTTCCATAGCAAGAACAGTGCCTTCTGCAGCATCAGAAATATAACAAAATGCTCGAGTTTGATCTGAACCATAGATTTTAAATGGATTTTCTAAACCTTCATGAAATCGTTGCACTAAATGTGGAATGACATGTTTAAAACCCATTCTTGGCCCAAAAATATTTTGATATCTTACAATCGTAACAGGATAATTATATTTTTTACCATAAGTTAAAAATGCAGACTCGCCAAGCATTTTAGTCACAGCATAGGTAAATCTGGGGTGACCTATTTCAGAAATAGTTAATGGAACTTCTTCCGGGGTTGGAACCGGATAGTTAAAAGAATCCGTAGTTGCACCATAACATTCGCTTGAGGAGGAAAAAAGTACTTTACCAATATTATTTTCTGTAATCCATTTTAATGAATTCTGTATAAGGGCTGTATTAATTCGAATAACTTCATGGGGTTCTTCAATGCAGCGATTTACGCCAACGACTGATGCTAACATGTAAACATAATCATAATTATTATCAAGCTGTGCAAACATTTCAGATTTTGCGAAGTCTCCTTTGATAACTTTCATAGAGTGATCAGAAACAATTCGATCAAAATCTGAGTCCTTCTGACCAGGAGATAGGATGTCAGCAATGGTAATTTCGTAGTTTCTATTTTTACCAAGGAATTCGCTAATCCCTAAACCAATAAATCCTGCTCCACCCAAAATTAATACTTTTTTCTTTTTCATTTTTCTCCCAATAATTGATTATAGGCTATAAATCTCCTCTTCCTAGTACTTTTAATCTATGTTTTTTTGATAATTTCTCTATATGTCCTTTTGAAAGAAGGCCAACAGTATCATAAATGAAAATAGGTTTCAAAGATAAAATCATATCTATTGTTTTACTATTCTTATAAATTTTATGACCAGTAGAAATAATAATGATATCTAACGAATCTTTTAATCCTTTTGCTATATTTTGTTCAACATTAATAGATTTTTCATCCCAATAATTAACATATGGATCATGACAATTTATTTTTGCACCCGATTCCAACAAATAATCATATAATTTTTCTACTGGAGTCGACCGTGTGTCACCTACATCACCTCTATATGATATACCTAAAAGTAGAACTTTTTTATTTCTAATCTTCGAATAATTATTTTCCAAAAATTCAAAGGCAAACCGGGGCATTTGATCATTTATGCTTATCGCTTTTTCACTTTGTAATAATGGTTCACTATTACCAATCAAATTCTGCTTCGCCCAACTTGCTAGTAAAGCATCTTTAGTTAAACAATATCCACCAACGCCAATACCGGGATACATTAAATTTGCGTGGGTTGGTCGTAACCTAATCGCATTTACAACTTCGTAAAGATTAACACCAGCTTCTTCAGCAAAACGGGACCATTCAACTGCAAAAGCAATATTCATAGCACGATAAGAATTTTCTAGTACTTTTGCTATTTCTGTTGCATTTGTATTGCCAAGACGTGTCAATGGATATTCATCTGTTCGTATAATTGTATGTAAAAAAGATTCTACTGCATCAGCACTTTTTTCATCCACACCTGAATATACACGAAAGAAATTTTGTATTGAATCAATATACCCAGGACCGGGCATTACACGTTCGTAAGAATGGCTAATTTTAATTTTATCTGATGATAGTTTTCTTTTTTTTAAACAATTATTAATTATAGGTTTTACAATATTTTTACATGTTCCCGGGGGAACAGTTGATTCTATTAATATTAAGGCGTCTTGCTTACAATTTTCACCGATAGTTGTAATTGCTTTTTTAAATGAATCTAAGTTTACATCGTAATCTATTAACTCACCAGAATAGTCATTATTTTTTTCTACATCTAAATTAATATCAACAATAATAATATCTGCAAATTTATAGGACTCGGTTTCAGTTGTCGCAATAAAGTTATTTTTTTTGATAGTATTCAAGAAAAATTCTTCAATTTTTGGATCATCAGTAACAAGGGGGAAAATACCGTTATTAAGACTATTTATAATTGATTTTCCACGCTTTGTTGGCAAATCAATGCCAATTATCGCATAATCGCCATTTATAGCATTTGCACATACCAAGGACATCACAGAGCCAACAAAACCTAGGCCTTGAACTGCGATTATTTTTTTTTCCTGATTCTTTTGAACAAATTTTTCAATAATGTTTGAATTATCAGGTGAATTTATTGAACTATGTTTTATCTTATTTTCTATATCAGTTTTATAATCCACAATAATTTCGTAAAAGGTTAATTTCTTGTCATTTTATAAAATAATTGTTCAGCTTGGTTTAAAAGTTTTCCTCGACTGAACTTACGATTATATAAATTCAGTGAATTATTACCCATTTGAGAGATAACATGTTTTTCCATAATAGACATTTCTAATACATTAGCTACTAGTTTATCAGCATCTTCTGAATCGCAAGTTAATCCAGCTTTTGCATCTCTTATAAGCTTTGATGATTCACCATCTAACATAGCTAATATTGGTTTACCACATGCTAAATATGATTGCAGTTTAGCTGGAATTGTTAATGAAAATATATAATTCTTTTTCAATGAAATAAGCATTGCATCAGCTAAAGAATAATAATTAGGCATATCTTCAAGTGGATATCTGCCCATCATATGAAAAGTATCACCTAATTCTAACTTTTTAATTTCCTCTTTGACCCATTGTTCTTTCCTCCCACTACCTAAAATGATCCATTGTATTTTTTTATTTTCTTTTAATTTTTCTGCGGCCTTTAAAATTGAATCAAAGTCTTGTGATTCGCCGATGTTTCCTGCAAACATAACTATGAAGCTATTTTGGGGGACAACTGATAATTTAACTTGAGTATTTTCAACTCGCTTAAAAATTGGTTCAGCCCATTGTGGGAAAAAATGAATTTTTCCTTTATCTATATTTTTCTCTGCTATGGAATCAATAAAGCCAGGAGATGATACTAAAATTTTATCACAATTATTGTAAGTAAACCTAATTATTGGCATAAGCAATTTAGGGATCAATTTAGTTTTTAGTTTTCCAGCAAAGAATACGCTTTCAGGCCATAAATCTAGAACCCAAAAACAAATCGGTATTTTTTTTATTTTCTTAATAAAAATAGCAGGCAAACATATTGTAAATGGTGAAGGACCATATACAAAGATTAAATCAAATCTATTTTTTAATATGAAAAGAGAGGCTAATAGATTTCCAAAAACAGAAGAAATCCAACTTATTGCTAACATTATATTCGACCCTGAACCTCTTGGTATCAATAATGATCTATAAATATTAATACCGTTCCAGCATTCTTGTCTTCTTTTAAGGACACCATATCCACTATAAAATTTGCCATCAGGATAGTTAGGAATAGGTGTTAATACACTTACTTTATGGCCCTTATTATTGTATTCAACAGCTAAGTCGTTGATTCGATAGTTTTCTGGGTGAAAGTAGGGTGTAATTATAAGAATCTTCATTTTTAATATTTTGATAGAATAAAATTATATATATTTTCAGAAGCGCTTCCATCGCCATAAGGATTCACCGCCTTGGCCATTCTATCGTATTTTCTATGATCATCAAGCAATAATTCAACATCTCCATCAAAATAATATAGAACAGCAGTAAGGACAGTAATGCTGTGGCCTTTCTTTATCAGTTTATTAGCTACATTAAGCAAAATCAAGGCACTAATAACAGGTTTGTAGCTTACAGCTGATGTTGCGCGAACACCATCATATATTTTTGTGCCACACAAATCTGTTTACATAGTCTGTATAACTCAAAATGATACGAACAACTTTTTTTGAAACGTTATCCACATCATAATCACTTGGTATTCTAAAACATCTATCTTTCGATTGATAATGTCTGCGTGTTAAGTCAATAGCATCTATAATTCTTTGTTCTGACAAGCCGCCCATCATGACAGATGCCTCATCCATTCCTTCTGGACGCTCATGTGCTTCCCTTAACATCACAGCTGGAAAATTCAAAATGGAAGCTTCCTCTGTTAATGATCCGCTATCAGATAATACACAAAAAGCATCCTTTTGCAGTCTTACATAATCAAAGAATCCAAATGGGCTCTCAAAACGAATTAGAGAATTGATTTTTTTAGGTTGTTTCTTAAGTTGCTTAGCTGTTCTTGGATGTGTTGAAACAATAATTGGCTTTTTATAATGTGTAACGATTTGTTCAAAAGATTTTAATAAAAGAGATAATGATTTTGAAGAATCAACGTTTTCCTCACGATGAATACTAACAATAAAATAGCCCTCTTTATTTAATTTTAGGTGTGTAAGAATTTTAGACTCTAATATCTTAGGCATATGGGAATCTAATACTTCCTTCATAGGTGAGCCCGTTTTAATAACTGTTTGGGGCTTCAAACCCTCAGCCAATAAATATTTTTGCGCATGATCTGTATAAGGCAAATTGATATCACTAATATGATCAATAATTTTTCGATTGATCTCTTCAGGAACACGCTCATCAAAACAACGATTCCCTGCTTCCATATGAAAAATCGGAATTCGTCTTTTTTTGGCCGCAATGGCACACAGACAACTATTTGTATCTCCGAGCAATAAAAGCGCATCTGGTTTTTCTTGCTTCATCACAACATCTGTTTTCTTTAAAATGGCACCAATCGTATTCACCACACTACTTCCTACTGCATTCAAAAAATAATCCGGTTTTCGAATACCTAAATCATTAAAAAATATTTCACACAACTCGTACGCATGATTCTGCCCTGTATGGACTAAAATATGATCAACAGCTTTATCAAGTTCTGGTATTATTTTGCTTAATTTAATAAGCTCAGGACGAGTTCCAACAATTGTCAAAACTTTAAACGCCATAATATCTCCTTTTTTCAAAAATTATAATCTGATATTCCTACTTTCCAATGTTATCATTAATTCACTTATCATGTCTTCCCACTCAGGTGCAGTATAATCAAAATCCTGGTAAAAACGATCCGAATTAAGACTTCGATCAATATAAGGCTTATCCACACCTATAATATTTATTGAATGCTCCATATACTTTTTTATTAACATTAATAAATCATTTTTATTAATCGGTTTGCTTGCAACATGATATAAGCCTCCTTTAAAGGGATTCATTTCTAAAATCTTATGTATGATACGTACAAATTCAATTGTTGTGAATCCCGAAAATATTGCATTTTTGTATCCGTGAGCTTGCTCTTTTTGAGATATAAACCATTCAAAAAGCCCTCTTTGTGTAAATAATTCAGGTCCAATTAATGACGTTCGTAATGTTATAGCATTTTCATGTTGAACCTCACCTAGAAATTTGCTTCGACCATAAAGGTCATCCACATCAGATTCGTCTTCTTCAGTATAGTGACCTTTTTTACCAGAGAAAATACAATCAGTACTGATATGAATAAGTTTTATGTGAGAATTCTTTGAAATATCTGATAACTTATGCGGAAGATCAACATTAATTCTATTACATAAACCTTCGTCATTTGCATCGTTGCATTGTTTGATAATACCAATACAGTTTACAATAGCGTCAGGTTGAATATTCTCAACAATTTTATTTAATTTAACGTTATCCGTAATTTCTAATTCATTAATTAAATCAACCGCCCCAAAAATATATTTGTACTGTTCATAATATGATTTTTTTTTTCGTAATGTCCCTGTGACTGAATATCCATAAATAGGAAGCTCTTGACAGAGTTTGTGTCCTAACATTCCTCCTGCTCCTAAAATTAAAATCTTTGAAATTTTATTTTTCATATGCTACAATATTTAATAATTTGCATAATACTAAATATGTTTTAAGTACAATTGCTCTTTTTCAACAACATCTGGATAATTAATTAAGACTGCTCGATACACACCCTTGAAAACAAATAGACTCCCAGCGCAAGCACCAATAAGTCCAAATCGTCCAAAAAGTTGTTCAATATCACTTAATGTTCCAGCACCACCAACCACTGTAATTGGTATATCTACAACATTCATAATTTTCTCAATTAAATTTATATTATATCCCTTCATAACACCATCATTGTCAATTGAATTAATGACAATTTCACCAGCACCAGATGCTTGTAAATCTTTAACCATATCTACTGGGTCAATTTTAATATTCTTCTTTCCATTGTGCGTAAATATATAATTACTATTATTTTCTTTTTTTACATCTAATGTGACTACAATACTTTGACTACCAACAAGTTTTGCGGCGTTATTAACAATTTCGATATTTTCAATTGCAATTGAGCTTAAAGATACTTTTTCTACACCCAACTCTATAATTTCACAAATTTGATCAACTGTTTTTATCCCACCTCCATAACACAAAGGCATCCGGCATTCTGTTGCCAAATTATCAATCATTTTTAAATCAGGATCTTTACCTTGAACTGTTGCGTCAATATCCAGCACTATCAATTCATCTACACATTTTTCATTAAATATTCTTACAGCATTGATTGGATCTCCAAGATATTTTGGATTACTAAAATTAACAGTCTTTACTAATCCTTTATCTTTAATAAGTAAGCATGGAATTATTCGTGGCCTAAGCATAATTATAGTTCAGAAAAATTTTTAAGAAGTTGAATACCAGATTGGTGGCTTTTTTCTGGATGGAATTGCACACCATAAATATTTTCATTATTTATTGTACTGACAAAATCAAATCCATTTTTGGTAGTAGATACGATATTGGTATTATCATGAGCTTCAAAATAATATGAATGTAAAAAATAAAAATATGAGCTGTTGCAGAATCCAGTTAAAAGTGGACTTTCTTTCTTTGGTGTTATGTTATTCCACCCCATGTGTGGTATTAATAATTCGTAATTATCTACATACTTGTTGAGCATTTTCACCTCAGCATTTAACCATCCCAAACCGGGTAGATTGCCCTCTTCACTCGACTTAGCTAACATCTGCATGCCTACGCAAATACCTAGAATATCCTTTCTCCCATTAAGAATTAGGTCATTTAAAGTATCTTTCATTCCAGATTTATCTAATTTTTCCATTGCATAATCAAAAGACCCCACGCCCGGCAAAATCAATTTATCTGAATTCACTAAATCAGATGATGTTGATGCAATTTTTACTGGTATATCTAAATTTTTATAAACCGTATATATGGCATTAATGTTGCCCAGACCATAATTGATAATTGCAATCATCTTAGTATTTGGTGACTCCTATTGAATAATGTGAACACTTTAGTACCAATATTAATTGCGAACATGTTGTTCTTATAATCTTTATAGGTTTTGTTTTCTCCATCCATCATATCTTGCAAAATATCAGTGTTTATGCCCAGTTTTTTAGCAACAAATTCAAAATCTTTTTCCATTTCATCTGGATCATATGCAGGTTGTAACAGTTCGGAAAGGGCATCTTCACGGGTCATTTGCTTGGTTAGAATCAAACTTGAGAAATGGGTCTTCCGTTTATCATACCCAAATTTATTTGGTAGCCAGTATCCTTCAAAAAATCGTGTAAATCTTGACTCATAGTGTTTATGTGCATATGGCATCCAACCATATTTATCCTTTAGTTCTAACATTGCTTCCGCTTTGTTATATGGGAAATAGTCTAACGGCTTCACAACTCGTAGTCCTTTAAAATATCGATAATATATTTTGTGTTTAAAAATATCTGCTGTTGGATAGGTTGAAAGAGGTATTGTACCATGTTTCTTATGGATATCCCTTAATTGGCGCAAGTCCGAAGCATGATATATCCAATCCAATGGTTCACGAATGCATTCAGTGGAGTGGTTACCCCCGGTTAAAATGTATTTGATTTTATTTTTTACAGCAAAATTGTACAAGGAAGCAAAAAACACATGGTCTTGAGGGGCATCTAAGTGAGGTACTTGGGCTTTGAAAAAAGCTACTTGCAGATCTCTCATTTCATTCCAATCAATAACTTCTGTATACAGATCTACTCCTAAACCATCGATGATCCGCTCAATATTATTGACTGATATCTGAGAATTCCATCCTGCATCGACATGAAACACAAGCGGTTTTAGGCCCAACTTTTCTTTTGCAAGGTGAACCAAATAACTACTGTCAGCGCCACCACTGATGCCGATCAAACAATCGTGATTATTGTTTTTACCCTTCTTTTTTATTTTTTCAAGTATTGGCGCAAACAATTCTATACCATATCCATTGGGATCCCAATATGGAAGAATATTTTTGTGGAAGCTATGGCACCAGTCACACCAACCATGCTCATCAAAAGTAATTTTTGAATCCGTAGTATCCATTACACAGTTGGTACAAATTTGATAATCTCTAGTCATCATTGCAGACATTTAATTTTATCAAAATGATTGTTGATAAAGAAATCTATTATCTTCAAGATCACTGCTGTTAATTAATATATCTTTAATTATTTTACGGATGTTGTTCTGCTTATCTTGACGCTCGTTATGACTCATTCGGGCCAATTTTTCTATAATTTCAACAAAGCTATCCATATTCTTTAGGTCAATATCCCAACCTAAATTTAGTGACTCAAGGTCAAGCCAGGGTGTGTTTTTGCTGATTAATACTGGCGTTCCTGATGATAATGATTCAGCAATCACATGACCATAGTTTTCTCCACCACTTGGAAAAAGAAATAGATCGTATTTAGAAAACGTACTAACAACTTCATTTGGTTTCAATTCCCCAAAATAAGATGTTAAAACATGATCAGGCAATGTTTTAATCAAACGCTGGCACTTTTTCCAATATTTTTCATTTACAATTCTACCGTATATATTAAATACGATCTGTACTTTAACTTTCGATAAAACATTAATGGCATAATGAAGATTTTTTTCTGGACTAATATTTGAGATAAATACAATGCGAAGTGATGAATTGTCTTTATACTTTTTTGTAGCTGGTAAAGTTTTTTTAGATATATATATGGGTAAATCCTTAGCTAAAAGTATATTTGACTCTTCCACACTCATGATTTTAATGATATCTTTTTTTTCATGTATAACTGATGCGTGCCATTTTATACCATTAAAAAAGCCAAATAATCTTGATATAAGAATATAACCCAATTTTTTGTAGAATCGTAACCGGAGGGAAGCCCATCCAAACTCACCACGTGGTGATAATACAATAGAGCCACATTTAATCTTGCCTATTTTATTAGCCAGTAATATTTTGATGCTTAATGGTTCAAAAAAACTATTCAAGTGGATTATATCATACTCTGTTTGATTGACTATCCTACAGATACTTCTAAATGAAGTTGACTTAAGGTAAAGAACCTGAGTATGACCTAATGTCCCCCATTGGCTTTGTTTAATGTTTTGATATGGTTTAGCATCATCAATATCATGGTTTCTAGTAATAATAAAAAATTTAAAATCATTATGAAGATAATTAATAGTATTTTCCACTGATCGTAAAATACCACCAGATTTGTATCCAGGGAGGTAATGACCTACAATTATTAATACTTTTAATTTTTCATGAAAAGCATTTCTCTTTTTAACATGAGATTTTATATTTACCAAATTTAATTATTCTAATGAATCAAGGAATTCAAACTTATAATTATCTAATGTTTGGAACCCAAAAAGAAGCTTTAGACTTTTAAAAAAGGATTTTACAATACCCAACATAGTATAAATCTTTCTTTGATCTAAAAAAAAACAACCTTTAACTATTTGTACAGTACAGTATAACAATTTATTTATTATGAAACTAGAAACAGATAAATCATTATTTTTCATAACAAAATAAAGCCCCCATAAATACTCTGCACTTCCACGATATACATAAAATTCATCTGCAGATCTATCTATAATCTCTTCATCAATTTCTACCTTCGCGCTTGCACAAACATAAAGCGGATATATTTTACCTATAGGATAGCTGAATATTAAATCTTCACATACTGCCCATCTAGTATTTATTTCTTTTAGTGGATACTTTAATAAAACTTTTTGTTTCCAAACACTACTACCACCATTTAACCATTGAACTTGAATATTTTCTGATATTTTACTAATGGATGTATTAAATCCTGATTTCAACACTTGACCCGGTTTTGCTGAACTAAATCCTAGAAAACCCCGGACCCAATTATGTTTTAGTTTAGGCAAATTGTTTATATTAAAACCTACGCCAGCTGTGCCAGGTTCAACTCCATTCCAGAAATGTGTCATGTCTGCAATCGCATTTTCATGGTAGGTAACATCATCATCCATGGATGCAACTAGCTTTGTTCTTTCATCTAATTTTGATATACCCATGTTTCTCTGTCTAATCTGCCCTGGTTCACTCCTAAAATATTCAATAGGCAAACTTTTTTTAAAACCCAATACTATATCTTTTATATCCATGCTTGATGCAACCACAATAACACGGCCAAGTTCACACTTTTGATCCACAAGACTTTGCAAATGTCTTTTCATTTGGAGCGGACGGTCTTTGGTTGGAATAATTACGGCAAGATCGGTTGTTTTATATTTCAAATTATTTTGAAGTCTAAATCACATGCAAATTAACACATTCTTCCAAGATCATCTTTGTGGTTCCTTTTGAGTATGGGTGTATAACAGTCAATTAAGAAGTGTTTTCTTTAGCAAAGCTGCCTGTTGGGAATCCTTCTTGAGCGTTTCAAGTATAGCTCTTGTATCATTGGGTTCATTTACGGATGGTATGCTTTGATCAACAGGAACCGAACGAAAATTGTAACCATATTCAATGATTCGCATTTGTTCAATGAATTCAGCTGTTTCAATCCGGGTTGGTTTTAAGGAAGCAAGTTTTATCAAGGTGGACTTACGAAAAGCAATAAGTCCAAGAATTTTTCTAATATAAGACTTTTGCTGATCGAAAACGCTATAACAGGCAGGGGAACGACGAAAACAGTACAGGATACGATGCTGCTCTGTTACTGCGCATTTAACAAATGAGTCCCTTTCAAGTTCTTGAGAATTATTGATAGGTCCAGTCACATTCCAGGCATCTATACCAGGTTCGGCTATCAAATGACTTGCAATAAGATCCAAGTGCTGTGGTAACAATAAAGGTTCATCTCCCTGAAGAATCAATACATGTGTACAATCAATTTGTTCAACCGCCTCCGCAACGCGGGTGGTACCTATAAGGTGCTGATCTGAAGTCATGACAACCTCTCCGCCATGCTTACGAACCTGATCCGCAATTTCCATATCGCATGTGGCAACAAGCACCTTAGAAATTGTATCACAGAGCAGGGCTCGCCTGCGTACATGCTCAACCATGGGCAGATTGTGAAAAGGGTACAGAATTTTTTTGGGAAAACGAATTGAGTCAAGATGTGCTGGAATTACTGCAACTATTCGTGTTTTTTCATCCTTACTCATTGAGGGAACACGCCGCAATCTACATTAATACACTGTCCGGTGATTGCAGATGCTTTATCTGAAGATAAAAATACACAAACAGCTCCAACTTCTTCTGCAGTGGGTAATCGACCGAGTGCTGATTGAGTTGCTACGAAATCATCCAAAAACTTTTTTGTGTTATCTTTGGCAGGTGAGTGTGGACTATTTAAAGCTTCAATCAAACCGTCTGTAGCTACCAGCACTGGGCAGACAGCATTAACACGTATGGACTTTGGTCCAAGTTCTTTAGCCAAAGCTTGAGTAAGACCATTCATAGCGAATTTTGAGGCGCAGTACATAGCATTGTTCGCGCTTCCCCTTTTTCCCGCAATGCTTGACACATTGATAATTGTACCATCTTTTCCAAGGGATTCAGCCGCTACTTTGCAGCCCCAAAACGCACCTTTAAGATTTGTCCCAATCAGATCGCTGAAAAACGACTCATCAATATTTTGAATGGGTCGCCATTCCGAAAATCCGGCATTGTTTACATAGACATCAATTTGACCAGTCCATTCCATAGCAGCCTGTACCAATATTCGGTGTCCCGCTTCATCTTGAACGTCCATGGCAACAAACCGAGCATGACTATCAAACTGATCTTCTATGCCTGTATCGTGTCGTGCACCAATAATTACCTTATGGCCTTCTGCTACAAATGCCTTAGTAATGGCAAGTCCAATTCCTCTATTACCACCTGTTACTATAGCTGTTTTCAAAATGGATTAAATAGTCATAGCGGAAAATCCGCCGTCTACAGTTATTTCTGCACCAGTAACGAATGAAGCAGCATCGGACCCAAGCCACAGCACCGCACCCACCAGTTCATTTGGTTTACCATAGCGGGCCATGGGGGTATGACCCAGTATAGCTTGATCACGCTCAGGGGTGATAAAATGTTCTTTGTTCCAGTCCGTGGGGAAGAACCCGGGGCGTAGTGCGTTTACTCGCACCCCTTGGGTTGCCCACTCCCGGGCCAGGTTTTGGGTAAGGTTCCTGACACCGGCCTTGGATACGGAATAGGTAAAGGCCTTGGACAGGGGTGGACCGGCTGATGCGGAACTGATATTGATGATAGATCCACTGCCCTGTTCCAGCATCTGTTCCCCGAAAACCTGACAACTAAACAACATGCCTTTAAGATTGACTGCCAATATATTTTCCCATTCCTTTTCAGTTATCTTCAAGAATGGCGTCGGGGAATTTATGCCCGCCCCATTAATCAATACATCAACTGAGCCGAATTCTTCAAGAACCAAAGTAAGGGAGATCTCAAGGCTCTGTTTGCGGCTCACATCCATCTCCAGCGCCAGTGCCTTGCCGCCGTTATCCCTAATTTTGCCCGCTACAGCTTCGGCGCCTGCCATATTGGCATCCAGCAAGGCAACAGCACATCCGGCCCCAGCAAAACCTCGAGCCATTTCGCTACAAAGGTGTCCACCAGCACCAATAACGACAGCAACCTTGTTTTCAAGGTTGAACAGTTGATTAAGGAAACTATCCATGAATCTTTCTTAACTAAGTATAGTTTGTTGTAATACTATTTTCATATTTTATGTAATATTTTCTATGAAAAAAAATTCTTATAAATACTTTAAATTCAAAATAGAGTGATTTTTTGTTATTTCACCACTAACAATATTTTTTGTGAAGTTTATAGGCACCACTTAATACTTTCAGAATGACACGCTGATGAATTGTATGATCGGAAAATTCTTCTATTGAAAAATATTTCTAAAAAAGCGTTCCTTGTATTTGACTAGTTTTCATGGGCAAATAACTCTTGGATATTTTTTACCCATGATGAAAGAACAAAAAGGTCAGACCCTAAAATTCCAAATGTATATCCTAAATCGAAAAGAGCGTTAATATTCTCCTCTGTTGGATTTTCAATTTGAGTTCCACAACTTTTACCAAATTTTTCACATGCTTCTATAACTTTATGAGTGGCTTCAATGACTAATTGATGTGATGTTTTACCAGGTACTCCTAATG
>Ga0315339_1000818_pt1 | contig 33248 bp, 35 predicted proteins | sample ASW17metaG_FD_204514 | JGI IMG/M metagenome (GOLD analysis project Ga0315339, IMG submission 204514) | Ammonia-oxidizing marine archaeal communities from Pacific Ocean, United States - ASW #17 | ecosystem: Environmental > Aquatic > Marine > Oceanic | place: USA: California | collected 2016-12-05 | reverse complement strand
CATATCAGTTAATACCTTTTCGGAAGGTGATATTAAAACTCCTTTTGGAGGATATAAGCAATCAGGATCATTAAGTAGAGATCAAGGAACGGAAGCTCTAAACCAATATCTTCAGACAAAAACTATTTGGATTAGCCATACCTAAATTATATTGTAGGGGCGTACTGTTACCAGATGCCACAGAACGTGCTTTTAAAAAGTCTAAACTTAAATTTACATTAATGTTAGGATAAAAATAGATGAATAATATTAGTATACTAGAATTTATAAAAAAATCACCAAAGGCTGAATTACATTTACACATAGAGGGAACTCTTGAACCTGAGCAAATGTTTTCATTTGCTAAAAGAAATAATATTCAAATTTCATTCAATGATGTTAATGAAGTAAAAAAAGCTTATAATTTTAGTAATTTAGAATCTTTTCTGAAAATATACTATGAAGGAGCAAAAGTTCTATTAAAAGAACAGGATTTCTTCGAACTTACTTGGGCTTATGCTTTAAAATGTAAGGAAGATAATATAGTTCATACGGAAATTTTTTTTGATCCACAAACTCATACAAAAAGAGGAATTGGTTTTGATATTGTTATAAATGGTATTTATAAAGCCCTTATAAAAGCAGAAAAAGAATTTGGCTTAAGTTTTAAAATTATTATGTGTTTTTTAAGACATTTAAATGAAGAGGAGTGTTTTAATATTTTAGATAAAGCCCTTGCTCATAAAGATAAAATTTTTGGAGTTGGATTGGACTCTTCAGAGATGGGTAATCCTCCAAAAAAATTTGAAAAATTATTCAAAAAAGCAGTTGAAAATAATTTTATAACTGTTGCTCATGCAGGTGAAGAAGGACCAACAGAATATATATGGGAAGCTTTAAATCTTCTTAATGTAAAAAGAATTGATCATGGAGTTCAATGTCTTAAAGATGAAAAATTAGTAGAAAAACTATCTAAAAGTCAAATTCCTTTAACAGTTTGTCCTCTTTCAAATATAAAATTAAGAGTTTTTAATAAATTAAATGAACATAATTTAAAAAAAATGTTAGATAAAAAATTAATGGTGATGGTTAATTCAGATGATCCAGCTTATTTTGGTGGTTATTTAAATCAAAATTTAATTGAAGTTCAATCAGCATTAAATCTTTCTTATGAAGATATAAAAACTTTATTAATTAACTCTTTTAAATCTTCATTTTTAAGTGAAGAAAGAAAAAAAGCTTGGATTAATAAATTATTGAATTAAATGAGAAGAAAATTTTTAAAATTATTTAGTGTATCAATACTTTCATTTGTGCTGCTGCCATATAAAATTTTATATTCAGCTACAAAAAAAATAATAAATCAAAATCTAACTGAAGAACAAAAAAATATTCTTTTTAATGAAGGTACTGAACGTCCGTTTACTAGTTCTTTATTGCAAGAAAATAGAGATGGTTTTTACCACTGTGCTAATTGCGATGCTAAATTATTCAGTTCTAATTCAAAATACGATAGTGGAACTGGTTGGCCATCATTTAGTGAGGCTCTTCCAGAAGCATTTAATACTAAAGTTGATTACTCATTTGGGATGAAAAGAACTGAATATCACTGTGCGAAATGTGGGGCACACCATGGCCATGTATTTGAAGATGGTACGGGTAAAGATGGTAAGAGATTTTGTAATAATGGTCTTTGTTTAATTTTTAAACCAACGAATTAAATGAAAAAAATTTTAGCAATTCTATTTATTGGAATGTTAAACTTTTCAAATAATGCACTTTCTGATGATAGAATTTTAAATTCTCTTAAAGAAGGTAAAAAATTAATTTTTATAAGACATGCAATTGCACCTGGTAATGGTGATCCAGATAACTTTAATATTAAAGATTGTTCTACTCAAAGAAACTTAAACAAAAATGGAATTAAACAATCAAAGAAAATTGGTCTTTTTTTTAAAAAAAATCAAATAAAAATTGATAAAATATTATCAAGTGAATGGTGCAGATGTACAGATACAGCAAAATATGCATTTGAAAATTTTGAAACGTTTGATGCATTAAACTCATTTTATGATGAAAAATTTGCTGCAAATGAAACTAGACAAATTAATGATCTTAAAAAATATATTAAAAATTGGAATAGTGATAAAAATTTAGTTTTTGTTACACATTATGTAGTTATTTCATCAATTTTAAATACAGGTTCGTCTTCTGGAGAAATTATAATTTCAGATAAAAATTTTAATATAATTGGAAGTATCAATACAATGTAGGGGTGTTCTGTTGCCAGGTGCCCCATACCTTTCTTCTTTTAACTAGAATCTATCAGTGTTTTATTACAACCGAAAGTCCAAAAGTGGTAACTCAGTGGAGCATATTTGAACCCACTAGTGTGGCAAAAAATTTGTGATAGATTTCAATTCCTTGAGATTAATAAGTCAGTATAAATAGTATTTTTTAATAAGTTTTCAAAATTTTTATAATTTACATTATCAGTTTTATTTTTTTCCTTAAAAACCAATTTAAATTTATTATCATAAAATTTCTTTATAAAAGATTCAAATTCAAAAAAATAACAAAATGTATTTTCAAATAATAAATTTGCTTGTTTAACAACTATTTTTTCAAAAGATGTATCATTTCTATCATAAAAATGGGTCGCAGAAAAAAATATATATTTTTTTGATACTTTAATTATTTTATTTAATACGTCATCATAATTTTCTACATACTGAATAACACTACCAAAATTTATAAAATCATAATTATAATTTAATAATTCATTTAAGTTTGGAATAATTGTGAAATTCTCAAGATTATATTTTGATTTCAAAAAAATTAAATTTTGGTTTATTTCATCTTGGTTAATAATATAGTAGTTAACACTTTTAAAATTCTTTTTTAAATAAAGATAAAAATCAATATTTTCACCTCCAAAATCTAAAAAATTAAATTTTTCTCTCTCTTTGAATCTTAACTTTAATACTTCTAATAAATGTGGGCAGGTATGAAAAGAAACTAATTCATTAGCTTTATTAAACCTTTGTATTATTTTTTCTTGAACAACTACACTTGAAAGTATTGGATGGTTATTAATAGGCAAATGTTTTAAGTGAGTGGGAACAAAATAAATTCTATATTTTTTTATAATTTTTCTTAAAATATACTTAGGCAATAAACTGATATTATCCGAAACTAAAATTTTGTTAAGCAAGCTATATTTCATACAATTTATTACTAAATCTAGCATTTCAATACAACTATAAGATGCTAGGGGCGATCTGTTTCCAGGCGCCCCAAAATATTATTTATTAGCTTTTAAAAAGTTCCATTGCCTTATTCAGCAACTCTTCAGACTTAGCATGATCACCGGCTTCGTGAGCTTTCATTCCTTCATCACGCATTTTTTGAGCCTCTTCAATTTTACTGTCCAGGTTTTTAGCCATCATTGGACAAGAACCAGCGTATGCTGATCCTGTAAAAAGAACTAACATTGTTAAAATTAAGAATTTTTTCATAATTCTCCTTTCAGTTAAAAAGACTAATAATAATTAAAATAAGTTAATTAAAATAAAATATTGTCACTGAGACGTTCTGTTACCCAGTGTCCCAAATTTTACAATGATATCCTCTAATAATTTGAATTGGAAACTTAAAAATTTAACAAAAATCCCATATATATCTCAATCATAATTTTTATGATAAAGTCAGAATGAATAAAAATCGATATGATTAAAGTGATTCCTAAAAGAAATAAAATTGCAGCAGAGATTGTATGTGATGTTAAGAATTTAAAAAAATCTGATCTAAAAAAAATAAAATTTGCATTAAACAATTTTGGAATGATTTATTTCAGAAATCAAAATTTATCTTCAAGCAATTATTTAAAATTTGCTAAAAAATTAGGAATTCTAGCTGATTATCCTCGATTAAAAGGTTTAAGTTCTAAATATACTAAAATAACAGTAGTAGAAAGAAAAGCTACGGACAAAGGACCAAGTTTTGGAGAACAATTTCATACTGACTCGATTTACACAAAAACCCCTCCTCGATTTACTATGTTGTTATCAAAATTGGTACCTAAAAAAGGTCTGGCAAACACAGATTTTTCTTCACAATACTTAGCTTATAAAAATCTACCCCAAAATATAAAAAAAAAATTAAAGAATTTAAAAGCAATTTATTCTTCTGAAGGACCCATATCAATCACTACACATGAGAGAGAAAAAGAAAAAGGTAAACAAAAAAATGAATTAATATCCAAACATAAAATAATAAAAAAAATAAATAAAAAGCTAAGTATATTTTGTAGTCCAGGACATTTTATAAGTTTCAACAATTTAAACAAAAAAAAAGAAATAAAATTAAAAAAGTTTTTATTTAAACATCAAATAAAAAAGAAATTTCAGTATTCTTTAGAGTGGGAAAAAAATCAATTAGCTATTTGGGATAATAGATCTATGTTACATCAAGCTACCTCTTTTAAAGGAAATAGAATAATGCATAGAATTACAATATATTAAATTAAAAAGGAAGGGCGTTCTGTTTCTAGCATGAAAATAAAAAAACTTTTAGAAATCGTAATTCTGGGTCTTCTAACTTGCAACATCAGTTTTGCAGATAGTTTAAGAGTAGTAGATGGAGATACCATTGTTTTAAATGGTGAGAAGATACGTTTTACTGGCATTGACACACCTGAATTAAAACAGACTTGTATACAAAATGATAAAGAATTAAATTGTGGCATGACTGCAAAGATGCTGCTAGTTAAAAAAATTGGTAACAACACACCTGAATGCATCAACGAAGGTAAGGATGTTTACAACAGAACTTTGGCTGAGTGCTTTATTAATGGTGAAAGTCTATCAAGTTTTTTGGTTCGAAGTGGTTATGCTTTTGCCTATAGAAAATATTCAAAGAAATTTATTAAAGATGAAGAGTTTGCAAAAGCTAACAAACTAGGGATGTGGGCGATGACGTTTCAATACCCGTGGGATTTTAGGAAGGCAACATGAAAAAGATTTTAGGGATCGTAATTCTGGGTTATAGGATTATGTGGGATAAACTATAGCCTAGACTATAGCAGATTGAGATAAAACAAGAAATGGGACTGTATGAACAAAGAAAACGCAAGTAAACTGTGGAAAATGATACAGGAAGCTGGTGATTATTTACAAGGACAATTACCTGATCATCCAAATCATCCTAAGGGTCGTAACCCTTACGCACATATTGCATTGTGTGTCAAAGAGAAGTTTGAGAACTCTTATAAAGATATAGAAGACGAAAAGTTTAAAGAAGTTGTTGATTACATTGAACATTTGAAGAAGAACCCAAGTTAAGCAAGAGAACACTTTGTTTTCACCAGAAATGTTTGGAGTTTGTTTGTGGTCTATAGGATTTTATAGCAAAAGTTTTTTCATTTATCTTTAAATATATAAATAAAAGTTAAAATTATAAGCACTATGATAATCCAAAGAGTAAGATTAGTTAATAGTTGTTTTAATTTTGAATTAGACTGTAAAAAAGCAGGAAGAACTAATAATAGAACCCCTATCATATATACTACAGGTATTAGCTGATCCATTAATTACTCCAAGTTAACTATTGATTTGGAAAATAGTCCTCTAAAACACCTTCTCTATAAACATCAGCGGTACAACAGTGAAGCCCACCACCAAAAGCGTAAGCGTCTCTAAGATCAACAGGAATTACTTCCATACCTAGTTTATCTAACTGCTCAGCTTGATAAACTTCACTTTTTTCTACACAAACAGTTTTAGGGTCTAAAACTAAAACATTCATAGATAACCAAGTAGATGAATAACATAATGGAGGTGGTTCATTGTGAGCAGGTTGGGCCGAGTCAATTATTTCCCAATTATTATCTTTAAAGAGTTTTCTTTGTTCTTTAGGTAATCTTCTTTGTGGATTATTAATAATTAAACCTGGCTTTATTGGTGTAAAAGTAGCATCAATATGAATTGGGTATGGATCTCCTGGAAAATTAACAGCATGAACTCTATGATTTTTAAAATGTCTTTTAATCCAATCTATTCCTTTAAGATTTGTTGTAAATCCATGTTGAACAACTAAATCCTTACCAAATCTTAAAACATCTGCTGCATCAAATAAAGGTTCCTCTTCTGTAGTTACAAAGAATTTATCTTCTGTCCACTCTAATCTTTTTTGAATTCCAATTTTATCTGATAAATAATCTTTTCTATAATCTAAATCAGTTAATCTTGGTTTTGGTGCAGACTCATGTCTCATGTTTGGGTCAGAATCGTAATACTTTTTTAACAAAGGTCTATAACATAAATATTCAAACCATCTACATCTATAACTCATAGTTGCTTCTAAAATTTCATTTCCAACAGTTAACAGAACATCTCTTGGTGGCATACATCCAAACATTGTTTCAGACTCCCAGTCTGGTGTAGAGGTTTTTTGATTAAAATTTATTGGTGTTGGTCTATCTACTTTAATTTTTTTTTTTTCTAAAAGACTTACAAAATCATCTAATAACTGGTTTGCTTTATCTACTGTATCTTTTCTTCTTGGTCCAAATTGACCTCTCATATCAGAGTCTTCTGGGACTTTTGCATCTATTGCTGGTTCAGGAGCAGGTATACATGTGTCGTCAGCCTTTCCAACTATAACATGTTTTAATGGGTCCCATTCATTCCAGCTATTTACAATGATTTTTTTAGTCATAGTTTACGTTTTAAGAATATTATGTTCTGGACCAAAAGGAAACTTAGTAATATTTTCTGCACTATTTTTTCCAATAACTAAAATGTCATGCTCTCTATAACCTCCTGCGCCTGGTTTTCCCTCTGGTATCATTATCATTGGCTCCATAGAAATAACCATATTTTCTTCTAATACTGTATCAATATCTTCACGTAACTCTAAGCCAGATTCTCTGCCATAAAAATGTGATAACACACCAAAAGAATGACCGTAACCAAATGTTCTATATTGAAGATAACCAAGCTGTGCGAATAAATCATTTAGCTCATGGCATATATCTGAACATTTAACTCCTGGTTTTATTAATTCTAATCCTCTTTTATGAACTTTAATATTTGCTTCCCATGCTTTTAATGAATCATCATCAATTTCATTTAAAAAAAGTGTTCTTTCTAAAGCTGTGTAATATCCTGAAATCATAGGAAAAGTATTTAGTGAAAGAATATCTCCTGAAACTAATTTTCTAGAAGTTTTTGGATTATGCGCTCCATCAGTGTTTATACCAGATTGAAACCATACCCAGGTATCCATATATTCTGCATCAGGATATACTTTTAAAATTTCACGTTCCATTTTATCTCTTCCAGCAATAGCTATTTCTAATTCACTCTCGCCAACCTTGATATTCTTTACTATTTCTTCTCCACCTATATCTGCAATTCTAGCACCATTTTTTATTATTTGAATTTCCTCACTTGATTTTATCATCCTTAACAACATTAAATCTTTAGATACATCGCTAAATTTTGAAAAGCTAAACAATAAAATAAATTTTTCTTTTACACTTAAAGTAACATGATCATTTTCTATACCAATATTTTTTGGTGGTTTATCTCTTCCAATAATTGAAACAATTGCTTTTAAAAAATTATCCCTCTTCCAATCTGTATAAATTACATTATTTGCTTCTGAACGTCTCCATGGTTGACTGGCATCTATATTAGCAGAAATAGTAGATATTTTACTTTCAGTTATAATACATCCATAAGGTCTTCCAAATGAACAGTAAATAAAACCTGTATAGTATGCTATGTTATGTATTGACGTAAGAATAATCATATCAAGATTATTTTTACTCATTAATTCTCTTAAATTACTTAATCTTCTTTGATACTCAATATTTGTGAATGGTAATTTTGCTTTTTTTCCATTTTTTAAGGAAAAAAAATCTGGCCTATTCATAAAAGTTTAGTTCAAACCTATAAATCGTCTATTTTGTTTTATTATTAAACTATAATAAATAATTGCAACAAAAATAAAAAAACCACCAATTATAGTATTATTATTTGGGATTTCATTGATTCCTAAAATTGGAACCCAAACCCAAAAAATTCCTCCTATAACCTCTAATAAAGACAGCAATGTAAGTTCAGCAGCAGGAATAAATTTCGATCCAGAAGAATATAAAATTAAACCTAAGCAAACTAAAGTCCCATGAACTGCAAATAAACTTGAATTTTTGCTGTTAGATAAAAAACTTAAATCATTTTTAAGTAAAATAAATACAGAAAATATACAACAAAAAAGTCCAGCAACAGCAACAGTAGTAAATTTTGGAGTTTCTTTTCTCCATCTTAGTGTAACTGAAAAAATAGAAAAACCTATAGCTGAAGCTAAACCAAACAATAAACCTGTTAAAGATTTTGGTGAGACAGTTCCAAAAGTCATAATAGCAAGACCTGCTGTTGCAACAATAATTGTCATCCAAACACTAAAAGATATTTTTTCTCTTAGAAATAAAAAACCTAGTAAGGCTGTAATAAAAGGCATTGCAGCTAAACATAATAAAGTAATAGCTGCACTTGTGTTAGTTATTGACCAGATAAAAGTTATCATTGCGCTTCCAAGACCGATGCCACCAATTAATCCTGAAATTCCTACATTAAAATAATTTTTATAAAATTTTTTACCTTCATTGAAAAATAAATAAAGGTTTAGAAGTAAAAATATAACTATACCTCTAGTAAAAAGATATTGCCATGGTACTAGATTTGGAGAATCCATATGACGAACCACATAAGGGCCAAAAGACCATAGTACACCTGCCAATATAACTAAGGGAATTGCTAACTTTTCATTTTTAAGTTCACTCATTCTGCAATACTTAATCGTTAATAATGAGTACTACAATAAAAATGATATCTAATAAAAAATATTCTTATTAAATACAGATGGTAAATGACATTCAATTAACGAATTTTTTTTAAATTCAGATTTACCAGCTTTAAAAACACCCCAGACATTTGATTTAACAAATGATTTTATTCTGAAGGATTCTTGACCTTGTAAAATTTCAATTTTTAAATTTCCATTGATAGTTGAAGTAAGTCTGCCTTTTAAAAATCTAGTAAAATTTTTTTTCTTTTTAAATCCATCTTTTAATCTTGCATTGAACGGTTTTTCTTCTTTAAGACCTAAAATAGCTAGAAGGTAAGGACATACAAAAAATCTAAAGCATGCTGCTGAAGAAATAGGATTTCCTGGAAGTCCAAAAAAAACTTTTTCTTTGTTTTTAAATTTTGCAAATAAAATAGGTTTGCCTGGTCTAATAGCAACTCCTTTAAAAAATTTGGATAATTTAAATTTTTTTATTACAGAGGGAACAAAATCAAATTTACCCGCTGAAACTGCACCAGATGTAATTATAATGTCTATTTTTGATTTAATATTTTTATTAATTATTTTTTCAAATCGATTTGAATCATTATCTTTTAAAACACCACCATCTATAAAATTAAATAAAAAACTATTTGATAAAGATTTAATATAATAACTATTTGAGTTTCTAACTTGCCACGCATCAATTTTTTTTTTATTTGATAATTCATTTCCTGTTGAAAAAAATAAAATATTTGGTTTTACTTTGACATCAATCTTTTCTATACCTAAGCTTTTAAAAGCTAAAATATGTGATGACTGTATTAAAGTCCCTTTTCTAATAACCAATTCTCTTTTTTTATAATCTGACCCAAAATATCTAATATGTTCATTTTTTTTAATTTTTTTATTTATTAAAATATACTTTTTGTCATTAGTGCTTGGGTAAAATTTAATTTTTTCTATTGGAATTACAGTATTAAATGGTTTTGGTACTAAAGCTCCAGTCATTACTTCAATGGTTTGAAAATTTTTTACTTTTTTAATTTTTGGATTATCTCCTGCTACAATTGTTTTTAAAATTTTAAATTTTTTTAAATTATTTTCTTTTAAATTAATTGTATCTTTTGAATTAACTGCATATCCATCAAATGCAGTATTATTTCCTGCTGGATAATTGAATTGCGAATAAATATTTTTAGCACAAATTCTATTAAGTGATTTTAGACTATTAATATTTTCAACTTTTATTTTTATATTTGATTTTAATAATATTTTTTTTGCTTTTTTGTAATTAATCATTTTTATATTTTTTTAGTATTTTTTCAGCGTCTTTAAGTTCTTGCTTTGTATTTATATTAAGAAAAGGATCAAATTTATTAATTTTAAAATTAATTGTTTTAACTCCAATTTTGTTTGCCCAGTCTTCAACTTTTCTGAAGTTATTATTTACTAAATCATTCTCTAAAGTTTCCATCAACTTAACAGACCATAGACCAAATATATTATGTCGTTTCTCATTTGATTTTGCAAAGTATAACAAGTTTTTATTTGAATTTATTTCACTTTTATATTTATCAATAATTGAATTATCAAAAAAAGGTGTGTCTGACGGAAATGTTGCTATCCATTTATATTGGTTATTATTTTCTTTTACCCACTTCATTGCAGTAAGCACTCCAACTAACGGTCCCAGATTTCCCTGAATACAATCTTTAATTATAATGATTTTGCTTAAGTTTTTAATATTTAAATTTTGATTTGAAATAATTAATATTTTTTTAAATTTTTTAGCAACCTTTGAAAGCACATGCTCAAGTAAAGTCATGTTGCCAAGTTTTGCTTGATTTTTATCCTCTCCAAATCTCTTTGATTGACCTCCGGCTAGTACTACAGCTAAAATATTGTTATCATTCATAAAACAAAATATAAAACATTAATCTCTTAATTAAAGAATTATAATGGATTTAGAAATCTTAGAAATTGCATCAAATACTGAAAATCATAAAATAGTTAAAAATTATACACATATATCTAAAAACAAAAATCCCATATGTGGTGACGAGATGGAAATTAGTTTACTTGTTAAAAACGATCACATCAAAGATATAGGGTATCAATGTAAGTCTTGCGTATACTGTCAAGCCTCTGTAAGTATGCTTTCAAATAAAATTAAGAATAAAAAAATTGATGAAATTAAAAATTTATTTTCTTTAGTTAATAATTTTTTTGATGATGTAGAAATTAAAGTTAATAAAGAATGGGAAGATTTTAAAAAAATCCTTAATAAAAAAAATACATCAAGAAAACAATGTTTGCTTCTACCATTTAAAACTATATCTAAAGCTTTAAATTTTAAATCATAATGAATATTAGTAAAGATAATTTTATTAAAGCATTTTTAGCTGGATTTTTTTCTTCTTTGACAATCGGTGCTCTTACATTATTAACTTATAATACTTCACTAGGTTTATTCCTTATAGCATCATTTGGCTCATCCATGGTATTGCTATATGGATTTCCAGAAAGTCCTTTTGCTCAACCTAAAAATATTTTTTTTGGTCATTTATTAACTTCATTTATTGGAATTTTATTTCTAAATTATATTCCTTTACCAATTTTTATTACTATAGCATTAGCCGTTGGAGCTGGAGTTTTTTTTATGATTATTTTTAATGTGGTACACCCGCCTGCTGGCGGAAACCCAATCATTGTAATAATTGGGGGTGTTTCTTATGAATATTTAGTAAATCCAATAATTTTTGGCTCTCTAATAGTTTTGTTTTTTGGGATAGTATTAAATAAATTTATTTTAAAAAAAAAATATCCCTTAAAATAAAATATATTATGAATACTAAGTATAAAGTTTTAAAATATACATCTAATAAAGCCAGTGAATTAAATGATTCAATCTCTATTGAAGAGCCTCTTGAAATTACTATTAGATTTAAAAAAAATAATACTTGGATTAAAAACATTATTTCTATTACGATGCGAACTCCTGGTAATGATGAAGACTTAGTTAGAGGATTTCTTTTTAATGAAAGAATTGTTGAGAAAATTGAATATATAGATAAAATTGAAAGTACTGGTGATTTAGTTGGTCAGTATAATTTAAAAAATAAAATTGTCGCCACAATTAACAATTCAGAAAATATTGACATTAATAAAATTAGAAGAAATTTCCTAACAAATTCTTCATGTGGTGTTTGTGGTAAAACTTCATTAGATTCTTTAGAAATAATTAAAAAAGATAAAATTTTAAAATCTATTCCTAAGGTTATTCATGGAATAGTAATGAAATCTCCAACTATACTTCGTAAAAATCAATCAGAATTTTCTAAAACTGGTGGAATTCATGCAAGCGGATTGTTTTCAGATAAAGGACGCGTTATTTCTATAAAGGAAGATGTTGGAAGACATAATGCTCTAGATAAATTAATTGGTTATACTATTAAAAAAAAATTACTAAACTCATCTGAACAATTTATAACATGCTCTGGAAGGCTTAATTTTGAATTGGTGCAAAAAGCATTAATGGCAAATATAGGTGTTTTAATTGGCGTAGGTGCGCCAACAAGTCTCGCAATTGATTTAGCTAAGAAGTTTGACATGACATTGGTAGGTTTTGTAAAAGAAAGTAGTTTTAATATTTATAGTAATAAAGAACGAATTATAATAAAAAACTGAAAATTAAATAGGGTAAATTTTGTCAAAAAATATTAGTAACTTATCTGGAAGAATTGGTCTAAAAAAAAATTTATTTGAAAAAATTTCTGAAAGATCTTTAAATTCTAATAGTTCAGAAGGAATTAAAGAAATAGCAAATGAGTATAACATGGGTGTATCAACTATTCATGGTGCTGAAAGTTTTTATGAATTTTTAAGACCTTCTCATAGAGAGAAAAAAGCCTTCGTTTGTAATGGAAGTGCGTGCATGTGTGCAGGTACCCAAGAGCCTTTAAAGAAAAAATTAAAAGAAAAATTGGGTGATGATAAAGTTGGTGAAATGTTTTGTCTTGGTCATTGTTATGAAAATCATGCATTTCATTATGATGGTGAAAACTATGCCGGTAATGACATCAATATGATTGATGAAATAATTAAAGGTGAAAAAATTGAACAAGAAAAATTCTTCTCTAAAAGTTTTGCTTCAACAAGTTTTTTAATGGATGACAAGCTTTCTAATTTAAATCAATTCAAAGAACTTTTAAGTAAATTTATAAAAACAGATAAACAAGAAATTATTAAATCACTATTAAACTCAAACCTAACTGGTAGAGGTGGTGCTGGTTTTCCTACTGGAATGAAATGGGATTTTTGTGGAAAAGCTAAATCAGAAAAAAAATATGTTATCTGTAATGCTGATGAAGGAGATTCAGGTGCATTTTCAGATAGATATCTATTAGAAGATCAGCCCTTAAAAGTTTTATTTGGAATGATCATTTGTGGCTATGTAATTGGAAGTGATGAAGGTGTTTTGTATATTAGAGGTGAATACCCAAAATCAATCGAGGCTATTAATGGATCTATTAATTCTTTAAAGAAAGAAGGTTTGTTGGGAGAAAATATTTTTGATACAGATTTTTCTTTTGATTTAAATATTTGTATTGGACAAGGTGCATATATATGTGGAGAAGAAACAGCTTTAATTGCATCTATTGAAGGACGTAGAGCTGAAGTAGATGTAAGACCTCCTTTTCCAGTTACTGAGGGACTTTATAAAAAACCTACTGTTGTAAATAATGTTGAATCTTTAGCAGCTGCTACTGGTATACTTATTAATGGACCAGAAAAATTCTCTGCAATTGGTAATAAAAAATCAGCAGGTACAAAATTAATTTGTTTTGATAGTTTTTTTAATAATCCAGGTGTTTATGAAGTTGAAATGGGAACGCCAATGAAAAAAGTTTTAAACGATATTGGTGGAGGTTTTAAAGAGCCTATTAAAGCATTACAAATTGGTGGACCATTAGGAGGGGTAATTCCTATTGAAGAAGTTAAAAAATTAAATTTAGACTTTCAAGAATTTACTGCAGCTGGTTTTATGTTGGGGCATGCAAGTATAGTAAGTATTCCAAAAAATTTTCCTATGGTTGATTATATTCATCATTTATTTGAATTTTCTGCTGAAGAATCATGTGGAAAATGTTTTCCAGGTAGACTTGGCTCTTACAGAGGCAAAGAAATGTTTGATCAAGCAAAAAATAAAACAGCTAAAATTCCTTTAAAATTGTTAAATGAGCTACTTGTCACAATGCAAAAGGGCTGTTTGTGTGCATTATGTGGGGCAATACCAACGCCAATAATGAATATATTAAAATATTTTGGTGATGAAATGAAAAATGATATGGTTAAAGATAATTAATGAGCTCAGAAAAAAGAAAAATTGCATATATAGATGGTAAACCATATGAAATTGGTCCAAACCATACTTCTGTTTTAAAATTTGTAAAAAGCTACCTTGGAGAAAAAAAAGTTCCTACGTTATGTGATGATCCAAACTTGGCTCCTTATGGGGCCTGTAGAGTTTGTTCTGTTGAGGTTGCATTAATTAAAGATGGTCCAACTAAAGTTGTTGCCTCATGCCATACGCCAGTTGGAGAGAACCAGCATATCTTTACAAATAATGAAAATTTAACAAAATTAAGAAAAAATATTGTTGAACTAGTTTTAACAGATCATCCAATGGAATGTGGAACTTGTGAAGTTAACAATAATTGTGAACTTCAAGATGTTGCTAATGACTTAGGTATATCTGATCACAGATACAACAGTCCAAAACAACATAAAGGAATTCCTAGAGATACATCTCATGACTACATGAGAATGAATTTGGATAACTGTATTAATTGTGGAAGATGTGTAAGAGCATGTGATGAAATTCAGGGCTCATTTGTTCTGACTATGAGCGGTAGAGGCTTTGAATCTAAAATTACAACAGATAATGATATCTTGTTTGGTGACTCATCTTGTGTGTCTTGTGGTGCATGTGCACATACTTGTCCAACAGATGCAATATCAGATGTGTTTCAATCAAAATCAGTTGATGTAGATGAAAAAGTAAGAACTACATGTTCATATTGTGGTGTTGGTTGTAACCTAGAAACATCAATTAAAGATAATAAAGTTGTTGCAATAGATACTCCAAAAGAAACCGATGTAAATGCAGGACATACATGTATTAAAGGAAGATATGCTTTTGGGTTTTATGATCATCCAGACAGATTAAAAACTCCATTAATTAAAAGAAATGGAAAATTTGAAGAAGCATCATGGGATGAAACTTATGACTTTATTAAAAAAGAATTAAATAGAATTACGAAAGCAAATGGACCTGATGCTGTTGCTGGTATTTCTTCAGCGAGATGTACTAATGAAGAAAATTATGTTTTTCAAAAAATGATTAGAGCTGCAATCGGGACTAACAATATTGATTGTTGTGCAAGAATTTGTCACTCACCTACTGCTTGGGGAATGCAACAAACATTTGGTACGGGAGCAGCCACAAATTCTACTGAAGATATATATCATGCAGATTTATTTATGGTGATTGGAGCAAATCCTACAAATGCTCACCCTGTAACAGGTTCAAAAATTAAACAGCAGGTAATGAAAGGTAAAAAATTAATAGTATTAGATCCTATCACTACTGAGCTAGCTAAGCTTGCTGATTTTCATATTAAACTTAGACCAGGAACAAATGTGGCCATACTAAATATGATGCTACATTTTATTATTAAATCTAAACTTTATGATAAAGATTTTGTGAGAGATAGAACTGAAGGTTTCGATAATTTTTTAAAAGAAATTGAAAAGCAAGATGTTGATCAACTAGCTAAAGTTGCTGGAGTAGATAAACAACTTGTGAAAGAAGCTGCAATTGCTTATGCAACTGCCAAAAATTCTATGGAATTTCACGGTCTAGGAGTTACTGAACAAGAGCAAGGTTCTAAAACTGTAATGTTAATTGCTGATCTTGCAATGATTACAGGTAACATTGGAAGAAAAGGAGTTGGAGTCAATCCTTTAAGAGGACAAAATAATGTTCAAGGTGCAGCGGATATGGGTTGCCAGCCTCATCAAGGAGCTGGTTATTTCTCAGTTGATGATAATAAAGTGCAAGAATTTTATACTGAAAAGTATGGAGTGGTTCACCCAACTAAAGCTGGATTAAAAATTCCACAAATGTTTGATGCAGCTATAAATAAAGAAATTAAAGCAGTCTGGATTATTGGGGAAGATATTGTGCAAACAGATCCTAATAGCGCTCATGTAGTTGATGCTATGAATTCTCTTGAGTTACTAGTGGTACAAGAAATTTTTATGAGTGAGACAGCAAAACTTGCAACTGTAGTGCTACCAGGAACAACATTCTTGGAAAAAGATGGAACATTTACAAATACTGAAAGAAGAATTCAAAGAGTGAACAGAGCTGTTCCTCCTTTACCAGGAACTAAGCCTGATGGCGTTATTGTTACAGACATGATGCAAAAATTAGGTTTTGATCAACCAACTTATGATGCAGATCAAGTTCTTGCAGAGATAGCTGATGTAGTTCCTTTCTTTAAAGGTGTTACAAGAGAAAGATTGGGTAAAAAAGGATTACAATGGCCTGTACAAGAAGATGGTACTGATACACAAATTTTACATAAAGAAACTTTCAAGCTTGGGAAAGGTAGACTTAAAAACTTTGACTTTAAAGAATCTACAGAAATTGAAACTAATAAAAAAGAATATCCATTAATTTTAACTACAAGTAGAGTACTTCAACATTATAATGCAGCAACAATGACAAGACGTACTAAAAACATAAATATTGTTTCGGAAGATTTGTTATTAGTTCATCCTATAGATGCTAAAAAAAGAGACTTAAGTACTGGTGATATTGGTAGACTATATTCTGGAAGAGGTGAAGTAGCTTTAAAAGTAGAAGTTACAGATAAAGTTAAAGAAGGAATAGTATTTACAACATTCCATTTTCCTGAACACATGGTTAACATGGTAACTGGTCATGGAAAAGATGAAGAAACAATGTGTGCGGAATATAAGGTTTCATCAGTAGAGGTTCAAAAAATTTCTAATCAGTTCAAAACTGAAGTTAAACCTAAAGAAAACAAAGCTGAAGTTAATTAATTTAAAAAATGACCATAGGATGGCATTTTGATAATACTTATTCAAAACTACCAGAATCATTTATTTCTAAGGTTTCCCCTACCCCTGTAAAATCTCCCGAACTTACAATATTAAATGAAAATTTATCAAAAGAGTTAGAGTTAAATTTTTCACTAATAGATAAAAAAAAATTATCAAACTTGTTCTCAGGAAATTTATTACCAGATGGTTCTAAGACTATTGCACAAGCGTATGCTGGACATCAATTTGGTCATTTTACAATGCTTGGTGATGGAAGAGCGGTTTTAATAGGTGAACACCTTTTAAAAAATAAAAAAAGATTTGATATTCAATTTAAAGGTTCAGGAAAAACACTTTTTTCAAGAAATGGTGATGGTAGAGCAGCACTGAGTCCAATGTTAAGAGAATATATTATTAGTGAAGCAATGCATGCTTTAAAAATTCCAACAACAAGAAGTTTAGCAGTTGTTAAAACAGGCGAAAGAGTGATGCGAGAAAATATGTTACATGGTGCTATACTAACAAGAGTTGCCAGTAGTCATCTGCGAGTTGGCACATTCCAATATATTGCTACAAGGAAAAATGAAAGTGAATTAAAAATTTTAGTCGATTATACTATTAATCGACACTATCCAAACATCAAACAATCTAAAAACCAAGGATTAGATTTGTTAAAAGTGTTAATAGAAAAACAAACTGATTTAGTGGTAAATTGGATGCGAGTTGGCTTTATTCATGGTGTGATGAATACAGATAATATGTCTATATCAGGAGAAACAATAGACTATGGCCCTTGTGCTTTCATGGATACTTATGATCCACAAACAGTATTTAGTTCAATTGATCAACAAGGACGTTATGCTTATTTTAATCAACCAAGTATTACAAAATGGAATTTAGCTAGATTTGCAGAATGTTTAATACCTTTAATTGATAAAAATAAAGATAAAGCAATCGATATAGCAACAGAAGCAATAAACAACTTTGAAAAAATCTATGAAATAAAATGGATAAATATGATGAGAGATAAATTAGGCTTACTTGGGAAAGATCTAAAAGATAAATTTTTAATTTTAGATTTATTGACTTGGATGCACCAAAATAAAGCTGATTATACAAATACCTTTTGTTTTTTAATGAATGAAAAAATAAAAAAAAACGAATTATATAATAATGAAAACTTTCTAGCTTGGAAAAAAAGGTGGAAAGAACGATTAACACTAAATAATAATACACCTGAAAAATATCTCAAATTAATGCGCTCTGTTAATCCATTAATTATTCCTAGAAACCACAAAGTTGAAGAGGCTCTAGAAGAAGCTAATAAAGATAAACTAAATCCATTAAAAAATTTAATTAAAATTTTAGAAAAACCATATGAAAGTAATAAAAAAATTGTCGATTATCAGTCTCCACCAAGTTTTCAAAACAAAGATTATAAAACTTTTTGTGGTACATAGTTATTTTTTTCTAAAAATCATTACTCCATTCCAAAATGATGGATGACAATTATCATTTGCAGTTTTTATTTCTTTAAGCACCTCATATTGATTAGGGTATTTTTTAAGAAAATCTTTTGTTCCTATTTCAACTTCATTAAAGTTTATATCATCTACTAATATAACTGTTCCTTTAATAAAAAATTCTTTAGCTATCATTAAATTTTCAAGTTGATTCTTATATGAATGTTCGGCATCATAATAATAAAAATTAATTGGTTTTTTTTTTTTTTCAAAATCTTTTAAAAAAATTTGATAATCACAATCTAAAAAAAAATGATTATTTGGATTTTTATTTCTTTCAAAATTTTTAAAAAAATCTTCTTTTGGTCCATTAAATTCGGAAAAATTATCAACTCCATAAACAGTACAATCTGTATTTATCATTCCTGCAATTAAACTAAAACCTTTCCAAACACCAATATTTACATATATGTCTTCTTTTCTTAATGACTGGCAAATCTTATTAATGATGTATCCAATTGCAAAAGTTGACATACTCGGAATCTTTAAAAGCTCTTTTCTTAAAATTTCATCAGATAAGGATTTTTTTTTTATTATCAAATTTGAAAATAAAAATTCTTTATCTTTATTTATAAATGATAAAATATTTTTTTTTAACCTAAATAAGTATTCTTTCCGATAATTTTTGCTAGGATTAATTTTAAAGTCAATATTATTAAAAATTTCATCAATTTTATTCATAGTTTTTATTGGTCAATAAATTTATAAGTTTTTAAAGAACATATGGTTCTGGTCTTGCATTGTTTTTAAAAATTCTTTCAACTGCGAAATCACTTAAATCAATTGATTGATAAGAGCCTGTAGTAATTAATTCTGTTAAAGCCCTTCCAATTCCAGGTGCTTGCATTAAACCTCTACCTGTAAAACCTGAGGCCATGTAAACATTTTCATATTTTGGGTGTTTACCAACAACAGCATTATTATCTAATTTATTACAATCATAATAACCTGCCCAAGCTCCTGTTAATTTTAACTTTTCAAATACTGGAATTCTTTGTGCTAAAGCTGGCCATACCAATTCTTCAAAATCATTCCAAGCAGGCTCTAAATCGCTAGCGTCAAATACTGAATTAGGTGAACCAGCTAAATATTCTTTACCTTCTGGTCTCCAGTACACGCCTGTTGTTAAATCACCTGTTAAAGGCATTTCCGGAATATGTTCGGGGCATTTAACTCTAAAGACAGTATGTTTTTGAGGAACAACCGGAATATCATCTAATAATTCTTTGGTCCAACAACCAGCAGCGGAAATAATAATTTTAGCTTTTATTTCAGAAATGCTTTTTACTTCACCTTTAATGAATTCAGCTCCTAATTCAATTGCTTTACTTTTGAGGGCGCTATGAAACATAAAGGGATCGATCCATCCTTCGCTTTGATTATCTGTGTAAGTTGCCGTTTCTATTCCATCACTATTTATATAAGGAAATATTTTTGATAATTCAGAACCTTTAATATTTTTGGTACCAGCTTCACAAATCTTGTGGTTTTTTAAAGCTCTATACTGTTCTTCTGCATGTTCAGGTCCAAACATAAGTAAATAACCATTTGGAACCATGCTAGCTGTAGGATTTGGATTTTTTTCTGTTTTTAATAACTTAGGTATTTGAAAAATAAACTCCCTTGCAAACTTACCCAATAAAATATTTTCTTTTTGAAAGAACTGCCTTCTAAATCCACCCAACGATAAAGGGAATGAAGCATTTTTATAAGTTGGATCCCTTTCAATAACTTTTACTTTTCTTCCTTCTTTAGATAAAAAATATGCTGTTGATGCGCCTATTATTCCCCCACCAATAATAATTATATCTTCCATGAATCTTTAAGTAATTAAAAAAATTATATAATAAGTTAATTAAGTGTAAAGATAGAATAATTCAATATAAATGCAAAAAACAACCAAGCAATGTATGGAATCATTAGTAAAGCACTAATCTTATTAATTGGATAATAAAGTTTAGCAAGCCAAGCTACGAAAAAAATAATTAATCCAATTATAATTAAAGATACAAGTATTTGGTGAAATGCAAAAAAAGTTATGCTCCAGCTAGCATTTAGTATTAAATGGGTAAAATAAATAGTAAAAATTTTTTGAGTTTTTTTAGGATTTAACCATATCAACCAAATTGCAAAACCCATTGATAAATATAAAATAATCCAAACAGGTGCAAATATTAAATCTGGAGGATTAAAGGATGGTTTTATAAGTTCAGAATACCATGGCTCTTTATAATAGCTTGAAATATACCCACCCCACCATGACATAAAAAAAGATAAAAAAATAAACAAACCTAAATAAATAAATTTTTTTGATTTAAAAGTATCCATTCGTAATATTCTCCTCCTAATAATTTATATTTTTAAGCTAATGTGGACCTTCCACCATCAACTCCTATTATTTGTCCTGTAATCCATGAACTTTCTTCAGTGAGTAAAAATCTAGCCATTGCTGCCGTGTCTCTTCCTTCTCCAATTCTTTTTAAAGGGTGGGCTTTAGCTATTCCTTCTGCCACAATTTTATTTTTTAGAATTGGTTCAGCTATTTTCGAATTAGTCAAACTTGGCGCTATACAATTTACTTTAATATTTGGAGCAAATTCAGCAGCTAAAGAAACTGTCAAACCTTCAATTGCTCCTTTAACTGATGCTATAATACTATGATTAGTAAATCCTCTCTGTACAGCAACCGTTGAAAAAAGAACTATTGATCCTTTATTTTTTTTTAAATTATCTTGAAAGACTTTAATCACTTCTACAATTGGAAAAAAATTTAATTTTAGGCACTTTTGAAAATCTTCTTTATTTGTTTTTTCTAGAGGTTTTAAATCTATTGATCCAATACAATAAGCAATACCTGCTAAATCAATGTCTTGAAAATTTTTTTTTAAATTTTCATAGATGTCATCCGATAGAATATCTATAACTGTATAGTCACATCCTAAATCAGATGAAAGTTTCTCTAGTTCTTTAGCATTTCTGCCAATTAGATGAATTTCTTTGTTTGCTTGAGATAACTGTGAAGCAAGATTAGATCCCACAGAACCTGTTGCACCAAATATAAGATATTTTTGCATAATGGTTTATTACTTCCGTATAAATTTTTAATTATTTATTCTACATACATCTTGTCGCATCAGTGACAAATGTAAGTATGTATTTAAAGATATTCATGAAAAAAGAATAAAAAAAATTAATTATTAATTTTTTTTAAAAAATACAGTTAGCTCTCCAACTTTAAATCCAAATTTTGAAAGTGTTGCACGATTGATTGCAACTTCTTCATCCTGTTTAAAAATCCAATCATCAAATGAAATTTTGATATTTTTTCCTTTAATTGGAACCATCAAGTCATATTCAAACTTAAATGCAGAACCGTAAGAAAAACCCTTTGCTTTACCGACTACATCAGAGGCTGTTCCTATATAATTATGTTCATCAACTTTTTTTATACTCCAAACTCTTTTTTGTTTTTCTCCATCTGTCCAAAAAAATTCTTCTTCAAGAGTAAGAATATTATTTTCAAAATTCCCAAACATATTAGCTTTAAATTGTCTAGTAACTTTACCTTTTCTATCCTGAAGTAATCCCCAGGCTTTTACCCGACCTTCAAAATATTTTTCTATTTTTATTGTAGGACTTGTACCCTTAAAATCTTCTGGTTTCATAGTATTTGTATTAAAATAGTTTTTAAAGAATAGAAGTGAAATTATCAATATAATAGAAATAAAAAAAAATATTTTCATAAAATCTTATTAATTATCTATTTTGTAATGAGAATTGAATTAAATCTATATTTTTTGATTTAAATCCTGCTTCACAATAAGAAAGATAAAAATCCCACATTCTTTTAAAAGTTAAATCAAACCCTTGTTTTGAAATTAAATCCCATTTTTTTAAAAATTCTTTCCGCCAAAGAATTAAAGTATTTGAATAATGCAGACCATAAGAATTATATGAACTAATTTCTAATCCATTTTTAATTGCATAATTATGAAGCATTATTTTGGAAGGAAGAAAACCACCTGGAAATATATATTTTTGAATAAAATCTTGTTTTGTTTTGTATCTATCAAAATATTTATCATCAATTGTAATTGCTTGAATGCCAGCCTTACCATTTGCAACTAAATTTTTTTTTATACTTTGGAAATAATTGTGAAAATAATCTTTTCCTACAGATTCTATCATTTCTATTGATGCTATTGAATCATATTTTTTTTTAACATCTCTATAATCGATCATTTCTATATTAACTTTATGATTTAAACCGGATTTATAAATTCTTTCTTTAGCAAATGCGTATTGTTTTTTTGAAATAGTAATACAATCTAATTTTACGTCATATTTTTTACCCAAATATTCTGCAAAACCTCCCCAACCGCATCCTATTTCTAATAATTTGCTTCCATTTTTTAAAGATAAAAGACTACTTAATTTTTCATATTTGTTTTGTTGTGCGTCCTCAAGCTTTTGGTCCTCTTTATCAAATATAGCACTGGAATAAGTAAGAGTTTTATCTAGCCATAACGAAAAAAATTTGTTTCCTAAGTCATAATGTTTAGAAATATTTTTTTTACTTCGTTTTTTTGTATTTTTGATTACCGTATTTTTTAAATAATTAATTAAAGGTAAATCTAATATTCCTGAAAATTTATAAACAGTATCTATGTTTCGTGCTGTTAGTTCAATTAAATTTGATAAATTATTTGTTTCAAATTCACCTTTCATATAACTTTCTGCTAGACCAATACTTCCATTTTTAATCACATTTAAAAAAAAACTAGGTTGGTTAATTTTAATTTCTGCTTTAAGATTTTCTTTTTCATTACCAAAATAAAATACATCATTATTAAAATTAGTTAATTTAAGATGGCCATGCTTTATGTGCTTTAAAGACTTAAAAACAAAATTGTTGGATATTTTATTAAAGATCATTAATTTTCTATAGATATATTATTTTTAATTTTTATTTTTTTTTTGATGAACTTAATTCCTTTAGCCCAAAGTCTAAATGCTTCAAAATGTATCGCAAAAATTATCTTAAAGGACATTAAAGGATGAAAAAAATAACTTTTTAGTAGGTTTTTATTGTTTAAGTTAAGTTTAAGGCCTTCTTGTAATGCAACTAACAATTTACCTTCATTGTCATATTGATTAATATAAATTGAAATTTTTTCTCCTGGTTTAGTTATTTTAAAAAAATAAGTACAGTCCATTTCAATAAATGGTGACACGTAAAATTTTTTTTTACATTTGTGTTGAATTAATTTATCCGTTTTTTTTAACTTAAATATATAAGTATGTTGTTCACCAAAATTATTTTTTACTTCGTATAGTATTGAAATTAAATTAGAATTCTTATCATAAACAAAAAAAACACTTAGAGGATTAAAAACATACCCCCATATTCTTGGGTAGCATAAAAGTTTAATAGATATTCCTTCAATATTAATATTATTTTTAATCATATTTTCTTTAACCCAATTAATTAAGGGGAAACCATCTCTAGATCCATGATCTACATCATAAAAACTCAATATATTAAATTTATTGTAAGAAAATAAAGTAAGTTCTTTTTCTAGTTGCTGTATTTCAGATAAATCGATTAGTAGTGAAAACACTTTGTACTTAAAAAAATTTTTTTTTGGTTTAAATCTCTTATGTATTACATGACCATTGTAAATGCAGGAAGATTTAATCATTTATGTGTTTTATCATATCAATAGATGATTTTATTCCGTCTTCATGAAACCCATTACCAAAATAACTTCCACAAAATAATATATTTTGTTTATTTTGCAATGAATAAAGTTCTTTCTGTGATTTTAAAGTATCATAATCATATTTAGGATGTGTAAAATAAACCTTTTTGAAAATCTGATTTTCAGGAATTTCATAATATGGATTTAAAGTTAAAAAAATATTTTTTTCAATATTCAAATTTTGTAATAAATTTAACCAATAAGTAATTGAATTTTTTCCAGCGTCAATATTTGAAATTGATGAATTCCAAGAAGACCATGCTTTTTTATTTTTTGGCATAAAACTATTATCTGAATGAATTACAGCTAAATTTTTTTTATATTTAAAGTTCCTTAAAATTTTTTTTTCTTCTTTTGTTGGATTTTCTATTAAAGCCAATGCATCATTTGCATGTGTTGCTAAAACCACTTTATCATAATTAAAAAATTCATTTTCTGATCCATAATAAACTTTAAGATCATTTTTATTTCTGCTTATTTTATTAATTGGATAATTCTTATAATGTTCACCACTTATTTGACTAATAACCTTATCAACGTAAGTCTTACTTCTATTAGATACTGTAAACCATTGTGATCTATTTTTTAATTTAAATAAACCATGGTTTCTAAAAAAGTTAATAAAAAAATTTAATGGCATTTGTTTTGCTTCATATGGATGCATAGACCAAATTGCAGCAACCATGGGAACAATATGATAGTTTATAAAATATTCTGAAAGATTTTCTTTTTTAAGAAAATCACCCAGTGTTTCTTTGCTTAATTTAAAAATATTTATGTTAGAGCATTTTTTATAAAAATTAACAATTTCAAAAAACATTTTTACAAATTTTGGATTTAAAAAGTTTTTTCTATTTGAAAAAACTCCACTAATACCTTTGCCACAATATTCAATATTTGTATCTTTTACTGTGACAGAAAATGACATATTGCTTTTTTCAACTTGAATTTTATTTTCATTAAAAAATTTGATTAAGTTTGGATAAGTTTTTTCATTAAAAACAATAAATCCTATATCTACTGCAATTTTCTTTTTCTCTTCGTAAGTAATATTTATTGTGTGTGAATGACCTCCAAAATGGCTTTCACTTTCAAATAAGTCCACTGTATTTTTTTTTGACAAATAATAAGCGGCGCTTAGCCCTGATATACCTGAGCCAATTACAGCAATTTTCATATAAATATTTTATATTTTCGTATAAATTTTTAATTATTTATTCCACGTACATCTTGTCGCATCTTAGTCATTACATTTTTGTTAAAAGTATATAAAATGTTTTTATGAGAAAGATATGGATAACAGGTGCAAGTAGTGGAATTGGGAGAGCCCTAGCAATAAGATTTGCAAATGAAGGCTGGCAAGTTGCAGCTTCAGCAAGAAGGGAAAATTTATTAAAAGAATTAAGTGATAAATACCCAAATATTCAATCATTTCCTTTGGACGTTACTGATAGCGATAAATGCAAGTCCGTATTTAAAGATATTCTTGAAAAATTTGATAATATTGAAATTTGTGTATTTGGAACAGGTATTCACGATCCTAAATCAGAAAAAAAATTTAATTTACAAAAAATTAAAAAGATCATGGAAGTTAATTACTTTGGAACAATGAATTCAATTAACTCAGTTTATGATTATTATAATGACAAAAAAAGTGGCCAAATAGCTATCATATCCTCTGTAGCTGGATATAGAGGACTTCCCGCAGCGGGAGCTTATTGTGCATCTAAATCCGCACTAACAAGTTTTACAGAGAGCTTTTATTTTGAAATGAAAAAAAAAAATGTAAGACTTACTTTAATTAGTCCAGGTTTTATCAAAACACCAATGACAGACCAAAATGATTTCCCAATGCCAATGATAAAATCTACAGAATTTGCAGCTGAACAGATTTATGTAGGTTTAATTAAAAAAAGAGGATTTGAAATTCATTTTCCAAAAGCTTTTACATATATAATAAAAACATTAAGAATACTTCCTTATAAAATTTACTTTAAAATTCTTAGAAAAGGAATGAAGAAAATAAATTTATAAAAAATAGTTAAGAATTAATTTTCACTCCATCCACCAACAGTTTTAATCTCTAAAAACTCCTCTAAGCCTTGAGATCCAGCTTCTCTACCAATTCCAGAATGTTTGTAACCTCCAAATGGAGCATCTACGGCTATACCTGCACCATTAACATCTACCATTCCTGATCTTAATTTTTTAGCAATTCTATTTGCTTTTTTTTGGTCTTGTGTTTGAATATAATTTGTAAGTCCGTAAGGAGTGTCATTTGCAATTGAGATCGCTTCTTCTTCAGTTTCAAAAGGAATAATTGATAAAACAGGTCCAAATATTTCTGTTCTAGCTATTTCCATTTGATTATTTACGTTTGCAAATGCAGTAGGTTTTACAAAATACCCTTTTTCTAAACCCTCAGGTTTACCTAGACCACCCGCAACAAGTTTTGCTCCTTCATCTATTCCTTTTTGAATTAATGTCTGAATTTTATTAAATTGTATTTCAGATATTACTGGACCTATATGATCTCCTTCTTTTGCAGGGTCATCAACTTTCATTTCGTTAGCAAATTTTTTTACTCTTTCAACTGTTTCATTATAAATTTCTTTTTCTACCAGCATACGTGTTGGTGCATTACATGATTGTCCAGAATTTCTAAAACATCTATTGGCACCTCTTTCAACTGCTTCTGAATCAGCATCTTTAAAAATAATGTTTGCCCCCTTTCCTCCCAACTCTAGACTTACTCTTTTAAAATCTTTTGCTGCATTTTGAGAAATTAAGGCACCTGCTCTAGTTGAACCAGTAAAAGAAATCATATTAATATCTGGATGACTAGTTAAAGCATCTCCAGTAGTTTCTCCATCACCATTAACTAAATTAAATACACCTGGTGGAAATTTAACTTCATCAATCATTTCAGCAAGTATTATTGATGACAAAGGAGCTAGTTCAGATGGTTTTAAAACCATGGTACATCCAGCAGCTAAAGCTGGTATTACTTTAAGACAAACTTGGTTCATCGGCCAATTCCAAGGAGTGATTAATGCACAAACTCCTTTTGGTTCATATAAAATTTTTTGATTTTTTGCATGTTCTCCTAGAACTTTTTCAAATTTAAACTCTTTTAAATATTTGATAAATGATTTTATATGACTAGCTCCCGTTCCTGCTTGAAGTTGTGTTGAAAAATCTTTTGGAGCTCCCATTTCTAAAGTTATAGCTTGAGCAATATCTGTCCATCTTTTTTTATAAATTACATAAAGGTCTTCTAATAACTTCACTCTCTCTTCTTTTGATGTAAAAGCCCAATTTACAAAAGCTTTTTTTGCTGAAGTGACTGCCAAATTAACATCCTCAACGCCACCTAATGATATAACTGCACATTTTTTTTCTGTAGCAGGGTCTATAACTTGAATTTCTTTTGAATTTTTTGGAAGGATCCATTGTCCATTGATATAAAATTTTTTTTTATCTAACATTGTGCAAAATTATCCTTTATTTAAGTTTTTGCAAATAAATTAGTTAGCTCATAAACAATTGTTGCTGCAGCTAATGAAGTTACTTCTGCATGATCGTACGCAGGAGAAACTTCTACCACATCTGCAGAAATCAGATTTAATCCTGATAAACCTCTTATAACATTAACCATTTCTCTAGTAGTCATGCCAGCTATCTCTGGGGTTCCTGTTCCTGGTGCAAAAGCTGGATCTAAAACATCAATATCTATTGAAAGATATAAAGGATTATTACCAACTCTTTTTTTAATTCTTTCTGCTATTTTATCTGTTCCTTGAGTTTGAAACTCATCACAATGAATAATTTTAAAACCAAAACTTTCATCATTTTTTATATCGTCTCTACTATAAAGTGGTCCTCTAATTCCAACATGCATTGATGCATCATCTAGAAATAAATTTTCTTCTCTTGCTCTTCTAAAAGGTGTTCCATGAGTATAGGGTGCTCCAAAATAAGTATCCCAAGTATCTAAATGTGCATCAAAGTGTACTAAAGCTACAGGTCCATTATTAATCTTATTAATAGCCCTTAGTAATGGGAAAGCAATTGTGTGATCTCCACCTAAACTAATAATTCCACCAACTTTGTTTAAAAGTTCTAAAGCACCTTCTTCAATTTGTTTGATAGCCTCATCAATATTAAATGGATTACAAGTTATATCTCCTGCATCTGCAACTTGTTGAACTTTAAATGGCTCAACGTCATAACTTGGATGATAATTTGTTCTTAAATGTCTTGAAGCTTGTCTAATGCTTTGTGGGCCAAATCTTGCTCCAGGCCTGTAACTAGTTCCTGCATCAAAAGGAATGCCTACAATTGCAACATCACAGCTTTCAACATCTCTTAGTTCTGGTAACCTGGCAAATGTGGATGGTCCAGCAAATCTTGGAACTTTGGTTCCACTTACAGGCTGAATAGGTTTTTTATTTTTTTCTTTTTTCATTTATAAATAAAATGTACCACATTCTTTTAAATTGGAATATCATCAATATTTAATTCATGACCTTATTTAGAGTTATTTTGCTAATTTTTATTTTCACATCAACAGTAAAGGCTAATACAATCTATAATCTTATTAAGATTCCTAACTTAGAAATTTACGAGATAAACACAAATAATAAATTAAAATATTTTTATGCATTAAAATCTTTTCGATTAGGAATAAAAAAAAATATTAAATGTTTTAGTTCAAATAAAAAAATATTAGATAAAAAATATAAGATTATTTATAAAAATCTTAATAGATACTCCTATAGTTTCTTAAAAAAAATTAATCTTAAATATATTGTTTTGTGTGAAAATTTATCAGTTTCAGGAATTAATACAGCAGGTATTCCAAACAACATTATGAAAACCTTAATACTCGATATTAAATTTGATGAAAATTACTTTGAAAGAGTAATTCATCATGAAGTATTTCACATCATAAATGACAGTTATAAAGAACTTTTTAATGAGAATGATTGGATAAAGTTAAATAATAAAGATTTTGAATATGCCGAATGTTCTACTTGTTCAAATAGATTAGGGCTTGCTACATACAAAAAGACTGACGGATTTTTAACTGAATACTCACAATCAACAGCTTCAGAGGATATGGCAGAAGTTTTTTCACACTTAATGTTTGGGATAAACAAAATAAACTATGATCCAGTCCTTGAAAAAAAAAAAATATTTATAAAAAAAAAAATATTAAAAATAGATAATACTTTTAAGTTTTAACTTATGATAAAAAAAATAAAAGCATCAACATCTGAAAAAATTATTTTAATATTTCTAATTCTTTTAGGAGTTCTTACTTTAACTTTCTTTATAGTTATTAAAGATAAATGTTTATTTGTTAAAAATTATAATCCAAAAAACATTAATTTTAAAAACCCTCAAAATATTGCTGTTCTTAACGCACCTTGTGGTAATGTAATTATAGAACTTTATCCAAATGTTTCGCCAAATGCGGTCAAAAGATTTAAAATTTTAATACAATCCAATGCATATGATAATGTTGCTTTTCATAGAGTCATAGAAAATAAATTAGTTCAGTCAGGTGACTTAGAATTCGGGAAAAAAAATAAATTAGATTATGGAAAAATAGGAACAGGTAAATCAGGATTAGGAACTATTAAATCCGAACTAGATAGTGATTTTAAGTATACAAGAGGTAGTGTTGGCCTAGCAAGAACGTTTAGAAATGATACTGAGGATAGTCAGTTTTTTATAATTCTTCAAGATGAACCTTTATTTGAAGGTGAATACACGCCTGTTGGTAAAGTTCTTTATGGTTTAAAAGTTTTAAAAAAAATAAAATATTTAAAAAATACAGAATACATTTTAAGACCTGATTTTATTAATACTTTTAAGATGATAGACTAATATCCTAAAGTTTTATCAATCTTATTTTGCAATTCTTTATTTTCTAAAAAAAGTTTTAAATTTTTTATAAATAAATCAAGTATCATTTTTACATAGTTTCCATTATCATCTGAAGACACATGAGGTGTAATTATAAGATTGGGTGTATTCCAAATTTTCGATTTAGCTTCGATTGGCTCATGTGTAAAAACATCAAGTATTGCACCTGCTATTTCTTTTTTATTAAGCTTCTCACATAATGCTTCATAATCCATAGCAGATTGACGACCAATATTAACAATTCCACAGGTAGACTTGAGCAAGTTTAATCGCTTACGATTAATTAGGTTTTTAGTTTCTGGAGTTTCTGGAAGAGCAAGGTATAAAATATCTGCCTCAGGTAAAACACTATCAATTTTGTCTATTGTAACAACTTTCGAACATCCTTTAACTGCCCCTCCTTTTTTATTTACTCCAATAATGTTTGCACCTAGTGGCTCAAGAAGTTTTGTCATTGCTGACCCAAGAGATCCTGTGCCAACAGCTACTACTGTCTTCCCTGCTATAGGATTACTAAATAGAGATATAAATTCTTTATTTTTTTGATTTGTAATAATCTTTGGCATATGGTTTTGAACCATTAAAACACTCATTAATCCATATTCTCCAGCTTTTTTTGAGTGTACCCCGCTACTATTAGTTAGTACCAGATTATCAGACATCCAATCTAAAGGAAGTAAATGCTCAACTCCTGCTGAAACACAATGAATCCATTTTAAATTTGGAGCAACTTTTTTAAGATTAGATGTTGGTAAATTCCAAGTAAGCAAAATATCTGAATTTAACATTGATGTTTTAAAATTATCCTCATCCCAATCAATAAAAACTTCTAATTTGTTCTTAACTTCTGGCTCATTTTTTAAAGCTTTATCAAAATGTGCTTTTGTTATTGTAAAATTTTTTTCTCCTTCTGCGTCAGTTGGAAAAGACCCAGAAGCCCAATGATTATTTTTAACATGAATTCTTATTTTTTTATTTTTTATCAAAATGATCCACTCTTTTCCATTTCTGATAGATTATTTATTATAGATTTGTCACGTTCTTTAAGCGGCAAATTTTCAAAATTAAACTGCATTTTAATAACAGCCGAACCTACCGATCTAATAAATTTACGATCATCAATATTTCTTTTTGGCACTCTTAATACGGTATCTTGTCCATTTGTTTTTATAGCTTCTCCTTTTTTTTGTTTTATTTGTGGAGGTTCTATTCCTCCTTTTAAACTTTTAATTAATTTTCTAATTCTACGTCTGTAAATCATAATTCCATGATCTGTTGGCATTAAATGTTCTCCTTTATGAGTGCTAATAGTTCCCATTCCTTCTACTGCTTCTGCGTCTCCAGGGTTTTTTTGTTTTTCTTCAAGAGTCCTATTCATAATTTCGCCTGCTTCAATTCTCTCACAACCTTCTTTATTATTATATTCTATTGGGTCTCCTCTCTCTCCAAAATTTCCCCAGGCTAAAGCAACACAGTTATAATCATCAACTGGTACTACCCAACGAGTAAAAGAACTTCGACCAAAATAACGAGTTGTAGTTCCATCAGCAGCAAAAGCAGATCCTGCTTGTGTAAAATTTGGTAAAATTAATTCATTTACTCTTACCCAAATATTGTCATTTATGCGTCTAGTATTGCACCCAAGATACTGAACCCCTCTTTCAAAGAATTCTATTTCACCGACTTCAGCAAAACCTTTAGAAAATTGTATTCCAGAACTCTGTCCATGTAAAAAAGAAGTGTGTACTGGATCCATAATTGCATCTAGTACTTGAATCCAATTACATTTATATTTTATACGATAAGGTCTTGTTGTGTTGTTTGGTATTTCAAATGCATCATAATGAGGAAAGTTAGGAATTTTTCCCATTGGTCCCATGTATGCAAATACTAAACCATTAAATTCAATTACAGGATATGCTCCTAGTTTAAATGTTTTTCTTAATTTAGAAGCTGACTTTGAGTCTGGATCTTCGCCAGGTGTTTCAAGAACTTCACCATCTGGAGAAAACAACCAGCCATGATAGCAGCATCTGATTCCTTTTTCTTCAGTTTTACCATAGACTAAAGAGGCTCTTCTATGAGGACAATTTTTATGAACTAGTCCAATATTATTTTTAGTTGTTTTAAAAATAACCAAATCTTCACCAAGTATACGAATTTCTTTTGGTGTCTCACTAACATCTGAAGTCAAAGAAACAGGATGCCAATAACGCCGAAGGTATTCTCCACAAGAAGTCTCGGGACCAACACGAGACAAACTTTCATCAATGTTGGGTAAGCTTGCTTGTCGGTACCCTCTAAAATCTTTTGTTGTTAAATCATAAGAGCTCATTTTAACTTCACAATCTTGTTGGTTATAACTATTCTATTGTAAATCTTAATGTTCTAAAATAGGGTTTTCAATATAAAAAACAGAATCTGAGTATGTCTAAAAATAAAGATTTAATAAAAATTAAAAAGCCTAAAAATACTAATACTATATTCGGCTTACCTGCAAAATCCTATACAGATCAAGAATTCTGGGAAAAGGAATGCAATACTGCCTTATCTGATGGTTGGTTATTTGTAGGGTTTGTTCATGAATTTAAAAAAGCAGGTGATGTAATACCAATATTTATTGCTGGCAAACCCATACTGCTTATTAAAAATAATAATAATAAAATTACTGCATTTCACAATGTTTGTAGTCATCGTTGTCTTAAATTAGTTGATGAAAAAAAAAATGTTGGAAAAGTTATACGTTGCCCTTACCATTCCTGGAGTTATGATCTTGAAGGAAATTTAAAAGCAGCACCACATATTGGTGGCAGTGATCAACATAAACCTAAAGGTTTTAATTTTTTAGATCATGGGCTTAAAAAAATAAATATTCATATTTGGTATGATTGGATTTTTATTAATTTAAATGGAAAAGCTAAAAAATTTGAAGATTATGCAAAACCACTTATAAAAAAATTTAAAGATATTGATTTAAAAAAATTAAAATATGTAGCAACTTTAGATTTTGGAAAAATAAATACAAATTGGAAATTTCTTATAGAAAATTTTATTGAACCAT
>Ga0315339_1000817_pt1 | contig 33262 bp, 30 predicted proteins | sample ASW17metaG_FD_204514 | JGI IMG/M metagenome (GOLD analysis project Ga0315339, IMG submission 204514) | Ammonia-oxidizing marine archaeal communities from Pacific Ocean, United States - ASW #17 | ecosystem: Environmental > Aquatic > Marine > Oceanic | place: USA: California | collected 2016-12-05 | reverse complement strand
CTTAGCTCGCAAACTACGCCGCTACATCAACGCCTACTCGAAAGACGCCAAACCGTTCCGCTGGAAGTATTCGAAACCTTCACGCCGCATCCGCCATGGTAAAACTATCTCTGCGACAGTCCACTAGATCCCCAACCAAACCCAATTGACCAAATCACTGCCAGCCGCAGGTTGACACCTGCGCCTCTTTCCCTGCTGTGGGTAATCCCGGGCGGTTACTGCTTCGAGGCCAGGCGGATGACGGGGGCTAGGAGGTTGTCTACCGGGGCGAAGTCGTCGGTTAGGACCAGATTCTCGGAGCGGCGGCGGAGGGTGGCGAGTTGCTCGGGGTCGAGGACCATGCCCATCTCGGAACCCGTCGTAAGCTCGCTGAGGTCGAGTGGGCGTCCCGCTGCCACAACGATAAAGGTGTCGCGGTCATCGTCGTCGGACGGTCCGGCGAGGGAGCTAGAGATGGCGTAGACATGCGGGAAACTCGCTTCCAGTGTGTTGACCATCGCGCCGATGAAGCGGCCGGAGCGGTAGACGTCAATCACGTTGGCGAGCAACACACCTTCGGGCGTCATGAGCTGCCGCAGCTTCTCGTTGAAGTCCTTCGTGGTCAGATGAAAGGGCGGCGAGTAGTGGTTGAAGGCGTCGGAATAGACAAGATCGAAACGCCGGGCGGGCGCGCCGTCACTCCGCTCGAGAACATCCTCGACATGATTGCGGGCGTCAAGATTAAAAATACGGATGGGCGTGTCGGTGGCTAGTCCGAAGGCCTCGTGGGCGGCGCGAGTGACTTTGGGATCGATCTCGGCGACTTCGAGATAGCTTTCCGGCCAGTGGCGTTGGACCCAGCGCGGAAAGACGAATCCGCCGCCGCCGAGCGAGAGCGCCCGCAGTTGCCGTCCTTCGGGCCAGTCTTTAGTGGCAGCGCGGGTCACGGCGGCGTAAATCTGTTCGTACTCGTAGATCAACTCGTCGGGGTCGTTCATGTCGACGTAGGCATGGATCAGAAAGTCGAGCGTCATCGACCGAACACCGGGCAGTTCGTTGTCGTCCTCGACCGTGATCATCGAGTACTGCGTTTCTTCCTGGAAGTGGATCCATTCGCTCTCATGAGGGCGCAGGCCGAGCCGTTCGCCGACGACACGGGCTTGCTCGAACGGGCCGATCATGGCCACGAACGAAGCGCCGACGACGCCGGTCCAAAGGAAGGGCAGTAGAGATCGGGCCCCGAACATCAGCGCCATCGTGAGCAGAATGGCGGACACGCTGAGCAGAACCGCGACGGTGCCGATTTCGGCGATCAGATAGTAGCCCGTAAGGAAGGTGCCGACGATGCTGCCGACCGCGCCCCAGGAGTAGACGCTGCCGACGGTGCGTCCGGTCTCGCGTCCGAGGTCAAGAGCCATTTTGGCCGCGACGGGGCCGATCGTGCCGAGCAATGCGGAGGGCAGGAAGAATACGAGGAAGACGTGGCCGAAGATCCGGAAGACCCACTCTTGATCGCGGAGCAGCATCCAGTTTCCGGCGCGGATGTTGAGCATCGGGATCAGCAGGCAGGTTGCCGAAGCGACGAGAAAGAGCGACGCCAAGGCCTGCGCCGGACGGTAGCGGTCCGCCAAACGACCGCCGAGATAGTTGCCGACGGCGATCCCAGCAAGGACGATCCCGATGACGGACGTCCAGGTATAGAGCGAGCTTCCGACGTAACGGGCGATCAGCCGCCCGGCGACGAGCTCGACGACCATGATGCAGAGGCTCGAAACGAATACGGTGAAATTAGGAAGGATCCAAACCCAGACGCTCGCCGGCGGCGGCTGCTCGATGCCTTCCGTTGTCACTGGATCGGAAACACTAGCCATTGGTGAATCTTGGGGCGGCGTGGGGCCCGTCGTTTCGGCTGCCGCTAGGTGGGACGTATTCTAGCGCTCGGAGGTAACACGGCGATAGGTATTCAGCACTCTTTGCGCCGTGTCGTCCCAACTGTAGCCTTCAGCCTGGCGGCGGCCCCGGACGCCCAGGTCGCGCCGGAAGTCATCGTCGAGTAGAACTTGCCGCAGACCGCGAGCGATATCGAACACATTCTGAGGCTTCACCAACACGGCAGCGTCACCCACGACCTCGGGCATCGACGACAGGTTCGATGTGATGACGGGTGTGCCGTGCGCCATGGCTTCGAGCGGCGGGAGTCCGAAGCCCTCATAGAGAGACGGAAAGAGGAACGCGGTGGCCGAGGCGTAGAAGACACGGAGGGTGTCCAGAGACACAAAGCCGAGGAATCGAACCGAGGACTGGATGCCTGCCCGCATGACTGAGTGGCGAAGCTCGGGCAGCGCGGATAACTCGTCGCCGATGATGATGAGTCTCAGGTTGGCGTAGCGGGGATGGTTCTCCAGCTCTGACTTCACGACGGCAAAGGCCTCGATCAGGCGTGGGAGGTTTTTGTGAACCTGGATACGGCCTGCATACAACACGAAGGGATCACTGATCTGGTAGCGGGCCAGGATTCGTTCGCGTTCTTCATCGCCGACGGGCTGGGCGACGCGGCTATCTACCGCGTCCGGTATCACTTCGAACTGCTCGGTGGGCAAGCCGAGACGTCGGATGGCGTCCCGCTTCGTCGCCTGGGAAACAGCCATCACGCGGGCGGCATTGCGCAGGCCGTGGATCAAGATGTGCCGGTCAAGGGCTTTCAGCCAATTCGACGTAGAGCGAGGGAATAGGATGCTATTGAGGTCGTGCAGAGTGACGACGTACGGCGAGGGCAGCAAGTAAGGGATCCAGCTGTGCGGCATGTGAAAGACATCGAGTCCCAACTGCCGGATGACGGCCCTCAGGCCCAAATGACTTTGCCAGGCGTCGTAGCGCCGCGGGTAAACGTGAGAGCTGAAATTCGCGGGCAGGTCTCCGAGGTCTTCAAAATGACCGGGTTGGCCGATGAGGACATACTGCTCGTTGGGGCCAACACGGGAGAGCGCCAGGATCAGGTTTCGGATGTACGTTCCGATTCCGAAGTCGCCTCCGCGGCGGATGTCGATTCCGATGAGCACTGGATGCCGGGCCGTGGGCCGGGAATGCCGCGAACCCGCCCGGAGGCAGGTCCGCAGGCCCTTGCATGTTACACTGAACCGACTTTGCCTCGCTTTATCGGGGCCGTTTCGGGCCTTTTCGACCCGGCTTGAAAAGTGCGCCTTCCAGGCCTGTTCCTCCCTTTTTCATCAGCATCATAGGACGCGGTAGAAACAATTATGCGCTGGAGCCAGCTATTTATTCCGACGCTTCGCGAGACCCCGGCCGAAGCCGAAGTCGTGAGCCATCAACTGCTGTTGCGGGCGGGTTATGTCCGGCAGCTTGCGGCGGGCCTTTACAGCTACCTGTTCCTGGCGCGGCGCTCGTTGCTCAAGATCGAGCGGATCATTCGAGAAGAGATGGACGGGATCGGCGCGCAGGAGATGTTTCTGCCCGAGTTGCATCCGGCTGATGTTTGGCGGAAGAGCGGCCGCTGGGATGCGATTGGTCACGATATGTTCCGGCTACAGGACCGTTGGGGCCGTGAGTTGTGCCTCGGCATGACGGAAGAAGAGGTGATGACCTCGATCGCGATCGGCGAGTTGCGCAGCTACAAGCAATTGCCGCAGCTTTGGTATCAGATCCAGGCAAAGTTTCGCGATGAGCCGCGTCCGAAGTCAGGGCTGATGCGCGTCCGGCGCTTCACGATGAAGGACTCGTACTCCTTTGATTTGGACGCCGATGGGCTCGACGTCAGCTACAAGAAACACCACGTGGTCTATTGCCGCATCTTTGATCGCTGCGGGCTGAAGTATATCCTGGTGGAAGCGCATTCCGGCGCGATGGGGGGTAGTCAATCGCACGAGTTCGCGGCACCCTCCGATGCGGGTGAAGATGTCATTGCGATTTGTGATGGCTGCGGATATGCGGCGAATCTCGAGAAGGCCCGGTCGGTGGCGCGGCCTGCCGCGCAGCCCGACTCGACGGAAGAGCTTCCGCTGGAGGAATTCCACACACCCGGCAAGAAGACGATCGCCGAAGTGGCCGAGTTCGACGGGTCTCCGGATACGTCGCACATCAAGAGCCTCGTGATGGCGGCGGACGGAAAGCCCTACCTGATCGTGCTGCGGGGCGACCATTCTCTGAACGAGGCGAAACTCGAGGCGGTGATCGAAGCCAAGGAACTGAGGCCGGCGCACGCTGAGGAGATCCGTGAATGGTTTGGGGCGGATGCCGGTTCTTTAGGTCCGGTGGATGTGATGGGTCTCACGATTCTGACGGACGAGGCTCTCCAGGACCGCCGCAACTTGATCGCCGGTGCCAACCGGGACGACTATCACTTGCGCCATGTGACGCCGGGCCGCGATTTCGAAGCCAACTTTGTCGACGTTCGCGAAGTGGTCGAGGGCGACTCCTGTGTGGACTGTGGCAAGCCCATCGCATTGCGGAAATGCATTGAGATCGGCCACATCTTCAAGCTCGGCTACCGCTATGCGGACTCGATGGGACTGCGCGTGCTTGATCCGAACGGCAAGGAAGTGACGCCGATCATGGGGTCGTACGGCATCGGGTTGGAGCGCATTCTAACCGCGGCGATTGAACAGAATCACGACGACAGGGGCATGATGTTGCCGGCCTCGATCGCTCCGTTCGAGGCGATTATCACTCCGGTGAATCTCAAGAACGACGACCAGCGCGTAGCGGCGGAATCACTCTACGAGGACTGCCGGCGGCGTGGTATCGACATCGTTTTGGACGACCGCAGTGAGCGCGCCGGTGTGAAGTTCTCCGACGCCGAGTTGGTCGGCATCCCCTACCGTTTGACGGTTGGCAAGAAGATTTCCGATGGAGTTGTGGAACTTGTCGTTCGGTCGACACGTCAAACCACCGATGTTAGACTCGAAGTAGCTTCGGAACGGCTCGCCGAGCTACTTACTCAAGCGACCGATCGAAGCGCTTCCGTATGATGATGCTCCGGGAAAATAGATCCCCGGAGGCCCGTCCCCGCTGGGCGCTCCCACGACTTTTGAACGTGCGCACCAAGCCGCAGCTCGACGACACCCCTTCCGAAGTTTTGGCCGGGCCGGGCGGTGCACACACCAGGTGACAGGATGGCCGGGGGAAAACTCGTAGTCCGATCGCGTATTCTGGGCCGACTGATCTGGCTTGTAAAGAGCCCAGTCGGCAAGGTGCTGCTGGCCCTGTGCCTGATCGCGGCGATTGCGGTCGGAGTGGTCTTCAACCACTTCTATTGGGAATTCGCGAAGATCATCGACGCCAAGCTGCAAGGCGGTCCTTTTAATCGAACTTCGAAGATTCTCGCCGCGCCTGACCCGGTTTTCGTCGGCGATGAGATTTCGATTGGCGACGTCGTCTCGCATCTGCGTGAGGCGGGGTATTCGGAGTCACGGCACAACCCGGTTGGGCATTTCAATGTGAAGCCCGACCTGATCGAGGTTTACCCCGGGAGGCTTTCGTACTTCATTCAGGAACCGGCTGTTCTTTATTTCGACAAAGAGCGCGTTACAAGAATCGTTTCTCTCAACGACAACAATCCTCAGAACGCCTACGAGCTCGAGCCCACGCTTGTCACGAACGTGTCGGATCAAGACCGCTCGAAGCGCCGGCTTGTGGCCTACGACGATATCCCGGCGGTCTTGAGAAACGCCGTCGTCGCGATCGAGGATCACCGCTTCTTCAGTCATGCCGGCATTGATCTAATTCGTACGACTCGAGCTGCCTTTGATGGGCTGGTCGAATGGCGTCGTCCGCGCGGAACGTCGACGCTGACGCAGCAGCTAGCACGGCAGTTCTTCCTCAGCCCGGATCAGGCGCCCTACCCCCGCAAGGTCCAGGAGTTAGTCATCGCGCTGCAACTCGAAAGCCGGCTCACCAAGGAGCAGATCTTCGAGTTTTATGCGAATCAGATTCCCTTGGGACGGCGGGGCAGCTTCAACGTGATGGGTATGGGAGAGGCCGCCGAGGCCTACTTCGACAAGGATGTCCGTGCACTGGCATTGCACGAAGCCGCGATGCTGGCCGGATTGGTCCAGCGGCCGAGTCATCTCAACCCGTATCGCCATCCCGAACGTGCCAAGAACCGCCGCAATACGGTCTTGCGCGCGATGCTGCGCGAGCAGTACATCACCGAGGACGAATACCGGGTGGCTGTGGCGGCTGAGATCGAACTGGCACACGGCAAGATCGAGTACAAGAACGCGCCGTATTTCGTCGATCTGGTCAATCGCGGTTTGCGGGACCACTTTGGCACCGAAGAACTGATCACCGAGTCGTACCGTATCTACACGGCGCTCGACATGCAGCTTCAGGAAGCAGCTGTCGAAGCGATTCGAGTGACCATGGTCGAAGTCGACGAGAAGGTGGAACAGCAGCACAAGCGGGGCAGTTACGCGAGGTTTGGTTACCCAGCCAGTGGCCCGGCACCCCGCGCACAAGCGGCGCTCGTCGCAATCAACCCGAAGACAGGCGAGGTGAAGGCGATCGTTGGCGGACGCAACTATGGCGAAAGTCAACTGAACCGCGTGTTGGCATACCGGCAGCCTGGGTCGGCCTTCAAGCCGTTCGTGTATGCGGCCGCGATCGACACGGCGCTTGAGCACGAGGACGATCCCTTTACCCCGGTCACGCGGGAAGTGCTAACGCCGATTTCCACCATCGACGATGTGCCGACGACGTTCTGGTGGGATGACAAGCCCTACGAACCATCGAACTTCTCGAACAAAATCTACGGCATGGTTACAGTACGGACCGCACTGATCAAATCGATGAACATCTCGACGGTCAAAGTGGCGGAACTCGCGGGGTTCGAGCGCGTGAGCGACATCGCCAAGCGCGCCGGGCTCGGTGAGAACATCAAGGCTACCCCGGCAATTGCGCTGGGGGCCTACGAGGTGACCCCGCTCGCTATCGCCTCTGCATACACTATTTTCGCGAATGGCGGTAAGCGGATGGCGCCTTACTTCATCCGCTCCGTGACGGACCAGAACGGGAATGTGCTGCTGAGAAACCGTCCTCAGGAAGAGGAAGTGTTGGATCCGCGCGTGGCTTATGTCGTGACACACATGCTCGAGGACGTCATTCGCAAAGGCACGGCGGTTCGTGTGCGGGCGATGGGGTTCACCGAGCCCGCCGCGGGCAAGACCGGCACGGATGACGATGGCTGGTTCGCCGGTTATACGTCGAACCTGGTGTGTGTCGTATGGGTCGGTTTCGACGACAACACCGATCTCGCTCTCGAAGGCGCGCATTCGGCGCTGCCGATCTGGACCGCATTCATGAAGCGGGCCCACGCCATGCGCGAGTACCGGAATCCGGAACCGTTCAAACCCGTGGATGGTATCGTCACCGCCGAGATCGATCCGGTGACATATGAGTTGGGAACGTACTCCTGTCCGAAGCGAACGACGGAAGTTTTCATCGCCGGCTCGCAGCCGAATCGCTACTGCAGCCTGCATGGCGGGCAGGGACGCCAGTTGCTGTTGGCCACCAATGTGGCGGGTTGGGATACCACGTCGAAGCCGGTTGACGACACAGGGGAAGCCAAGGCGGCGGATGCGGGTGAAGAGTTGGAAGAGTTGCCGCCCAGTATTACGATCCCCATTCTGGACGCACCCGCTGATGCGGAGCAGCAAGACGAGGACGGCCAACCAAAGAAAAAAGGCTTCTTTGGGCGCATTCTTGACGTTTTTAAGTAAGCCATGTTCCAAGTAGGCCTCGGTCCCGCTGAGATCACCTGATGAAAACTCCCTGGGGAGACGTCGCCGTCAGAGACGCGCACGCGCACTTGTTTTCGCGCAACTTCTTTCGCATTCTTGCTTCGCAAAAGACAGGACTGCCGACCGAGCATCCCGAGCAGCGTGTCGTGCAGCAGCTTGGCTGGGACCTTCCACCCGATGACACCGCCCAACTTGCGGCCAAGTGGGTCGAAGAGCTCGATCAGCACGGAGTGGATCAGATCTGCCTGATGGCGAGCCTGCCGGGCGATGAGCAGTCGGCGGCGGACGCGGCGAAAGCCTTTCCCGATCGCATCCACGGCTACTTCATGATGAACCCGATGGCCCCGGATGCGCCGGACCGCGCTCGCAACGCCGTCGAGAAGCTGGGCCTCAACGGGATCTGCCTTTTCCCCGCGATGAACCGCTTCTCGGTTCAAGACGAAGCTCTCAAACCGATCTATGAGCTTGCGGCGGATCGCCCGGCTGTGGTGTTCGTTCACATGGGTGTGCTAACGGTCGGGGGCCGGAAGAAGCTGGGTCTGCCGTCGAAGTTCGACATGAGTTTCTCGAACCCGATTGACCTGCATCGTGTGGCACTGGAGAACCCTTCGGTCAACTTTGTGATCCCTCACTTTGGCGCGGGATACTTTCGCGAGGTTCTGATGTTGGGGGACTTGGCGCCGAACGTGTATCTCGATACATCGAGTTCGAACTCGTGGGTGAAGTATCTGACGCCTGAGATGGACCTGAAAGAAGTATTCGGCAGGACGCTGGAGATCTACGGGGCGCGGCGGTTGCTGTTTGGCTCGGACTCGTCGTTCTTCCCACGCGGCTGGAACGCCGCCGTGCTGGAAATGCAGATGAAGATTCTCGATGAGCTCGGGGTGACGGCTGAGGACGCGCAGGCCATCCTGGGCGGCAATCTGCAAAGACTGCTGAGCTAGCGCTTCACGACTTCGAGGTCGATTCTGTCCCCGACGCTAAGTTCGCCGGCCACCCGGCGGAGTCCGTCGATCGTTTCGTTGTTGAGCGGAACACCTTGTTCCCGGTAGTTCTTCTCCGTTGTGGCCTCGAGTCCGCCGGGTGCGTAGAGCCGCTCGATCCCCTCCATGCGGCGGCTCGCTTGAACCTGGCGGATCAGTGAGTCCATACGGACTTTGAAGGTATCGGGGTCTTCGAACGCGGCAATGTTGATGGCGAGGAAGAAGTGGCCGTCGTGGCCGGCCTTCGGGCCGTCGATCATGTTGCCCAGTTCGTCGCCGTAGCTTGCTCCCGACAGTAAAGAGGACAGCACCCCGGTCACCACGGCCAAGACCTACCCCCTTGTAGCCGCCGATCGGCTGGAGTAGCCCTTTGATGGCTTCCCCGGCGTCGGTCGTTGGCTTGCCGTTGACGTCGTACGCCCAGCCAGGTGGAATAGAGAGGCCCTTCTGCTGGTAGACGCGGATTTTGCCGTGCGATGAACTACTGAAAGCGGCGTCGAGCACAATGTCGGGTTCGTCGCCGGCCGGGATTGCCACGGCGAGCGGATTGATCCCGACGATCTTGTCGATGCCGCCCCAGGGAGCCATGGTAGGGAGGGCATTGGTCGCAGCCCATCCGATCATGTCGTGAGGGAGCGCCTGCATCGCGTAGTAGGCCATCGCGCCGCAGTGATTGCTGCCGCGCACGGTCGCGATCGCAACGTTGGTTGTGTGTGCCCGCTCGATGGCTTTCTCCATGGCGAAGTGAGCGCCGATTTGCCCCATCGAGTTGTCGCCGTCGATGACGAGGGCTGCGGCCGAGTCTTTCACAAGCCGTGGGCGGCCCTTGGGGCTCACGTGGCCTTGGAGCTTCTTGACGTATTCGGGTACGCGGAGAACGCCGTGCGAGTGGACGCCCCGGAGGTCGGCGTGGGCAAGGGTTCGCGCCAGCAGGCCGGCGTCGCGCTCCGACATGCCGCAGCGAGTGAAGATCGCGGCGACCAGCGAACGGAGAGATCCGTAGGAGATACGTTCTTCTTTTTCAGTAGCGGGATAAGCGGGCATGTTCAGGCGATGGAGGATCGGGTATTGAGCCGGTGGGGACCGAGCACGAGGCTGATTTTACCCTGCTACTCGTGGCGGCGTTTTGACCGGCCCTACAATGAGTCCCGGCGGCAACTATGAATCCGCATCTGGCGCGCATCCGCATCTTCCCCTTCAAATCTCTCGACGGACAAGACGTCGCCGAGGCCGCCGTACTGCGCTCGGGTGCGCTGGTGCATGACCGGGAATATTGCTTCGTAGATGAGAAAGGTGCGTTCGTCAATGGCAAGCAGGCCGGCGAGAGAATCATTCGGATTCGTTCGGCGTTCGACTTCGGCTTTGGGCAGGTGACGCTTGCCGATCACGATGGCACGGCGACTTTCTTTTCCCACCGCGAGCATGAACCGATTGAAGCCTGGGTGAGTGAACGCGTCGGAGTCCCGGTGCGTTTGAAAGACAATGCGGACAGTGGCTTCCCGGACGACACCGACGCGTCGGGTCCGACGATTGTGAGTACTGCCTCGCTGGAAGCGGTCGCGTCTTGGTTCGACTTGACTCTCGAAGAGACCCGCCGGCGTTTCCGGGCCAATCTCGAAGTTGGCGGGGTGCCGGCCTTCTGGGAGGATCGGCTGTTTGGCCTCGAGGGCGAGACGGGACGGTTTCGAATCGGCGATGTATGGGTTGAGGGCGTCAACCCTTGTCAACGATGCACCGTGCCGGGAAGAGACCCGGAGAGCGGCGGCGTTAAGCCGGGCGACTTTGCTAAGAGCTTTGCGGAGAAACGCCGCGAAGCCCTTCCGGCCTGGGCCGAGCCGAGCCGGTTCGATCATTACTATCGGTTTGCGGTGAATACCCGGATCGCTGCTTCCGAGGCCGGGAAGGTGTTGGAGGTTGGGGACCGGGTTGATCTCGTAGAGTGACGGTACAAGGCGTTCCTCGCAAAGGTGCTAAGTACCGCAAAGCCCGCCAAGGGTCTTCAAGAGCGCTAGGGCGAATTTCGGCGATCACCTAAAATGAGGATTCTGCCTGTTTTCTTCCCTCTCGATGCTTGATCATATTACGGTTCGCGGGGCTCGCCAGCACAATCTCAAGAACGTCAGTGTCGAGATTCCGCGCGAGAGCCTGACGGTGATTACCGGCTTATCTGGGTCGGGCAAGTCGTCCCTCGCTTTCGACACGATCTATGCCGAAGGTCAGCGCCGTTATGTCGAAACGCTGTCGCCGTATGCGCGGCAGTTTCTTGACCAGATGGAACGCCCCGACGTTGATTCCATCGAAGGGTTGAGCCCGGCGCTCTCGATCGAGCAGAAGACGACGAGCCGCAGCCCGCGCTCGACGGTCGGGACGATCACCGAGATTTACGATTACTTGCGGCTTCTCTATGCCTCGATCGGGACACCGCATTGTCCGAATTGCGACATCCCGATTCAGCGTCAGTCGGCGGAGCAGATTGCGGCGCGCATTCTTGAGGAGCAGCCCGGCTGCAAGATCATGATCCTTGCGCCAATCGTGCGCGGACGCAAGGGTGAGTACAAGAAGGAGTTCGATCGCCTTGCGCGGCTTGGATTTCTGAAAGCCCGCGTTGACGGCGACCTGGTTTCGCTTGACGACAACATCCACCTCGACCGCCGCCGAAATCACACGATTGAGGTCGTCGTTGATCGGATTACGGTGCGCGAGGGCCAAGAGAAGCGAGTCGAGAACTCAATCCAAACGGCAACGAAAATGGCCGAGGGGCTGGTTGTCGTTGTTGAGATCGGCGGGAACGAGAAACTGTACTCCGAGAAGCTCGCTTGCACCCAATGCGGGGCCAATGTTCCGGCCTTGGAACCGCGCTCGTTCTCGTTCAATAGCCCTTATGGTGCGTGTGAGACGTGCAATGGGTTGGGTAGCCGCTGGGATTTCGACCCCGACAAAGTGATCGCTGATGCCGGTAAGCCGCTGCTCGACGGAGGCATCACAACGGGCTTGCTACCCCCGCGCGTTGAACGCGGCCTGGTCTCGGGAGCGAAGAAGCTTCGCGTCCCGCTCAAGAAATCGTTCGAGGAACTCACCTTCGAGCAGCAGAAGCGGTTGCTCTTCGGCGAAGAGGATGCTGAAGAGGGGAAATCCCGCAGTGCGTTCCGAGGGCTGCTCGGCCTGCTGGATGAGTGGCACACCTCGTTCGCGACCGAGAATTTTCGTTCCTGGCTGACGCGGTTCATGTCGCCCGCGCCGTGCACGGTTTGCAACGGCCACCGCCTCCGGCGCGAAAGCCTGGCTGTCCGTCTTGCTGAGCTGTCGATCGCCGACTTCGCCGGGCTCCCCGTTTGCAAAGCCCTGGAAGTCGCCGAGAACCTCAAGCTCAACGAGCGTGAGAAACAAGTGGCGGGCCGGATTGTCGAAGAGGTGCAGCGGCGCATCAAATTCTTGCTTGAGGTAGGGCTCGACTACTTAAGCCTTGACCGCTCGGCCGCAACGCTTTCCGGCGGCGAGGCGCAGCGCGTCCGCCTCGCGACGCAGATCGGATCGGAGTTGCGGGGCGTGCTCTACGTGCTCGACGAACCGTCAATCGGGCTCCACGCCCGCGACAATGACCGCCTTCTCGAGACCTTGGGGAAACTCCGCGATCTGGGCAATACGATTATCGTTGTCGAACACGACTTCGATACGATTCAACGGGCTGACTACGTCGTGGACCTGGGTATTGGCGCCGGACGCCTGGGCGGTGATCTCGTGGTGCACGGAACGCCGCAGCAAGTCGCGGACACGGCAGGGTCGCTAACCGGCCAATACCTGAGCGGACGCAAGGTTGTCCCGATGCCGTTTGAGCGCCGCGCTCCCGATAAGGAAGCGCTCACCGTTCGCGGCGCGCGCGAGCACAACTTGCGCGACATCGACGTCAAGTTTCCCTTGGGCCGCTTCATCGTTGTGACGGGCGTCTCGGGCAGCGGCAAGTCAACGCTGGTCAACGACATTCTCTACCCGGCGCTGGCCCGCAAGATCAACCGATCGACGGTCGTGCCGGGAGCGCACAAAGGCATAGATGGGATGGAGCACGTTGACAAAGTCATCCGCATCGACCAATCCGCCATTGGGCGCACTCCTCGCTCGAACCCGGCGACGTACACCGGGGTGTTCACGCCGATACGCGCGCTTTACGCCATGCTGCCCGAGTCGCGCGCCCGCGGCTATGCGCAGGGGCGGTTCAGCTTTAACGTCAAGAGCGGACGTTGCGAAGCCTGCCAGGGCGATGGGCAGATTCGCATTGAGATGAACTTCCTGCCCGACGTCTACGTGACGTGCGATTCCTGCCGAGGACGCCGCTACAACCACGAGACGCTGCAGGTGAAATACAAAGGGTGGTCGATCGCTGACCTACTCGAGGCCACCGTTGAGGAAGCCACCCCGGTCATGGAGAATCTGCCGCAGATTCAGCCGAAGCTCAAAACGCTGCTCGACGTGGGACTCGGCTACATCCACCTAGGGCAGTCGTCGACAACTCTTTCGGGCGGTGAAGCTCAGCGCATCAAGTTGGCGAGGGAGTTGAGCAAGCGCCAAACGGGGCGAACCCTGTACTTGCTGGATGAGCCCACGACCGGACTACACTTCGAGGACGTCAAGAAGCTGCTTGAAGTGTTGCATCGTCTGGCCGATCACGGGAACACGGTGATCGTGATCGAGCACAACCTTGACGTCATCAAAGCGGCTGACTGGATGATCGATCTCGGGCCGGAAGGTGGGGAGAGGGGTGGCGAGATTGTCGCCCAAGGTACGCCGGAAGACGTAATGCGCTGTGATCGAAGCTACACCGGACAGGCTCTCGCGCAGTTCCTTACTTTGGCTGAAGGGCTTCCGGCGGCTCGTAGTGCTTGAGCGCGCGGAACTTAGGCTGCGTCCGTGGCGCTGTCCTGGCACTCAATGCAACGGCGCGTCCAGGGAATAGCTTTCAATCGCTTTGCCACAGCCCTGGCATTCACCGAAATCGCCGGTCTCGACGCGGTTCAGGGCGTCTTTGATTTGGAACAGCAGGACGTGATCCAGGTGGTCTCGACTGCTGGTCACCAACTCTTCGTGATAGCGCTCGGCGAGATCGCCTTCATTCGACAAACGAGCTTTTTCATCCCCAACCGTTGTTGCGCGGGCATCAACGCGACTCAGCACCTCGGAAGCCTTTTCTTCCAGTACCTGAGCGAACTTACGGAAGTGCGTACGATTGAGAACGATTGTCTTTTCGGCTACCACGATTACCTCCTGCTACACGGCCCCGATGGGCCGCTGCCGCGATTGCAAGCTTGCAAGAATTATCCGCCGAGACCGTCAAAGCGTCAATGAACCAAAGGTAATGAACCCGGCGTACCAATTCCGCATAGGGTATTCAGCCGGTGTCGCCCTGAGGCGCCGAGCCTGCTCTTAGGGCTCTGTTATGATCGTGCAACAAGCGTGAAACCATGCTCATGGCCTGGCTCAATACCCCAAAGAAGTTCGAGGACGCTCCGGAACCGAAGCGTGTCCGGACCGAAGGACTGTGGATCAAGTGTGATTCCTGTCGAAGCACGATCTGGAAGAAAGACCTGGAAGCCAACCACATGGTTTGCACCGAGTGCAGCTTCCATTTCAAGGTGGACGCGGTCACTCGACTCGCTATCCTGGCCGATGACGGACATTGGGCCACCTTCGACGACAACTTACGCACGACCGATGTGCTGAACTTTGTCGACCAGCGCTCCTATCAGGAACGTCTCGTTAAGGCTGAGAAGACGACGGGCCTCAAAGACGCTGTGATCTGCGCGGAGTTCAAGCTCAACGGCCGGTCGGTGATCGCGTGCGTGATGGAGTACCGCTTCATCGGCGGCAGCATGGGCATCGTCGTCGGGGAGAAGATTACGCGAGCGATTGAGCGCGCCGCCGACCGGAAGTATCCGGTGATTATTGTCTCGGCCTCGGGAGGTGCTCGTATGATGGAGGGCGCGCTGAGCCTGATGCAGATGGCGAAGATCTCGGCTGCATTGACCAAGCTGGATGCAGCCCATCTGCCTTACATCAGCATTCTCACTGACCCGACCACGGGCGGGGTGACCGCCTCGTATGCCATGCTCGGTGACCTGAATATTGCCGAGCCCGGCGCACTGATCGGTTTCGCCGGGCCACGTGTCATTGAGCAGACGATCCGCCAGAAGCTTCCGAAGGGCTTTCAGCGCTCTGAGTTTCTGGTTGAGCACGGTATGCTCGACGCCATCGTCACTCGGAACGAGTTGAAGCCGTTTCTGAGCCGGGCGTTGGAGTTCTTCTGCGATTCCGTCGAATGAACTACGCCTCCTCCGTCGACTATCTCCTCTCGCTCCTCGGCGCTTTCCTAGACTCACAGTTCGGACTCGAACGGATGGAGCGTTTGATGGCCGAGTTGGGTCGGCCGGACAGGGCGTTTCGGGCGATCCACATCGCCGGCACCAACGGCAAGGGCTCGACCGCCGCGATGATCACCTCGGCTCTTCACGCGGCGGGCTGCAATACGGGGCTCAATACATCGCCCCATCTGATTCGCTTCAACGAGCGCGTGCGGCTCAACAACGCCGATATCTCGGACGGCGACTTTGCGGCGGCGGTCGAGGAAGTCCGCGCGGCCAACGAATCGATCAGCGCGGTTGAGGGGCGCAACATGCACCCGACGTTTTTCGAGTCGGTAACGGCCGCGGCGTTCTGTGCGTTTCGGCAGGCCGGTGTGGAATGGGGCATCGTTGAAGTCGGCCTCGGTGGAAGGCTCGATGCGACGAACGTGGTTCAGCCGGAACTCGCCGTCATCACGCCCATCGCCCGCGACCATGAACGATTCTTGGGAGATGGGGAACGCTCGATTGCGCGCGAGAAGGCGGGCATTCTCAAATCCGGTTGTTCGGCTGTGATGTCCGACCAGGGTTTCGAAGCAACGGAAGAGATTCGTGGAAGAGCACGCGAGCTTGGAATACGATTCGTTGAATCTCGCAAAGCTTGGCGGGCTGAGAGTGTTGCGAACGAGGCGGGCTTTTATCGCTTTGAAGCGGTTCCGGGGGCGGAAACGCCGGGCAGTCGAGAAGCTTTTTCCGTAACCCTTGGGCTGGCGGGAGAGTATCAGGTCACGAATGCGTTGACGGCGATCACCTCGCTTGATGTCTTGGGCATCGAAACGGCGGCAATTCAGCAGGGGCTTACGGGCGTGTCGTGGCCCGGCCGGCTGGAACGTATCGCCGGCGATCCGGAGTTTCTTCTTGACGCCGCGCACAACCCGGCGGGCGCGACCGTGCTGGCGCGTTTTCTGAAGGAACATTGCGGAGACCGCACGCTCCACCTCATCTATGGTTCATCGAGCGACAAACCCATGGCGCAGATCGCCGAGATCTTGTTGCCGTGCGCCAATCGTGTGGTCCTCACGGCGTCTCGGGTCGCTCGATCGATCAGCCCGGAGGAGTTGCTTAGTGTTGTCGGGTGCTATCACAATGACGTGACGGTACGGTCGTCGATTGAGACCGCATTGGAATCGGTTGAGCGACATGCAGGGCCGGGAGACCTGGTGGTCGTCGCCGGATCGATCTTTCTCGTTGGGGAAGCCAAAGCAGTTCTGAAACAGCTTGTCGCGGAGCCGGTCGGTCAGTAGCACTGCACCGCCAGGACCGCGACCCATAAACGCGATTCATGTTCAGCTATCTGCGTTCGGTTTTGTGGATGTGCCCGTTGATCGTGGTTGCGACCACCGTGATGGGTACCATCTCGCTGGGCGCGTCACTGTTTGACCGCACCGGCCGATTGCAACACAAAGTCGCTGTCGCGTGGGCGCGCATGTTGCTGCGCATCTGCATGATCAAAGTCGAGGTAATCGGCGCGGAGAAGCTGGACTCGAACCAGGTCTACGTCTTCGTATCGAACCACTTCAGCCTGGTCGACACGCCCCTGATGTTCGGTTCGATGCCGCGCGAATTCCGCATTCTGGCCCGGCACGGTCTTTGGAGGGTCCCCTTTCTAGGCTGGCACCTGAACCGCGCAGGACATGTGCCTGTTGAGCGCGAGAATCCGAGGGCGGCGGCGCGCAGCCTGATCCATGCGGCGGACAAGGTTAAGGAAGGATTCTCGTTGCTGATCTTCCCCGAAGGTGGCCGGACACGTCAGCCGACAATGCGGCCTTTCAAGTCCGGCGCGGCCCGCATCGCGATTCAAGCTGGCTGCCCGATCGTACCTATGGCGATTGTTGGCACCCGAAAGATCCTGACGCCGAACTCCGCCCATCTACACCCGGGACGGGCTGAGTTGCGCATCGGCGACCCCGTCCCAACCAGCGGATTTGTCGGCAGTGACGGTCCCAAGTTGATCCGCGACATTCAGGCGATTGTGAGCGGACTTTCCGGGCATCCTGTCGGCGGCAGCAAGACCACTTGAGCATAGACCCCGCGCGTTGACCCTCGTAGGGTCATCCGCTAGTATGAGTGTGCGGGGTGGAGCAGTCTGGTAGCTCGTTGGGCTCATAACCCAAAGGTCGAAGGTTCAAATCCTTCCCCCGCAACCAATCTTTTCAGTCGGTTACAAGGTTTTTGAGCCTGCCGAAAACTCCCATTAGCTCCCAGTAGCAGGGAGCAACCGATTGTCAGTCGTCAGCTGGCGAGATTCCTCACTTCTCAGCACCATCTCGACGACCTTGCTGTGAGCCTGACGTTTCGTGTCCGTCATGGCCTTCCCGTAGACGTTCATCGTCGTCTGGATGCTCGCGTGTCGCATCAGCTCCTTCTGAACCGAGAGCGGAGCGCCTGTATCATCCAGCCACGATCGGTAGCTGTGTCGAAACGTATGCCAACCGATCCCATCTCCAAGACCGGCTTTACAGCCCGCCCGGCGGATATGGTGTTGCTGGATGCTGTCCTGGTGGTAGGGCCGACCCGAAGCCGGGTTCGCAAAGACCCAGCCCTCAGGTGAGCGGTAGGCTCTCCGGCGATGCTGCCGGAAAAGCTCGACAAGAGCCGGATCCAACGGCACTCGATCCTTCGAGTACTCGGTCTTCACGTCTGCTACCGTGCCGTGAACGATACTTCGTTGCACCAGTAGGGCGCCTTCGGCGAAGTCGAAATCCGACCACCGCAAGGGCATGATCTCGCTCGCTCTCAAGCCGAGGAATCCGGCTACCCAGACTTGAGTCCGGTAAGGCTCAACGATGAGCGCCGCGAGTCGGCAGAACTCCTCGGTTGTCAGAACGCGGGGAGCTTCCATTCGCTTCGTCGCGTTGCGGACCCGAACGAGCTTGATCGGATTGCTTTCCGTCAGCTCCCAGCGCCGAGCGCACTGAAAGATGACGTGCATTAGTCCCCGAACGTGACTCTTGGTCTTTGGCGCGAGGGACAGCCCCCGAAGCCAATCTTCAACAGCCATAGCTCGGATCGAATCGATGGGCGCATCGCCCCACCGTGGACGGATGTGGTTTTTGATATGTGAAATGTAGCCTGTCTTCGTAGAGTGTCTCTCCGGTATTTCTTCCTTTTCGTACCTCGCAATGACGCCCCCGAACAGAGGGGGACGAAGGCGATGATGCGGTCTCTCTGCATTGATTCGCAACAGCAGAGACCGAACCACAGGTGATTTGCGGGCGGCGGACTCAGTCGGGTAGTCAGTGACCACCCCGACGATGAACGACTTCCGTCGCCGCTCACCGTGAGGGTCCGTCTCGTAATACCTGAACTCCCAGACCATTCCGCCGCTCTTCCTGCTCTTTCGTTTCAAACTACCGGCTTGGTAGCGTGTGCGCGTAAACAACGATTGACCTCCTTTTCGTTACTCACGGCACGAGTGGCGATCTGAGGATATCACCGTGGAAGCCAACCACGCCTCCAGCTCGGAGGCGCGGAAACGCCAGAGGTCTCCGATGCGGTAGGCCGGTATGCGTCCTTGCCGAGCCATGCACTGAAGAGTCTTGGGGTGAATCTGCAGGAATGCCGCAGCCTGTTCACTGGTTAGGATCGGTTCGAATCCAGCAGGTCCTGTAGAAGATCTTGCAGGGCCTGGCGATGCTGCTCGGCCTTTCATTGACGCCTCCAAGGTCGTAGCGGGGGCGTCCACAGGCCCCTTTTGAATGAGTCTTGGGGCCTTGGAAACCTCATAGGAGGTGAGGCTATGGAACAAGGGGATCGTGTCGACGCTCTCAGACGGTTCGGCTACACCCGGCGTGAGGCCGAGTTCCTTGAACTTGTAGTGACCCACAGTGGGTACTTCCTGCGCCGTCAGTTCAACGTATTTCTGGGGCAGCCGGACAGTGGAGCTGCGGGTCGCTTTCTGCAGCGCGCCAAAGAGCGAGGCCATCTGCGATCTTGGCGAATCGCCAAGCGCACGATGTTGCACCATGTTGCGTCCTACCAGCTCTACCGGGCAATGGCCGACCCGGACTGCCGTCACCGGCGCGAGCGGTCCTTATGGGCGGTTCGGAAAAAGGTGATGGCTCTCGACTATGTGCTAGCCCATCGCGGCGAGCGCTGTCTCGCCACTGCGGCCCAAAAGCTTGAATACTTCCTGGGCGAGCTTGGCCTGCATCCGGCCAGCTTTCCGAACAAAGCCTGCTGCCGCGCTCGACTAGCTCGGCTGACCCGTAGGTATTTCGTCGACAGGTTCCCGATTCACCTCACAAGCGAAGAGGGCTGCCCCCCTCCTGTGGTCTCGTTCTGCTATATCGACGACGGGCTTTCGCTCTCTGGCTTCAAGACGTACTTGACCCAGTACGAACCCTTGCTGGCCGCGCTGGGCCAATTCCACGTCGCCTTCGTCTCCCCGACCAGAACTCTTGTCCAACTGCAGAGGGGCAGTGCGAAAATTTGCGGGCCGGGCTGTGTAAACCGTCTGCAAACGGCTTCAATGAGCAGATTCCGAGTCTTACAAGCGAAGAGATTGTCACTCAACGAAGTGGTTGTTGATCGACATAGGTAGGCCTCACTGATCCCGCGCGTGCTTCTCGTCAGCTCTCGCGCTCGCGCCTCAAACCGTTTGAGCGCCCTACCCCGAACACTGCCGCAGCCAGCCCGACGTGTTTGGAAAGCTTGAGGCTCAAAACGGAGTCTGCGCACTGGCAAGTCTCTCAGGCTCTCCCGACCTGTAAAGTAACAACACGGGCTGGTTCACACAGTTGCTTCCTAACAAATCGTCACCGTAACCTCATTGGAAGGGGTGCCGTCCGCATGAATCACGATAGCGACCGAGCCAACTTCCGACTAGCGAGCCTGGCAGCGGGCCAAGGTTGATCTGATCCAGCCCCTCGACCTGGCCTTGTGGTCCCGTGCTGAACACGATCGCAGGCGTGCCCGCTATCGTCGCGGTCACTTCGTCGGAGAAACCGGGCAGAACGTCGGCTCGGAGCCGCTAGCTTGACAATGTCGCGTCAAAGTCATTGCTTCGGCCAAACCGAGGAAGCCGTGTAGAAGGTGTTGAAGCGAGAGAGGCAAGTTGACAAGAAAACTGGAGTGCGGGCGTCCTCTCCGGTAAGCAGGCTGACGTAGTGGTTCGCGCAAGACCTCGCTCATTTGGCTTAACTCGAATCCGTACAGGATCGTTCCATGGTGCAGTAGCGCGTGGCGGGTCCGGCGCTGCGCGTGTCCACCAAACTTGCGATCCCCTAGGACGAGGTCCGAGCCGATTGTGCGGGTGCCCTCGACGCGCAGGGCTCGGAGCAATGTCCCGAGGATCGCTCGGTAGCTGTAATCGACATCAACCAGCGCTGGCCGCTGCGAGAGTGACAGGACGAGGGCGTAGTTCAGGCAGCCGCGACCCAACATCACGGCTCCGCCGCCCGACTCGCGGCGATGAACCACGAGGTCCGCAGGCGCGGACTCCAACAAGTGGATCCTGATGGAACCGCTCCTGGGTAACACGATGCAGGGCGCTCTCGACTCCCAGAGAAAGAGCGTTTCCCGCCGACCGCCGTCGAGCGGAGCCTGGTCCAACTCCTCCAGGGTGGACACTTCCGCTCGAAGGGCCAATTCCGCCAGCATCGTTCGATATCTTCTGATCCGCAAGAGAGTCCGTTTCCAGTGCGAGTATAGAGGGTATGTCTCCCGCCGCGCCCATTCGAGACGAACCGAGCCGCGCGATTTATCTGGATTGCGCCGCGACCACTCCGCTCGATCCTCGCGTCGAAGCCGAGCTGATCCGATACCTGCGAGAAGACTTCGGCAATGCGGGGAGCCGGACCCATGTCTACGGACGCGCCGCGCGCCGCGCTGTCGAGCGGGCTCGCGATCAGGTTGCCGCGGTCGTGGCGGCGCGGCGCGGCGAAGTAATCTTTACGAGTGGTGCGACCGAGAGCAACAACTTAGCGTTGTTGGGGTTGGAGGTTTTCGGCCGGGAACACGGCCGCACGCATGTGGTCAGCAGCAAGATTGAACACCATGCCGTACTCGAACCACTGAGTGCGCTGGAGCATCGCGGATTCGAGGTCACGCTGATTGAACCCGAGCCCGGGGGATGGACCGATCCACGTAAGATGCGCGACGCGGTGCGCGACGACACGCTTCTGGTCTCGATCATGCAAGTCAACAACGAGACCGGCGTCCTGCAGCCGGTCGGCGAGATCGCTGACAGGTTGAAAGATTCGGAGGCGTTTTTCCATGTGGACGCGGCGCAAGGGTTTGGTAAGGAGCTTGAAAGCTTGCGGTCAGCGCGCGTTGACCTCATCAGTGTCAGCGGACACAAGCTCTGCGCCCCGAAGGGAGTAGGAGCTTTAATTTGTAGGAGGCGCAATGGCGAGCGTCCGCCATTGTTGCCGCTTTTGTTCGGCGGTGGGCAGGAACTCGGCGTGCGTCCGGGAACGTTGCCGGTCGCGCTGATCGTTGCGCTGGGAAAAGCCGCGGAGTTGGCCGTCGAGGAGAGAGACGAGCGTTGGCGGGGAGCTTGTGAGATGCGGGCCCGGATATTAGAAGGCCTGGGCTCCCTCAAGCCCCGCGTCCATGGAGAGAACGAGCGCGTGTTCCCGTACATCCTCAATCTGTCTTTTCCCGGTCTCGATTCGGAAACGGTGATCGAAGCGTGGGCGGACCTGGTCGCTGTTTCAGACGGGGCCGCGTGCACATCGCAGTCCTATACGTGCAGTCATGTGTTGAGTGCGATGGGGTTGCCGGAGGAGCGGCTCGCCGGAGCCGTGAGGTTATCATGGTGTCATCTGTCCGAGTCGCCCGACACTGCGGCGCTCGTCGACGCGCTTGAGCGGCGGCTGGAGACATGACGCGGCGCCAACCCCTTGATGAGTGCAACTGAAAAAGTCGTCAGATACAAGCGCTCGCGGTTTTCCACGCGGCTTCCGGCGGACCGGATTTATACCCGCGCGCACTATTGGATACAGCGGGACGAGGCCGGACTATGGAGGGTCGGGTTGACCAAATTCGCGACCCGCATGCTGGGCGATCTTGTGGAGTTCGAGCTGACGCCGGCGCCGGGCGACAAGATTGAAACCGGCCTGCCGATCGGCTGGATCGAGGGGTTCAAGGCCGTCGCCGACGTGTATGCCGTCGCCGGTGGAAAGTATGCCGGTCACAACCGATCGTTAGCGGGCGATATCACCCTGCTAGAATACGATCCTTACGGTGCGGGTTGGCTCTACTTGGTGGATGGGGAACCCGAGCCGAACGGCGTTAGCGTGCACGAGTACGTGAGTGTGCTGGACGCTACGATCGATCGGATGCTGGCGAGCCGACGCGACGGAAATCCAAATGCCTAAAGCCTGGTACGTAATGATCGGTGGTTTTTTGGGCGCGGGGAAAACGACCGCTGTCTTGCGGCTGGCCCGTCACCTGAAGGACCAGGGGGAAAGCGTTGGCCTGATCACCAACGACCAGAGCTTCGGGCTCGTCGACACGGCGATGGCGCGGTCGCGGGGTTTTGCCGTCGAAGAAATCACGGGCGGCTGTTTTTGTTGCCGTTTCGACTCGCTGGTCGCCGCGGCGGACAAATTGAGCACACAATCGCGGCCGGATGTATTTGTCGCCGAGCCGGTCGGCAGTTGCACTGATCTACGGGCCACGGTGAGTTATCCGCTACGGCGCATCTACGGCGATGATTACGAAATTGCGCTGCTGAGCGTGATGCTCGACCCGATCCGCGCGGCGCGTATTCTGGGTCTAGAGAGCGGCCGCTCGTTTTCCAAGAAGGTGCTCTACGTGTATGACCGCCAGCTTGCCGAAGCAGACTTGATTGTCATCAACAAGATTGACCGGATTGGCGGGGCGGCTCTTGCCGCGTTGCGGCGCGCGCTGGAGCGGAAGTACCCCCAAGCGGACGTTGTAGCGGTCTCCGCGCGCCGGGGAGACGGGCTGAGCGCGTGGTTCGATCGCATTTTCAGCGCGAACCTGTCACTCACGCCGGCTCCGGACGTGGACTACGGGATCTATGCCGAGGGCGAAGCACTACTGGGCTGGATGAACGCGACCGTGCGGATCTCGGCCTCGGCAGAGTTTGACGGGAACCAGGCGCTCAAGGAGATTGCGGACTCGATCGCGGCGGCGGTGACGGACGGGGAAATCGCACATCTGAAGATGACCTTGACACCGGACGAGGATGTCGGCGATATCGGCGTGTTGAATCTTGTGTGTAACGGCGCCCATCCCGAGATCGCCTACTCCTTGAAGGAACCACTTGCGTCCGGCGAGTTGATCGTCAACTTACGCGCTGAAGAGGATCCCGAGAAACTGCATGAGGCCACGCTGGCGGCGTTCCAGACATGGGAATCGGCGGAAAGTGGCCGTCACGCCGAAGTCCAGCACAGCGAGCATTTCCGCCCGTCGAAACCGACGCCGAGCTACCGAATGGCGACTGTATGATTGAGACCCGCGACAGCGCGGCGGTCGAGCCCCGGATTGTCTACTGCCGTTGCGCGTACGCGCGGGTCGTGCCGAGCGACGTTAAAGACGCGGTGCTCGAATCGCTGAGCGAATCAGGCGTTGATTTCGACGCGGTGCCGGACCTTTGCGAGATGTCCGCGCGAAAGGATGAGCGTCTCAAGCAGATCGCGGAAGAAGGCTCGGTGACGATCGCGGCGTGCTATCCCCGCGCGGTGCGTTGGCTGTTCTCGGCGGCGGGGGCGAAGCTCGACGGCGAGAAAGCGCGGATTCTGAATATGCGCGAGGAGCCGGCGGAGACGATTGTTCGCGAAATCCTCCCCGTAACGGAGAGAAGCCGGTGAAAGGCGCCCTCAATCTCCCGGTTCTGCGCGTGGCGCTTTACGAGGGGCGCGGCGCTCTGCCGCTCGAACCCGCGCGGCGCTTCGAGCTATTACGGGTGCTGCTCGACAAGGGCTACCGGGTGACGCGGATCAGCTCGGGCGGCGCGTCAAATGGCTCCGACGGGAATGCCCTCGCTGTTCTCGGCCGGTTTGAACGCGATCAGCCCGAGCAGGCGCGGGACGGCGAAACGCAAGTCTACATGCGCAATATCGAAGGATTGAAGACGGACCGGGTCGCCGAGGTAGTCGACGACATCCGCCGCGAGGCCGATCTGCACGAGCCGGGCGGCTGGAAGCCTTGGTTCCCCGTCATTGATTACGACCGCTGCACCGACTGCATGCAGTGTCTTAGCTTCTGCCTGTTCGACGTGTACGGCGTCTCGAAGGACGGCAAGATTCAGGTTCAGAATCAAGACAACTGCAAGACGGACTGCCCCGCCTGTTCACGCGTCTGTCCGGAGGTGGCGATTCTTTTTCCCAAGTATCGCCACGGACCCATTCACGGGGGCGAAGTGCACGCCGAGGACATGCGCCGCGAGGCGATGAAGGTGGACATCTCGGCGCTGCTGGGCGGCGACATCTACCAGGCTCTTCGCGATCGCAGCGCAAAAGCCAAGTCGCGGTTTTCGAAAGAACGTGATGAGGACCGCGCCCTCAAGGAGCGCAATCGCTGCCTCAGTAAGCTACAGAAGGACCTCGATATTCCGTCGGAGGTGTTTGCCTCTCTGCCAACGTTAGAGGAAATCCAAGAGAAAGCGAAGACAGTTCAGGCGCGGGCAATGACGGCGACCGAGGCGGGAGGAAATTAGTAGCGTGGTTGCCGGATTCGCCAAACGCATGTTGACCGAGCCCGATCCGAGGGTACTCCGAAAATTCGTCTGGAACTTCGGAGTGAAGGGCATGCGCTCGGTGCAGACATTCAAAAAGCGCATCAAGAAGGGCGAATATTTCCCGCCGTTCCTGTTCATCTCGATCATCTCCGGTTGCCAGTTACGCTGCCAAGGCTGCTGGGTGGATGTGGCGTCGGAGAGCAAGAAGATCGAGCTGGAGGATCTGGACCGCATCGTCACGGACGCCAAGCGCCGAGGGAACAGCTACTTCGGCATCTTAGGCGGCGAGCCTTTCCTGCATCCGCGGCTCTTCGATCTGCTCGCCAGGCACCCGGACTGCTACTTCCAGATTTTCACTAACGGTCACTTGATCGATGACGCGCGCGCCGCCGAGTTGCGGCGGTTAGGCAACGCTAGTCCGCTAATCAGCGTGGAAGGCACTCAGATTGTGAGCGACGCGCGGCGGGGCGGCAAGAACGTGCTCGACAAGACGCTGGCCGGCATCGAGGTTTGTCGGCGCAACCGCCTGATCACCGGCGTGGCGACCAGCGTTTGCGGGACGAACCTCGACGATCTGGTGAACGAGGCCTGGTTGCGGCGGTTGATCGAGATGGGCGTGCACTACGCCTGGTTTCATACGTATCGTGTGGTGGGGCCTAATCCTTCGAGCGATCTGGCTCTGAGCCCGGAGCAGGTCTTGCGCGTGCGACGCTTCATCGTTCAGATGCGGGCGCGCTTGCCCATCGCGATAGTCGACGCCTACTGGGACGACGAAGGTCAAGCGCTGTGTCCGATGGCGACGGGCGTCAGCCACCACATCAGCCCCTACGGCGACGTGGAGCCCTGCCCGATTATCCAGTTCGCGAAGGAATCGATTCACGACCGACCAAGCTTGTACGAGACGATGACCAAATCAGGATTCTTGCGGGACTTTCGCGAGACGGCGGCAAAGACAACGCGCGGCTGCATCGTGCTCGAGCGGCCGGACCTCGTTCGAGAGCTCGTGGAGCGCCACGGAGCGCGCGACACGACTCAGCGGCAGACTGCGTTTGTCGAGCTCGAAAAGCTGACCGGCCGCGGCAGCCAGCACAATCCGGGAAACGAAATCCCGGAAGAGCACTGGGCGTACCGAATCGCGAAGAAGCATTGGTTCTTCGGGTTCGGCGCCTACAGTTGATGCGAGACAAAGACGCAATGCAAGAACAGCTTCCGATTCTTACCCTCCCCCAGCCAGTCCCACAGCAGATCGTGCGGGCTCCGCAAGAGAATATTCCCGCCGAAAAATCGCAGCGTGAAGCCGTCAAGCGTCACGTGCGGGCCTTTGTAGCGGCGCGGCGCGACGAACTGACCCCGCCGCTGCTGACGGATGAGCTGCGGCGGCGCGCGGAAGAGGCGACGCGGCTCGCCGGTCTCGACTCCAAGTACGCCGACTATGTAGGCGTGTTGCTGAACAATGAGGTTTGGCGCGAGCAACTGGCCGCGACCCAATTCGAGCGCCGGCTCCTGTTGCTGCCGAAATGTCTTCGCATCGAGGACCGTTGTCCGGCTCCGTTCGACGAGTTCGGGCTGCTGTGCAAGCAGTGCGGACTCTGCTCGATCCAGGACTTGCAGGAAGAGGCGGAGCGGCTGGGTTATGCCGTTCTGGTGGCTGAAGGCTCTGCGCTGGTGATGGCGCTCATCCAGACCGGGAAGATTGACGCGATCATTGGCGTAAGTTGCTTGTCGGTGCTCGAGAAAGCTTTCCCACACATGGAGGCTGCGGCGATTCCAGGCGTGGCGATCCCCCTGCTCCAGGATGATTGCAAAGACACAACGGTCGATATTGACTGGGTCTGGGACGTAATCCACTTAACGAGCGAAGACGGCACCTGGCGGCTCGATCTCGATTCGTTGCGCCGCCAAGTGGACGAGTGGTTCCAACCCGATGCGCTCGACGAGATTTTTGGCGCCCCGGCGACCGGCGAAGCAGAGACGCTGGCCCGAAGGATGCTCGCCCAAGCGGGCAAGCGCTGGCGCCCCTTCTTGACGGTGTGCGCCTACCAAGCGCTGCGGGATGATCCGCACGCGGAGCCCCCGAGCGAGTTGCGCAAGGCGGCGCTTGCCGTGGAATGCTTCCACAAGGCTTCGCTGGTCCACGACGACATCGAGGACGGGGACGATCAACGCTACGGCGAGCCTACGTTGCACGCCGAGTTCGACGTGGCGACGGCAATCAACGTGGGCGACCTGCTGGTCGGCGAAGGATACCGGCTGCTGGCCGAATGTGACTTCCCGCCCGCGGTTCGGGCTGAGTTAGTTCGGATCGCCTCGCGCGGCCACCGCACGCTGTGCATGGGACAGGGCGCCGAACTCGCTTGGATGCGCGATCCCAAGCCGCTCGATTCGAAACAAGTGTTGGGCATCTTTCGGAGGAAGACGGCGCCGGCGTTTAGCGTCTCTTTGGAAATCGGCGCGGCCTGCGCCGGAGCGGAGCCGCAGGTGTTCGAAGTCCTGCGGAAATACAGCGAGGCGCTTGGCATCGCCTATCAGATCCGCGACGACTTGGACGATCTAGCGGCAGGCGATGACGGCGCTGATGATATCGCCGCGCTGCGGCCATCCCTGCCGTTGGCGCTCGCCTACAAGCACGCTAAGAAGGAGCCGAGCTTGCGCCCGTTGCTCGAAGCGGCATGGCGGCGCGAAAACGGCGTCAGCGCGCGCTCGGACGAGCTGCGCGAGACGATGGAGCGGTTGGACGCCGAAGGCCGTAGCCGCCGTTTACTCGAAAGCTACAAGGAAGAGGCGGTGCGCTGCTTAGCCGACTTGGATCATCCTAGCCTTAAAGGCCTGTTGCGGCGAGTAGTCGGCAAAATTTTTAGTATCGAAATCGAAGGTTGGTGCAGTGAGTTTGAGGCTCGAAATGCTGCAGGTCGCGAGGCTGTCGCCGAAGTTGCTCAGTGACGCCGCGGACCTGACGGCAACATTCTTATCGAGTCGCATCAACCCGGATGGCGGTTTTCAGAACCGTGACGGCGCGAGCGATCTGTACTACACGGTCTTCGGGCTCGAAGGCCTGCGAGCTCTGCAGCGAGAGACACCCGCCGAGCGCACTCGCGCATTTGTGGAAGGTTTGGGCGAGGGGCGGACGCTCGACTTCGTCCACGCGGCATGCCTGGCGCGATGTTGGGCGAACCTCGAATCGTCCGCCGCCGCGCCAAGCGATGCCATTGTCGAGCTATTGGAATCGCACCGCACGCCGGACGGCGGCTACAACCCGCGTCGAGACTCCGCTCACGGGACGGCATATGGTGGCTTCCTCGCATTAGGAGCCTATCAGGACCTCGGTCTGCTCCCGCCCAAACCGGAGGCCTTGCTCGTCTGTATCGAGTCGCTACGCAGCTCTGACGGAGGCTACGCGAACCAGCCCGGGGCAGCCGTGGGACTCACACCCTCTACGGCCGCGGCCGTCACTGTTTGCCGCGCCCTGGAGTGCCGGGCTCCGGAAGCGGCGGCGGAATGGCTGCTTGAGAGATGCCTGCCCGACGGAGGATTCTTCGCCACGCCGCTGGCTCCGCTCCCCGACCTGTTGTCGACCGCCACCGCCCTCCACGCACTCACCGGCGCGGGCGTCTCTCTCGATTCCATTCGAGAGTCTTGCTTGAACTTCGTGGACAGCCTGTGGAGCAATCAAGGCGGGTTTTACGGACACTGGAGCGATGATGTCCAGGATTGCGAATACACCTACTACGGACTACTGGCGCTAGGCCACCTGAGCTTGTAGCGAATGAACTTCAGCCGAATCGAGACGACCCTCGACAATCTAACGCGCCGGTTTCTAGAAGAACGAGTCGGCGACCATTGGGAGGGCGAGCTTTCTTCGTCCGCCTTGGCGACGGCCACGGCATCCGTGGCGTTGACGCTGGCCCATCGCCGCGAAGCTCATGCGCGGTTTGAGCAGCTGGCGCGCCGCGGCGTGGCTTGGCTGATCCGCGCGCAGAATGAGGATGGCGGATGGGGCGACACCGCGCGAAGCCTCAGCAACATCAGCACGACCGCGCTTTGCTGGGCGGCGCTCGCGCTCGCGAGGCAGGAGAGCGTCGAGGCCCGCCAGGCCGGAAGACGCGCTGCCGAATTCATGCGATGCCACGCCGGGGGGCTCGATCCAGACTCTCTGAGTTCCGCCATCAAGAAACGGTACGGAAAAGATCATACGTTCTCCGTCCCAATTCTCATGGTCTTGGCAGTCGCGAACCTGCTCGGCGACAAGGCGAACGGATGGGCTCGGGTACCACAGCTCCCCTTTGAACTTGCCGCCTTTCCGCAGCATTGGTACAGCCGGCTCAATCTCGCTGTGGTTAGCTACGCCCTGCCCGCGCTGATTGCCATTGGTCAGGCCGGCCACGTAAAACGGCCAAACCGGAATCCGATCACCCGTAGATTTCGCGACGCGGTCCGGCAACGAACGCTGCGAAAACTCGAAGAGATTCAGCCCCCCAATGGCGGATTCCTCGAGGCGACGCCGCTGACGAGCTTCGTCACGATCGGTTTGATAGTAGCTGACCAGGGAGGCGGCGCCGTCATCCGCAAAAGTCTCGATTTCCTCGAACGATCCGTTCGGCCGGACGGAAGCTGGCCGATCGATACGAACCTCGCGGTCTGGCTGACGACGCTTGGAGTCAACGCGCTGGCAAGCGGACCCCGGCTCACAGATGTACTGGATTCGAAAGAGCGGGCCGCGGCTTGCACCTGGCTCCTCCAACAACAGTTTCGCCGCGAGCACCCCTACACGGGCACCGCGCCGGGTGGGTGGGCTTGGACGCATCTGCCTGGCGGCGTACCCGACGCCGACGACACAGCGGGAGCGCTGATCGCGGTCCGCAACCTGAGTGATGCGACGGCAGAGACGCTTGCGGCGGCTCAGCAGGGTGTCGGCTGGTTGCTCGATCTCCAGAACTCGGATGGCGGCATTCCAACCTTCTGCCGTGGCTGGGGCGCTCTTCCATTCGATCGCAGTAGTCCTGACCTGACGGCGCACGCGCTGCGGGCGTGGCGCGCTTGGCGAGGCGATCTTGCCCCGGAACAAAGAAAACGTGTCGATCATGCGACTGAGCGCGCGGTCCGCTACCTCAGAAAGTCCCAGCACTCGGACGGCTCCTGGTCCCCGCTGTGGTTTGGCAACGAGCACGCACCGGATGATGCCAACCTGACCTTCGGAACGGCGCGCGTCCTTTCGGCGTTGGTGAATCTGCCGGACGAGTTGGCCCCGGCGACCGAGCAAGCCGCCGAACGGTGGTTACTGTTTTCGCAGAACACCGACGGCGGATGGGGCGGGTCAGCGGGGGTGGATTCGTCGATCGAAGAAACGGCCCTGGCGGTTTCGGCTCTCGCATCGCGTAGGCAGCAACGACTGCGAAACCCCTCGAGTGACGCTCTTCAATCAATCATTCGCGGCGTCGACTGGCTGATGGTCGCAACAGATGAGGGTCGCATGCAGGAGCCAGCACCAATCGGGTTCTATTTTGCTAGACTCTGGTACTTTGAAAAACTGTATCCGCTTGTTTTTTCTTTAGAAGCTTTGGGACGAGTCGTATGCTTATCACAGGGGTGACTCGAGGGATTCCACAGAATACATCCGTTTATCGAAGTCGACCGTTAACGATGGTTGAACGAGGCTTCGCGCTCCCATTAGACTCCCAATAGCGGTTCCCTACCGCTCCTGAAGGCTCCATGAGTTGCCACTCGTGCCTTTGTTTTCTGTTAGTTACTAGCTCTCGGCGTTCTCATAACCCAAAGGTCGAAGGTTCAAATCCTTCCCCCGCAACCAACCTCTCCCAACTATTGTTTGCAACAGGTTGGCCGGGCAAGACCCCTCGTGGATCGCCCTGCAATCTGGTCTCACTGTGGCCAAAACTATGGCCACGGCGGATCTACCCTAGTCTTTGGGCGCACAACGACTTCCAGAGTATGTCTGCCGACGGAGGTGCACCCGTGACCCTCCGCATGTGGTCCCCTCTGACCGAGATAGCCCTCCGAACCACGGATGTTCCGGTGCAGAAATGAACGCGAAGGCCAAAGGCACGCGCAATGAACACCGGTCCATGAGACTGCTGGAAGCGGCTGGATATCGCTGCACGCGGGCGGCGGCGAGTCTCGGTACGTGGGACGTGATCGGCATCTCGGCGACCGACGTAGTGCTCGTGCAGGTCAAGTCCAGTAGCTGGCCGGGTTCGGTCGAGATGGAAGGTCTTGAGGAATTCCATGCACCGTTTAACGCACGAAAGCTGATCCATCGGTGGCGACCCAGACAGCGGACCCCAGACGTCAGGGAAGTGGCCAGGAGGATGGCAAGCCGATGAGCATGGCCGCTGATAAACAGCGCCGCAACAGAGGCCGCCCATGGAAGCCCGGCGAATCGGGGAACCCCAGAGGCCATCCGCCCAAGCAAGAGTCGTTGACTTCGCTTTTGAAGGAAGAACTCGACAGGATCAGCCCCGAAGACACTGAGGGTCGCACCTGGAGGGAATTGATTGTCCTGGCTACGCTTCGCTTGGCCTGCCAAGGGAACCGGGCGGCGCTCCAGGAAATCTGGAACAGGTCAGACGGGAAGGTCACAAAAGAGATTGAACTCACGGACAACAGGATCGAGCCGTTCGTTGCCGAGGTCCGGCTCGTCCGGCCCGATGGCGAACCGTGATGGAATCCTCGCGAAAGCGAGGTAAGCGTGGATCACGATCCTTTAACTGCGGGGCTCTTTCATTCCCGACTCCCTGCCGGTTTATCCCGACGCTTTCGTTCCGTCCCCTTTTTGCCACCAGCGCAGGGCTGTCGATCGAGCCTCGGATATCGTCATCGGGGCAGTAACTAGACCTTCTCGGCCGTCCAATTGTCGGGGCGCGCTTCCTTGAGGACGACGATATAGTTTGTTCGAATCTTCGCGCCGAAAGAGTTTTGTGCATCGACCCACACGCGGACCGTGTAGAGTCCCGTCGAGCGGTCGGTCGAGCGGTCGAACGATATGCGAATGTCTGTCTTGTCCCAGGCCATGGAGGGAAACTCCGCCGAGCCTGGCGATTTGAGTCGCTTCTTCACGAACCCCTGCGACATGATGTAGGCCATGGTTTTCTCGGACCCTGGCGACGGCTCGGATTTATCGCTAGATGGCCACATAAGGCCGAAGATAATTCCCGCTACGACGATGATGCCGAAACAGCCGAGATAACCAGCCAGCGCGTCATCCTTCTTTTTCACCGGTGAGGCTTTTCGATCATCGGTGGGTGTGACAGCCCGCCCGCAAGGCGCTGTCTATCTTCTCCGAACAAACCAGGCAGGAGGGTGTCTCCCTATGGCCAAGCCACCAAGGGAGTTGATAGAGAAGCTGCCCAGTCGCCTTCAGCCGCCCTAACGGGCGACCTCAGGCTACGTTCCAGCCGTCCCACAAAAACTCAAAGCAAAACCTTGGCTCCATCTCCAACTGGTCTAGTTTTGCTCCGCCCTTGACAACACCTGGAGCGGGAAGTGCTGACTCGCTCTGGAGCTGGCTGTTTGGGGTCCGATCGCCGAAAAAAAACAGGCCCTCAGATTCGCTCTAACGGCATTGTCAAGTTAACGACAGCGAGGCGTGTCAAGGGCGGAGCAACATTGGCCAGGGCGGAGACGCCGAGGGCCTCGACGAACCCTATATCGAGCCGCGCCAACGGTACCCCTGCTTCTACCGCGATAAGCGGAACCAGGGCCACAATCACGAGGTAACCGAAAGGAACGATCGTTGGGAGGCCGATGTTGGCTTGAGCCAACCCGGGCAGGCAGAAGACTAGACTCAGCGCGATCCCTATCGATCGGCCCATACTCAACGCCCCTTCAGACAGCGATCTCCGATCCACTCACCACCCGTATGGTAGGCCATTCCCATGCCGGTCCGATTCTACCTCTTCGCGCATTACTGTTGCGAACAACTGCAAGCTCAACCGGTCGATGCAACACTCGCGTTAAGTCCTTTGGCTGGAGTGTCCGACCGCTGAGAGGGACGAGTGGCTTACGCATCAGCCGAAACTCCAACCGCAACCGCCTAACTCCTTGTCCTTCAACAGGGTTTAGAGGGGAGCGCGGCATCCACACCGTGAGCCTCTTTGTTTCTTAGGCTTACACTTCGCCTTTCCTTCCAGGAAGGGTGTTGCGTCGACCCATTGAGACCACTGACCTGCCCCCTAAAAACGAATCCGAATCTTGAGAGAGAATCGAAGGATTCGGGTGTGTGTAAGGAGGCAGGAAATGACGAGGAAGCGATACACGAGCGAACAGATTATCCACAAGCTGAGGGAAGCAGAAGTTGAATGGGCAGCGGGCAACAGCGTGCCGACGGCCTGCCGCAAGCTGGCGATCAGCGAGCAGACGTACTACCGCTGGCGCAAGCAATACGGCGGGCTACGGATCAATCAAGCCAAACGCCTCGAGGATCTCGAGCGAGAGAACTCGCGGCTGAAGAGGCTGGTCGCGGAGTTGCATCTCGACAAGGCGATTCTGCAGGAG
>Ga0315339_1000816_pt1 | contig 33339 bp, 23 predicted proteins | sample ASW17metaG_FD_204514 | JGI IMG/M metagenome (GOLD analysis project Ga0315339, IMG submission 204514) | Ammonia-oxidizing marine archaeal communities from Pacific Ocean, United States - ASW #17 | ecosystem: Environmental > Aquatic > Marine > Oceanic | place: USA: California | collected 2016-12-05 | reverse complement strand
TCGAATCATTCAATGGCAAGCTGCGCGACGAGCTGCTCAACCTGGAGATCTTCGACACGCTCTACGAGGCTCAGGTACTGATCGAGCGTTGGCGAATGGAGTACAACACGCGACGGCCGCATAGTTCTGGGCTATCGGCCACCGACACCGGAGGCATTCGAGCCGTTTTCAGCGAGCTACGGGGCTCCGCCCCTGCGCCCGCCGAAAACGGCCCAGATCCTAACTTAGAAAGTGGTACACCTTGTGGGGCAGGTCAGGGGGCCGTGCCGCAATACGATGTCTCAGCCGACGGACAGCGATTTGTGACCCGGGAATCTGTCGGTGGCATACCAACGATTCATGTTGTCGAGAACTGGCTCACTGAATTCAAAGACGGGCAGGGTGGGGCGCAATAGGCAGTCCGGGCTGAAGGTCCTCACCGTACGCGACATCCCTGACTGTAATTAACTGATTCCAAGATGTTTATGATCTCCCAAGGCCCAGCATCGCATAGGTAGTGACAACACCGATGTCACTCGTTATCGGACCACAACGGGCGCGTTCTTTTTCTTGGCCATCACGCAGGCCAGCCGCATCGCCGCCTTCATGTTCGTCGGGTCTGCCAGATTCTGACCCGCGATGTCGAATGCCGTCCCGTGGTCGACCGATGTACGGATGATCGGCAGGCCCAGCGAGATGTTCACGGTGTGCTCGAAATCGAGTAGCTTCATGGGGATGTGTCCCTGGTCGTGATACATCGCGACGACCAAGTCGTAATGCCCTCGCACGGCCTTGAGAAAAACCGTGTCAGCCGGTACCGGGCCGTCGCAGTCGATCCCGTTTTCACGCGCCGCCGCGACCGCGGGGACAATCCGGTCAGCATCTTCGTTTCCGAAGAGGCCGTGCTCGCCGGCGTGTGGATTCAACCCGCATACCGCGATCCGGGGCTTCTCGATCCCCAGCGCCAACGCCGCTTCGTTTCCCAATTCGATCGTGTGCAGAATGCGCCCGTGCTCCAGGTCGCAGGCGTGCCGCAGTGAGACATGCGTCGAGACATGCACCACGCGCAGCCGCTCGCTGGCCAGAAGCATCCGCGTGTCGTTTACCCCGCAAAGCTCGGCGATGTATTCGGTGTGCCCGGTGAAGGCCATGCCGCTCATCGTCACGGCTTCTTTGTTCACGGGCGCGGTGACCATCGCGTCTGCTTCGCCGTTCAGGCACGACTCGGTCGCGCTCTTGATGTAGGCGACTGCCGCTTCGCCGCACCGCGCGCTCAGTTCGCCGAATGCGGGTTCTTCCGAAAAGCCAGGGCCGGGATTCACGACCTCGACCGCTTCGGCGAGTTCCAGGACTGTGATGCGGCGTGCTCGATTGAGCATTTTCTCATCGCCCACAATTCGCCACGCCGCAAGGCTTGCGACATCCGGGTCGGCTAGCGCCTTGATCGCTACTTCCGCGCCGACACCGGCCGGGTCGCCCATCGTGACCACAATTCTCGGCTTCATTCTTTGTTGCTCTTCCTGAGCGAATCGGCGACTTTGAGCAGTGCGTCCGGCGCGCCAAAGCCCCCGGACTTCGTAACGATCGAGGTTCCGTTGGCGAGCCCACCTTCCAGGCGTCCCCAGGGGATCCCCGGCAGAACCTCACCGCCCAATCGAATCGCCTCCGCTCGTAATGCACCGCACAGCAACCGGGCGGTATCGCCGCCGCTTACCACCAAAGCTCCCACCATACCGCGCTCGACGGCCTCGACGGCGGGTCGGACCGCTTGCTCGTCGAAGTGGTCCGAGGAAACGCGCAGGAGAACGAGTTGTTCGGTGTCGCCGAGAAGGCAGGAGGCCTCCATGGTTTCGACCTGGGCCTCGGTGGCGGCATGCCGCGAGCCGATGACAAACCAGATTGGCAGATCGGACCTCGGCGGCCCAGGGGATGATCGGCCGGCAGTACGAGCCACGTTGTCACGCCGCCCCGCCAGTACTTTTGCTACAGCGCCCGCAAGCCCTCCCGAACCTACGATCAGCGGGACCGGGGTGCGTGACAACGCCGCTTTCGCAATCGTCGCCAGGTCATCGTCTGTCTCGGCATCTTCTACCGCGATTTCCGGCCGCGAAAGAAACATCGTTCGGAGATCGGGACTGTCATCCGGCTTCTGTCCAAATACCCGTAGTTCTTTTCGGAGAACCGTCCGCCCCATCGCGGGGAACGCCAGCGTCAGGACAGCCGAGTCGAAATCGCACGTGCTCATCACTGCCTCGACTTCCGCCTCGATGTTTCCCCGCAGAACCGAATCGATCTTCTTAAAGAGAACCGTGACGCCGCGTTCCCGCATCCAGCGGCAAGCGTCAGTCACTTTCGCCACGGCTTCGTCCGGCGCGAGGTCTCTGCTGTCGGTCGAAACCACCGTCAACGCGGCGTCCGTCACGGGCCCTGCGCCCAGTGTGAGCAGCACCCGCGTTGTAAAGCCTTCCCCCGCGAATGCCACCGCCGCATCGCAGGCCCCAGTCAGATCATCCGCAATCATCCCCCAGCACGGACGCTCGTCGCTACAAATCGGGCTCATCTAGCAGAAGTTCCTAACTCGATCAATGTTTCCAGAAAGCTTTAGGGTACGGGACATCTTGTGGCATTCTATGGGAAATCATGGCAATTCCAAAGTACGACGAACTCTACAATCCGCTGCTCGAAGCTCTTCGAAACCTTGGAGGCTCTGCTTCCATTCAAGAACAGGAAGACGAAGTTGCAGAGGTTCTAAACCTCTCAGACAAGGAGCTACGAGAGATCCACCGAGGCTACCGAACTAAGTTTAGCTATCGCCTCGCGTGGGCACGTAACTACCTCAAGCGATACGGTCTCTTGGAGAATTCGGCGCGGGGCGTTTGGGTCCTAACGCCTACTAAGGGACATCAGACGAAATCGGTCAATCGTGGCGACGTCAATCGATTCGTCGTGGCCCTTGATCGGAAGGGGTCTAGGGATTCCGCACCTAAGACAAAGGGTAACGAATCCGATGAACTCGGTTGGGAAGAGCAGCTTCTCGATTGTGTTCGTTCCATGGCGCCGGATGCATTTGAGAGACTCTGTCAGCGCCTTCTTCGAGAGTCTGGTTCATTCAGGTCGAGGTAACGGGCCGCTCGGGTGACGGCGGCATTGACGGAAAGGGAGTCGTTCGAATTGGGGGGCTTTTGTCGTTTCATATGATCTTTCAGTGCAAGAGATTCAAGGGCAGTGTTGGATCTTCGGTTATTAGAGATTTCCGCGGCGCCATGGTCGGACGGGCTGACAAAGGGCTGCTAATCACCACGGGATCGTTCACAGCCGACGCACGTCGGGAAGCTCAACGGGACCGGTACACCACCCATGGGTCTGATCGATGGTGAGGCGCTTGTCCAGAAACTCAAGGAACTCTAACTCGGAGTCACAGTGACCCAACGCATCGAAGAAGACGTCGCAGTCCACCGAGAGTTTTTCGACAGCATGTAGGGTACGGGAGGTCCGTGAGGAGGCCACCACCTCCGACACCCCTCATGTACAATGGAGCACGTCAATTCGTCCGCCAGGAGCCAGTCCCATGTGTCATAGAGCCGTGCAGCTCACCCTCGTTTCCGCCGTCATTCTTTGCCTCGGAGTTTCTCTTCCCGCCAAGGACCTCACTGTCGTGATCGACAACCACATGGCCCCGCCCGCCTGGGCCCTGATGGAGCGGCAACTGCTGGACGCGAACTCCGAAGCCGTCGACATCTTCGCGAAGAAGTACATCGACGAGCGCGGTTACCTGTTGCACACCATGCGCTGGGGTACGCTTGACGGCCCTGACGACGCTATCGAAACCTACTACAACTGGACCCTCCTTCACGCCCTCGGCGGAAGCAACAAGGTTCTCGACAACTATAAGAAGGGCCTCGACGGCCACTTGCTGCAATACAAAGAACTCCGCACGACGAAGACCAAGCTCGCCGAGCACGGCGCGTATCACAACGAGTTCATCACCATGTCCGACTTCTTCCACACGGGAGAAGGTATTCGCGGCTTCACGATGCAGGGTCTCGCCGATCCCAAGGACGAAAAGTTCCGCGTGCGTACGAAACGCTTCGCCGGTCTATACATAAATGAGGACCCATCGGCGCCCAACTACGATCCGAAGCACAAGATCATCCGCTCGACATGGACCGGTAGCAAAGGCCCGATGATGCACAAGGCCACCGAGTATGACTGGGTCGGCGACCCCGTGCCCGGCATGTTCAACATCTTGCATAGCCCGAACGGCCGCGGCAGAATGCTCGACCTCATGTCCGTCTACGACAAAATGCTCGCTCACTGCACCGAGTACGTCGATAGCGTCGGCGATAGTTGGATGAACATGGGCGCGGCCATGCTGGGCTTGAACGCCTACATGCTCGACCACGAGGACAAGTACCGCGACTGGGTGCTCGAATACATTGATGCCTGGCTTGACCGTACCAAGCAGACCGGCGGCATGATCCCGTCCACCGTCGGACTCGACGGTGTACCCGGCTCTAACTTCGACGGCCAGTGGTGGAAGAGCACCTACGGCTGGAACTTCACGATCTTTGACGGCGAGATCGAGAAAATTGCCCACCGCAACTACTTCCCCGTCGGCCCTTGGCCCGGCTTCTCGACGGCCTACATGCTGACCGGCGACCCGAAGTACATCGACGCCCTCCGCACACAAATGGACAAGTTCTACGAGCATGCCCGCGTCGAGAACGGCCAAACGTTGATCCCGCAAATGTACGGCGACCCCAAGGGCTACAAAGGCAAAGGCGACCCCGAGTGGTACCTTTGGCAGCCGCGACTGCACCACGACCGGCTCACCGAGATCTACCTCTGGTCGATGAACCGCAAGGACCTCGAGCGCATTCCCAAAGAAGGCTGGATCGGCTATCTCGAGGGGCAGAATCCCGACCATCCGGAGAAAGCTCTACAAGCCGCCTTCGACCGCCTCCGCGGCCGGCTGCACTCCATTCGCAACGATCCGACCTCACCTGATACCCGCCTCGCCGATTGGCTACTTGGCTACAGCCCTGCCCAAACAGATGAGTTGTTGCAGCTCATGCTCGGCGGATATTTCTCCAACGGCAAGCTCTGGACCCTCCATAGCCGCCTGCGCTACTTCGATCCTGACGAACGCCGCTCCGGCCCTCCGAAGGATGTTGCCGCATTGGTCGACAAGCTCACCGCCGACTCCGTCTCGGTCACGCTGGTGAACACCAGCCAGGCCCATGCCCGCACCGTGATGGTGCAAGCGGGAGGCTACGGTGAGCATCAGTTCAACACCGTCACCGTGGGCGGCAAGACGACGCCCATCGATCACGCTTACGTCACCGTTCGCCTCGAACCCGGAGCCGGCGACCGGCTCGAGTTCAAGATGGAGCGCTACGCCAACCAGCCCACGCTCGCCCAACCCTGGGATCGAGGTTGGATGGTCAAGAACTGAAGCGCCTGCGATATTTGGGTTGCGATGCTCGGTGGAGCTGCGGGCTAGCCGTAGCTCACACCGGTGTAGAGCACGCTGATGGCGAACCAGAAGAGTGGGCTGAAAATCTCGCCGAACAATCGCCACGCGATGACCAAGCCGAGCAGTGACATGCCCGGATGGCGCATGAACTCGTAGATCTTCAGCGCGACGCTTTCGCTGACGAATAGGCCAATGGCCGTGGCGCCATCGAGTGGTGCGACGGGCATGAGGTTGAACGACATCAACAGCAGGTTCGTAGAGAAGAGCAGGCTCAGGAACGGCGCGAGCGATTCGGCGATGCCCCCCGGCTCGGCGTCGACGATGTGCGTGAAGCCCGCCGACATCGGCGGACTAAAGTAGCCCATCGCGATACCTGTGTGGATCGCGATCGCCGCGACGATCACGAGGATCAGATTCGCGGCAGGTCCGGCCAAGGCCATCCAAGCGGCCCGATGTGGATGCCGTTGCTGCCAGTAAGGGTCGAATGGCGCGCTGGCCCAGCCGAGCATCCATCCGCCCAAGACCAGCGAAATGATCGGCACAAGAATCGTGCCAAAGGGTTCCCGCCGAATGTGGGGCAGGGGATTGAGCGTGACCTGCCCGCCGAGCGCCGCGGTGGGGTCGCCTCCCCAGTCGGCGGCTAGAGCGTGGGCCGCCTCATGGCACGTCAACGAAAGCAGAAAGACGACGTACCAGATCGGCGCCAGGGCCATAATCCCGGAGTCAAACATAGGTTAATCAAAACTCTTCAGTCGTTCGACGGTTGCACGATCCAGGCGGCGGATAATGTGTTCAACCAGATCGACAGCGTGGTCGAAATCATCGCGATGTAGAACACCGTTGTGACTATGTAGGTAACGCGTCGGGACGGTGATGTTGACCGACGGTGCGCCGCCGTGGGCGCGTTGCATCATCGCACCGTCTTCGCCGTAGCCGGACAGCACCTCGTATTGCAGCGGAATGCCTTCGCTCTCGGCGACGTCAGAGACGAAGTCGCGGAACTTGATGTTCGGAATCATCGAGCTATCGTGGAGGAAGATACCGGGCCCACCACGGAGACGCTCCTGGGCCTGATCCTGCGTAATGAACGGGTAGTCGGCGGCGACGCCGACCTCAATACTGATCCCGATGTCCGGTTTGATGATGTTGCTGCTCGTTTGCGCGCCGCGTAGCCCAACCTCTTCCTGCACCGTAGCAACGGCGAAGACCGTGTTCGGCGGCGGATTGCGCTTTAGCCGTTTGAGGACTTCGATCTCGACAGCGAGACCGATGCGATCGTCCCACGCTTTGCCGACGTAGAGCTTGGGGTCGTTGAGTTTCATGAACGGGCTGTCGGGCGCGATCGGGTCGCCCGGACGAATGCCGAGGCGCTCTTCGGCGTCGCGCTTATCTCGGGCGCCCACGTCGATGAAAATACGGTCGAATTCATGGAGATGCGGCCGCTCACTTTGCGGCGTGACGTGCAGTGTCTTCAGTCCTGTAATCCCGTGGATAGGCCCCTTGCGCGTCATGATCACGTAGCGCTGGTTGATCAGCGCCTGCCCGAGCCAGCCCCCGAGGGTTTGGAACGTCAGATAGCCGTCCGGCCGGATGCGTCGGACGAGCATGCCGACTTCATCCATGTGGGCCGTCATCATCACACGGACATCCGAGCGGCCGTCAAGCCGGGCGATCAATGAGCCAAGGCCGTCGGTCTGGATGTCATCGGCCAGCGGCGTGAACTCGCGGCGCATGATCTTGCGCACGGGCCCTTCGTAGCCAGTGGGACCGTGTGCTTCGGTGATCTCCTTGAGAAGCTTCTCGACGGCGTCGAGGGTTTCGCTCTGTGGCCAAGCGAGCGCGGCGGTCAGAATGAGAGCCGATAGTAGCCGGAAAGCGTTGCGCATGGGGGACCTCTTGGAAAGGGTTCCCCATTGTAGCGGGAGTATTTGCTTCTGGCTTGGGATTTCCATGGGATGGGCGCGGGCTGGGTGCACGGTGGTGGCGGGTCATCGTACCCTGACGGGCGCGGCTCTGAGCTTCTGGCACGGGTTCGATGCGGTTTTGGGACGCAGGTTGGGTACGGCACGTGGGAAGCCTATTTGGCGGTCTCCAGGTGGCCTTGATGGCCGGGATTGCTTGGGTTGACGCGGTGGAAGCCGGCGATGGGATCGGAGTGGGAGACGCCCGCCTCTCCCGAAGTGATTGATTCTAATATTGCTTGGATCGATTGATTCTGTTCGTTTCTTTCGACTTCGACCGTGATGTGTCTACCCGGTGTCAAGGGTTGGAGGGCACAAGCCTGGAGTGCCAATCGCTACGCATTCGGGCTCTGGCGTGACGCCATGCCACGAGACGTAAGAGCAACGACCATGAGCCCCCCCCCCCCGAGGGTCATACTGAGAAGCTAGGGACACATTCTTGCTAGGATGGCGCGAAACGGATAGGCCGCCATGGCGATGAGTCCCTTGTGACCCGACGGAGCCTGGAATCCAAAGGTGTAGCTGTAGCCGACGACGCGTAGTCCCGCTGTGGCCAGAAGGTTCAAGGCACCGGGGGCGTCCAGGAAGATCAAGTGGCCGGGGTCGCTTAGTTTGATCCAGAATAAGTCTCGCAGGGCAGCGTTCCAATTGTTGTCCAGCGGGATGTGCAGCCCCACAATCTTGCATTGCCGCGCGACCCGAGAGAGAAAGTCCACGGGGGCGGGAATGTGTTCAACGACATCGAAGAGTGTGACGAGATCAACCGGTTCGCCGGAGCGGTAAAAATCGACGTTCACAAACCGGACTGATTCGTGCCCGAGCCGCGCCACATGCGGCGACACATCGTAACCGGCGGCGGTTTCTAGATCCAACCCAGCATCCCGCAACCCGGAGACGATTTTCGCCGTGAGCGCTCCGGCACCGCAGCCGACATCGGCGTAGGACGTGACTTTGACGCCGATCCGATGCTGAGTTGGGATGAATAGCTTTAGAAATTCCGCAGCTTTGAAATCAGCGTCGTCCGCACCTCGATTCGACTCCTGAAAGTAGACACCCGAGGAGTAAACAGGGTCGATCCACGAGGCGGGCATGATCTGTCGCGATGCCGCAAAGTCGCGGCCTTTCAAGTACTCACAATAATAGCTAAGAAAACATAATAAATATCAGCATGCTTGAAATAAAAGACAATACGGCGGCCGAGCGTGGTTCGCCATGTTGAGAGGCTCGACAAGTCAGCGAGTCGGGCTTGACACGCATTGAGCCGACCGCTAGCCTCAGATCAACCGGGCAAGGTGCTTGTTTTGTGCCTCGCCTCGGCGCTTCTAGACTTGCAGGTGCCCATGTTGGGCGTAACGGGGAAGTTCGGTGTGAATCCGACGCGGTCCCGCCACTGTAAGTGGGAAGCGGCTGCCAAATCACCACTCGGCTGGAATGGCTGGGGAAGGTTGGTGGTCGCGCGGAGGGTTTGAAACCCTCAAGACCCACGAGCCAGGAGACCTACCTGCGAGCGTTCATGATGTAGATTCCGCGAGGAGACGGAATGGTCGGACCTGGAACAAAACCCAATCCCCCGTGCCCTTCTCCCCAGCGGAGAAAGGTGCTTTCAATGACAAAGCAGGACACCCGCGGGGTGCGAGGTACATCCCGACGGCGCTATGCAGTTCTTTTCTCGTTTGCAGTGGGACTTTTCTTCGCGCTCGCAGGCCTTACCTCGGCCTGGGGACAGGCATCTCAAACCCTTAGCGGTACGATCACCGATCCATCCGGGGCGGCCATTGTCCAGGCAACGGTTTCGGTTTACGCGAGGGACGGCGGTTTTCGCCGCTCGACCTCGACGAATGAGCAAGGCGAGTATCGACTGGGAGCCGTCGCGCCCGGCGAGTATGTTGTGGAAGTCGTGGGGCCGGACTCGTTTCGTTCGGTTACCGAATCCGTCTTTGTGAGCGACTACGGTGAGCAGCTCAACATTAGGCTTCCCCTGGATCAGCTTCGCCAAGAGGTGGTGGTCACCGCTTCGACCACGCCGCTGACGGTCGAGCAGACGTCCAAGGCCCTCGATGTCGTGGATCGATCTCAGATTGATGCGCGGGGGGAGTACTCGTTGGCCGAAAGCCTGCGGCTGATCCCAGGCGTGCGCGTCCGGCAGCAGCGCGGCCCTGGCGGGAATACGGGGATTCAGATTCGCGGAGCCCGGTCGGAAGATACGGCGGTACTGCTCGACGGTTTCCGATTGCGTGACGCCGCCGCCACCGATGGTTCGGCGAGTGTTTTGTTACAAGATCTAATGGTCGTGAGTACCCGGAGCATCGAGGTGCTGCGCGGAAGCGGCTCGACGCTCTACGGCTCGGGGTCCACCGGCGGGGCGATCAACATTGTCAGCGACTATGGCGGAGGGCGGCCTCACGGCGAGTTCCTTGGCGAAGGTGGCGGGCTGGGATTCGCTCGCGGCCGGGCGAGGTTCAGCGGTGGTGCTCTGAATGACCGGTTGAACTACAGCGCCGGCCTTGCGCACTTGAACGTAAGCAACGGCATCGACGGCCAGGATACCTACCGCAACTCGACGGGGCACGGCGCGGTGCAGTATGCTCTCAGTCCGTCGGCGACGCTGAGCGGTCGCATCATGGCGTCGGACGGCTTCCTGCAGTTGAACGACCGCGGGTTCATCCCTGCCGAGGCGAATCTGCCTACCAGCGGCCTGCCTCGACTGGTTCCTCTACCGGCCGACCAGCAACGACTGGCGGATGCCGGGCGGCCCTTTCAACTGGGTGATGCAACGTTTATCCCTGACCCGAACGACCCGGATAGCCGTCGCTCGTCGTCGTTTTTCGCCGGCGCTGTGAACTACACGCAGCAACTTGGTCCGCAGGGCTCATTCCGAATAGGCTACCAGGGGCTCGACACCGCCCGTGGCTTCCGCGATGGACCGGGCGGTATTCGGTTCGAGCCGGAGTTCAACAACGGAAGTGGGTTCGATTCGAACATCCATACGCTGCAAGTACGAACCGATTGGGAGCTATGGCAAAGCCAGCTTTTCTCTTTCGGATATGAGTTTGAGCAGGAATCCTATGATTCGCCTTCGACGGACGAGAACCCTGATCCGACGCTGCGGGTGGGCAACCGGGCCCGCGGTGAGCAGCGGCATCATGCACTCTTCTTTCAGGACCAGATCCGGCTGGTTGATAGCCGTCTCCAGCTATCACTGGGAGGGCGCATGCAGGCGTTTCGATTGTCGGATCCGGAGTTCATGGGGGGCTCATCACCCTACGAAGGTTTCGAGTTGGCCGCGCCAAAGACCGCCTATACGGGCGACGCGGCAATCTCGTACCACTTCGCGGAATCAGGGACGAAGCTGCGGGCGCACGTCGGCAATGCGTTCAAAGCGCCTTCTCTCTTCCAGCGGTTCGGGTCATCGTTTTTCTTCGGGTCGTTCAGCGCTTTTGGCGACCCGCGGCTGAGCCCGGAACGCACCGTGTCGTTCGATGCGGGTGTGGATCAATGGCTCGGAGGAAACCGCGCACGTCTGAGCGCCACGTACTTCTACACGCGATTGCAAGAGGGTATCATCTTCGACTTCGCCGGCGGGATTGATCCAGCGACCGACCCGTTTGGACGCTTCGGCGGGTATCGCAACTCGGGCGGAGGGTTGGCGCGAGGGGCCGAAGTGAGCCTGTCGGTCGCGCCCTCGAGTGGAACCGATGTGCGGGCCTCATACACTTACACGAACGCCGACGAGGCGGTCTCATTGGTGGCCACGGGAGACTTCTTTAAGTCATTCGATGTATCGGACCACATGTTCACCTTGAACGTGTTGCAACGGTTCGGCAAACGGGTAGACGTGGCGTTCGACTTCTTCGCCGCGTCGGAGTTTCCCACGCCCTTCTTTACATCCAGTGGCACACGGGCCTTCGTTTTTGAGGGCCCGATGAAGGCCGACGTGACGGCGAGTTACAAGTGGCCGCTGTCAGACCGCAAGAGCCTTAGGCTATTCGGCAAGGTCGAGAATGTCTTCGACCACCAGTACTTCGAGGGCGGATTCCGTTCACCGGGAATTTGGGGAACGGTCGGTCTGGCGTTCGGGTTTTAGCGAGACCGTATTCAGGCAAAGTTGGTGGGAGGTCGGTGTAGCGTGTGCTGCTCCGGCCTCCCGTGACGTTGCTCTTGTCTCGGGCAACTAAGGGCTGCTGAATCGGAATACGGTTGGCTGGGCGACTTTGAGGTAGTCCGTCACGCTCAAAAAGATCGAGTTGGTGAGGGAACCGGCGTTGAACGCGATCCGTCCGTTCTCGGTGATCGAATCGTCGACGTAGAGGTCGAACGGCAGAATCGGCCGGCCAAGTGGTGGGACCGAGCCTGGCACGAGCCCCGTCAGCTCTTTGAGTTCGTCGGCGCTGGCAAAGCGGGTCTTGCGTGTCTCGAAGTGCTTGCGGATTGCTTGGGAGTCGGCCCGTAGCGCCGCGCTGAGCACGAAGAGTTTGAACTCGCCGCCTACCTTCATGAGCAGGGCCTTGCCGCCGATGCGGATGTCTTCGCCGCGGACACGTGCTGAGTCCTCGGATGTGCGGGTGGGTTCGTGATGGAGTTCGCGGTAGTCGATGCCGGCGGTATTTAGGAGTCCGCGAATTTGCTCTAGGACCGTGGCATCTTCGTCCATTCGAGTGGGGCTAGCAGGCGGTCCGGGTTGAGCGCCTAGGCCATGTCTTTGCGCTCTTTGCTTATGACGAGCAGTGTCGACGCGGGCTTCGGCTCGGGGGCGGGGGGCTGTTCGATACGCATCCAGAAGCTGCGGAAGTATTCGACCATCGAGACGACGGCGAACAGAACCACGAGCCACAGAGAGATGTGAGCCAGTTCGGCGAGGATCGTGCCGGGTGGTGAGATCAGCAATAGTGATACGGAGATTACCTGGGCGACCATCTTTGTTTTGCCGAGGTCGCTGGCGGCAATCTGGAAACCTTGCGCCGAAGCGATGCTGCGCAGGCCGTTGACCGCGAACTCGCGCCCGACGATGAGCACGACCATCCAGGCCGGCACACGGTCGAGTTCGACGAGAGAGATGAAGGCGGCGGAGATCAGTAGCTTATCGGCGACTGGGTCGAGGAGCTTGCCGAAGGTGGTGATCTGGCGGCGGCGGCGCGCGATGTATCCGTCGAGCAGATCGGTCATCGCGGCGAATAGAAAAATGATGAGTGCCAGCCATTCCTTCGTGAGAACGAACACACCGGCATCCCATTCGATGTCACGCCGCAGCATGACAGCGAGGAGAAGCGGCACGAAGAAAATCCGCAACACCGTTAGAGCGTTGGGGAGATTCATAGGGTTTCCGTTTCGAGCTACGAGTCCGCCCTCCACAGCGGACGCCAATCTACGTCTAGCGTACTATATGTCCGCTTCTGTTGTGAGAGAAAGGTCGCTTTTCAGTACAGTAATTGCTTAATGCCACCGAACGACAGCGTTGCACAACGGATGCGGCGGGACTGGGATGAGCGCGCTCGTCTCGATGCGCGCTTCTTCGTGGCCTTTGGCCGGCGCGAGCAGACGCGGGAAGAATTCCTCGCGACCGCGCGTGAAGTGCTGTTCGCAATCGAAGAGGAGTTTCGCCGGTTCGGGCCGGATGCGGATCTCAAGAAGCTCACGGCGCTGGAGATCGGTTGTGGCCCCGGCCGGTTGATGTTGCCGATGAGCGAGCGGTTCGGCCGCGTCATCGGCTTTGATGTTTCGGGCGGGATGATCGATCTGGCTCGCGAGAACCTGGCGGGCATTCCCCATGCTGAGCCGCGGCAGAACAACGGCGTGGACTTGCCCGGTGTGGCCGACGAGTCGGTTGACTTCTGCTACTCCTACGCCGTCTTTCAGCACATCCCTGATAAGGACGTGGTCTGGAACTATTTGCGTGAAACTGTGCGCGTACTCAAGACGGGCGGATTTCTGAAGCTGCAATTCAACGGCTTGCCGGAGGAGGGCGCCGAAGCAGGACGGTCGGTCGCGGGGTGGTCGTCGCGGGCAGGAAGCGTGCTGGTACGGCCGGTGTCATCGCGTAACCCGGATACCTGGAGCGGCGTTCGGTTTCGCGCCGAGGAGTTGGCTGCGTTCGCGGACAGCGCGGGATTGCAATTGCTGTCGCTTGACCGTTTTGACACGCAGTACCTCTGGATGTGCGCGCGCAAGCGGGAGGCGGGGTGGAAGTCAACGCCGATGCCGGTCGAGCGGGCCCAGATCGTGCGAGTGACAGACACGTTCACGGCGGATGCCGTGGTGGCGCGGAGCGGCCGATACGCGAGCGCTTCGGTCTGGGTGCTGGGACTGACCGAAGACACCGACTTGAATCGGTTGCGCGTGCTGATCGACGGGCAGCCGAGCGCGCCGTGCTTCATCGGCAAGGATGTTCCGAAGAACCCGACGCAGGTGAACGTCTACCTGCCGCCCGGTGTACGGACGGGGATCGTCCCGGTACAGTTGACGTTCGACGGTGAGCCGATCTCCGATGTCGCCCCGATACGGGTGATTCCGGCGGGTCCGCTCGTGCCACGGCTTGTGAGCGTGACGGACTCGGTGAATCTGCTTGCTGAAGCCTCGATCGAGAGCCGGGGCATCAAGATAAAGATCGAAGAAGCGCCCTACGAGAGCGAGGACGATGTGGTCCGCGCTGTAGACGCTCGCCTTGACGGGGAACGGCTGACGGGTCTGGTGGTGCATTGTCTTGACCCGCTCTCGCGTGTTTTTGGGATCGATGTTGAACTTCCGGAGGGCGTCGTAGCGGGGTCTCACCGGTTTCTTTTGAAGCTGGGGCGGCGGGTGTTCGTGGATCAGGAAATCAAAGTTGCCGATTCTGTTTGAAGTCTAAAGTTGCACTTCGCCTTCTCGCTACGGTACAAATCTTTGAATGCCCCGCTCGCGCCCTCCGTTGGCGCTTTCCTTCCATTCGTTTCCTTTCAATCCCGGCTTTGAGCGCCTTGTCGATGAGCGCGTGGTGGAGCGCGTTCGCGAACTCGACGAGCGAGGCCGCGGCCGGGGCCTGAAAGCGATGAAGCCCAAGTCGGACGTACTCGTCCGCATCGGGACGGAGCGGAACGATAAGGGCAAGGTCAGCAAGAATGGCTATGGTGTGCTGCATCTACCGTGGCTTGCGGCGGAGCATCCGGAGTGGCCGGCGATGATCCGGCGCGAGGTGGAGGAGATCCGTGAGGCGATTCGCGAAGCCCATGGCGTGCCGCTCAAGTACTTAATCTGGGCGGGCATGGGCGGGTCGGCCGAGGACAAGGCCTTCTATCAGGCCGCTGGACTTTTCGATGGCGGCGTACGCGTCTATCTTCTCGACTCGACCGATCCGGCTAAGGTCCGCGCCATCCTTGACCACATCCAGAAGATCGACAAGCAACCGCTGGCAAAGGCGCTGCGCAAATGCCTGGTGGTCGGCATGGCGATGGGCATGACGTCGTACGAGCCGGTTGTGAACCTCGAAAAGCTCGACGGCCTCTATCGCAAGCTGAACATCGCGAACCAATCGAACTTCGTCTACATGACGCTGCCGGGCTCGGTGTTGGACCGCTTTGCCTCGAAGCGCGGCTTCCGGCGTATTGCCTTGCAGCCCGACGGAGGGAATACGACGGCGGGGCGTCATAGCGGACCTTTGACGCGTGGCAGCCTGTATCCGCTGGGGTTCAACGGTTGTGATTTGAACGCCTGGATGGGTGCGACGGTCTTGGGTGAAGTGGAAATCCAGGCAGCGCTTCAACTCGCCGGTTTCCTTGATGCGAACATTCGTGCGGGCCGCGACAAGTTGACGCTCTTCGTCCCTGATGGCTGGACGGCGGGGGCGGTGTGGACAAAGCAGGACTTTGAGGAGAGCCTCGGCAAGAGTGATGAGCTAGGAATAAAGATCGCGATCCAGGAGAAGTTGAAACTGGCAAACTACTGGCCGCCGAAGGAGGAGCGCCAGGACCGTTGCTTCCTCGTTGTGAATGTGGCCGGCGAAAAGAACCCCGATACCGCGAAGGTCAACGCGCTGCGGCGGGCGGGCTATCCGCTGGCGGTTCTCAAGCTAAGTGGGGCGGCGCCGGTGGCGCGATATATGCAATTCATCCACTATGTAGTGTTTGGCCTGGGCTACCTGTGGAAGATGAATTTCGTGACGCAGCCGAGCGTTGAATTGTACAAAGAGATCACCGCACGCATCCATCGGCAGGCGCTGGCGAAGGGGATCGATCAGACGCCCGTGTGGACCCGTTTCGCGGACTCGGCGTTGCGGCTGAAATGGCGCGGCGGGTTGACCGTGAACTTCGAGGCGCTCGGCAAGATCGGGCTGATCGACGACGGCCAGCTGCAGGCCGAGAACGGCAATGCGGCGGCTGTCTACGCGGCGACGCTTGACCGGCTGGTCCACGCGGGGACGGTCCGCTATGGTGAACTGACCTATTTTGGTGACAGCCGCTATCATCGACCAGGGAAGATGTTGCGGCGGGTGCTGGACGCATCAGCCGACCGCGTCTTCCGGTCGCGGCTGAAGATGCCGGCGGACGTTTATGAAGGTCCTGCGATGAACCACTCGTATCATGAAATGATTATTGGCCACGGTGGGGCTTTGAGTACGATTGTGTTAAGTGACCGGCAGGATACATTCAAGCGTCTCGACTACGATCCTGATTATCACCGGGCGCAATGGCTCGCCACAGTATTGGCGTTACTTGAACGAGGCCGCCCGGCCATCCCGTTGACGATACGCGACACGTCGGAAAACAGCCGCACGAACTTGCGTGAGTTTTTCTCGGAAGTGGCCCGGCGTCTTCCGCGGCGGAGAGGTTGAAGCGCATGGCCCGCATGAAATTAGCGAAAGGCAAGAAGAAGAACCCGGCGCCCCAGATCCAGGCGTTCGGGTGCGTTCTGGTGATTGTGATTCTGCTGGCGCTGTTTATTTGGTTCTTTGCGGCGGCGATGTCGCAGTAGGGGGACGCCGCAACGTGAGGGGAAAAATGGGGGCAGTCCACGGCGCGCCGCTTGACACGGCAATGAGCAAGGAACTTACGAGGGCGGCGCTTGGTACAGTTCCCAATTTTTCACAGCCCCGGATGAGAACTTCAGGTCCGCGGTGTGCTGGGAGTTCGCACCGCTTGTTTCTCGCGCGGCTCGGCTCGATGGATGGTCGTTGGGCCGCCATGCCTTAGGCGTTGAGGATGAAACTTCGAGCTGGTTTTCTCGTGTTGGGGTGGGTGCTGTTCGTTGTGACGGCGGTTCTGCCCGTACAGGGGCAGGCCTTGGACTCCGTGCTTTCTGCCTTGACGAAGTCCCGTTGTGTGTCAAGGGCGGAGTAAAACTAGACCAGTTGGAGATGGATCCAAGGGTTTGCTTTGAGTTTTTGTGGGACGGCTGGAACGTAGCCTGAGGGCACCCGTTAGGGCGGCTGAAGGCGGAGTGGAAGGCGGCTCACAAAAACTGCGGCGAGCCGGCGGGGGTTAGCCCGAAGACGGAGAGCGTTGCTTCTTGCTGTGTTTGAGGCGGAAGCCCGTCGCGCATGGGAACACGAATCAAATTATCGATCTCAACGTCGTTGCTTGGAGGCCGAGTCGGCAGGAACGTTACCTGGCCTTGCAGTGACGGTTGGAATAGGTCTGTGGCCATCAACGCGCAGACTGCAGTCAAGCAAACGCCCTTAAAGCAGGCTAAAAGCTGTTTCGTGTTCATCGTTCTCTCTCTCCCGAACTCCGTGGGGTGATGCGTAACTTCATTGTGAAAATGCCAGATCCATATTAGACCTGCTTTTGAATTCGAATGACACCGGGTATTTCCCCGAAGTGACATTGTGCCATCAAGACGGCCTCTCTACCTTTGGGTTTTCGGACTCCATCATGATGACGCGTCCCACCTGTTACTTCAAATGCACAGGCTGTGTGAAGGCGCCGTTACCAGCCGAATCCCACACGGCGAAGCGCACCCACTTCTCGCCTGTGGCGTCGAAGGGGATACGGTAGCGATGCGACCCAAATGGGGGCTGATCCGTGGCGGATATCAGTTTACGTTCTGTACGATCTCCATTTCCCCACACCACCTCGACGAACTCTAGGGGAAAGGTCCATTCTACCTCGGCGAGAACACTTGCTCCAGCGCCCGAACCCTCGACACTAAAACTCGGAATCAGGACTTCGCCAGTACTGACGAAAAAATCTCCCGCGCGCAGGGCATCGCTCACTGGGCTCCAGTCGCTGAATGGAGGCAGTGGGTCAACTTTGACGTAATTTATATTGAAGAGCGGATAAAGATCGTACCAGGGGAACTTCTTGTAGGTGTCGACTTCTCCCAGTAGATACTTTGGCCTGCCCCAATTATTCATGTCATCGAGGGTACTGAAGCAACGAACCTCACAGAGGCGCTGTTCGGATTGGTCTACCGGAAGGGACTTGAATCCCGCTCCCAGCCAATAATCGCTTTCGAAGTAGTCCGTATAGCGGATCTTGTCGGGGTAGAACGTAGACCCCTTGGTGCGCGGGTGGGTCTGCCAGACCAGGGCCTTCTCGCGCTTCATGATCTCAAACATTTCGGCGGCGTTGCCGGCGTGATAGACATTGCCGAATTCGGGATGCTCCTTCATCGTTGGAGTTCCCTCGGAACGTACATGAGTCCAGAAAACGGGCTTGGGGAAGAGAATGTTGTAGTGCCCTCCCAGGTGTGCGTTGGCCTCCTCACCCGGCAGAATCAGGAAGTCTCGGTCGGAATGCCGCCGGCTGGCCTCAAAGTACGTCTTGAGCTCCGCGAAGCGAAGCGGTCCCGGGTCGTCAGGGTGGCCGCTGCCGTGAAAGTCCGACAGCACGACCATGTTGATCCCAAGTGCGCGCAGAGCGGGAATCCAGGGCGGCTGTGTATCCAGGCTTCCCGACTCGGACAACTCCTCAGTGAAACCTACGTGAAAATGCGTGGCCATGGTCTTATGCCCGGGCAACGGTTTATAACGATCCCCATGCGTAAATGCCATGGCAGAGCCGCGAGCCGATACCGCATTCTCGGGACTCAAATAGAAATAGACCGGCATGTGCTGCACAGTTCCCGGAGGAGCGTTATAAAGGGCGAACACGCGTTCCTGCCAAGTGGGGTTGTAGCCTTCGTGATTTTCCCCATGGCGGATTCCGACGGAAAATGATTTGTCGTCGTCCTTGCGGTACCAGACCGTGCCGAGGTTGACTTCCAACTGGCGGGCAAAAAAGAACTTGTGGGGTGGAGGGAAAAAGGCAATAGAACCTCCCTTTCCCTCAATGACCGCTATGCGGTTGCGGGCTCGCAGAGCCACGGGATTGTCGTTAGCGGAAGCTCCGAACTCAAACTGCTGCTTGCTGCCCCCTACATCACGCCACACCACGCGATCGAATTGATCTCTGCCAAACCCTTTCAATCCACCGTTGTAGATGTAGGCTAACGAGGGCTCATCCGTTTTCGCAATGACTTCCTGCCGGACGAGATTGGTTCCCCGGTAGACCGTAAAGCGCAGTTCTCCGGAAAAGACTCCCATGGATAAGCCGGGGAAGGAGATCTTAAGGCGCGCCCCATCCGTCTTCACTTCGCAGCTCGAAGTCTTATAGGTTGCTTTGAACCGCCGTACCTCCTCGGGTTTGCGGGGGAGGTTCGTGTTGCCATGTTCGGGGCCAGGAATACTGAGCGGAGCATCCCAGTAAACCCACCATCTGAGATCCTCGGGAAGGCCGTGACCGGAACGGCGAACTCCGGTGGTTACGCCAAACTCCGGAGAGAGATTGTGCCCCAGCGTCTTCCACGAGGAGCCGCTATTCCTCACCGCCATGTGGCGAATCAAAGGCCGGCCACCCTCGACCGCAAACCGAAGACGAAGCTGCGAGTCTCCATCCCCCTGCCAAGTCACCGCCAGCAGGTCTTCCTCCAAAAGAGCGTCTAAGCCCGCCGTGGCACGGTACCCGCTCATATCGCACGCCAAAGGTTCCCCTTGTAAGAACCCAGCAGTCAGCATCCCTACGCCGAGCATGAGCAACATGCTCAGTTTCTTTCTGTAAGCGATTCCAATGGGCATTGTTCTACTCGCAGTCGCTTGCTCTAGCGCTCCTCTCTTGCACGTTGCTCGTAGACTCGCCAGCAGTCTTCGAACTGGGCAAAGACGCGATCCCTTTCCGCCTGCAAATAGGAACCGCGGTCGGCGGCCTGGGCTCGGCTCGTGTGGACCTTCAGACCGCTGCTGCGAGAAGCTCCCGAATCCGATCCGCCACGATCCGCTCCTCGCCTGGCTTCAACATCCACACTCCCAGCTCGATACAGTCGTCCGGGCTGGAGCGCAGCTCGATGGAAGGCTCGCCTTCCCGCAGTTGGCGTCTGACCTCTCTCGGCTGGACCTTTACTGCCGCTTCATCCCATCGAATCCGCAGGTGCGGGACATTGTAGTGAAGCGGGGGAGCGAACATCTCGACCGTTACGCCCGCGACCTTCGATACTGCATCGCCGATGAACCCTACGCGCCGCTCCCATTCCTTCCAGTCGGCTTCATGGTCGCTAGCCAAAAGGGACTCAACCGCCACATACATGGCCAGCATCGTTTCCTTGCTCACCTTCATCCCGCGGCCGATGCCCCGGCTGCTGGGGGGCGAGTGGACCCGGGCCGCTTCGATCAGGTCTTTCCGGCCCAACAGCAGTCCCGCGTTCTGGGGACCACGGATCCCCTTACCGCCGGAAACAGTCACCAGGTCGAACCCCATGTTCAGGTAGTCCGACAGATGTGTCGCCGGGGGCACGTCCGCGGCGCAATCGTCAAACGTCGGCACGCCGTGTTTCTTTCCCAACTCGGCGAACTCCGCCACTTTGATTTGTCCGTCGGGATCCTTCGTATTGTTGAACAGCATCATCGCCGTTCGCTCGTTGATCGCGGCTTCTAGGTCTTCACGGGTCTCGACTTCAACGAATTTCACTCCGCAGTAGCCAATAGCCCGGTCATAGCCATAGCGGTGTGCCTTCTGAATGATGGCTTCATTTTTCAGGCCTGTCGTGTCGGGCAACTGGCGGACGGCCTCGTCATTGTCGAGCGTGACACAGGCGGCGGTGCCGAAGACGAGGCCCGAAGCCGCACCAGCCGTGACCATAGTCGCTTCGCAGCCGATGATCTCGGCCAGCTTACGCCCGATGGCATCGTGCAGTTCAGTCAGCCGTACATAACGCGTCGAAGCGTACACATACGCTTCAACAGCCTCCGACGGCATCAATGCGCCCGTCAGCGACGTATACGGCTCACCCGCGTTAATGAATTGCTGGAGCCCCAACTCCTTGAAATAGTCGCGCCCTTCGGCTGTCGGCCCTTCGCCGCCACAACCCGTCAGTGTGGTCCCGAGCAAAGGCGCCGCGGAAGCGGTTCGTAAAAATAATCTCCGGCTTGTCATGGTTCGTGTTCCTTTTCGCTTGCTCCAAACTTCTCGGTGTTCCACCGTGGAAGCGAGCGTTGTGCCTGATGGCAAGGCCCTTCCGACCTCCTACTGCCAGTCGAAGGACGCCTCTCGCTGTCTGAGGGACAGACTTGTCGGACACCACGGTTCGCCAAAGGAGCAGGCTTATTGACCCACTTGCAAGACTGGGCCCGTGCCGTCCGTACGGAGAACCCATCTCAGTCAGTTAGCGGTACATGATAACGCAGAGCGTCAACCGAATGTTATGCTTGATCGCTTGCAGCCGCGATCTGGCTGAGTTCGTCCCGAGACGTCCACGGGGCATCACGCCGACCGTCAACTTGTTCCCAAGCTACAAAAAAGCCCTCGGCGAACGAAACAGCCTCGTCGGTTGAGGAGGTGTCCTGAGGCTCTGGACCTCAACGGCTGCACGCGCTCGAATCAGGTTCGAGATAGGAGACAAGATCCCCCATGGCCCTCAAGGTCGGCATCGTAGGTTGCGGCAACATCGGCTTGGAACTTGCCCGTTTTGTGCATCAGCACAGGGCGTTTGTCCTCCATGCTGTTTCCGATGTGGAACCGGAACCGATCCGCTGGCTCCTCATTGAGATCCAGCCGAACCAGTTCGAAACCCTCGACCCAGCTGACTTGGTCGATGCGGTCGATCTCATCGTCGAAACGGCCAACAAAGAGGTCGCTGGAGCCCTCCTGGCTCACCCTCGGCTCGATGTCCCGGGAAAGAAGTTCTTTCTGCTGAGCACCTCGGCTTTGTTAGACAACAGCGATCGTGTCAAGCAGTTCAAGCACTGCGAGGTATTCCTGCCATCCGGGGCAATAGCAGGGCTGGATGCGATCAAGGCGGTCGCGGAACGAATCTCTTCCCTGACTCTGACGACGACGAAGCCGCCGGCGGGCTTGGCCGGAGCGCCTTACGTCGTCGAGACTGGTATCGATCTTGCAGGACTCTCTTCCGCGAGAACGATCTTCTCGGGCGGTCTCGCGGACGCTGTTCGCGGTTTTCCGAAGAACGTGAACGTGGCTGCTACGCTCTTTGTGGCGTCGGGATTCGAGGATTTACAGGTCAAGGTGATCGCCGATCCAGCCGCAACATCGAACAAACATGAGGTGGTCTGCGAGGGGGACTTCGGTAAGATTACGATCCGAGCTGAAAACAAGCCTAGTGCGAACCCGAAGACCAGCATGCTCGCCATCCTGAGCGCAAAACAAACTCTCGCCGGTATCGTCGAGACGATCCATGCGGGAACATAGCGCCGGCGATCCGCGCAAATCGCTCTTTTAGCCTCCAACGTGTCTCGTGTTGTTGGAAAACTGGTTCGCCGAGTTCAAGGACCGGCAGGCTGGCATGCGATAGAGTCCAGAGATTCCGCTTACATCCCTTCGCCCCAGGTTTCGCTTGTTGACAGCCTCGTCAACCTCCACGTACCCCGCTTCATTCAACGTCATTCCATCTGAGTGCCTCAGATCGTTCATGATCTTCTCAGTGTGTTTAGTGATCTCCTCGTTAGCGAAACGCAAACGCGATATCCCAATTGCTACATGGAACCGACCGGCAAAGTACGGCCTACAGCATACGCTAGCCGGGTCTCGGCGGTCTTGGTGTCCAAGATCGCCCGTAGCGACGCCGCTTCGGAATCGGCCAGAACGCTTTCGGCCTGGCTCAGGTCGACCAGGCTTCCGAGTTGTTCCCGGTAGCGGGCACGCGCAAGACGCACGGCTTCCCCGGAGGCGTCGCGACGTTGGTTCGTCAAGGGGACTGACAGCACGGCTCGTTCCAGCGCTTGATGGGTCAGTTGTACCTCCAAACGCACCCGCCGCCGCAAAGCCTCCATCTCATGATCAATAAGGTTCACCCGCGCTTCGGCCTCTTCAATCGCGCCTTCCATTTTTCCGAATGTCAAAAGCGGAAAGGTAAGACCCGCTCCCACGGCAACCAAATTACTCAAGGTCAACGGATTGAATCGTGCCCAACCGCCGCTGAGAAACATAGATAGTATCGGCTTCCGGCGGCTGCGGGCCAGACTAACCGTTTCGACGGCAGCTTCATGCCGAGCTTCGAGAGCACGCAGTTCCGGCCGGTTAGCAAGCGTTTCCTCGACCAGGGAATCCAACCGTTCGATCTCGGGAAGCCCCGGCCGCAGAGCGGCCAAATCGTAGTCGGGAGTATCAAAGTCACCAAGCATGCTTGCCAGCCGGGTGTTCACGCTCTTCAGGACCGTCTGAGCCTCCAACCGCGCCAATCGCGCCCCGGCGAGGTCGGCCTCCGCGAGACTGAGATCGACTTTCGATCGGATTTGACCCTCATAAAACGCGCGGGCTTGTCGCATCGTCAGCTCACGGCTCGAGACCGACGTCTCGGCGGCATCCAGAGTGCGCTGGGCCCGAAGTACGCCGTAGTAGAGAATCACGGCGTCCACGGCGACGGAGGCTTGTGTCGCCTGCAAGTCGACTTCCAAGGCCTCCCGAAGTTTGCGCGCTACGCCGACGCTGTGCTTTGTGCGTCCGAAGTCGAGGCCGGGGTGGTAGAAATTGAGAGCATCCGCAAAGTTGCGATAGAAGGGCGAGTTCGGCAATCCGACCGGCTGCAAGCCGTTCAGCGCGCCCGAAAGCCCGGCCTTCGCGAGACCGCTGCTACCAATCTGCGGGTAGTAGGCCGAGCGCGCCTGCCGTAGCCGAGCATCCCCTTCGTCGATGGCCGCCCGCGCCGAGTTGACATGCGGGCTCGCGTCCAAAGCGCGGGCAACCACCTCCTCCAGGCTTATCGGTGCAGGTGACGCGACGACCGCACACGTGACCGGCAGCGCAACGGCCCATAGGAGCCGGAATCTCTTAGCGAATTTTCGTCGCAATGGGCCTCACCTCCGCTGTACTTGCATGCCGTCGCTCAACGGCACACTCGACGAGACGACCACGTCATCCGAGTCGCTCAATCCCGCCACGACCTGGATCCATTCGGGTGACTCGATGCCGGTTTCGACGGTTTGGCGCCGCGCCACACCGTCTGTCACCACAAAGACCGTTGCCCCGCCGGCCTGACCCGAGATGGCCGTGACAGGTACCGTCAAAGCGCTCTCGAATCGCTGCAACTCGATATCCACCTGCGCCGTCATGCCCGGCCGCAATCGGAGCCCGGCATTGGGTAGGTCAAACTCGACTCGCATCGTGCGCGTGGCTGGGTCAAGGACAGTACTTGTCCGCGAGGTGCGCGCTGCAAGGTCCTCTCCCCGAAACCCCTGAATGCGAACGGCTGCCGGTGTGCCGCGATGGACATGCGGTGCGCTCGGTTCCGGCACATCGACAACCAAGCGGACGCGGTCGAGCCGGGCCAGCGCAACCAGAGGGGCCGTCTGGGTCCGAGATGAAGACGCGGCCTGTACCAAGGCGCCGGGGTCGACGAAGCGCTCCGTCACGACGCCGTTCAGTGGAGCCCTGATACTCGCATATTCCATCAGTCGCTCGAAGGTTGCGAGTTCGGCGCGCGCCAACGCGACCGAAGCCTCGGCGACACGAATGTTGGCCTCTGCCATGTGCTGTTTGCTTTCGGCAACGGCGAAGGCCGCCCGAGCCTGATCGACGTCCTGTTGGGGCAGGACATCGGCGTCGCGCTCGCGGATCGCGCTCAGTCGTTTGAAACTGGCCTGCTCGAAGTCGCATTCGGCCCGGTACTGCGCGACGCTCGCCTTTGCTTGTTCGACTTCAGCCTCAGCCCGGAACAGAGCAGCACGCTTCTCTTCGAGCCCGGCCGACATCTCGGGAACTTCGATCTCGGCCAGAAGCTGGCCTTTGCGAACGCGGTCTCCGATATCGACGGACAGGGTTTTCAGATAGCCCGTGACCTTGGCGTACAAAGTAACTTGCTCGTCGGGAACCAGTGAGCCTGCCAGGGTGATGCGGTCCGTGATGTCACGTAGCTCGGGCTTGGCTACCTGAACCGAGACGGCCGCCGGAGCCGTTTTCTCCGCGGATAGAGCGGCTGTGTCCGGTGTTATCCTTTCATTGCAGGCGACCGACAGAAGAGCCAAGGCGAGTGCGAACCCATCGCGCGTGAAGCGCCGCCACGTCATCGCTTGAACTCCCGGTAAAGCAGCGGCACCGCCACCAGAGTCAGCACCGTCGACGAGGCGAGCCCGCCGATCACCGCGCGGGCCAGCGGCATGATCGGTTCGGCTGGGTTGAGTGCCGGCGGCAGTAGCGCCAGCAGCGCGGTGCCGGTCGTCATCAGAATCGGCCGCAGCCGAATCCGTGCTGCTTCAAGTGCTGCTTCTGAAGGGCTGAGCCCCTGCGCCCGCAGGCGATTCGCGAACTCGACCAGCAACGTGCTCGTCGAAGCGGCGATCCCGATCATGAAGATCGTGCCCATGAACGACTGAATGTTCAACGTCGTGTCCGTCGCCCACAGAATCCACACAACCCCCACCAATCCCAACGGGACGGCGAGCATAACAATGAACGGGTCGAGGAAACTCCGAAACAGCGCCACCATCACGAAGTAAACAAAGATGACGGCCATCCCGAAGCCGAACATCAACCCGCCGAACGACTCCCGCATCGAAGCGGCCTCGCCGCGAACGTCGACCCGATAACCCTCGGGCCACTTTCGCCCGGCGAGCTTCGTGTCAATGTCCTTCGCCACCGCGCCGATATCCCGGCCGTCTACGTCGGCAAAGATATCCGTCACGCGGCTGATATTGAGGTGGGTGACTTCGGTTGGCGCGCTGGTCCGACGGACTTGCGCGATATTGCGAAGCAGGACCGGCCGCGGATTCGATCGCGCGGCGGCCGGAGCGGGCCGGAACAACTTATGCATGGCGGACGCCGTGCGGCCCTGCTCGACGCCTGTAATCGGAAGGTCGAGCAACGTATCGATCGAGTCGATGTCCTCCTCGCGATACTGGGCGCCGACGAAGTAGTGATTCCCGTTGCTCTCGTCGATCCAAAACGCTGGATCGAAATTCACGCTCGAATTGAGGCTTGTTACAACGTTCTTCACAGCCTCGTCGGCGTTAATGCCGAGCAGAGCCGCCTTCGCGCGATCGATTTCAAGTGAGAGTTGCGGGTAGTCGAGTTTCTGCTGGATGCGAACGTCGGCTGTACCGGGAACTGATTCTACGAGCGCTTTGACGTCACGGGCGATCTGCTGCGCCACATCAAGTTGGTTGCCGTTCACTTGGATATTGATCGGGGCCGGTAAACCGAAGTTGATCGCCGAGCTGATCATGCCGCCGGTTTCGAACGAAAACTCGATCATCGGGAACTGTTCGCGCAAGCGCCTCCGCAGCCGCCGCACGTACTCGAACGACGGCGTCCCATGCTCTTCGTGGAGCTGAATCATCAGCGAAGAGTCCATCGGGCCGGCGTTGCGCGTGTAGGCGGCCGGCCAGTCGTACAGGACGCCGGTGTTCGAGATCAGGATCTGCAAGTCCTCGGGAGCGATCTCCTCGGTGATTGCTTCCTCGACCTCGGCGACATACTGCTCGGTCTTCTCGATGCGCGTACCGGAAGGGGCCCGCATTTGAATCCCAAACTGCCCGGTATCAAGCCGCGGAAATAGCTCCGTTCCGATCAGCGGATAGATGGGCACAGAGAGTAAGACGACGAGGGCGACAGCCCCGAGCGTCACAAACCGGTGGCGCAGCATCCAGCCGAGCATGCCGGCATAGAAATCGCCCAGGCGACCGAGCGCGTGATCGGAAAACGATGTCCGGCCGGCTCGCTGCGCCTGGCTCTCCGACCGCGGACGCAGAAACTGGGCGCAATAAACCGGCACGATCGTCAGCGCGACGATGTACGACGCCACCATGGCGAACGAGACGCTCATTGCCAGCGGAGTGAACAGGAACCTTCCGATACCTGTCAAGAAAACAACCGGCGCAAAGACAACGATCGTCACCACGGTCGCAACCAGGATCGGCATGCGGACTTCATCCGCCGCGATGCGCGCCGCTTCCCGAGGGGCTTTGCCGAGCGCCACATGCCGGTGCGTGTTTTCGAGAACCACGATCGAGTCGTCCACTAGCCGGCCGACGGCCAGCGCCAAGCCCCCCAACGTCATAGCGTTTAGACTGTCGCCGGTGAAGTAGAGACAAGCGATCGCCGCCAACACTGACAACGGGACCGAGAGCATAATCACAAAGGTCGATCGCAGGCTGCCGATGAACAGCCAGATCATCACGCCCGCCAGCAGTGCACCGAAAAAAGCCTCTCGCTCAAGGCTGGCGATCGCCTTGCGTACGTACACCGACTGGTCGAGAACAACGTCGAGGTTCACGCCCGTGGGTAGACGGGACAGGATTGATCCGATCGTCTCCTTGATGCCGTCCACCACGGCGATCGTGTTAGCGCCGGGCTGCCGGTAGATCGGAATGTAGACCTGTCGCCGGCCGTTGACGCGCACGATGTTCGACTGAATTTGGTGTGTGTCTTCGACCTGGCCCACATCGTGAATGTGGACCGTCGCACCCCCTTTGTCGACGCGAATCGGGAATTGATTCATCTGCTCGACGTGCTGAACCATCCCGTTGGCGTTGATCTGATAGTCGTATTCGCCGATCTTCGCGTTGCCGGTGGGGATGAAAGTGTTGAAGCCTTTCAGCGTCTTCACTACGTCCATCGGGGACAAGTTACGGGCGATGAGCTTATCGCGATCGATGTAGGCCAGAATGCGCCGGATCCGTCCGCCGTAAACCGCGGGTGCGATCACGCCGCTGATTCCCTGCAAGCGGTTCCGCAACTCGAAGTAGGCGATGTCGTAGAGCTCCGTCTCGTCGAATGTCGGGCTGCTCACACTCACCAGGCACAGCGGCATGCTTGCCGTCGGGTCGAACGGCATGATCATGGGCGGGATCGTGCCGGGTGGCAGGTAATACATGTCGGCGATGGCGAGCGACGATACCTGCGACATCGCCGTGTTTGAGTCGATGTCGGGCCGGAAGTAGTCGCGCACGATGCTCACGCCGTTCATCGAGCGCGATTCCTGGTGGGAGATTCCGTTTGACTGACCCGTCCAGCGCTCGAGACGGCTGGTGATATCTTTCTCAACGACCTCAGCCGGCATACCCGGATACAACGTCAGCACCTGCACAGCTGGCGTTGTGAAGGCAGGGAGGATGTCAGTTGGGATCCGGCTCGCCGCCACGCCACCCAATAGAACCACCGTCAACGCCGCCACGATGACGGCATGCGGGTTTTTGAGTGAGCCACGAACCATGAACGCCAACAATCTTAGCTGGTTTACAAGGACGGCGGCTTGGACCACAACTCCGCGCCCAATGTTGTCTGGCGGTGACGCAGTGTCAACCGGTGGTCTCAAGGGATGGTTGCAACACTTCACCGAGAGGAGGAGTCGATGGGAGCGAAACAAAGAAGGAAGCCCCGAGCATACACAGCGGCGGAGCTGACAGAAGTGTGGGATCGCTGGGAACGCGGAGAATCATCGAAATGAACCCCAAGTTATATCAGGCAAGAAGGCCTGACACCACGTTGCCGTGAACATCGGTGAGCCGCATGTCGCGGCCGCTGAAGTGGAAGGTGAGGCGCTTGTGGTCCATGCCGAGCAGGTGAAGGATTGTGGCGTGCAGGTCGTGGACATAGACTTTGTCCTCGATCGCGTAGTAGCCGTACTCGTCGGTTGCTCCGTGGATGTGGCCGCCTTTCGATCCACCGCCGGCCATCCACATCGTGAAGCCCCACGGGTGGTGATCACGACCGATACGATCGTCGCCACTTCCCTGTGAAGTCGGAGTACGCCCGAACTCGCCGCCCCAGACGAGCAGGGTGTCATCGAGCAATCCGCGGGACTTGAGGTCTTTGATGAGACCAGCCATCGGCTTGTCGGTGGCCTTGCAGTTTGTCGTGAGGCCGTGCTTGATGCGGCCGTGCTGGTCCCAGCGATCGACTCCTTGGCGCTTTGGCGAGAGGAGTTCGACGAAGCGGACACCACGTTCAACGAGGCGTCGCGCGATCAAGCATTGGCGACCGAACTCTTCGGTGTCGGACTCATCGAGGCCGTACATCTTCTTCGTCGTTTCGGTTTCGTTCGAGAAGTCGATGAGGTCGGGGACCTCGGTTTGCATCTTGAACGCGAGTTCGTAGTTGTGGATGGCGGCTTCTAGCTCGTCGACGGCACCATAGCGTTCACGGACTCGTCGGTCGAGCTTCGAGAGGAGGTCGAGTTTGTTTCTTTGTAACTCCGGTTTCGATTCGCGAGGCGCGAGGTCGGCGACCGGCTGGTCGCCCTTGCGAAACAAGGTTCCCTGATAGCTGGCGGGAAGGAAGCCGGAGCCGAAGATATCCAGGCCACCGGGCGGAATCATGCCGCTGTCGAGCACGATGAATCCGGGCAGGTTCTTGTTGGGGCTGCCAAGGCCGTAAGTGACCCATGAGCCCATGCTAGGGCGGCCCTGGAGTGAGGAACCGCTGTGCATAAAGTAGTTACCCGCGGTGTGCTCGGAAAAGTTCGAGACCATCGAGCGAATGATGCAAAGGTCGTCCGCGCAAGTGGCCAGGTTGGGGAAGAGGTCACTGATTTCAACCCCGCTCTGGCCGTGCTTGTGAAAGTCCCAGAATGAGCCGAGCAGTTTCGTATTCGAGACGTTCGCGGTACGCGGGAGCTTAAGCGGAAGCGGCTTGCCATTCTCTTCGCGAAGACGCGGCTTGGGATCGAAAGTGTCGACATGCGACGGGCCACCGTCCATGAACAGGAAGATGACGGACTTCGCTCTGGCCTCGAAGTGGGGAGAGCGCACAAGCATGGGATCGATGGAGCGATCGGAGGCCGCCGCGTCCTCGGCGAGCATCGCGGCAACCGCAAGGCCGCCGAAGCCGTTGGCGGCGCGGCCGAGGAGTTCCCGGCGACTTAGCGAAACGTGAGAGGTGCGCGGTCGCCGATTTGGGGTGTCAAACAACATGTTTCTGATGGAGCTCGTTCCTATGGTACGCTCCCGATCCGGGACTCGGAGTCTCTATCTGATGAAAATAAACTCCTTTGAGTTGATCAGCACGTGAGCCAAGTCGGCCCAGGCTCGATAGTCGTCGCGACCATCGCTTGCATACGCGGTGAGTTGCTGTTGTAGAAATGCCGTTGCATCCGCTAAATCGCTTGCCTCGGCAGGCCGCCCAAAGGCTCCGAGAAACATAGATTCGATGCGCTCGTTCCATCCCGGATGCGCGGCGATTGTGCGGTCAGCCCACTTTTCGGCTTGGCGTGTAACGAATGCGTTGTTCATCAGGATGAGCGCCTGTGAGGGCACAGTCGAAACAGTACGGTGTCCGCGGGTAAGGACGGGGGTGGGATAGTCAAAAGCAAGGAAGAATGGGTTGATGAAATTGCGCTGCACCTTGACATAGATGCTCCGGCGGCGATCGCCGTCAAGAGGACCGCTCTGAGGTTTGCCGCGTCCGTCTTGATAGGGGCTGATGAAGGGCGTAACGCTGGGACCGTAGAGCGTACCGTCTAGCGTACCCGTGACCGCGAGAATCGAGTCGCGGACGGCTTCGACCTCAAGCCTCCGCACAGGCATGTGGTGAAGCAAAGTATTGTCACCGTCGACCTTGGCTGCATGGGGATCAATTTCGCTGCTCATTGCGTAGGTACTGCTAAGGGCGATCGACCGCTGGAGATCCTTGATTGACCAACCGCTTTGCATGAAGCTCCATGCGAGGGCGTCGAGCAGTTTGGGATGTGTGGGTCGGCGGCCCGTGTTCCCGAAGTTGTCGACCGTGGCGACGATACCTTTCCCGAAGTAGTGCTTCCAAACGCGATTGACCATGACCCGCGCGGTCATGGGGTTGTGACGGTCGGCGGTTAGTTCGGCGAGTTCCAAACGACCGCTTCCCTTGCTGAATGGGGGCGATCCATTCGAGAGAACAGTCAAGAACCGCCGCGGCACTTCTTCACCCAACTCGGTGTGACTGCCCCGGATGTGCAGCCGTGCGTTGCGCGGCGTGTCGTCGGCATTGAGCATCCCGAATACCGAAGCCGGAATACTGTCTCCCAACTCGGCGCATTCATTCTGCAATTTCTCTAAGGCCGAGCGTTTGCTCTCACCAACCAGCAAGGTCGGATCTTCAAGCTTCCCGTCGGGGCTGACCGCCCCGGCAAGCCACTTGCCTGCCTCGTCGCTGGGTGGGTTGGCGAGGACATCTGCCAGAAGGTCCTGATAGCCGGCGGCTAGTTCTTCGAGTGAGTTGATATCCTCCGAAGCCATCATCTCGACGACACGCGGGTTCGGCGCCGAAGCAAGAGGAGGCGGTTCTTGGGAATCGGAGAAGACAATCTTGTCGACGACGATATGGGCGTCGCGGGCGCGATCGACGATCTCGATATAGGACACCTGTCCAGGTGTGCGCTTGACGTTGATCGTCTTCCAGTGAAGGGCGCCCGTGCCATCGGCGGCCACGGGGCGGAAGCGACCGCTCGTCACCAGAGCAAAAAAGAGTTGCCCGTGCGTGACCCGATTCGTGCGGCGTTCGCTACCGGCGATTCTCACGTGGAGGTAGGGCTTTTCCATCGCGAAGCTTTGCGATGTAAGCGTTCCGACCCATTCGTCGGATCCGCCGGCGAACGAGTTGGCCAGGCCGTTGCCTTGATAGCCTGAGAGGGGGAGATTGGGTGCGTGGTAGCGCGAGGGCGCTTCGCCGAATGCCGGGCCCGATGCACGCCAGTCACCGTAGTCTTGGCCCTCAAAATCGGCGAAGACGAGATCGCCTCGCTCGCTGTTTTCGGGGTGGCTGGGATCGGCCTTGGCGGCCCACCCTTTCAGTACGCCACGCATTTGGACCACGCGCTCGGCGAATGTGGTTCCTTGCTGATTTCGGGGAAGCGGCTTGGCAAGATGAGCGAGCGGATAGAAGACGTTGTCGGGTTCGTTTTCCGCGCGCTTCAGGACTTCTACCCAGCGTAGGACGGTCGAAGAATCGAGGCCGAACGAACTGGATTTTGGGGCGTCTGAGCCACGTCGGGGAGAGTCTTCCGCTGCGATGATGGCGGCCGCCGCCAGTAGATACGCCTCGATCTCATGCTTGCGCTCCAACCGGGCAGTGCGCATCATTGACGCAACCTGGCCGTTCACCTCGACCATCTCCTCGCTGATGTTCTCCATACGGCGAACTCGTGCCGGCGAATCGAGACTCTGTTGGACGACCTGCGTGCTGTGCATGACTCCGGCCAGAGCGTAGTAGTCTTTGGTCGAGATCGGGTCGAACTTGTGATCGTGGCAGCGGGCACATCCGACAGTGAGTCCCAAGAAGGTCTTGCCGTATACATCGATTTGGTTGTCGATACGGTCGGCGCGGACCTGCCCCACGTCGTCCGCCGCGTTGCGCTCTTCGCCGAGGGCGTAGAAACCGGTGGCAAGCGGGGTGTCCCAGTGGGTCCCGTCTGGGGCGAGACGCTGGCGGGGGAGCAGGTCGCCCGCTATATGCTCCCTGACGAATTGGTCGTAGGCAAGGTCTTGGTTAAATGCTCGGATGAGGTAATCCCGATAGCGCCAAGCGTCTGGCACGTCGGGGTCGAACTCGTGACCCTTGGTTTCACCGAAGCGAACAAGATCAAGCCAATGACGCGCCCATTTCTCCCCGTAATGTGGGGAAGCGAGGAGACGCTCGACGACAGTCTGGCGGGCTTGCGGTGAATCGTCCGCAAGGAAGTGGTCGATCTCCTGTAGTGTTGGCGGCAGGCCGGCGAGGTCAAAGGAAACCCGACGCAGCCAGGTTCGCCGGTCAGCGGGGGCGGAGGGCGAGAGTCCTTTCGCTTCAAGTTTGGCGAGGACGAAGTGGTCGATGAAAGTCTGTGGCCACTCCGCTCTTGTTGTGCCGGGGAGGTTGGGGCTTTGAACAGGCTGGAACGCCCAGAACTTCCGTGCTTCGATAAGTCCCTCTTTGGATTCCAGTCTTAAGGTCTTCTCAGTTCGGGGGTCGGGAGCAGCGATCTCAATCCAACGGCGGAGGTCGGCGATTTCCTCGTCGCTGAGCTTTCCGGTTGGGGGCATCTTGATGTCAGGGTCTTCATAGGACGCCGCACGCAAGATTAAGCTACTGTCGGGCGAGCCAGGCACGACGGCCATACCCCGTCCGCCCCCTTTGAGAACGCCTTCTTTGGTATCGAGCTTCAGGCCGCCGGACGCGATGGTCTCCTCGCTATGGCAGGCGTAACAGTTGTCGACGAGCAAGGGGCGGATCTTGTTTTCGAAGAACTCTATGTCGTCGACGGACTGCGCAGTGAGTGGCGCGATCACGAAGGCAAAACAAAGCATAGTCCTAGTGGCTAGGACCAAACCCCGTTCGTTGATGGATAGCGCGGACAAAGCAGTGGGACGCTATGCTGCCTAGGATTATGCGTCACTAAGCCGCTTCTTTCAAGGTGAGGTGGTTCGCTTGTCTGGTTGAACACCTTACTACTCCCTGTGAGGATATCCGGATTTCCGTTGAAACGAGCGGCTCTCCGCAGGTTGTAGTTTACGCCGCCCGGGCCTGAGCCGGAGGCGGCGTGTTGAGCTTGGCGAGTTCCGCCAAGAGTTTCGGCAGCTGCTTG
>Ga0315339_1000815_pt1 | contig 33369 bp, 29 predicted proteins | sample ASW17metaG_FD_204514 | JGI IMG/M metagenome (GOLD analysis project Ga0315339, IMG submission 204514) | Ammonia-oxidizing marine archaeal communities from Pacific Ocean, United States - ASW #17 | ecosystem: Environmental > Aquatic > Marine > Oceanic | place: USA: California | collected 2016-12-05 | reverse complement strand
GTCGGCGTGCCGATGACCACCAGGTCGATCTCGTCGCGCCGCCAGATCTCGTTTAGGTCTTCGACGGCTTCGGCGTCGACCTCTGCCGCGCGCGCCGCCGCCGCCGCCGGCAACAAGTCGTATGTCAGCGCGATCCGGCAGTCCTCCTGTTTGTCGATCGCCTCGATCCACGACCCAGCGATCCCCCCGCAACCTACTAGCCCGATATGGTGCCGCATCTTTGTACCTCGGTTGACTAAGTGTGCGATAATACTATTAATTCAATTAGAGATTTGAATTATAGCCCGCTGCCTACAAACTGTCAAAACGCCCGCGAAAACGCGGAGCGCATCGTGAAAAAACAACGTGTACCGCAACAACGTGGAGCACCGCGAAAGAACGGGGAAAGAGTGGATCTGGACGAACTGCTGCTCGACGTGGACAAGGACGAACTGCTGAACCTCTACGACGAAGCCGCCGTGGAATTGCTCCAGGTCGCCCGTAGCGATGGCCATTTCGCCGACCGCGATCCGGACGCGACCGCCTGGCCGCCGGCCGGAGATATCGAGGCGCTCGTCCGTCGCGCCGAGTTGATCGGCACCATCCATGAAGGCATCCCGCCCCGCCGCGACAACCGTCTGCGAGAAGCCTATGACCACTACGAGGAAGTTGGTCCCGCCTACCACCTAGCCAACCGCCTCTATATCGCCCTGCGCCGGGTCTTCACAGAACGCAACTTAGGCAACGAACGCGATTTCCACGAACTCTACCAGTCCGTCTACCTAAACGCCTTAAGCCGTGACAACCCCTTAGACCTCGACGAGGGCGAGGCCGCTCTCGTGCAATTGCGCGTCGCGCGCGTACCGCTTTCCCATGCCCACTCCGTCGCCGAGAAAATGCAGGCCGGAGCAGAAGCGGCACAGAAAAAAGACCCGTCCTCCACAAAAGACGACCCGCGCTTGCAGCAGGACTACCACTGCGAGATCGACGGGACACGCTACGGGGGCACACTGCACAAACTACTCGGCGACATCGCCGAACGCATTGTTGACTATCTCGCCGCCGGCGAACATCTGGCCATCCGCTTCAACACCTTCAGCAATTTCATCTGGCTCGGCATTTCGGTATGGAAAGCCATCACAGACGCCGAACTGCTACTGGCCAAGATCGAGGGCCGGGTGCGGGCCAAGTGGCATCGGGAGTTGCACAAGCTCGTGCTCCTAGGCAAGGGCATGCTACTCAAATTCCTGCAGGCCCACTCCGAGGACCCCGCGCAGATCAGACCCAAGGAATTCTGGTACGGCCAGGAGTACAGCTATCTGACCCGCGACATGATAGACCTGACCCGCGCACTCGTCCGCCACGTCAACCGCTTGGCCAAACGAACGCGCGGGGCCAAACCCGACCCCGTGACCATGCCTCCCTTACTCGCCGGCAAAGCCCAGGGCCGCTTCCTCGAATACCCGCACGTCGGCCGCCTACAGACGCTCGGCTCGATGCGCCGCCGCAGCCGCATGTTGCGCTGGGCCCGGCTCTACCACCGCACCGGGCGCAATAAGATGAAGATCCTCGCCGCCGGTTTGCCCGAAGAGCAGCGTCTCGCCGCGGCCAGTGCGGAAAGCGCGCAATGGGGCCGGGAGTCACTCGACATCTTCGGCATCGAAGTAACAGTAAACGCCGACCCCTTCTTCGCGGCGACCGCCCGCGACCTCGACCTGGCCAACCGGCAGGGCAAGGTGCTCTTCCTGCCAACCCACCGCAGTCTCTTCGACCATCCGGTGATGAGCAGCCTGCTGCACGACCCGTGCTTCCTCGAATTGATTGGTTGGAGTACTCCCCCCGCGCCGGTCATCCTCGCCCGCGCCCGCCTCACCGAACCCGCGACGGTGCGCATTGCCGGCCGCTCCTTCTCGCTGATCGGCTTCAGCACCGAAGAAGTGGACAAGATGCTCGAAGATGTCGACGGCCATGTGATCATGACCCGCTCCGCCGAAACCGGCAGCCCCACGCGCCGTTTCGCAAAATTGCTTGAAGAGCGTCCGGGTGTCGTCTACGGCGAGGGAACCACTGCCTCCTACGAACACCAGTGCCTGCCGATGCAACACGCGCTCTACGCCCACTTACCGCCCGACGTGATCATCATCCCCTTGGTGTTCCGCGGTATCCACTCCCTGTGGCCCAAATGCCCGCGCGGCAATCTCGATATCGGCAGCGGCCGAGTCGAGGTCGTCGTCTGCCCGCCAATGCTCGGCGAAACCACGCTGCTACCGCGCAAACGCGCGCTGCGCACTCAGCTCGAACCGGCGACGCTCTTCCAGGCCGCGCATATCGCCCGGCTCTTCAACCCCGAACTGTCCTAGGGTCCCAAAGGCCGGGCAGCGCCCTTAGGCCGCTTGGGAGGAAAGCTCCGCAGCACGTGATTAGATTTACTTGAAAATAAACCACACTACATAAACGGGGTCCTTGATTTACTTGGAGGGGTGGTTTAACAGCAACCCACTTCCCCTAAAAAATGCCTCCGTGGAGAATTCAAAAGGAAAAGCTACCTGGAGGAGGGGTTTGTCGTTTAGGGTATTTTCAAGGGGGGGGTTATCACAAAAAAAACTCCGCAACACCAACCGGGCATTGCGGAGTTCAATTTTGTAAGGTGTCTTAGGGGTGTCTACATATTTTAGGCAGCAGCGATGTTGGTAGTGCTCGCACCGAAGACCGCTGCCTCGTTAGCGAATAAACCGATCTATCTCTTCTTGATAAACGCGGTAGTGCGAGCGGCAGATACTATGACTGTAGTTGCGGTAATCCTTCTACTTCATGCCAATGCGGTAAGCGGTGCATTTTACAACCGGGCTCCCAGCCAACGACGATCATATCGCCATTGGCAAATACCGCTTCCAACTCTGGAGCGGCATCTTTTTTAGACTGTGATCGCTTTTGATACAAGGTACATCTCCGGGGAGAAGAGAGTGCTTAAGTTCTTGACACCTCCTGATACCACTTATTAATTATCGACAAGTAGTAGTACTTATTGAGTCTTTTTTATTAAAACAAAGAGCGTTAACGCCATGAAGAAGCTATTAAATCGATCTACACCACTCAAAATGGCGCATTTCGCCATTTTTGAAATATCATATTTGCCATAATTAGTTACTTTTAATACAATCAACACCATTTTCAATATCTGGCACGCGACATACACAATCTGTGGTCATGAAAGCACTCACTCACTTGCCAGAAGAAATCATCATGACAACAGCTACTTTCACTACCCCCTACATTCGACCGTAACAACACAACTCAAAGCTCGACTCGCTGCTTTTCAGAGCAAGGCTCGCCAAATACTCCATACGACCTATCGCGTCATCAAGCTCTGTTACCTCTAAACACAAAAATCCCCACCACAGGGCGGGGATTTTGTTGCTACCTGCACTATAGCTTGCGGCCTTATTCCTGCTGGATATGCACCTTCGCCGGCTGTCACACCGCTTCCGGATAGACCTCGAAGACGCCATAGCGGTCCTGGAAATCAGCGGGTACCTCTCCCATTACCTTGAGTTGTAGCTCGCCTCTCTTCTTCTTTTGCCAAAGAGCCAAACCAGCCGTTTGAGCTTGCCGCCCAGATGTATCGTCACCGGATCCTCGATCCGGCTCGGCAAGCGCACGATATTACCTTCCTGCCGTTTCTTTACCTCCTTTAGCTTGACCTTCGCCCGCCCCAACTCAGCCACCAAGGGTACGTTCATCTCCGCCAACCGCAAGCGATTCTGCAACTGCGTCTCCTCGCGACTAGGCCTACCCTGCACATAGCGGGTATGTTGTCCCAACTTGGTCAGGATCGGCAAAAGCGTGAAACTTGACGGCTTCCGCATCGACCCGCACTTCGGCTCGGCCGAGCCGGCCGGTGATGTCGCCTTGGAGTTGCGAGATTATTCAAAGGCCTTCGGCGAACGTACGCTTTCGGGTCGGGCCTTGGAGGAATTCGACGGCGCGATCCTAGCCATCTCGCACGACCGCTATTTCCTCGACCCCATTGTCGACCTTAGAAGACCACCCCGGCAACTCTCTAATTTCTGGCATCGCAAGGGCAGTGTAAAATAGCCTCCGCCCCGTGCAAAAGAAGGTGCAGCGCAAGTCGGCGCCGCGCCGGTTGCGCAAAAGCGAAGGCGAAGGCAAATTGCAAAGCCTATAAATGCAAATCGAAACGCTCGAAGGAGAAACCACCGTCGCGAAACCGACCTCGCCGATGCGTTCCGTCTACGTGACAGCGGTTTGGGCGAAAAGCTGAGCCAAAAAAATCCGACGGCTCAACGGCGAAATCGAAACGCTCTATCGGGAGTAGCAGCGCGTCGCCTGACCGGCGGCGCGCTGCGGTTGCCCGCGTTATGCTATCATATTATAATGAGCGTCCCACTATCAGCCCGTGATCCGAGGAGCTTGCGCCCTTTATGATTAGAAAGACCGAAACCCTGCCGACCTGGGACCTGAGCGACCTCTACGCCGGCGCCGACGACCCGCGCCTTGAGATCGATATGGGCGCGGTGCGCGAACAAGCCCTAGCGTTCGAAGCGCGGTACAAGAACACGATCGCCCGCACCGACCTCGACGCGCATCACCTGCGCCAGGCGCAAGACGCCTACGAGGTGCTGCTGCGCGCCCAGTACCGACCCCAGGCCTACGCCATGCTGCTCTTCGCCACCAACACCCAGGACCCCGAACGTGGCGCCCTGTTGCAGAAGACCCGTGAGTTCGGCAGCGCCATCGCCACCCATCTGGTCTTCTTCGACCTCGAAATCGGACAGATACCCGCCGAGACCTACGACGTCCTGATCGACGGCGATGCGCTCGACTCCTACCGTCACTACCTCGACCACCTGCGCCTGCTCTCCGTCCACAACCTCTCCGAGTCCGAGGAGAAGATCCTTGTAGAAACCGCCAGCAGCCGCGGCCAAGCCTTCGGCCGTCTCTTCACCGAAACGCACGGGCGGGCCAAATACTGCCTCAACCGCAACGGCCAAAGCCAAGAGTTGACCCAGTCGGAGCTATTGCCGCTACTCCACAACCCCGATCGGCAACTGCGTAAGACCGCCGCGCAAGCCCTCACAAAAGGCCTCAAACGCAACGCGCATGTCTGCACCTTCATCTACAACACGCTGCTGCACGAGAAGGACGTGCTCGACCGACTCCGCCACTACAAACGTCCCGAGGCCGGCCGCCACCTGCACAACGAATTGAGCGCCGAGATCGTCGATACCGTCAGCGAGGTCTGCGTCGCTAATTTCGGCACGGTCGCCGACTACTACCGCCTCAAGCGCCAGCTGCTCGATCTCGACGAGTTGACCCACTACGACCGCTATGTCCCCTTAGAAAGCGATGAAGGGGAGATCTCCTTCTCCCAGGCGCGCGAGATAGTGCTCGGCGCCTTCGGCGATTTTTCACCGCGATTGCTCGATATCGCCAACGACTTCTTCGACAAGCGCTGGATCGACGCCGAACTCGCTGCGGGCAAGCGCGGCGGCGCCTTCTGCGCCGGTGTCACGCCGGACCATCACCCCTATATCCTGCTCAACTACACCAACCAGCCGCGCGACGTGATGACGCTGGCTCACGAATTGGGCCACGGCGTGCACGACGTATTAGCCCGCGACAATCACCTGTTCGACTACCATCCCGTACTCCCAATGGCCGAAACCGCCAGCACCTTCGGCGAAATGCTGGTCTTCGACCGACTGCGCCAAAATCTCACCACTCGCCAGGAGCGCCTCTCCCTGGTCTGCTCCAAGATCGAAGACACTTTCGCCACGGTCTTCCGCCAGGTTGCCATGTATCGCTTCGAACAACAGGCTCACCAAGCCCGGCGCAGCGAGGGCGAACTACCCACCGCCCGCTTCAACGAGCTGTGGCAAAACAATATGCAGGAGATGTTCGGGGACTCGCTGTCGTTGGGCGAGGACCACGCCTGCTGGTGGCTCTACATCCCGCATATCATCAACACCCCCTTCTATGTCTACGCCTACGCCTTCGGCGAACTAATGGTGCTCTCCCTCTTCGCGCGCTACCAAGAGGAGGGCGAGGTCTTCGTCGGCAAATACTTCGACCTGCTCTCGGCCGGGGGTTCAGGATCGCCCGCCGAATTGGTCGCCGATATGGGTTTTGACATCGCCGACCGCGCCTTCTGGCAAGGCGGCTGCGACCTGATCCGCCAACGCGTCGACGAAGCCATCGCCCTAGCCGCCGAGGAATAGCGCATATAAGACACTTTGATGCTACTCCCTAACAACGACCCTGTTAACCAACCGCCATTCGCTCTGCACATCGGCTGGAACGGTACTGTCCTCGGCCTGCTGATCGCCCTGTAGCCACCCCCCCCTCTGTCCTCCGAGGGCTTCGCGCTACGCTTGGCGCGCGGCATCCTCTTCGTCCAGAATTGGCCGGAAGGCGGTTGCTCCGGCGAAAAAAGTTCGCCCCTTGCAGAACCAACCCGGGGTCTATTGGCTGGACGACCCGCTGTTGCAAGTCACGTCGGTTCCCATAGCCAATTTCTGTGCAGCCTCCACATGCGCGGACACCACCGCGACTGGGAACTCGCGCACTGGCGCCAATCCCTCGGCACGCCAACGCTGAGTTTAGCCGACAACGGCCAGGTCTCACTAGGCTGAAACACAATGGCTGTTTTGAAGTTTCGCGATGCCGCAGAGCGAATCGGCCGACAATGTCAAAAAGCAGCTTATACTCTCTACCCGTGTCGGATAACATGTGCTAAACCTCGGCGCACCTCTGTGGCAACACAGCACCCAGCAGCAGATGAAAACGTACCTTGAATCTGTCGCAGCTACCCTCGCGATATTGCACGAGCCTGTGGACATAGCCGCCGTACATAATTCACTCAGAGGCCCAGAGCCCTATGTCGCCGCACCAGCGCAACCAGGTACAGGGGCTGTGTCCCACATAGAGGAATGCGGCCTGAAATTCCAACTCTCGTCGGCACAATGGACCTTCCGCGAAAGACAGACGCGCGGTCCCCTGGTGATACACCTCTACGAGCGCAAAAGCCTCACCAACGCGCGCGATCGCACGATGATTCAACGTCACCTGCGAAAAGACCCGGCCCGAGTGGGATATTGCGGCCTATAGCGCGATACTGAGGAAGCGCAACGGAGCCAGCGGCATCATCGAACGCATACTCACCCGCAAAGACGGCGGACTCGCACCGGAAAACGCCATAGCCTACCAAGTGCGTTGGGTCGACAACACGGCAAACCAACACACCTCGTATATAGTACACATGCTCAGCGGCGGCACGGGCATGCAATTTGTCGCCGACACCACCACGGAGTTATACGAAACACTGCGGCCCAAATGGGATGCGGCGTTGAGGACCCTGGTTGTCACGGGATCGGCCCGGTAAGAAATGCCCTTGCACTAAACCAGCCACAGCCCTACACTCCTCTCAAGCAAGCATCAAATAACCGAAGACCAACCTTGACCTGTCCGCAAAAAAACACGCGACAAACTGCCATTGGAGAAACATATGCCCGTGCTTTTCGAAGAGATGACTCGCGAACAAATCAAAGCCATTGCTCCCAATGCCATCGCCGTGATGCCCACCGCCGCCACCGAGCAACACGGCCCGCACATGGCCGTCGGCACCGACACCCTGCTGGTATCGACGGTCGCCGCCCGCGCCGCCGAAGCTGCCGCCGACAGCGTGCCGGTCGTCGTCACGCCGCCGCTGGCCTTCGGGTCCTCGCACCATCACATCCCCTTTGGCGGCACCCTCTCGCTGACCAGCGACACCTTTATCGAGGTCGTGCGCGAAGTGACCGTCGGCTTGGCCAAAACCGGCTTTCGCAAAATCGCCATCGTCAACGGCCACGGCGGCAACTCCGACCACGTCGGCGTCGCCGGCCAAGACCTGGTCAACCGCCTCGGCCAACCCGTCACCGTGGCCTCGTGCAACTATTGGGACCTGACGCGCACCGCCCTAGTGGAAAAAGGCTTGATCGAAGGCGCCCGAGTGCCCGGCCACGCCGCGCATTTCGAAACCTCGCTGGTCATGGCCCTGCGCCCCAATTGGGTCGACGCCGAAGCACTAGCCAAGGTCGAAGACCAGAGCAGCGCCGCCGGCGGGCTTGACGTGGATCTCACCGGCGCGGTAGTGCAAACCTACGGCACCTTCCAGGCCGGTCCGGGCCACACCGACAACCCGGCCGACGCAACCCCGGAGTTGGGCAACGCTATGCTGGAGGTGATCGTAGCGCAAGTCGCGCAGTTCTACCGCAACTTCAATAAAGTACTCGGCCCGACACTCGACTAAGCCACCAATTGCTATTGAAGATAAAAAAGCGCCCCTCCTAATGAGGGACGCCTTTTTTTACAAGCTTCAATATCAGGAAAACGCTACGCCAACAACTCCCGCAGACACTTTACGCCCAAGCGCACTTGCTCGACCCGATCCTCGTGCTGTCCCTCGTAAACGACGGAGATACAGCCATTGTAATTGGCGCCCTTGATGATCTTGGCGATCCGCTCGTAGTCGAGCCACTCCTCGGTGCCGCTTTCGATCTTGTAGAACTTAGTGCGAATATACAGCGCGTGCTCCACCGTCTGCTCCATAAATTCGTAGAAGTCGACATCCGGAGGATTTTCCTGGTAACCACCGGGCGACCCGACCCACTGGCCGGTATCCATAATAAAACTAAAATTGGCGCGGTCGGTCATGGTGCGGATTTTGTTCATCTGCTCGCCCGTCGACGGATGGTTCTGCAAGCCCACCGCGATGCCCACTGCCGCGGCGTAGTCGGCAATCTCCTGATAACCCGCGATCATAGCCGGCCATGGATCGTCGCCGTCACCGTTTTTCTCGGGTAGCTCTGCGCAGAACGCGCGCACGATCGGCGAGCCCAAAAAGAACGCCCGATCAATCGCGTCCTTGCAATTCTGCGTATGCGCCCCCCGCTCTTCCGCATTCCCCACGAAAAGCCCGCTCATACCGATATAACCGATCGGCAAGCCGTATTTCAGGCACATCAGTTTAACCTTGCCGAGGTAATCCGGATCGTCGGAATCGAAAGCTCGATAGTGGAAATCGACGCAATCCAACTGCAGATCATAGGCGACCTGGATAAAATCCTCGACGCTGGTATCCTTTAAGCTCAAATAATTACAGCCGATTTTAATCATTGTTCTCCATCCTTTTGAGAAAACATTAAGAAGTGTTGTTAAAACGTCTTCCGGTGATGAGGGCTGCCGAGGTGGCCGAGGTGGAAATTTTTGGTTAGGCTCCGGGCCATTGCGCCCACTCCCTACGGTCTTCGCTAAAAAATGCCCACCGCGACCACCCCCTCCACTTACCAAGACCTGAGGAAGATAGGAGATGCCGATCTACGATGGATGCAAACATTCGGGAATTTTAAGAACGCTCCTAAGTAAGAAGCGAAATGAACCGCGTCAGTATAACCAGTCAGAAGCCGGCGGGCAATATATGAGTTTGGGAAATAGTACGAATAATATCGCTTCTCCATCTTCAGTTATCGGGCAAGATACGTTGGACACAGTCCCCCCGGCGTTGTACATTTCCCTTAACTCAAAAAAACCGGCGGCCCTTGCTATGGGGACTAGGATATGTCGCAGGGCAATACCTCTCCAAGGCCATTGGTTGAGCTATAGCGTCCCGCTCCCGCCGCTCGTTACGGTGGCTCTGCCACGTTCGCCGTTACGTACCTCCGCAAGCTGATAGGGCCGTCTTAGATTTACCCGGAGACAGAAGCCCCGCACTGCAGACCCAACACCCACCACCATTATCAAGGAGCCACCCCATGCGGATGCGCCCCCTAGGCCGAACCGGCATCGAAGTAAGCGAACTCTCCTTAGGCGGTCTCTTTGTCTCCTCCCACGGCGGCGATTTCGCGCAAGGCCGCGCCGCCATCCTGCGCGCCTTCGAACTCGGCGTCAATTACGTCGACACCGCACCCACCTACCTCGACAGCGAAGATGTGCTCGGCAAGGTCCTGCCGGAAGTCACACAACCCTTCTACCTATCCAGCAAAGTCGGTGGCCGACCGCAACCTTTCGAGCCACAAAACCCCGATCACCTGCGCCAGTCCGTAGAAGAGAGCTTGCGCCTGGTCAAACGCGACCATATTGATCTCTTAATGGTACACGAACCCGAGCGCCCCGGCTTCTACGACTGGTGGACCGACCGCGACAGCTACACCGGTCCCGTACTCGACGTCTTAGATGAATTAAAAGAACAGGGAATTATCAAGTTTACCGGCTTGGGCGGAACGACAGCCTACGCCATGGCGCCGATCATGGCGACTGGCCGCTTCGACGTGGTGCTAACCGCGTTCAATTACAACCTGCTCTGGCGCGAGGCCGAACACGCGATCCTGCCGATGGCCAAAAAACTAGGCATGGGCATCGTCATCGGCTCGCCATTGCAACAGGGCGTGCTCTCCGCCCGCCACGACGAGGAGGTGCAGAATGGCCCGGCCTGGATGAGCCCACCGCGCCGCGCACAATTGCTCGCGCTCTACGCCTTCCTCGACGAAATAGACATGAGCCTGCCCGAGATCTCGCTGCGTTTCGTGCTGTCGAATCCGGATATTTCCTGCACCCTGATGGGCGCTCGCTCGCAAGAAGAAGTCGAACTCAATATCTCCGCCGCCGATCGGGGACCGCTTGCGACGGAGATTCTCCAATACCTCGGCGAGATCGAGCAGATGGTGCCCTTCCGCCCGACGGAAGAGCCGGGGTGTTTGCCGTTGGGGCGGAATTATGGCGGGCTGGGGCCGGCGCGTTAGGGCGTGCGCCGACACTGCGGTGCGGCAGAACTGCCTTCGGGCAAGACTAAGGCGGCACTATACACTTGCGGAGGTACATAGCGGCGACGTGACAAAACCACCTTAACCGGCAGCGCAAGTGGGGCCCTATATTTCACTCGTAAGGCCTTTCGGGGGGATTTACCCCTGCGGCAGCCTTCCGCACCTCCACTGCACCTAAAGACGGCCTTGATAACGAGGCTTGTGCCATTCAGAATAAAAAGAGTACTAGCCCTTGCCGATGCCCTCGGCTTTGAAGCCCATTGCGCGCAAAGGCCCTAAATCAAGAATATTGCGGCCGTCGAAGATCAGCGCGGGTTTGAGCATTGAATCGTAGATGCGCTTGTAATCCAATTCGCGGAATTCGTCCCATTCGGTCATGATCGCCACCACATGCGCGCCGGCCGCCGCCTCGTAAGGGTCGCTGCAGATTTCGATTTCGCCGCCGCTGCCCTCGGTCGGCTGCAAATCGGCGTGAACCTGCTCGGCGGGCACCTTTGGATCGTAGATAGCCAACTGCGCCTGCTCCCGCAAAAGGTCGCGGCACACGTAAATCGAAGCCGACTCGCGGGTGTCGTTGGTGTCCATCTTAAAGGCGAAACCCAACACCGCGATGCGCTTGCCCGATGCGGTGTTGAAAAGCGCCTCCATAATCCGTCGCGAGAAACGTCTTTTCTGGTAGTCGTTCATAGAAACAACCTGTTCCCAATAGTCGGCGACTTCCTCCAAGCCGAAGTGCTGGCACAGATAGACCAGGTTAAAGATATCCTTCTGGAAACAGGACCCGCCGAAACCCACCGAGCTTTTGAGGAACTTCGGGCCGATGCGACTATCGAGGCCGATGGCGCGGGCGATCTCGTCGACATCGGCGCCGGTCTCTTCGCAAAGGGCGGAAATGGCGTTGATCGAGGATATGCGCTGAGCCAGAAAGGCATTGGCTGTCAACTTCGATAACTCCGACGACCACAAATTGGTGGTAATGATATTTTCGCGCGGCACCCACTGCGCGTAAACCGAGGCCAATTTTTCAATCGCGGCAGCCCCTTCCGCGGTGCGCTCGCCGCCGATCAGCACCCGATCCGGCGCTTCGAGGTCCTGTATCGCCGAACCCTCCGCTAAAAATTCTGGGTTGGAAAGCACCTGCAACGAGCCCTTGCCCTTGGTCGCTTCGAGAATGGTGCGCACCGCGTCGGCCGTGCGCACCGGCACGGTCGATTTCTCGACGATGATCTTGTCGGAATCGGCAACTTCGGCGATGTGGCGCGCGCAGCTCTCCACATATTGTAGGTCGGCGGCCCGCCCAGCGCCGATACCGTAGTCCTTGGTCGGTGTGCTGACTGCGATAAAAATAATATCGGCTTCGCGCACGCTCTCATCCCGATCCGTAGTAAAAAACAAATTCCGCCCACGACTGCCTTTGACTATTTCGTCGAGGCCCGGCTCGAAGATCGGCAGGGTGTCGGAGTTCCAGGCGTCGATGCGCTCAGCGTTGTAATCGACGATAGTCACTTCGATATCGGGACACTTGTGGGCGATCATCGCCATCGTGGGGCCACCGACATAGCCGGCACCGACACAACAAATTTTCATGCTTACTTCCGTCAATACGATTTCTCCAATCAATGGGTCCGCACAAAATATAGGACCGCGGCGCGGAACCTGCTCGTTTCAGCGTAGAACAAAACCTAGGGTTGCATATACTGTATCGAACAGAATCACCCGATCCTCTACTTGCCAAGCGGGATCCCGTCGAGCTGAGCAGTTAGTCGCCTGTTAAAATCTCCATCGCCGCGTTGCGCCCGTTAATCGCGATAACGCTGCCGCCCGGATGCGTGCAAGCGCCGCAAAGGAAAAAACCCTGCATCGGCGTGCGCGCGGCTAAGCGCTGGTCCCACATATGTCCGGGCAGACACTCGCCCTGGAAAATATGCCCACCACGCAAACCCACCCTCCGTTCAATATCGGGCGGCCCCATCACCTCGATATCAACTACCCCTGCGGGGATATTACGACAGAAACGGCCAATCGATGCCAGCGCCAACTCGCCTACTTCCGCGCGTCGACCATCCCAATCGCCCTCGGCAAAAGCATAGGGCACATACTGGGCGAAAACGCTCATGATGTGCAGGCCCTCGGGCGCCACCCTGGCATCCTGCGCGGTCTGGAAATACAGCTCGGTCCACAATCGCTCGGGCAATTGGTGCGCCTGAGCCGCGGCAAAACCCCTACGCCATTCGTCCTTAGAAAGCGGCGTATTGACCTGCCCCCGGTGGTGCGGCGCATCGGTTCCGGGCCGGGCTATAAAGTCAGGTAATTCGCTAAGCGCCACGTTGACCTTGACCGTCGCGCCCTCGATCGGTACCGCTTCGACCTGGGTCCGCCAACCCGAATCGGCCGCCTCACCCAATAGACCCAGGGTCGTTAACCCATCGGCGTTCGACACGACGACCGGCGCCGCCAGCCAATCCCCACCAGCCAACGCCACGCCCTCGCCCGGCACAATCAGCGACACCGGCACCCCTGTCGCCACCTGCACCCCCGCCTCGCGCGCAATATCGCAGAGCATGAAAGAAACACCGCCCATACCGCCCTCGACATAACCCCACATGCCCGGCATGCCTCCCATCCGGCCAGACGAATGATGGAAATGAATCGAGGCCGTACCCGGGTCAAAAGGGCTGGCATTGGTGCCTATCACGCCCTGGCCCAAAACCGCGCACTGCAGGCGCTCGTCCTTTAAATAGCGCTCGGCGTATTCTGCCATCGACCACTCGAAGAGCAGACCACGCGCTTCCTCATCGCCGCCGATGCGTGCTTCGAGCATATCGCGCGTAGGCGGTCTGCCGATCCATACATCGCCCTCACCTTCGGGCCGAATGGCCTCGCGCAAACGGCGCATCACCGCATACATCGCCCGCCAACCCGCAACATCGCCGGGCGCCAAGCGCGCGATCTCCGCCTCGCAGGCCGCATCGTCTTCCCACAACTGCACCGAACTGCCATCTTCGAAAGGCACGAAGAGCCCGTTGACGGCCGGGGTCCATCTAAAGCCGTGTTTAACCAAATCCAACTCGGATATAACCAGGGGATGCAGCAGGCCCGCCAAATACGCGCAGGGCGACACGCGAAAACCCGGCCAAGGCTCGGCGAGCGTGCAGGCCCCGCCGACGCGCTCGCGCGCCTCCAGCACCAACACCCGCTTGCCCGCCCGCGCCAAGTAACTGGCACAAGTCAGCCCATTATGCCCCGCGCCGACAATTATCACGTCCCAAGCCTGCGCGGCTAACTCGCGCACCGGCGCAGGTAAACCGACGCACCCCCAAACCTCCGCCGTTTTACCCAGAACTAAACCCCCTCGCCCTGAGCGCGTTCGACCCGGTTCGCCACCACAATGCCCACCACCACCAAAGCCACGCTGGCCAACAGATAGGGCGACAGCGCATCGCCCAGTAACCAAGCGCTCAACAACACGCCGACAATCGGCGTAATAAAACTAAAAATCCCCAACCGACTTGGCGAGTGGTGACGCAGTAAAAAAACTAGGACAATAAAACAAAGACCGGCCACCACGATGCCCTGATAAAGCACACCCGCGATGACCGCGCCACTGAATACGTACTCCGCTTCCGCCTCGAAGAAGACGCTCCACGCGGCAAAGAGCGGCAAGCTCAGCATCGCCTGCCAGAACAATACTTGATAGGGGTTGAGCCCCTGCACCAAACGCTTAATCACCACTTGCCGCAACCCCAGGAGCATCCCACTCGCCGCCACCATCGCGTCACCGAGCAGATAACCCGTCTCCGCAAACGAGACCGACTCCCAAAACAGCAATAGCACACCCGCGAACGAGAAAGCAAAGCCCAGCCACTTGCCCAGCCCCAACCGATCACCGACAAGCAGGTGTGCAAAAAGTGCGGTAAAGAACAGGTAGACGTTGATCACCACCCCCGAACGGCTGGCCGTGGTATACCCGGTACCCGCGTTGAGCAACCAGATCTGCAAGGCAAAAAGCAATGCCAGGCCGCCCAGCCCCTTCCATTCGCTGGCGGGTACGCGCAACGGAATACCAGCAAAAAGCGCCCCGACCCAAACGGTCAGAGCGCCCAATGCAAATCGCAGGCCGGCCATCGCTGCCGGCGGCACGCCGTCGAGTCCCATCTTGATCGCCACGGGGTTGCCACCCCACAACACAGAAGTTAAGAGGGCCAGGGCTCCGGCTTGCAGCCCGACAGCCTCGTTGCGTATCTGGCTCACCTCAGTCGACGATCGTCGCCGTCTTGATATAATCGAGGTTCGGGAAGTTCTCCTCCAGATAAGAATTGCCACGCCCCGAAATCTGCCCCTGATTCGGCTGCTGGCCGTATTCGGCGTTGATCTTATCGACTACTCCCATACCCTCGATCACCTCGCCGAAGGGTGCGAAACCCATGCCGTCGAGATTGAGATTTTCGCCATAATTGATAAATACCTGGGTGGTGCGGGTATTGGGTTTGTTCTGCTTGGCGAAAGTGATGCGGCCGCGTTTGTTCTGCTGCTTGACCTGGTCGTCGAAAATATTGGCGGTGTGCCAGACCTTGGTCAGCTCCGGGTCGGGGCTTATGCCCCACTGCACCACGAAACCAGGCACTACACGAAAAAAACGTTGCTCGTTATAAAAGCCGTTTTTGACCAGATTGTAGAACCGGTCGGCGCCGCGAGGCGACCATTCGCGCGCCACATGAATTTTGAAATCGCCGGCGCTGGTCGCAAAGAGCACCGTAAATTCGGCGGGTGACTCCTGTTTTATCGCATCGCTCTTGGGATCCTGCAAGAGCTCCGTGTTTACTTCTGCGCCTTGATCGCCGGCCCCGCAGCCCAAGGCCCAGAGCACGCTGAACAGCAGTGCAATACGCTTCATATCTCAATACCTCTTTGCATGGTGGTACGTTTACTCGGCGATACTCGCCGTTACGATATAATCCAGATCGGGAAAGGTCTCGATCAAGTACTCATTGCCGCGCTCACCGATCTCCCACTGGTCGGGATTCTGGCCGTATTCGGCATTGATCGCGTCTACAATCTCCATGCCCTCGACCACCTCGCCGAAGGGCGCAAAACCCATACCGTCGAGATTGACGTTGTCGTCGTAGTTGATAAAGACCTGGGTCGTACGGCTATTGGGCAAACTCGTCGCAGCGAAAGTGATGCGACCGCGCGTATTGCTCTCGGTGACCGGATCGTCGGGGATCCCCGCGCTCCGCCATTGGCTAGTCAGCGCCGGATCTCCGCTCATGCCCCATTGCACCAAAATACCGGGCACCACCCGGAAGAAGCGCTGCTCGTTGTAATAACCGCTGGTCACCAACGCGTGAAAATGATCGGTACCGTGTGGTGCCCAAACGCGCGTCACCGCGACCTTGAAATTGCCGGCGCTGGTCTCGAATAGAACCGAGAATCGCTCGGGCGCCTGTTCGTCCGTGTTTTCTTCTGCCATGAATTGCTCCTGAGTTGCTATCGTGTTCGCCTGAAGTATTTCACTATCATCCCCGCCGCACGCCACGAACACCGCCATGGCCAGAAACAAAAATGTAAAACGCAAGGTCTATAGTCCCTTCACCGCCGCGACGAGTGCCTGGGCCGTAAGGCCGAAATGCGCCCAAGTCTCCATATGGCCCTCGGAAGGCGCCGTCGTCGGGTCCGTGATGCCGACATGGGTCGCGGGCACCTTGTTCTCGGCCGCCACACCCGCCACGAAAGCAGCAAAACCACGCAGCCCCGCATCGACCCCACCGATCAACCCGTCCTCGATGGTCACCACTCCCCTGGGATAGCGGCGCACGAGTTTCTCTAGTGCACCGACCGCCAGCGGCAAACCGTTGACGATATGCACATCTACCTTGCCGCCGAGTTTGTCGGCCGCCTGACTCGCTAAGAACGCCGGTGCGCCCATCGCCAGAATGGCCTTCTGCGCTTTCGGGTAGCTACGATAAGCCGTCACCGCTTCCCACTCGTCACCAGCCTCCCACAACGGACCCGAGCCGTCCTGCTTTTCGAGCGTCGGTAGCGAATCGCGCGGGACGCCGATTACATGCGCGCCATAGTGCGCCGCCATATCGCAGACAGCCAAGAAGGCCGAGCGCGCGTCGGAGGGCGCGTAAAAACGGTGCATATACGGCAGATAACACAGGCCGATATTGATCCAATCCAGGCCCCAACCCGAAAAGTGATCGCGGCCAGTACAAGCGCCCACGTGCGAGACGTGGAACGCCGCGTTGACGCCCTCGTTGACGCCGGTCAGGTTGCGCTGGTAGCGCCACATGTCGAAACCCTCGCGGGCGATGCCCTCGTAGAAGGCAGCGAAGGTCGAGACCACGTTGAGCTGTGGCCCGCCGCCGCTCATCGCCAAGCCATTGGTGATCAGACAGGCCGCCTGCTCTTCAATGCTCATCTCGAACTGGTGGTCCGCCTTTAAGAAGGCCCTCGCTTTGGCCAGCTTGGTCGAGGGATCCAGATCGCAACTGACAACAAAAACATCGTTGGGAAAACGCGCGGCCACTGCAGCATAACCCGCCTCAGACCCGGCCCGCGGGCTTTCACTCTTACCGACCGGGGGCAGACTGACCTTTTTCTTCGCGCTCTTGGGCAGCACCAAGTTGCGGCTGCCGGGCGCCGGCCGGGCTTTCGTTAGGACCTGCCGCTTCTTCTTGCGGCGTAACGCAGAAGCGGCCTGGCGTTGCGACGGCGTCTTTTTAAACATCGGGTTGCGCAAGACCTTGGCGGCGTCGCGAGCCTTCATATGTCCGTCGTGGTGACCCGCGCCACCAGGCAGGTTATTGACCAGAAAGATGCATTCCAGCATCGACACCACATCACGATAGCTCATCAGCGAACCTGGCACCCAAACACGCGTGCTCATCTTTACTCCAATCGCGGTTGCAAAGGCCTCCACCTCTTTCCCGATGCCCAAACGAACGCCGAAATCGCCGAGGTGTTCGCGCGTGCCCGTCGGATAGATCATCGTCGGCTTGCCGCTCTGCGCCAATTTGTAGGCTTCGCGATACACTTTGTAGAGACCCGCCATGTCGTGCAGGCTTTTAGTCTCCAATACTTCCACGCCCATCGCGGCGACAATGCCACGCGGATCCTTGTCCATAACCGCCTCGGTAGCACCCGAAAGCTGGATCCCGTTGCGGTGCATGACGAAAGTAATCGGCGCGCCGTTCGCCGAAGCGCCATTAAAGCCGTTGAGCGCCTGGCCCGAAATATAACCGGCATCACCACAGTGGCAGACGACCCAGGAGCCCTTGCCGAAATTGGCGCGCTTACCCAATGCCTGGCCCACCGCTACCGGCACCATCACGCCAAGGCGCCCGCCATTGAGCTGGGTGCCACCCGGTACCCAGGAGACGTGTCCGGGAATATCCAATCCGCGGCGAAAACCCTCGACGACGATCTCATTATCGATAAAACCCAACGCCGCCAAAGCCGCGTAATAACCGACCGAAGTGTGGGCGTGTTCGATGGTATATTCGATCTTCTCGTAATCGCTGACTACCAGCGTCAGCAAGAGCGACGGTATCAGCTCTAACCCTCCGCCGAGATGATCCAGCTCGTTGATCTTTGCCAACGAAGCCAGCGAGCGAATCGCGGTGCCGGCCGCGTCGATCGACAGGCTTTCCAGCACGGCGACCTGATCCCGGCTCAGCACGCGCTGTTTGCCAATATCGACGGTGAGCGGCAAAACTTCGGAGCGCACGCTCTTGCCGAGATAACTCGTTTTGCCCAGCAACTTCTCGTTGCGACGCTTCTGACCGGCTTCCGACGCCTTTATTCCCCTGGCCATATGGGACTCCCTATAGTAGGTATGTTGGTTTTCGAATAAGATGATAAAACTAAAGATAACCGCTAAAGCGAGCAATTGAGCCGGCCAAGTGCAGAAACCGTCTACATTCGGATGGGCTTGGCCTATATTTTGCCGTCTAAAATTACGGCGCTTTGTTAGTAAATACCATCTGAGAGAACGGATACTTAATAATGGCCAAAAATGGGTCACAACACAAAGAACTCGCACGTCGTTTTTTTGCGTAAATCGCTCATGTCATTGCACATGATAATTCAGTATCTTAGATTGATCGCCACAAAAAACCGGCATCCCACTCAATCGGCGACAATCGACAATGAGACCATAATTGCCGCAAGAAGGAACTCTTTACCCCTGTTGGCAGGTCTGTATTGTTCGCAAAAAAGCAAGATGCTGGGTTATAGCCACCGCAATACTTAGGGGCGAGGAAGGTACCGTGCATAATTTAAACACACATAATTTTCGATAGACTTGCTCGACAATGAAAGTCAGAACGAGTTTCTCGCCACCTTTCGGGCATAGGGAATGATCACGGTCGAAAACCTATTCGACGAGGGTGAAGTACAGGCCTTCGATGATCTGTGGAATGCCATTGCACAGCGTCGCGCGGCGGCCAACTTACCCCCAGCCGCGACGCTTATGAAGGCTCATACGACTAATGACGAGGTGATTGGCATCGTCAAGCACCAGCGGTTAGTCGGGTGCATCGAAACACTTTTGGGCGGCGAGGTCGAGTTGCTCGGATCACAATTGATGTTCAACCGACCAGGCAGCGTGGGGTTTTCACCGCACCAGGACGATTTTTATACTAGCGCCGACCGGCCTGATGACGTCATCACGGTTTGGATCGCAGTCGATAGATTCGATGTGGAAAACGGCGCGCTCGACGGTTTTCCCGGTTCCCACATGCAGGGCATGGTGCCGTCAAAAAAAGACTACAAGTATCTGCTGTAAAAGGCCCCCGAAATCGCTAAACTGCTTTTCCGAACACTGTGGGACAATGGCCAAAAACGGGACCCGGATGTTGGCGCCATGGAACGCTTTATCCATTCCGAGATACCCACCGCAATCGAGAAAGTCCCGATGGAAGTATCGCCGGGATCCGTCTGTTTTATCCACGGACATTTGGTGCACGGCTCTTTTCCAAATGTGTCCAGCCAACGAACCAGATGTTCGCTAGTCTGCAACTATATCCGCTCGGGCACCAAATTTGACGCTGGCAAGCTGTCAGGACGCCAGGCGTTTAACCTATACGACCACTAAAATCGGGATTTTGAGTATGCTCGTAACACTGATCAAACCACCGGCCTACAGCATAGGCATCATGGGCGCCCAGCGCGTACCTCATTGGGGGGGATAGCCTATATAGCCGCTGTAGCCCGGGAAGCCGGTTTCGCCGTCGATATAATAGATATGTGTGGCGAAGGAATAGATCATACCTAGATCATCCAAGAAAAATACATCGAATGCGGTCTCTCTAACGCCGAACTCGAGACCAGGCTCAAACCGTCAAAGGTCATAGGTTTTACCTGCATGCTCTCCCAAGATTGGATTTTTATCCGCGAAATCATCAAGAAGGTTCGGGAACTGGCGCCGGAGAGCCTGCCGTTGGCGGGCAGCGAGCATATAACAGCGATCCCGGAGTTGGACCTGGCATCGTCGGGGAAGGCGAGTCGGCGTTTACCGAGTTCTTGCAAAAAGTCGACACGGGACAAGACTATTGCGAAGTAGGGTCCTTGGTCGATAGGGACAGCTCACAAAAAAATCGTCCAGGCGCCCCGTATGGACCGTACCCGCGACGTCGATTCGATCCCGGCGCCGGCCTGGGACCTGATGCCGATGGAAAACCATCTCTAGCGCGGGCTCAACTACCATATTCAGCGTGGGCGCACGATCCCGATGTTGGCCACCCGCGGCTGCCCGTATCGATGCACCTTTTGTTCCAATCCGGCGATGTGGGGCAATTTCTGGAGCCCCTGTGACCCCGCCAAGGTCGTTGATGAGATCGAAGACTATATCAACCGTTACCAGACGAGCAATTTCATCTTTTCGGATCTGACCGCGGTCATCAAAAAATCCGCTATTATCGGGTTCTGCGAAGAAAAAAATCTCGACATCACTTGGCAGTTGCCAACGACCCGAACAGAATCGCTAGACAAAGATACCCTGTAGCTGATGTACGATCCCGGGCTCAGGGACTTGGACTTCGTCATCGAATCGGGTTCAAAGGACGTCCTCAAAGAAGTGCAAAAAGCCAATAAGCCTCAGGATATGACCAAGTCGATCCGCAATGCGTTGGACGTCGGCATGAACTTGAGTGCCAATTTCATTTTGGGCCTGCCCAAGGAAGGCTATCTGGGCGTCCTAAAAAGCTTTTTCCTAAGCATGAGATTGGCCGTATCGGGATTACAGGAAATCAATGTCTTCCCGTTTATACCCTCTGCGGGGTCCGAGCTATTCTATTCCCTGTGCTGCGAACAACGGCTAAGGCTTGACGATTCGTTTTTCTTAACGCTCTTCGGGTATGCGGACCTGACTACCGCCATTTCTTGGTCCGACCACTACTCGCCCCGCATGCTGCGTTTCATGCGGCTCTTCGTTATGTCCAGTTTCTACAGCTTGATGTTTTTAACCCTTCCACAAAAATTCTTTCATTTAGTCCGCAATCTCATCACAGGCAAAACGAACGCTAAGAGCACCAAGCTAGAAGGCGTATTATGCCGGATTTATTTGGGTATGAGGACCTATAACAAGTCGACGTCGGCGAGCCAATAGCTCGGACGAGGGACACATGCGCTTGTACTGAATCGGCAGACAAACGCCTTCTGCGCTCCATTGCCCATTAACCCGGCTTAAACTGCACCACCAACTTCTCCGACCACAACTTATTCGCATCAATCGTCCGTCCCGCATTATGCGGCGTATGCACCACATTGTGCCGCCCCAACAACGGATCATCCAGCGGCAAAGGCTCCTGGCCCCACACATCCGCTGCCAAGCTCAACTCATCGGCCATCACCCGCCGACGGATCGCGTCGGTATCGCAGATCTTCGCCCGGGTCACCATCACCACTAAACACCCCTTGGGCAGTGCATCGATATGCTCCGCCGTGACCAGCCCACCCGTGGCCTTGGTCAACGGCACCATCGGCACAAAAATCTCGGCGTCTTCGACCAGCTTCTCCAAGTGATACTCCTGCCGTGAACCCGCCCGGTGGAAACACGGCTCGCTGGCAAAGGGGTCCCAAGCTGCCACATCGGCGCCCAACATCGAAACAAAGCTGGCGTAACGGCTGGCAATATTGCCCGCCCCAACAATGCGTATGCGCTTGCCGGCGACCGTGCCGCTACTAAAATCGGGATTGTCGCCAAACTGGTGCCCGCGACCGCCCGGCCGCGCCTTACCCTTCCCGGCGTCGTAATCCCAAGGATCCAAGCTAGTGATAATCTCGCGGTGCAACTGCGGAATGCGTCTGAGCCCGCACATAGTCAACGCCAAACCAAACTCCGCCACCGTCTGCGACCAGAAGCCCTCGCTCGGATGGTCATAGACCGTTACGCCCATCTCTGCCAAATACTCGGCACAACCCTCGCCGAGCTTTCGGCCATAAGCGCCTTGGAAAGTCGCCTCTTCCAACCCGGAGAAATCCTCCAGGCAAGGCCGTTCGACTTCCATACCCAGCGTCACCAGACGAGTTACCCCACTAGCATCGCCAACGACTTCGCCCAAGCTCCGCTCGTCTCCGTGTTCCAGGCGCCTAAAATCCGCCTCGGGCCACAACATGCGAAAATGATCAGCGGCAAAGGGCCATACACCGTCGAAATCTGGGTGTACGACTACCAAACTGCTCATATTATTCTCCTTCCCAATAGCTAACACTATCTTCCATGCGATAAATCACCTGCCCCGTATCGCGCTTGGCGACGACATTGATCTTGCCCGAGTCGGGATACTCCGCAACCTCGTGGTCCACGTGTTCACCCAAAGCCAAAAGCTGGCAACCCTCATCACCGTCGTTGCTAAACTTGTGCGCCCCGCGCGGACCGGTGGGAAAAGCGATAAAATCACCCTCTTGCACCGGCCATTCCCCACGCGGCGTCACCATAGTACAACTCCCCTCCACCACATAAAACATCTCTTCGCCAAAATGGTGAAAGTGCCGCGGACAAATGCTCTGCCCTTTGCCCAAACGAATAATCTGATAACCCAAGTGCTGCGCACCGATCAGCGGTTCGATGTCTTTCACCTCACAATCGTACCCTTCGCGCCTACCGCCCTGCATCCAGGGAATATCGGCGATATTGATCTTGTTTATATAAATATCGCTGCGCTCTTCGAGACATTCCAGCAGCGCCGCCCGTGCACCTGTCATAATCGAATGCCCGTCCCCAACCAAAACCGCATCGAAATCCAACGCCAGCAATTTGCGCAAACCCAATGCCGCTTTCGGTGGGTCTTGCAACTTCTCATCCATCAACAGGCTAAATTTGCCCACTGGCGCGCCCACGACCAGGTCGCCCGCCAGCAACAACCTCTGTTTCGACCAGTACAAGGCTATTTCTCCAGGGCTTTTACCATGCGGCAAGTGCACCGCCCACAACCCCGCAACAACCTCGCCGTCGTGCTCCATCGTCTTGTCCACCACCACCTCCAGCAACTCCGCATCGGCGACATGCGCCACCACCTCAGCCCCCGTACGTTGCTTAAAAAAATCCGCCTCCCGTTCGTGATCGCGATTGGTGACCACGATCCATTTGGCCCCGCCTAACGCGTCGAATTGCTCCAGATCCCTATCGCTCATCGGCACGGGATCAATCAATACATTGCCGCCCTCCCGCACCCACAGATGTCCATTGAAATCAATCTGGCGCACGTCGTCAAACACCGACCAGCAATACATATCGTCGAACATGACCTTTTTCATAAAACTGCTCCTTTATGCCTATTGTCATAAGCTGATCCTGCTTATGGACGGGCTGCTTGGGGGAACGAGCGGCGGCGAGGGTTTACCTGAGCGGGTTGTTTCCCTGATTTTGTAGGAAAGGGAAATCGGGGAAAACCCCTCGCAGTGGCCAGGATAGACCACGAGAATGAGCTTAGGTAAAGCCTCGCCGCCGCGGACCGGGCGGAGCCTAACTACAGAAAAACGGCTGAGTCCAAGCGAAACCCTCACCCGCACCCCAACACTCGAACCGCACATAGCCCGCATCCTCAGGCACCTCAATCTCAAGCTCCCGACCATCCGCCACCCCACACCGTGTCGCACCGCGCTTAAGCGCCACGATCCGCGAGGCATTCTCCGTTTCAATGCGAATTTTGTTGCCCTCTACCTCGATCGCATTAATCTCAACCCCCGTCGAAGCATAGAACCGCCCCGCGCGCAACGCCTCGACCACCCCCTCCGCCGTTTCGTCCTTCACATAAACCATATTCCACCCCAATCCCACATCGCCCGTCACCGCATGGCTGTCATCGTGGGCAAAACCCCACAAGCGGCGTCCTTGCGTCAGCAACATATCCCAACGGTTCGTCGCATAGGGGCTGCCCTCCAACCGGCTGATCACCCCATTGTAAATCTCTAGCCCCACATAACCCTCACAGCGCTCAAAAAGCTCCTGCGGGCAGTGATTAAAATTGGCATGCCAGTTGGGGTGGTTAAAGAGGATTATACCACCGCCTGAGGCGTTCACCTCATCGATTACCTGCTGGCGGTCCGCGTTCGGCTCGACCCAGTCCTTGGCACCCACGTGCAACATGTGCGGGCCATTGGCCGAAACCTCGTTGCCTGGAACCATGACCATTCCCTGAGCATCGTACTTTTCGTAGTCTTCTACCGCCGTATAAATATCGTGGTCGGAGATCATCAAGAAGCCATGGCCGCGTCCGACATAATCATCGATCACCGCCTGATGGTCGCGCTGCCCATCGCTGGAGGTCGTATGCGCATGCAGATTGCCAGCCAGCCAGCGGCCCCCGCTCAAGTCTTGGTAGGGATGTTCAATCATTGCGGTCTCCTTGGATTTGGGAATAGCCTCAAAATACACGAGGTTCCTCTGGGCTACAAGTAGGCTCCGTTGCGGTTGCGCACCGTCTGCACGAGCAAAGCGATAACCGCCAATGCAGCGAGTACGGCCGCTAAGGTGGCAAAATTGGTGCGCAAAAGCTCAGTCGCCCGTTCACCATAACACGCCGCCAGATAACCAACCATGGAATAGCGCAGCGTTCGGCCGATGACCACCGCCAATACGAACTTGCTCAAAGGCATTCCGAACACACCTGCCGAGAGAATAAAGAGCTTCATCGGGTAAGGAGGTGGCGCCACCACCGAAAAGGCGACGGCCCACAGCCCATAACGGTCGATTTTATCTCGCACCGACGCCTGCCGCTCAACCTCAAAACGCACCAAGAGCAGATGCCCGTACCTGCGGCCCAGATGATAGGGTGCTAGACAGCCCAAGCTCGATCCCAAAACGGCCACCGGTACAAAGAGCAACAGATCCATTCGCAACTGGCTCTCACTCACCATCACCAGCAACACCCAATCGGGCCCGCCGCCAGTGGGAATCCCCGCCGAATCGACAAAGGCCAGCCCCATTAGCCCAGGAGCGCCCAAATCGCGCAAAAATTCTATCAGTTCTTCGAGGAATCCCACATTCGCACCGGGTCGGGAAGGTGTTGACGCAAAGGGTAACTAAGCCTATTTAATACAGGCCGGAAATTAACTTAAATAAGAACATAGAATCGATATCTCGCCACAGGAGCCGCATGAAAATCACCGCAATCCGCACACTATCGCTTTCGCGGGCCCATGAGCCTGAACGCCAATGGCAGAGCGCGACATTCCATGTGCCTAAGGCCGATTGCTCGATCTGCATCATCGAGACCGACGAGGGCCTGCAGGGCATCGCCGAGCCCTGCGCCTATGGCGTGCCACCCGATATCGCCGCACGCATAGAACAGCTCAAACCCGGTCTTATCGGTCGTGCCCCCTGCGACGAGGATCTGATCCCGGCCAACGAAGCCGTGCGCGCAAACGATATAGCCAACGCTGGCCTCAACTGCGCCTTGTGGGATCTGCGCGGAAAAATAGCCGACAAAACTACCGCCGAACTGCTCGTCGCGGAAGACCAGCAACCCTTGCGCCGACTGCGGCTCTACGCCTCCTCGGGCGTGGGCTACGACTGGGACGATCACCCCGAATCCGTCGTCGAAGAGGCCATCGGTTATGCCGAAGAAGGCCTAACCGCCTATAAAATGCGGCTGGGCACCCACTGGGCCTGGTCCAATGTTACCGTCGACCGCTTTTTGACCTTAGCCCGCCAAGTCCACGAGGCGGTCGGTGATCGCATGGATCTGGCCCTCGACGGAAACTGCCGCCTCTCCGTCGAAGAAGCGCTACCCATCGCCGAAGCCCTCGAGGATATGGGCTGGGCCTGGTTCGAAGAGCCGGTCGAACGTTTACCCGCCGACTACGCCCGCCTCAACGAGGCCGTGTCGATACCCGTCACCGGCGGCGAGCCCTTCACCACCTGGGCACAGTTCGAACCCTTTATGGCGATGGGCGCGTTTGGCGTCGTGCAACCCGACGCCGGCGTCTGTGGCATCGATTTCTGCATGCAAGTAGGCCGCAAGGCCCACGCCGACTACGACGGCATTCCGCTGATCCCGCACAACTGGCACAACGGTCTGATGACGATGGCCAACGCGCATATGGTAGCCGCCTTGCCCGGCATCGATGGACGCGAGTCCGTACCGGGCGAAGCCGCCTCGGGCATGCTCGAACTCAATATGCGCCAAGGCCCGCTGCAGTGGGAGATCCTGCGCGAGAAACCCGCCATAGAAGATGGCTACCTCATTCTGCCCGACGCCCCGGGCCTTGGCGTCGAATTGGCCGACGACATCGAAACCCGCTTCCCCTATATCGAAGGTCCTTGGGGCACCCCGATTCAACGCTGAGGAATCACATGAGCGAAAAAATACCCACGCGCCAAGAGGCGCTTGAGCTCGTCCTGCAATACAACGAAACCGCCTCATTGATCAACCATGCCAAGGCCGTCGAAGCGGCGATGCGCTATACCGCGCGTAAGGCCGGCGAAGACGAGGAAGCCTGGGGAATTGTCGGGCTGATTCACGACCTCGACTACGAAAAATTCCCCGAGCAGCACTGCCAGAAGACCGAGTCGATCCTGCGTGAAAACAACTGGCCCGAAGAGTATATCCGCGCAGCGCTCTCGCACGGCTGGGGCATCTGTACCGAGCTCGAACCACAGACCCTGCTCGAAAAAAACCCTCTACACCGTCGATGAGCTCAGCGGCTTCGTCTCAGCCTGCGCGCTGGTTCGGCCTTCCAAGAGCGTCGCCGATCTCGAAGTGAAATCCGTCAAGAAGAAGTGGAAGCAGATGAGTTTCGCCGCCGGGGTCGATCGCGACGTAGTCGCCAAAGGCATGGCGATGCTCGACGTCGAGTTTGATGATATCACCGCCGACGTCATCAACGCCCTACGCGAAGTATCCGACGATATTGGATTATAGCCAAGTCCGCGCGCAATACGACCACCGCAAAACGCAACTCTAATGAGGAGGCCCAATAGCATGGTCACCGATCTTGAAAACTATCTCTTCGACCTGCGCGGCTACCTGCACCTTGAAGGCGCGCTTACCGCCGACGAGGTCAAGGACCTCAACGACTGCATTGACGCCATTCCACCGCTTGAGCCAAACGACTGGTACGGGCACGTGCACGCGCACACCTACGGCACCGTCGACGGCCTCAACCTGCAACAGATCTACGAGGCCGGCGAACCCTTCGAGCGCATGATCGACCACCCCGCCTGGATCGAAAGGGTCAAGCACTTCGTCGGCGCTGAGGGCTCTTTCGACGCGGCACATGGTCCGCTCTTCATCGATGAGAATCTCGCCAACTTCCGCCAGCCAGGCGAAGCGATCGGCCTGCACTCGGGCGGCTACCCGCCCATAATGCGCAACCAATTCCGCTACCACGGCGGCCGCTATATGTGCGGCCAGATCAATATTATCGTCGCCCTCACCGATATCGGTCCTGGCGACGGCGGTACCATGTTGATCCCCGGCAGCCACAAATCGAATTTCAGGCACCCGCACCTCGACGAGCACCGCATGAAACCCGAAGGCGCCACCGTCGAGGGCACCGAAGGCGCGATCGAATGCCATATGGCCAAGGGCGACGCGCTGCTCTTCGTCGACGGCATCTCGCATGGCTCGGCCCGGCGCAAAAACGAGGGCTCCCGCCGTATCTTCGTTTACCGCTACGGCGTATCCTGGGGCAATTTCCGCCACGGCTACCGCCCTTCAGATGAATTGCTCGCGCGCCTGACCCCCGAACGCCGACAGATCGTCTGGCCACAGAGGCCCCGACCCGAAGGACCGCAGAAAAAAACCGATTGACAGGGATTACCATTACGGGGATCGTGTCTCTTATGCCTTCCCCCTTTAGAAAGGCCAACCCATGAAAGGCATTATTCTCGCCGGCGGTCAGGGCACGCGTCTCTATCCGCTCACCGTCTCGGCCTCCAAACAGATCCTGCCGGTTTTCGACAAGCCGATGATCTACTATCCGCTATCGGTATTGATGCTGGCCGATATCCGCGAAATCCTCATTATCTCCAGTCCGGAGCACATCGACCTCTATCGCCAGCTCTTCGGCGACGGCAGCCGGCTGGGGCTGAGCATCGAGTACGCGGTGCAACCGAAACCCGACGGCGTCGCGCAAGCCTTCGTCGTCGGCGCCGACTTCGCCGGCGATAAGCCCTGTGCCCTGATCTTCGGCGACAATTTTCTCTACGGCCACGGTCTGACCGAAAGACTCCAGCGCGCCGGCAGTCTCGAAGACGGCGGCCTCGTTTTCGCCTACTATGTACAGGACCCCGAGCGCTACGGTGTCGTCGAATTCGACGAAGACCGCAATGCTCTCGGCATCGAAGAAAAACCGCAAAACCCCAAGTCCAACTACGCCGTCATCGGCCTCTACTTCTACGACAGCGAAGTGGTCGAAATCACCAAGGGCCTCAAACCCTCCCCCCGCGGCGAACTGGAGATCACCGATGTCAACAACGAGTACCTCAAACGCAAAAAGCTCAAGGTCGAGGTCTTGGGTCGGGGTTTCGCCTGGCTCGACACCGGCACTCACGAGAGCTTGTTGGAAGCCAGTGATTTCGTGCAGACCATCGAGCACCGACAAGGGCTCAAGATCGGCTGCATCGAGGAGATCGCCTTCCGCAAGGGCTATATCGGCGCGGAGAAATTGCTGGCAATCGCCGACTACTCTAAGGACAACGAGTATTGTATTTATTTGCGACGACTGATTGATCGACCCGGTCCGGCCCTTTAGGTTGGATTACATCGAAAGAAGCGGCAATGATCCGCGCCGAAGGGGAAAGGGTCATTGATAAAATCGAGACCCGAGAGCAATCGTTCAATTAGTTCTGGCCCGAATGGCAACCTGATCCAGCTTGGCAAGTACCCGAACTACCAAGTGATTGGGCGATAATTCCCGACTGAAAACACACTGATTAATCCCAATGCTATTCACCCCCCCATAAAAAAATACACCCCAATCGCCTGCAGGGCGGAGGGATGTGTCGCGCAGGGATCTTTTAGGGGAAGGGCGGGGAAAAAGGGCCTGGGGGGGCGTGCGGTGGGAGTGGGCGCGACGGCACCCCGACGGGCAACGGCCCGGGGTCTTAAAAGATCCCGGAGCGGCGCACCCCGCAGCCACCTAGCACAACAACGCCCTACGCTTTGCGCCGATAATGCACAAACTCAAACCCCTTATGATCCCGTCGCTCTGCCACATCCCAATCCCCTTCGTCAAACTCGGGAAAATACACTTCGCCCGTAAAATTCCCCTTGATATAGGAAAGATACATCTCTTCGACCAGCGGCAGCATCTGCGCATAAATCGAACCACCGCCTGCACAAAAGATCGTCTTGCCGAACGACGGCGCCCGCTCAACCGCCGCCTCAACGCTACCACAAACAATCACGCCCTCCTGATCCACACCCGACCGGCTGATGACGATATTGTGCGCGCTTGTCAGGTCCGGCCCGAAAATCTCATAGGAACGCCACCCAATAATCACGGTCTGGCCCTCGACTAGGCTCAAGAACTGTTGATACTCTTCGGGTACGCTCCAGGGCATCCCCTCCCCGCTGCCGATAACCCGATCTTTCGACATTGCTGAAATAATAATCAATTCACTCTCCTTTACAGCGGCACCACACCGGCATAATTGATACCCGTAAAATAGGCTATATCGCGTTTCCAGGTCGTCAGGTCATCGGCGCAGAATTAATTGAGAGGCGCATGACCGCAAACGCAGGCGAGGATCTTCATCAATTCGACTTTAGCTCTAAAATAATGAGGAACGGGCGGCCGATGTCGCAGGGAATGCTCGCCAATGGTTGAGTATCAGTCTATAATCCCATATCATAGGGGAACGATTCAAACCGGCTGTAGCTACGACAAACCAGTTATTGCGCATAGACACCGAGAACAAAGAGGTGTTGGCATTTCTAACACGCGTCAGAAATCAGCCCGGCCCCCTTGAACCTAATTGATCGAATTTGCAGACCATCCAGAGCCGAACGAGCAGTGTCGCCGTCCCCCGCGAATCGACTTGTCGCGGTGAGATACAGTAAATAAGAAAGACATAATACATGCCGCAACGCGAAATCACCCTGCGCTTCCTCGCCGAGCCGACCGCCGTCAATTTCGGCGGCAAGGTCCATGGCGGCGCGGTCATGAAATGGATCGACGAAGCCGGTTACGCCTGTGCCGCCGGCTGGAGCGGGCGCTATTGCGTCACCATCTACGTCGGCGGCATCCGCTTCCACCAGCCCATCCATATCGGCGATATGGTCGAGGTCTGCGCCCGAATCATCCACACCGGCCGCACCAGCATGCACGTCGCCGTGCAAGTCTCGGCCGGTGACCCCAAAACGGACAATCGCCGTGACACCACCCAGTGCATTATCGTCTTCGTCGCGGTCGACGACAACGGGCATTCGGTAGCCGTTCCCGCATGGGAGCCTCGCGACGACGCGGACATCGCCCTGCAGGACTACGCCAAGAATATGATGACGCTGGGCAAAGAAATGGAACAAAACGCGATCCCCTTCGGCGGAATCGCCTCGGGAGCCCAGTCGTGAAAACCGTATTCGTCATGCTCGACTCGCTCAACCGCCATTATCTGAACGCCTACGGCCAAAGTTGGGTGCAGACGCCCAATATCGACCGCCTCGCCGCGCGCGGTCTGGTCTTCGACAACCACTTCTGCTGTTCGATGCCCTGCATGCCAGCCCGCCGCGATCTCTTCACCGGCCACGCCAGCTTCCTCGAAACCCCTTGGAGCCCGATCCAACCCTGGGACGATTGCCTACAGCCCGAGCTGCGCCGGCAATCCGGCACCTACAGCCATATGATCACTGATCACTACCACTATTTCCATTCGGGCGGCGAGTATTACCACACGCAATTCGATTCCTGGGAGTTTCTGCGTGGGCAGGAAGGCGACGTCTGGCGTTCGTTAGTCGACGAACCGCCCACCCTTGAGTATCGTGGTAAGAACCGCCGCGCCTATTGGGCCAACCGCGCAATGATGGACACCGAGCGCGACGAGGACTACCCAACGCCGCAGTGCTTCCAACAGGCCATCGAGTTCCTCGATCGCAACCACAGTACCGACAACTGGCATTTGCACGTCGAATGCTTCGACCCACACGAGCCCTTTGCCTGCCCCAAAAGATACCACGACCTCTACGACGATGCATGGGACGGTGGTTATCACTTCGACTGGCCCGACTACGCCGCCGTCAGCGAAGACCAAGCAGCCGTCGAACACATTCGTAAAAGCTACGCCGCCACCCTAACCATGGCCGACGTCTGGCTCGGTAAGTTCCTTGACAAGATGGATGAATTGAACCTCTGGGACGATACCGTACTAGTCTTCAGCACCGACCACGGACACTTGCTCGGCGAGCACGGCTATTGGGCCAAGAATTATATGTTCGACTATAAAGAGCTGGTGCATATCCCGCTGATCATCTGCGCTCCCGACACCCCCGCCCGCCGCGTCCCGGCGCTGACCTCAACCCTCGATCTGATGCCGACGCTAATGGAGCTGCATGGCGGGGAAAATCCACCCGCCGTCAACGGTCGTTCGCTCTGCCACCTACTCCCCGGCAACCGCAACCACCATGACGCGGTACTCTACGGCTACTTCGGCAAGGATATCAACCTGACCGACGGGCATTACACTTACTGCCGCCAATCGCTAGCCGATTCGGTCGCCCACCACCATACGGCCGCGGCTTCGGCCTTCATCGATATGGCGACGCAACAAGCCCCCTTCGTGCGTCGCCAACAACTAGCCGAAGCCGAATGCGGCGTTTTCCTCGATAGCGCGCACAACATTCCACACTATCGTTTCACCGTGCCTTCGCGCCGCCACCAGGACGCACCCGAATTCAACCCCATCTACGACATCATCGCCGACCCCGAACAAGCGCGTCCACTGCACGACGAGGCGTTGGAAGCGCGTTTAGCCAAGCAAATGCGCGACCTGCTCGCCCACCACGGCGCGCCGCAAAGTCAGTTCGGGCGCATGGGCTTATAGATGGACGAACCAAGGCGCTCATAGCGGCTTTGTCCGCCTACATACACAAAGCCGCGTCTCCGCTACGAAACGGAACCAATGGGCCGAAGGCCTCGGTCTCGAACCATTCGAGATCGAGGACATATGGAGCGGGATCGGTTATCCGATTTTTACCCCCACCCAGCAATTACTTCCCATCTCATTCATCTTGCAACTGCGCTCCGAACACCTGGAGGCCAATCTCTTCAATTTTAAAGAGGACATAGCACCGCTATTGATCTTTCTTAATCTGCTCGGCCAACTCAAAGTCGATAACCTAAGCGGCGGCAAGGCCATCGCGATCCTCTTTCGTTTTACCGGATCAAAGTATGTTCCGAAGCTGGTGATCGCCGCACCGACGAACTACTCGAGAATTTTATTGTCGACCTCTGCAAGCTAATTTTCGTCGCCAGCATCCTTTGTTTAGGACTCAGCCCGGCCTTAGACATGACCCACGGAGGTGGCGAGCACATGGGGGGTCCTGCGTCGGCAGTTGTCGTGGCTACGGCAGCTAATCCACTCTGCTGTATACCTATATAACAACGCGGTCTAGTCGTAATAGATCGAGGCACTTTGTTGTATCCGCTAGGCGATATTTTTTGACTTATCCGCTAACTATCCTAGATTAGTCCATTTTGTTGTTCTTCTTTCGCTTCAAACAAGTAAACGCATGCATTCAATCTCATTAAGCTTCAGCTATCAGAATATAATCGCCGGGGATGGGTTTGAACTAGCCTTTGCTGGTATGACCATAGTCTTTACCGCTTTGGTCCTCGTCAGCATCTTTATCGCCGTGCTGCCTAAGGTCCTCGTGGTGTTCAACCGACTCATTCCCGAAGTGCATCACCACACTGCGGCGCCACAACAACGCGAAGCGAGCGACGAGACTGCAGTCGCCGCGGCCATCGGCTTCGCCCTGCACACGCAAAAACAATCCCGTTAGCCATGCACATTCTAGTTGACTTCCTCGCCACCACCGCCGTGGCCAATATGACGATCGGCAACCTGCTGATGCTGGTCGTCGGTATGATCTTTATCAGCCTGGCCATCCGCAAGGACTAC
>Ga0315339_1000814_pt1 | contig 33408 bp, 37 predicted proteins | sample ASW17metaG_FD_204514 | JGI IMG/M metagenome (GOLD analysis project Ga0315339, IMG submission 204514) | Ammonia-oxidizing marine archaeal communities from Pacific Ocean, United States - ASW #17 | ecosystem: Environmental > Aquatic > Marine > Oceanic | place: USA: California | collected 2016-12-05 | reverse complement strand
TCGACCAAGTCGTCCACTCGGTTTTCACCCAGGTCGGTGAGGTCATACTCAAGCGCTGCCTGAACCGCAGCAAGCGGATGTGCCTTCGTCACTGCCACCAAGGTGACCTGATCCGCCTCCCGCCCGTTTCGTTCGGCGGCCCGAGCGATTCTTCCCCGGATTTCTCCAAGCGAGCGCTCGAGCCGTGCCTCATAGTCAGGCGTGGTCATTCCATCATATCACTAGTTAGCTGTACTCGTAAAAAAACGACCCCGCCGGCCACGCCGGCGGGGTCGCCATTCGGAACCCTCGAACCCGGCTGCTACCGCACCTCGAAGGTAATCGGAATCTGGAGCCAAACCTTGACAATCTTGTCGCGGTTCAGCGCCGGAGTAAACTGGTAAACGCTCGCAACCTCTAGGGCCGCCTCGTCGAGCTGCTCATGGCCCGAAGACCTAAAGATACGCTTGTCGAGAACCCTGCCCCGCTCATCGATGAAGAACCAAACCAAGGCCTGTCCACCGATACCCGCATCCTTGAGGATGGGCGGGTAGGCACGCATCATCGCGGCGATCACCTCACGGGTGTTCTTGAGTTCCGGCTTCACCGTCATCGGCGTAAAGACCGGGGCAGCAGCAATATCCGTGCTTTCTTCGGCCGGCGGCGGCGGGAGATCCTCTACTGGGTTTTCCTCGAACGTCGTCGGCGCGATCGTGATGTCTTCGTCTACGGTCGCTGTCGAAATGACGGGCGTCGCCGGGCGTGCGATCGACTTGGGTGGCGGCGGAATCTCGATTTCGGGCGGGAGCTCGATGGTCTCGAGTTCCTCAGCGGTGAACGACACGTCCTCCGCCGTCAGAGTGGGCCAGAACTGAAAGATCGCGAAGTGGACCACTGTAGCGGCGATCATCGATCCCCAGAACCACGAACTGAACGATCTCTTGAACCGATCGTTCTCGGTCTCTAGGCCCGATATGCCACCTTCGGATGGCACAGCTTGAGCGTTCATCGTCTCTCCCTGGTCATACGTTGCTCGAGTTCCGTGGCGAAGACCACACGGACTACCCCTGCGGCAACCAACTGCTTCGTAATCTGGTCGATCGTGTTATAGGTCACTTCCCGGTCACCACGAATCGAGATCACCAACGCGCGGTCCGACGCGGCATACAGAGGTCCGATCGTCCCAGCGATGTCCCCCATAGCAAACGGCCGGTCGTTGATAAATACGCCGCCGTCTCGCTCCACCCAGATGTTCAAGATGTTCTTGACCTTCTCGTCAATCTTCTCGGTGGCTTCGGCCTCCGGCCAGACGATGTCGCGGTTCTTGTCGTTCTGGAAGACCGTTGTGACCATGAAGAAGATCAAAAGTAGAAACGCGATGTCGGCCAGTGACGACGACGGTACGTCCGACGACACCTTCGACTTACGCGAGAATCCGCCTTTCATCGCCATATCCGCTAACCCTCCAAGAGCTGCAGGGAGATACGTTCGGCACCCGCCGAGTGCAGAGCGTCCAACACGTCGATCATGTACTTGTACGGCGCGTCGGGGTGTGTCTTCACGGCGGCGATGAGGTTGTCGTTCCCCGTAACGTCCTGGCGCCAGATGCCCTCGATCTGACTAGGGTTGACCTGCTGGACCTGCGGGCTCTCACCACGCTTCAGGTCGACGATACCGTTCGCCTGAATGATGATGTGCAAGATGTTCTTCTGGTTGACCGCTACGGTCTCGGACTCTTCCGGAAGGACAATGGCCAGGCCTTTGTCCTTGGGGAACGTCGTCGTCACCAGAAAGAAGATCAGGAGAAGGAAAGCGATATCCGCCATCGATGAGGTCGGGACCTCGTCGCTCACCTTCGATTTCTTGTTGTTCAGAACGGCCATTCTTCAGCCCCTGTGTATGTGCCAGCTACCGGCGGTGCGCCGGAAAGGTTTCCTCTACTCTGCTGGAACTCCGGCGTCGCCAGATCCAGATGCTTCAGGCGGTGCCGCATACGCCGACGGCGTAGACGCTCCGGCCCCCACCGTGCTCATGCCGCTGTGCCCGAGGGCATATGCCAGATCGAGCACCTTCTGTGCACCCTGCTCCATATCGATGATCAACGTGTCGATCCGCGAGACGAAGAAGTTGTAGGCGATGTTGACCGGAATCGCGATCAACAGTCCCGTCGCCGTGGTCAAGAGCGCGACCTTGATGCCGCCTGCAACCAGGGTCGGGTCGACGTCACCTGCCGCCTCGATGGCGGCAAACGCCAGGATCATTCCGACCACCGTACCCAGGAAGCCCATGAGCGGAGCCACGTTGGCGACTGTCGCCAGAATGACGAGTCCGCGCTCCAAGAAGCCCAGCTCGATGGTTCCAGTCGTCTTGATGGCCTGGGTCATCTCCTCCAACTCGACCTCGTCCGCCTTGATCTTTCGCAGACCCGCAACGAGGATCGCGGCGGCGGGCCCGGGTCGTGCAGACGCCAACTCGAGCGCCTCGTCGAGCCGCCCGGCATGGGCAGCTTCGTCGACCTCGGCCAAGACCGCCTGTGTACTACTGTGGGCCACATAGAGCGTCCACGCCTTCGCAATAATCACGCCGAGCGCGATGAGCGAGCAAAGCACCAGTGGGTACATCATCAATCCGCCATCGGCGAACAGCGACAGAATATCGTATTGACTGGCGTCCAAGCTACGCTCCTTTGTACAGCGGTCCTCAGACCGTAGGCTTGCCAACGGTCATTCCGAGAAAGACGCGCCAATGTAGTGCACCGTCCCGGAAATTCATAGACCAACTTTCAGGTCATACGAAGCGACAGTCTTTGGGCTTGCAGAAAGGTCCGCAAGCACCTAGGTGAGATTGGGTGCGAGGGCGGTCTGTCGCTCCGGAAGAGCGCCGCCGAGGATCTCTCTCAATCGCGTCGATTCAACGTCCCTCTCGAGCCGACCTCGTTGGGCAACCGATACCCGCGCGGTCTCCTCGCTGACCACTACGACCAGCGCGTCAGTCTCCTCACTGAGGCCAATGGCTGCGCGGTGTCGGGTACCGAGTGATTTATCGGCCACGGCGTACTGGGTGAGCGGCAGGATCGCGCCTGCAGCCCGGATCTCGTCACCTACCACGATGACCGCACCGTCGTGAAGTGGGCTTCCGGGGGTAAAAATCGTCTGGAGCATCTCGGACGACACCGTCACCCTCTCCCGGCTGCCGCTTTGCGCGTACTCGTCCAGGCCCACTTCCTGCTCGATCGCGATGATAGCCCCCATTTTCTTACGCGAGAGCTCTTCGACTCCCCGAACAATCTCGTCGATCAGTTGGTCTTCTTGCATCGGATTGACCCGGCGGATCAGTCGACTCTGGCCGAGGCGGCTCAGGGTCGTCCTGAGCTCGGGCTGGAAGACGACCAATCCCGCGATCACCCCGTATTCGAAGACGGTCTCGAGGATGTACTCGATGAGCGTCAGTCTCAACACCTGGGAAACCAGATAGGTCGCCGCAAGCACCAACAGTCCCAAGAGGATCTGCATGGCGGAGGTCCTCTGAATAATGAGAAGAACCCTGTACAGCAGAAACGCGACGATGACGATCTCGACAAGATCGAGCCACCCCGGGAGGAAAAACCGCAGCTGATTCCAGAGTGGGGACACGTTTTATCCGCTAGCTGGAGGCGCCCGCCTCCGGATCCTCGACCCCGAGCTGCACCACTGGGGTGCGGACGGTATCGGGGCTCGATTCATCGGCGCCGGTCTCCTCGACGTTCGATTCCTCCTCGACTTGCCCTTCTGAGGAGGCTTCAACCGCTGGGGCTTCAACTTCATCCCCACCTTCGCCGGAGGAATCCTCATCGGAAGTCTCAGGCGCCGAAGCCGACTCACGGTCTTCTGCGTCGTCCGTTGTCGGCAGCGCTGGGAGCGGCTCACCCGCATCCAAGGCCCCGATCTCGGCGGCATCCAACGTCTCGCGGTCCAGCAGCGCCTGGGCGAAATCCTCCAAGAGATCCCGATGCTCGCTCACCAACTCCCGAGCGTGCTCATGGGCTTCGTCCAATACACGCTTGATCTCTTCGTCGACCCGCCGGGCCGTGTGCTCCGAGACCTCACGGCGCTGCGTCAATTCGCGACCGAGGAACACCTCTTGGTCCGCGCTCCCGATGGCCATGAGACCAATGGCTTCGGACATCCCAAAGCGCGTCACCATCTGGCGTGCCATCGCAGTGGCCCGCTCGATATCGTTGCCAGCTCCAGTCGTCACTTGGTCCGGTCCGAAGACCAGCTCTTCAGCCACCCGCCCGCCGAAGAGCATGCACAACTGTCCCTCGAGCCATTTCTTGGTATAGGAATGACGATCCTCCTGGGGAAGACTCGCCGTAATACCGAGAGCCCGTCCTCGAGGAATGATCGTCACCTTGTGGACAGGATCCAGTCCGGGCAGGCGGAGACCGATCACGGCGTGGCCCCCCTCATGGTAGGCGGTGAGTCTTCGCTCTGACTCGGTGAGCACCATGCTGCGGCGCTCAGCACCAAGCATCACCTTATCCCGGGCCTCGTCGAAGTGAGCCATGCTCACTTTGCTGCTTCCGTCACGGGCAGCCAGAAGCGCCGCCTCGTTGCAGATGTTGGCAAGATCGGCACCACTCAGACCGGGCGTGCCCTTTGCTACGATCTTGAGTTCCACGTCACCGGCGAGCGGGAGCTTCTTGGCGTGGACCCTCAGGATGCCCTCCCGGCCCCTGACATCCGGCGCGTCGACAACCACCTGGCGATCGAACCGGCCAGGTCTCAGCAGCGCGGGGTCGAGGACATCGGGTCGGTTGGTGGCCGCGAGGAGGATTACTCCCTCGTTGGCCTCGAAACCGTCCATCTCTACAAGCAAAGCGTTCAGCGTCTGCTCGCGCTCGTCGTGGCCGCCGCCCAATCCCGCGCCGCGATGCCTACCTACCGCGTCGATCTCGTCGATAAAGATGATGCACGGGGCATGGGCCTTCCCTTGTTCGAACAGGTCGCGAACCCGAGAGGCGCCAACACCGACGAACATTTCGACAAAGTCGGAACCGGACATCTGGAAAAAGGGTCTTTCAGCCTCTCCGGCCACAGCGCGGGCCAAAAGCGTCTTTCCGGTACCCGGGGGGCCCACCAGGAGCACGCCCTTGGGAAGTCGGCCGCCGAGCCGCGAGAACCTTTGAGGGTCCTTCAGGAACTCGATAACCTCTTCGAGTTCTTCCTTCGCTTCATCGGCGCCGGCGATGTCTGCAAACGTGACCTTGGGTGTGTCCGGCGAGATGAGCTTGGCCTTCGAGCGCCCGAACTGGAAAGCTCGGTTTCCGCCGCCCTGCATGGTACGGACAATCCAGATCCAGAAGGCGATGAAGAGCAGCCATGGCAGTGCCCCCAACAGGAGCGTGCCCCACCCACGCGTCTCCAATTTCCCGGAGATCTCGATCTCGTGCTGCTCCAGTTCGGCCAGGAGCTCGGCAGTGATCTCACCCGGAAGCATCACCGTGAACTTCTGGAATTCCTGTCCTTCCTCAAGACGCGGAGCCCGAAGCCCTCCCTCGATCAAGCGGCTCTCGACGATGGTAACGTCGAGGATGTTGTCCGCGTCGAGTTGGCTCTTGAACTCCGTGTATGTGAATTCGAAAGCCGCGTCTTCCTGTCCACGCATGAACTGGAGGGCGAGGGCCGTCATCAGGACGAGGAGAATCCAGAACGCACCGGTCCGCGAGAACCGGTTCATCCTCGAGCCGTCAGGAGTGCGGAGTGGATCGTTGTCAGCCATGTATTTTCATTACACCAGGGAAAGGCGTCGGAGTCCCACCGACGCTCACAAACTCGCAATATAGGGCAAGTGGCGGTAGTTCTCGTTGAAATCCAGGCCATAACCCACAAGAAACTCCTCGGGGGCATCGAATCCCACCCACCGCGGCTCTTTGACTACGCCACCGAGACGCTTATGCAAGAGAGCGCAGATCTCCAAGCTCTTCGGATTGCGCTCGGCCAATATCGGCACGAGGCGGTCCATCGTGTTTCCACTTTCGACGATGTCCTCTACGATTATAACCGCTCGACCTTCGAGCGAGGGCTCGCCGTCATACACCAACCGCACATCTCCACTACTCTCGGTACCGCTGCCGTAGCTTGACGCCACCATGAAATCGACCTGAAGAGGAAGGTCGATCGACCGGACCAAGTCGGCGAGGAAAATGAAGGAGCCCTTGAGGAGGCCCAGCACGAGCAGATCGTCCCCCTCATCGTAACACTCCGAGATCTCACGACCCATCTCTTCGACTCGGCGAGCGATTGTCGCCGCCGAATAGACGATCCGGTCCAGATCTTGTCCGCCCAGTTGGGTCGAGGTCGTCATCGAGCCTCCGATGTGGATAACGAGATGATGAACGCATCTTCCTCACTCGCGGGAGCCTCCAGGCATGAACGAGCCACGCCGGGAACCCACAATACATGGCCCGCGCCGTCGACCACGACCGGCGTCCGAACGCGCTTATCAAGAGGTACGCGTGCCTCGCCAAAGACCTTCTTCAGCTTCTTGGAGCCGTAGGAGTAGTTCACACGGTCTCCAGCGGTCCAGGCGCGCATCCGGACAGGGAACTCCAGCTCTGAAAGCGAAAACCGTTCAACCCACGCTCCGTGCATCTCGTCGGCCACGGACCAACTCGCCGACCACTGCTGCCCTCCGATCACGAAATCCCCACACCCCTCACCCGGTTCTACAATCTCGATCGAACCGTCGACGCCTCGCTCTGATACCAGCTCGATGACGAGGTGATCAAACGCTCGCTGCACCCTCAGGAGACCGGAAATCCAGTGCTCCTTCCCGCTGGCGCCCGCGCTAGTAAACGTCACCGCGGCCCGTGTGCCGGCCTCATCCAAGCTCACCCCCATACGGCTCGACAGAGTCCTCAGTAGACGCCCGATCACCTCTGGCGAATATCCCAGCAAGGCCCTGCGATCCAGGACGACCCGATCTGCGCCGGACTCAACGATCAAGCCGTCCAAGAGCTTGGGAACGATCGACTCCCACGCGCGCTCTTCCTGTGCGGCGATCCGGGCAAGCCGTAACAACGACCCGGTCGCGCCAGGAGCGACGGCCTCCTCTAGCCTCGGCAGAATCTCGTTCCTGATCACGTTCCGGGCGAATGCGGGATCGTCGTTCGAGGGGTCAAAGCGCGGGGCAATCCCGAGGGCCCCCGCGTACTCGGCGAGACGAGCCTTCGAAAAGGGCAACAGAGGGCGCAGGATTCCGGGCTCTCTTACCTCCGGAATTCCGGCCAGGCCCCGGAGCCCCGTACCGCGGACAAGCCGAAACAGCACGGTCTCGGCTTGATCGTCGGCGTGGTGGGCCGTGACGATCCAGCGACCCCCACCGGAACGGAGATCCCCCTGTAGGAACTCGAAGCGTGCCTCGCGGGCATCTTCTTCACTCGACAGCGTGGTCCGAGACCGACCCCCTTGGTATTCTAGGCCCCAGGCTCGGGCTACGCCTCTGACCCAATTCGCGTCACCCGCGCTCCCCTCCCTCATGCCATGATCGAAGTGCCCCACCCTCAGATCGAGACTGGGGAGTCCGGGGGAAAAACGAAGTAGGTGCAGCAGCACGAGGGAATCCAACCCCCCGGACACGGCGACAAGAACGCGGTCGCCCTCCGCAAAGAATCCGCGCTCCTCTACGTGTTGGGCAAACTCCTGGGCGAGGGCATGCTCCCGAGTCACGACACACCTTCGTTCACGGTCGAACGCTTGGGCCGGCCAGTCGCATCAGCCAGCACATCAGAAAGGATGTCGGGCCGGTCCGTCTGGATTCCGTCGACGCCCCAGTCCAGTAGACGTCGCATATCGTGCTCGTCGTCCACTACCCACACATGGACCGCGACATTCAGACGGTGCGCCTCCTCCACGAACCGGGGTGTGACCACTCGCAAACCGTACCACAACTCGGGCACCTGGAGAACGTCGAACTCCGGCGCCATTCTACTCACGAGCCGGGCTTGGTTCGCACACCAGAACCGGGCGATGTCTCTTCGAGAGGCACCCCACGGGCCCGAGTATCCACGGGCATCGCGGCGCCACGCCTCCACCTCGGCTGCAATGAGCACGCGGTGCGTGGCGTTGTGGCGGCGAATCACCTCGAGGAGCGGACCCGCCACCTCGGCCGATTTCGTCTCAACGTTCACACGGGTGTCCGGAAACGCTTCGAGAACTTCGTCCAAGGTAGGAATGCGCGCGGCGCGATCGCGGAAGGACGTGTTTCCGTCCTGATCTCTGAAGTGGAAGCCCGCATCAAGCGCCTGTAGCTGCCGACAGGTCATGGAGGCGACCGGCCCGCTGCCGTCGCAGGTCCGATCCACCGTATCGTCGTGAATGAGTACGACTTCCCCATCGGACGTAAGGTGGGCATCGGTCTCGAGCATATCGACGCCCCACCGCTTCACCGCCGACTCGAACGCCGCCATCGTGTTCTCCGGAGCCGTCCCAGCTCCACCCCGGTGCGCGACGAAGAGCGGCCTACCCGCCAGGTACGGGCAGCCGGGCCGAGGCCTTAGGGTAGAGGCCATCGGTCCGACGATTCAGGACGCGGCTGCGCCGTCCCTGAACCCTTCGACGTCAGCCGGATCGACCCCGTGCAACTGGAAAAGCACGAGGTCGAGGAGGCGGTCGGTGAGCGCCAGGTCCCGCGCAGTCCGGTCGTCGTCGTCTTCATCGGCAGCTCCGTTGAGCTCCTGGAGGGCAACCACCCTCTCGGCCAGGAAACCGAGTACCTCTTCCACGACTTCCGGACGCGGATTGGCGGGCGCCAACGAGTTGGGCATCACCTGATCAAGCAGCAAGCCTCGGATGTAGGCGAGGAATCCAGGAAACGTCAGCTCGGAGAGAGGACCGCCCTCGACCTGCTCCTCATCGGTGATGTCCTCCCAAGCGAGTTCGTTCTCGTACAGGTCAGTAGCGTCACTCAAGAGGTGTTCTCGCTCGGATTCGGACAGATCTGGACGATCCGACGGAGGAGGAACAGTCAGCTTACGGCCGAGCGCCCGTTCCAAGTTCTCTCTTCGTGCATCGAGCAGCGTCTTGGCTCGATAGTCCATAACAGTCGACTCCTAAGGATCGTTCGATGAACACCAACGTTGAATCGCCAACGTTGAAGCGTCGACGGAACTTACCGATTGTTCTCGCCCAACCGCTACTCCACAGAACGCCGAAGGCGATTTATTCGCGCCTATCGCGCCTTAGGCGTCCGGCCAGTCGATCGTAAAGACGTCGCGGTAGCACCTGACCGAGCCACACCGCGAACGCCAGCGGCGCCGGAAACAACAACGAGGGGCGCCGCGCCGAAATAGCCTCCCAAATTCGCTCCACGGCATCGTCGAGCTCGACCAGGAATGGCCGCTTTTGAGCGTATTTCGAGGTCGCCGAGGCGTTTACGTGACCCGGCGAGACGACCGTGACGTCGATCGAATCATCCTTGAGGTCGATTCGAAGGCTCTCTAGGAAGATCCGCAGCGCCGCCTTGGACGCCCCGTACGCCGCCGTCTTTGGGAGCGCGCCTAGTCCAGCCAGACTCGACACTCCCACGAGGTGCCCACTCCTTCGCTCCAGCATTCCGGGTAGGACCGCCTCCACGGCGAACACGGCACCCATGAAGTTGATCCGCATCAAGCGTTCAACGTCCACAGCTACCAGCTGATGAGCATCTGTCCCTTCGCTCAACCCGGCGTTGGCCACCAACAGCTCGATGGGGCCCAAGGCCTCTTCGCATGACCGGACCGCTCGTCGCACGGAGTCCTGATCTGTCACGTCGCATACCAAGACCAAGGCTCGGGCACCTGCCGCCTCGATCTCGACCCGCGCGCCCTCGAGGGCCGCTTCACGGCGGGCTACCAGCGCGATTGAATAGCCTTCTCGAGCCAAACGGATGGCCAGAGCACGCCCGATCCCAGACGAAGCACCGGTCACCAAGGCCACCGGCGAGGTCATCCTACGCTCCGGAGATCCCGTTCCCAGGCTCCGAACGCCACCTCGTAATATCTGGGATTGAACATGGCCCAATCGCCGAGGGACTCCGGCACGGCGTAGACTCCAGCAGCCTCAGATACGGGAATCCCCGCCTCCACCGCCCTCGTTGCGGCCAGTCCGACGTCTTCTAGGAGGTCGACGTAGGGAGCGAGCCCGGCCAAATCGGACGTATCCCCGTGGCCGGGCACGTAGAGCGCCTGCGGGTCCACGAGAAGCTCTCGAACGTGACGGATCAAGCGGGTGGGGCGGGCGTCGCGGTAGTTCGGGAAGAGGCCGTTCCACACAAGATCGCCACACCAGACGACCCTAGGCTCATCGACCTCGACGGTCACGTCGCTCGCTGTGTGCCCCTCGCGAACGGTGATTCGTACTACCCGCCCGCCCAGATCGATCTCGGTGGTTCGTCGTCCGTCGGCGATGACCATGTTGGGAAGGAGCCGCTCTGCCTCCTCCTCGACCAACCGTCGATGAGTCGCCCCGGTAGCCAAGACTCTCAGCTCGCCTGACCGGTCTCGGTACCCGCCCTGCCCGGCCGAATGGTCCCCGTGATAGTGGGTGAGCACAACGTGGGTGGGGCGTCGACCGGCCACGCGCTCGGCAACGTCGCCGACCCAACGCGCCCCCTCGGTGGAGGCGAGCCCCTCGATAGCGAGCACGGCATCCGTGCCCACGACGAAGCCACCGTTCGAGAGAGTGGTGTAGTCACCCGTCCCGAGCGGGGTGGAGACGACCACCCACACCCCCTCAGCGATCTCTTCGATCCGGCCCCACGGCTCGACCGCCTGCACGATGCCGCGCGGCGACGCAGCGAACGCCTGGCGGACCAAGGAGGGTGCAAACGTGGACGCGACCAGCAGGTGCGCCCCACAAGAGGCGGACCGACACAGAAATCGGCGTCGGCTCGGGTCGGCCGAGGACGTCTCGTCCATGCTACGACGCATCGTCCACGTTGCGCACCGTTTCCTGGTCTTCGTACCAGCCCGGCGATATGTAGGCGTGGGGTCCCTGAAAAATGGCCAGAGTCTCGGTGTCCTCGGTCCAGCCCTTCCAATGCGGGTTGGCTCTGGCCATATGCGCAATCAAGGTGCCGTGCGGCCCACGATCGGGGGCGACCATGAACGGGAGGTGGGTAGCAATGGGCCTGCCGCCGTCGGCGCTTATGAGCACCCCGAAACTGAAGTCACGAATGAGAGCGTGAAGGGTAGGCAGGTGCTCAACGCGAAACGAGCGTAGGGTATACATCGGGACCTGGCCTCGCCTGAAGGTGAAGCGGCTCCTCAGGAAACTCGAGGAGCCGACAGCCCTTGTTCGTCCAATAGCGGAGGAGGGACTCGAACCCCCGACACGCGGATTATGATTCCGCTGCTCTAACCACCTGAGCTACTCCGCCCCTTGTTGTAGCGCCTCAAAAACTCCAAGGAGTCTACGGGGGTGTCAAGGCGAGTCGCGGTCCGGCTGGAGCGGGTCTCGTGCAGGGACTTCGCCGAGCATCCACGCGGGCGCCCCTAAGCGGCAGATGAGACGTTTCATCGAAGGAGGGGTGCCCAACAGAGCACGTAGTCAGGATGCCGTATTGCCGAGAGAATTCTTGCACCAGGGGGGGCGTTTCATGGACTTCGGAGTCGCCTTGATACCCGCCGCGGTCACCGCGGTCGTCGCACTGCTCTCCAGCCTGCGAATCCTGTACGAGTACGAGAGAGGGGTCATCTTCCGGCTCGGCAAGTTGACTCGGGCCAAGGGCCCCGGCCTCATCTTCCTTGTCCCGTTCGCTATCGAACGTATGAAGAAGATGGACCTGCGCATTGTGGCGCTCGACATCGCCCCGCAAGACACCATCACGAAGGACAACGTCAGCGTAAAGGTGAACGCAGTCGTCTACTTCCGCGTGGCGGATCCCGCGAAGGCCGTTGTAGAGATCGAAGACTACTACTTCGCTACGAGCCAGCTCGCTCAGACGACCCTCCGCAGCGTTATCGGTCAATCGGAACTGGACGAGCTTCTGGCAGAGCGAGAACAGATCAACGGAGTGGTCTGCAAGATTATCGACGAGGGGACCGATCCGTGGGGTATCAAGGTCACCTCGGTCGAGATCAAGGACATCGACCTACCGCATGAAATGAAGCGGGCGATGGCAAAGCAGGCCGAGGCCGAGCGTGAGCGCCGTGGAAAGGTCATCGCTGCGGCCGGAGAGGCGCAGGCGGCCGCGAAGCTCGCTGAAGCTGCCGAAATCATCCAGAATGACCCGGTGGTGATTCAGCTTCGCTTCCTCCAGACCGTCGTCAAGATCGCGGCCGAGAACAATTCCACCACCGTCTTTCCCATACCGATGGACCTGTTCAAGCCCATCCTCGACGCGGGGGAACGCTGGCGGGCCGGCGAACGGCCCTCGGCCGAGGCCTTGGCGGCCGCTAGTGAAGGGTGCTACCCGAGGGTGCTGATCAAGCCATGCTAGCGGAGGCTGCAAAGGCGTTCCTGGGGCTGGGGAGCGGCGGCGCAGACGCTAAGCCGGAAGCAGACAGTAAGCCAGGATCGCCCGAGAGCGTCGACGCCGAGCCCGACCCGGAAGCGTAGGGGCATGCAACTCGGACCGCGTTTGAAAGGACGCCTCAGCGGGCCTCAAGGTTGTCCGCGGAATCAGGTGGCGGCGTAATCCGGTACAAGACCTCGCCCTCCCGGATCATTCCGTAGCGCTCCCGCGCGACCCTCTCGATCGTGGCGGAGTCCGCCTCCAGGGCGTCACCCCACGCACGCAGCGAGTCGTTCGCGCGCTCAACCTCGGCCAGGCGCCGCTCTAGGTCCTCTCGCTCGGCCCGGGCCCCCCTCACCTCCAACAAGGAGTACTCCCCCCCGAACACGGCAAAGTACGCGGCAAGCCCGATCAGGGCTGGTAGGATGAATCGCTTTAGCTGGACCAAAGACTCCGTCCCGGGTAGGTGGCCGAGTCACCCAGAGCCTCCTCGATCCTGAGGAGTTGGTTGTACTTGGCCACGCGATCGGTCCGACTGGCACTCCCTGTCTTTATTTGTCCCGCTGCGGTGGCCACCGCAAGGTCGGCGATCAAGGTGTCTTCGGTCTCACCCGATCGATGAGAGATGACGGAAGTGTAGCCCGAGTCGTCGGCGAGCTTGATGGTCTGAAGGGTTTCGGTAAGGGTCCCGATCTGATTCACCTTCACAAGCACGGAATTGGCAACGCCGTTGCGGACCCCTCGCTCGAGCTTCTTCACATTGGTCACGAAGAGGTCGTCCCCAACGATCTGCACACTTCCGCCCACGGCGTCGGTCAGCTGCTCCCAGCCCTCCCAATCATTCTCGCCCAAGGGATCCTCCAACGAGCGGATCGGATACCGATTGATCCAGTCCGTCCAGAACTCCACCATCCCTGCTGCGTCGCGACGCTCTCCGGAGGACCACCTGAAGACGTACTCGTCCCCTTCGACCCACTCGCTGGCCGCAGCGTCGATAGCTAGAACGACGTCGTCGCCGGGTGTGAATCCGGCACTTTCGATGGCGCTCAACACTACCTCCACAGCCTCTTCGTTGCTTCGCAGATCGGGAGCGAACCCGCCCTCGTCACCGACCGCGGTGTTGAGGCCCTTTTCAGTGAGCACCCTCTTCAAATGGTGGAAAATCTCTACGCCGCAACGGAGTGCTTCCGAGAAACGGTCGAAGCCGATGGGCATCACCATGAATTCCTGGATGTCTACGTTGTTCGGGGCGTGGGCGCCGCCGTTCAGGATGTTCATCATGGGAACCGGAAGCAGGTTGGATCCCGGCGAACCCAGGTACCTGTACAAGGGCAACTGGTCCTCGATCGCCGCCGCTCGTGCCGCAGCCACGGAGACCGCCAGGATAGCGTTCGCTCCAAGGCGTTCCTTGTTTGGTGTTCCATCCAAATCGATCATCGTGCGGTCCAGATCGAGCTGCTCTCGGGCCTCGAATCCCCGGATGGCCTCACGGATCTCCGTATTGATCGATTCGACGGCGTGCAAGACGCCCTTGCCCAGATAACGGTCCGGGTCTCCGTCACGTCGTTCGACCGCCTCGTGCTCTCCCGTCGACGCACCGCTCGGCACTGCCCCGCGCCCACGGACGCCGGTCTCGAGCAGCACCTCTGCCTCCACCGTCGGGTTGCCACGCGAGTCGAGAATCTCACGGCCCCGCACCTCAATGATCGCTGACACGCTAGTTACGCTCCTATGGATAGTCGAGGCCGTGGGCCCCGCTTCATGGTTTCAGTCATGTGACGTCGACTCCAAAGCCACGCTGATACTTCCCTCGCCCGATAGGTTCGAGGTGCGGCCCTCACCGCCCCGTAGCCCTGCGATCGCACTACGTACCATCCCCTTGAGTCGGTCACGATCGCCATGGTCCATGCCCGCCACCGAGATAGGCTCACCCACCTTTACCACGATCTCACCACGCCCAATCCGGTAGGAGCCCTTCGGCATCAACGGGCGAGTGCCGAGGATGCCAACAGGGACGATAGGCACACCCCCCTGGATGGCCAACACGAACGGGCCCTTCTTGAACTCTTGGAGCTCCCCTGATGCGGATCGGGTGCCCTCGGCGAACAGCACCATTCGAAGGCCTTCGTCGTGAATCCTCTCACCTGCCTTCTCGAGTGATTCGATCGCGGACTCCCGATTCGCGCGGTCGACGGATATGTGACCGCAGGCCTGCCAGGCCTTTCCGAATATCGGAATTCTCGAGAGTTCGTGTTTGGCGATAAAGTGGGGTTCGATCGGCAACCATCCTGCCAGAGCCCAAACATCGAACCAAGACTCGTGGTTGGCGACGATGATCGCCGCACCGTCTCCCTCTAGGTACTCCTCTCCCTCAACACGAACGGTGACGTCGGCAAGCTTCAGAAGCCTCCTGGACCAGTCACGACCCGCTCGAGGGCACGCCCGGCAAAGCGCCTTCTTGGCACCAAAAATGGCGAGCACATACAGCTTGCACGCGTACCAAGCGGTGAGCACCACCCCGACAGAGAGAAGCCACGCCGACCTCAGCACGCTGGCTCTTCCCCGGCAAAATGATCGAATCCTCCAGCGGCCACACTCCCCCCACCCCTCGATTCCGAAGGCAGCACGTATGCGCCGGCACCTTCGATCACTCGGCCGACCCTGGTTAGCGGTGCTTGAAAGCGCTCGTCGAAGGCTTCGACGAGGGCTACCATCGCACCCGGCGGCGCTGCAATGCACAGCTCGTAGTCCTCACCTCCCGAGAGACCCAACGACAGGTCGTCGGCACCCAGATCCGGATGTAGCGGAACCAGGTCGGGCTCAATCTCGATGCGCACGCCCGAGGCGGCCGCCAAGTGCCCTGCGTCTCCTTCCAGCCCGTCGGACAGGTCGATCATTGCGTGCAAGTTCCCGTGCTCTGCCAACCAAAGGGCCTCCCTGACCCGCGCAACCGGGCGTGCAAAAGCCTCCCTCAGACCAGGCAACGGACGGTCCCCCGACCGCCAGGCACGAACGGCGGCGGCGCTACCGCCCAAACGGCCGGTTACCCAAAGCTCGTCGCCGTCGACGGCGCTGTTGCGAAGGATCGGGTCGCCCGTCTCACCCAGCACGGTGACATCGAGCAACAACGGTCCCGGCGACGCCGAGAGGTCTCCACCCACAAGCGGCACATCGAGCCCAGCAAGGGCGTCGCGTACTCCCCTCCCCACCTCCGCTAGGACCGTTTCGGCTTCGGTGTCGGCCACCGCAACCGAGAGAAGAACGGCTACGGGTCTCGCAGCCATAGCGGCAAGATCACTCGCGGCAGCCATGACGGCGCGAAAGCCTACCTCCTCGAAGGACACCCACGATCGACGGAAGTGCACGTCTTCAACCGAGAGGTCCGTGCTCACCACGAGTTGCCCCGCAAGGCTCCGGGAGAGCAACACGGCTGCGTCATCGCCCGGTCCCATCGAGACGGCCGGGCTGTGCACCGGGTTGTAACCCTCGGGCTCACCAACGAGCATCCGGATCAGATCGAATTCGGCGCCCGACCCCATAGGGGTGGTGCGGCCCTTTTCGGCCCCCCCCCGCGAGGCAGCCTCGGTCACCTCGCCGCATCCTGGTCGAAGAGTACGAAAGGCAAGTCGAGATCACTTCGACCCGGCCCTTGCTCGTCCATCACTCGAGGAAGCGTCTCGATAACATCGGACGGTGTAAGGCTCGCCCCTTTGCCCGCGCAGGCCGCTGCCCGCCCGGTAACATAGAGAGCCAAAGCACCGGCCACATCGGACGTGACCCCCTGTGCCAGGTACCCACCCGCAACCCCCGTAAGCACATCGCCCATCCCTCCCGCCGCAAGATCCGAACTTCCTGTTGCGTCCACCCAACAAGGGCCGCCACCGTGAGCCACGACCGACGGCAGACCCTTGAGAAGCACACTCGCTCCCGACTCCTCTGCAAGCGTTCGTGCCGCCGTTATCCGGTCAGCCGCAATGGCTTCTGCCGTCTGGCCCGACAAGTTGCCTATCTCACCGATGTGCGGAGTGATCAACACATCTCGTCCCTCGGACCATTGTTGCAGTGCGGGGCCCGACCCGGAAGCCGCCAGGTTGAGCGCGTCGGCATCCAAGACAGCCGGGATACCGGCGCTTGCGGCGAGGACCAATTCGAGGAGAGCGTTCGCCTGGGGTGCCTGGCCGAGGCCTGGCCCAGCCGCAACAGCGTTCGACGCGCCTGCAGCCTCTCTTACCGCGACAGGATCGTCTTCGGGGATGAACACGGCCTCTGGGATCGAGGTCTGTATGATCTCCCGGTTCTCGGCCGCAGACACAACACGAAGCAGCCCCACTCCGGCGCGGAGGGCCGCCCTTCCCGCCATCACGGCTGCACCCGCCATCCCCGACTCCCCCGCCACCAAAAGTAGAGCTCCCACCTGGTTCTTGTGAGCGTGCGGCTCCCTTTGGGGACGACGGGCTGAGACCCACGAGGGAGTCACCACCATAGCGCCAAACCCCTCCTCGTCCACCGGCGAAAATCCGATCTCTACGGCGACCAACCGCCCGCCGCTGGCTCGGCCGGGTTGGAGAAGGGTGCCCAGCTTCGGCCAACCAAGGGCTATCGTCACTTGAGCGACGACGGCCTCCGAGGGCACTTGGCCGGTGTCCGCATCCACGCCGGAGGGTGTGTCCAACGCGACAACGGGTTTACCCGCCCGGTTGACGCACTCAATCGCCAAAGCCTGCCGCGGGCGTGGCGGCCCCTTGATGCCGGTACCCAGGATCCCGTCTACGATCACGTCGGCATCGGCCAGAGCTACCTCCAGCTGCCGGGCGTCGGCGGACTCACTGTCCCAGCCATCACTCGCCCGCGTCACTTCCCACCCGTGGAAAAGCACCTCCGGGGACGGCCTTTCCGCAACGTACACGGCTGCGACAGAACGTCCCCAGGACTGTAGGGTCCGGAGCAGCACGAGGGCATCACCCCCGTTGTTCCCTGCCCCCACGACAGCGACTACGTGGCCGTCAGGGTAGAGGCGATCAACGACCTGGGCGGCGGAACGCCCTGCGCACTCCATCAACGCGGCTTGGGGGACACTCCCGTCGTCGATCACCCGGCGATCGAAGGCGGCCGCCTCGGTGCCTGTCGGGGCCCACACACTCAGTCCTCCAAAGGGTCGCACCGGGCTCTCGGTCATGAGATCTCGAGGCTCTGAAACTAGCAACGGGTTCGCTTGAGCGAGTTCAGTGTCGGTGAGTATGATCGGACGGCACGGCCGACCCACGCCGCACTCTCGTCTGGACAGAGAGGTTGGTACCTACTTGTAGCTTTGGCCGATGCTACGTCCCAGAGAGATCTCCCCATTGTCGATCCGGATGTTGAATCCACACTCAGGGTTGGAGCATACCCAGGCCTTGTAACGGATAGCGGCACCGTCACGTCCGTAATCTGAAAGCGGTAACAGGATCCCCGAATCGCATTTCTGGCAAAGAGGAAACCCAGAATCTTCCGCCATGTTCGACCCCCCGACAACGTTTTGAATTTGGCGAGCCTCCCGTAGAACTGCAGGCGTGCTCCACAACCTTGCTATTCACTCACGGCCGGAAGGCCGTTCTCTAAATCCCCGGACTCCAAGGATAGTTCTGCTCGAATGCTTCCTCGAAGTCGAAAACGTCGCGGAAATCCTCGGGACTGTCACCATCCTGCCTGATCAACACACCGCAATCGACCAAAGCGAAAACAATATCACCCAGATCTGCGGTGGTGTGGATACCCCAGTGCTGTAAAACGGCCCGAGCCATCGGACCAAAGCGTTCCAGCGCGAGCCCGCGCACACCTTCGGCCAACTCTGCACCGGAAATGTGCCTCGGCCCATCGAGTCCTTCCATCACCCGGTGGAGTGACGACAGCAAAAAGAGGTACGCTTTCCCGTGAAAGCGCGGGTGCTTCTCCTGGAGTTGGTCCAGGACCTCTTCTGCAAACTGGAGCTCAGTCATACTAGAAATGTTACACGCCCATCGTCCAGGCGCCAGTCAGGCCAGGGCCGCCAGTTCTTGATAGAGTGGGAAGGCCTGGCACATCTCGTCGATCTCCGCCCTCACGCCGGCGATCACGCCTTCATCGGTCGGCGCGGTCAGAACCGTCGCGGCCCAATCGGCAATCTGGCGCATATCCGCCTCGCGCAGACCCCGCGTCGTCACCGCTGAGGTGCCAATTCGGAGTCCCGAGGTCACGAACGGTGATCGTGTCTCTCCGGGCACGGTGTTCTTGTTGACGGTCATGCCCGCCGCCTCTAGAGCATTTTCCGCGTCCTTACCGGTGAGATCCTCGTGGCTCTTACGAAGATCAACGAGTAGCAGATGGTTGTCCGTCCCCCCGCTGACCAAGAAGAAGCCATGCTCAAGCAATCCGTCCGCGAGAGCGCGGGCGTTCGCAACGATCTGGCGCTGGTAGCTCCTGAACTCCGGCTGGAGTGCTTCCCTCATCGAGACCGCCTTCGCGGCGATGATGTGCATCAGGGGGCCCCCTTGGGTGCCGGGAAAGACCGACTTGTCGATGGCGGCGGCGTGCTCCTCTTTGCAGAGGATCAGACCGCCACGCGGTCCCCGGAGCGTCTTGTGCGTCGTCGTGGTCACCACATCTGAGTGAGGCACGGGACTTGGGTGCACATCAGCTGCCACCAGTCCCGCGATGTGGGCCATATCGACGAACATGAGCGCGTCCACCTCACGGGCGATCTCGCCGAAGGTCTGGAAGTCGATAATCCGAGGATAGGCGCTCGCGCCCGCCACGATCATCTTGGGACGAACCTCGAGGGCCTGTTCACGCAGGGCGTCATAGTCGATCCGCCCATCCGATTCCCGGACACCATACACCGCCACCTCGAAAAACCGGCCACTGAAATTCACCGGAGACCCGTGGGTCAAGTGACCCCCGTGACTGAGGTTCATTCCGAGAATCGTGTCGCCGGGCTCTAGGAAGGCGAAGTAGGTCGCCATGTTCGCCTGGGCGCCCGAGTGAGGCTGTACATTGGCGTGCTCAGCACCGAAGAGGTCTTTGGCACGATCGCGCGCGAGATTCTCCGCAACGTCCACATGCTCGCAGCCGCCGTAGTAGCGCTTACCCGGAAGTCCCTCGGCATACTTGTTGGCCATCACCGTACCCATCGCCTGCAGCACGGCTCGGGAGACGAAGTTCTCGCTGGCGATCAATTCGAGCTGAGCCGACTGACGCTCTGCCTCGGCGCGGATCGCCTCGAAGATCTGGGGGTCTGTACGTTTTAAGTGGTCCATGGCGGGCGAAGGTACCGACGCAGGATGATCCGGTCTAGATGTGGCTGCGTCGGAGTTCCCGAGCCTCGCTGATGCGCTGGCGAGCCACGCGGTCCGCGGCCTGGCTCGTCGGGATTTCCTCGCCCTGGGCGCGATTAAAAATTCGCAGCAGTGTGTCGTAAATGGCCCCCGCCTTTTTCTTGCCCTGCTCTGGGGTCCAGCCCTGCAGCTCCCCGTATACGCTACACAGCCCACCAGCGTTGATCACGTAGTCCGGCGCGTAGAGAATGCCCTGGTCGTGCAGGGCCTGGCCGTGTCTCGCCTCCGCCAATTGGTTGTTGGCCGCCCCGGCGATGATATCGACCTTGAGCTCTTGGAGTGAATCGTCGTTAATCACGGCGCCCAACGCGCATGGCGCGTAGATGTCTGCTTCCACGCGGCACACGTCTTCCGAACCCACCGTCGTCGCGCCAAAGTCGTTCACCACGCGCTGAACTCGACCCTCATCGATATCGGTCACCGTGAGCCGGGCACCATCGGCTGCCAGGTCCCTGCACAGGTAGTATCCGACATGACCGACGCCCTGGACGACGACATGCTTACCCTCGAGAGAATCGTCGCCGTAGCGAAATTGCGCACACGCCTTGATGCCCCTGTAAACACCGAAGGCGGTAATCGGAGATGGATCTCCCGAGCCCTCTTTGAGACCGGAAACCGACCCGGTCTCCATCCGCACATACTCCATATCGTCGACGGAGGTACCGACATCCTCGGCAGTGATATAGCGACCCTTTAGCGATTCGACCGCTCGGCCATGGGCCCGAAAAATCATCTCGCGCTCGATGGTACGGTTGTCTCCTATGATCACGGACTTTCCGCCCCCGAGGTTGAGGCCCGTGATGGCCGCTTTGTACGTCATGCCTCGAGCCAAGCGTAAGACGTCGGTTACGGCCTCCGCATCCGAGTCATAGTTCCAGAAGCGAGTACCGCCTAGGGCGGGGCCGAGCGTGGTGTCATGGATCGCGATTAGCCCTTTGTAGCCGATCGACGGCTCACTCCAGAATACCAACTGTTCGTGACCTTGCTTGGCCATCGCCTCGAATATTTCCATCACTCCCTCGACCTCGTCCTCAGGATGAGCGTGCTTTAGAGCCCGGTTACCGGACTCCTAAAGGTCTATACGAATCGTCAGTCGACCCTGGCCCCTTCAAGAATGTCGCGAGCTATTACGAGGCGCATGATCTCGCTGGTGCCTTCATAGATTTCGGTGCCCTTGGCGTCCCGCATCAGCCTCTCGACGGGATAGTCCCGCATGTAACCATGGCCGCCGAAGATCTGTACCGCTTCATCGGTAATCCACATGGCGCTCTCGCTCGCAGTCAGCTTGGCCATCGCCGCGAGGGCGGGGACCGCGGGTGCGTCCCCAAAGCCCTGTGCACCGGCCGCTTCCATGTGCGCAGCCGTGATGCGAGTGGCAAGGTCAGGCATCGTGCTCGTAGAAACCGCGCCCGGACTTCCGACCCAACCAGCCGGCGGCCACATACTTGCGAAGCAGCGGACACGGACGGTACCGGTCATCGCCGAGTTCGCGGTGAAGGACCTCCATGATGCTGAGGCAGGTGTCCAAGCCGATGAGGTCCGCGAGTGCCAGCGGGCCCATCGGATGGTTCATCCCGAGCTTCATCACCTGATCGATCGCCTCCACATCAGCCACCCCCTCCATGAGCGCAAACACGGCCTCGTTGATCATGGGCCCGAGGATCCGGTTTGACACGAAACCAGGGAAGTCGTTCACCTCGACGGGGGTCTTCCCCAACTCGGTAGAAAGAGCCACGACCGCCGCTGTCGTCTCGTCGCTGGTGGCCAACCCCCTGATGATCTCGATCAGCTTCATGACCGGCACGGGGTTCATGAAGTGCATTCCGATCACACGGTCGGCCCGCTCGGTCTGGGCCGCGATAGCCGTGATCGAGATCGATGACGTGTTGCTTGCCATGAGCGTTTCGGGTGCCGTCAGGTTATCGAGGCGTCCAAACAGGTCGTACTTGAGTTCGGCTCGCTCCGGAACAGCCTCCACGACCAGCTGCACGCCGTCGCACGCCTCTTCGAGCGAGGTGGTGGTGCGGATCCGGCCGAGCGTATCGTCCCGGTCCGCCGCCGTGATGACCTCCTTCTTCACCTGGCGATCCAGGTTCTTGCCGATCGTAAGCACGGCCTGGTCAAGCACCTCTTGGGACACGTCGGTCAGGCAAACCTCCTTACCTCGTTGCGCACAAACGTGGGCGATTCCATTGCCCATCGTACCCCCGCCGATCACCGTGATTTCCTCTATCGTCATGCCTAGGCCCTCTCGACCGAAAGCGCTACTGCGTTGCCGCCGCCGAGACAGAGCGACGCCATTCCAGTATCGACGTCCCGGTCCTCCATGGCGTTCAGAAGAGTCACCAGAACGCGGGCTCCCGACGCACCAATCGGGTGTCCTAGAGCCACAGCACCTCCATGGACATTTACGCGATCCGGATCGACATCCAGCGCCCTCATATCCGCCAGCGCCTGCACGGCGAACGCCTCATTCAGCTCATAAAGACCGTAGTCCCCGACGCCTGTTCCTTCCTTGGCCATCAGGTTCTGCACGGCGGTGATCGGAGCGAAGAACAGATCCTTGGGCTCCGTGCCGCTCGCAGCATAACTCGAGATCGTGGCTCGCACCGAGAGGGCGTGGGTTTCGGCGAACTCCAGCGAAGTAACAACCAGAGCCGCAGCACCGTCGTTGAGTCCCGGAGCATTTCCAGCGGTCACCACCAACTCCTCCAGTCCCCCTGGAGCATCCTTCGGGAACGCCGGGCGAAGTTTGCCTAAAGCCTCAAGGGACGAATCCCGCCGCGGCGACTCATCCGTGTCGACAACGGTCATCCCGCGCCGAGACTCGATGGAAACAGGAGCGATCTCTGCGTCGAACTTTCCCCCGTCCATCGCCGCCACGGCGAGCTGGTGGGACTGTAGAGAGAACTCGTCGGCGTCCTGACGTGTGATGCCTGCCTTGGACGCCGTGTACTCGGCATGACCTCCCATGTGGCAGTTGCCGAACGCACACCACAGCCCATCCACAAGGAGCCCGTCCTCGACGGTCTGATCGCCGAACTTCACGCCGGACCGTAGTCCCCGAACGTAGAACGGCACGTTCGACATGGACTCCATGCCTCCGGCCACCACGGCCTTGGCATCTCCGGCTCGAATAGCCTGAGCAGCCAGCATGACTGCTTTGAGTCCGGAGCCGCACACTTTGTTGATCGTCATGGCCGGAACCACCGCCGGAATGCCTGCACCGATGGCGGCCTGCCGGGCCGGGGCTTGGCCCTCGCCGGCGACGACCACGTTGCCCATGATGACTTCCTCGACGGCATTGACGTCGATCCCGGAGCGTTCTACGGCGGCCGCAATAGCCACCGCACCCAGCTGAGGAGCCGACATAGGCGCTAGTCCGCCCAGAAAGCGCCCGATGGGCGTGCGGGCGCCGTCGACGATAACCGGAATACGTGCTTTATCACTCATGAGAGATCACTTCTTTGTGAGTCCGATCCATCCGGACAACAGCCCGGACCATAGGTAAGTTACTGAGATTTCGCACGCCGCAAAGACGCCGCATCAGGTTCCATTCAGCGTGGCGGGCGTTCTTCTCCAGCCGCGTCGGGACTCGGGTCGAGCAGCGACAACTGCTGACCTTGTCGAGGCCGAGTGGTCGGACGGCGCTTCCGGAGGAACGCCTTGAGGGCCGTGAGATCGGTCACACCTTGGCTACCCACTTCGTCGATCAACCGTAACAGGACCCGAGCCGTTGCAAGCGCATCACCGTGGGCCCGGTGTCGGGGCGTTATCTCTATCCCATAGTGACGCGCCAGGACATCGAGGTTGCGTCTGCGCAAGCGAGGCAAGATGCGGCGAGCCATGCGCACCGTGCAGAGTCGCTCCACCTGCGGCACCTCCCCGATCGCGTCGGCCAGTTGCTGGCTGATGAACCCCCAGTCGAAACGGACATTGTGCGCGACGAAGATCCGGTCCTCTAGCCGCTCCAGGACATCTGGTGCGATCTGATCCCAGTAGGGGGCACCTGACACCATGCTGTTGGAGATTCCGGTGAGGACTTCGATACGAGGCGGAATCGTGCGGCCCGGATTCACCAGGGTATGGTATTCATCCGCGACCACGCCGTTCCGGACCTCGTAGATGGCCACCTCGGTGATGCGATGCCCCCCACGGTACGGCCCGCCCGTGGTCTCGACATCCACTACCGCATAGGTCAACTCGGCTAGGGGCGTGCCGGGCGCCGGCCCGCGGAGAGACCAAAGCCCCTCGGCGTCGACGTGGAAGCGGGTGTCGATCCCGAGAGGCGTAAAGACCGCGGCGGACGCCGCCCCGGGGTGCCCCGATAAACCCAGTACTTCTCGGGCCAGGTCGAGCGTGTGGGTGGAGCCCCGCTCGAGCACAGCAGCGGCGCGATGGATCAAGGCCCGGTCGGCCTTCACTCCTCCCCTTCTTCCCTACTCAACGCGAAGGAGAGTGCCTCCAACTCCATAACCATGTTCACGTCTTTCACCGTGACACCCTCGGGAACTCTCAGCGCGGTGGGGGCAAAATTTAGAATGCCGAGTACCCCGGCGCCGGTGACCCGATCCATGACCACGGGAACTGCCTCGACAGGTACAGCCAGGATGACGATCTCGATGTCGCGCTCTTCGACGATACTCTCGAATTCGGCGATGTCCATTACCGTCAGGTCGGCCCATCGCTCGCCGACCTTCGAGGGATCTACGTCGAGGATCGCGGCAATATCGTAGCCTCGCTCCTGGAAGCCGCCGTATTCGACGAGCGCCGATCCGATACGTCCCACGCCAACCAGAGCCACTTTCCATCGCCGGTCCAAACCCAGGATCTTCCGAATTCGAAGCCCCAACTCGACGACGTTGTATCCGAGGCCGCGTTTACCGAATGAGCCGAACAGGGATAGGTCCTTCCGGACCTGAGCAGCAGTGGTATCACTCTGCTTGGCGAGTTCTTCGCTCGACACCGTAGACTCACCACCACGCTCCATGTGCTCCAGTATCCTGAGATAGAGCGACAACCGGCGGACGGCGGACTCGGAAATCTTCTTCGATAAGGCCACGTGTAAACCCGTTTAAAACCCTTCCGCACCCTGGTTTGTGAAAAGCTTCACAATATTAGGCGAAGGAACACTTTAGCGTCAAATTTGGGCCTAGCTAGTCGTCGGTTCATATCAGTTTCGACAACGATACAAAGTCGTCCGGCTCGAGCGTCTCCGGCCGGCGGGTCAGGTCCCACCCCGTCACTTCGGCGACCCGGTCCACCGCTTCTCGCGAGAGGCCCAGATCGCCGTGCTCTCGCAGTGTCTTCTGGAGTTGTTTACGTCTCCACTGGAACGTCGCCCGAGTCAGGGTTCTGAGCGACGACTCCTCGTCCGACGTCAGAGGCGGCGGGACCGTCGGTGTGATACGCACCACGCTGGAATCGACGCGAGGCTGAGGACGAAATGCCGTCCTAGGCACCCGGAGGACGCTCTCGACGCTCGCTACGCTCCGTACTCCCACAGAAATAGCGCCGTACTCCGACGTGTCCGCCGGCGCGACCAGCCGGTCCGCCACCTCACGCTGGACCATCAGGACGATGTCCTTGGGGCGAGGGCGCTCCAGCAGCTTGAAGATGATCGGCGCCGTGATGTTGTAGGGGATGTTGCCGATGACCAGAAGGCTCGACGGATCGGCGGTCAATGAGCCGATGTCGGTCTTCAAGAAATCCTGATGCCGCACTGCGACCTCGGGACGATCGCCCCACTCCGCCACCAGTTTCGCTGCAAGCCGGTCGTCCAACTCCACAAGAATCAAGCGGCCGACGCGCCCCATGAGGTGTCGCGTGAGAGCACCGTGTCCGGGGCCGATTTCCAGAACGGCATCTGCCGGCGAGGGGTCCAAGACCTCGACGATCTTGCGCTGAAGGTTCTGGTCGACGAGGAAATTCTGGCCCAACGATTTCTTGGCGTGCATCACTTGAGAGATCCTAGGTCCGCAACACGATCGCCGTCCTGTCATCCGCAGGGATGTGCGGATTGGCGGCATCAGACAAGCCGAACAACGCATCCACGATCTGGGCCGCTGGAGCGCTCCGGTGCACCGTGACGCCATCGAGAACGGCAGCCTCGCCGCTCCCAGGTTCCTCGGTCGCCAACGGGTCGGAAAGGCCATCCGTGAACAGGAGTAGCAAGTCGCCCTGACACCACTTCGCACGACCCTGCTGATAGGACTCAGGTCCCGCAAAGCCTACCGGCGGGTCGGTCGCCATCAGACGCTCCGCTTCTCCGCTCTCACGGCACACGAACGCGTGAGGATGCCCCGCATTCGAATAAGCCAATTCGCCGGCTTTTGGATCGATGACGACGTAGCAGAGGCTCAGGAACATTTCTGTGGTCTCGAGTTCGTCTGCAAGAGCATCGTCCATATTGCGGAGTACCACGGACGGATCCGGAGACTCCAGTGCATAGATGCTCGCGGCGCTCATGGACAACGCCATGATCAGAGCCGCCGGGAATCCGTGAGTGGACACGTCGCCGATCATTACGCCGATCTTGCCGTCGGGCAGCTTGAACACATGGAAGAAATCGCCACCCACCTGCTCGGCGGACGCGACCCGCGCAGCGACATCGGCCCGATCGAAAGACTCGGGCGACTTGAGAAGCTTCATCTGGAGGTGATGCGCAAGCTCCATTTCGTGACTCATGCGCTCCTGCGCAAGGCTCTCCTGGATTAGACGGTTATTCTCGAGCGCGGCCCCGATCTGGCTCGCGATAGCCGACAGCAGCTTCTCGTCCCTAAGGGCAAAGGGATCGCCGCGCCTACGACCGAACAGGTTGATCACGCCGACGGTACGCGACTCTCCCGACGGAGGGCTGTAACGGATCGGCACGGAAATGTCGGTCGTAGCACCGACGTTTCCAACTCCGTCGGGATCACGGGTGCCCATACGAGACCGACCCTCTTCGAACACTTGGGATGTGACGGCGTCCGGATGTAGATCCGAGGAGGCCTCGGTGGCGGCATCCGGCCCCACAGCGGCGATCAGATACAAGACGTTTTGCCTGGGATCGTTCACCCAAAGGGATCCACGCGCAGCGCCCAGCACATCACAAACGTCCTGGAGGATCGCATACGCAGCGTCGTCCAGCTTGAGGGTCGAGCCCAGCGTCTCGCTGATGGAGTAGAGGAGATTGATCTCCTCGTAGCGCTCCGTGAGCTCATCGGTGAAGAAATGGATCTCCTGGAGAGTATCCAGCGTGCGCTTGAGGTTGCCCTGAAGCACCGATGCAAGCGGCTCGATCGATGCGTCCCCGGACGGGCGGATCTCGAGCTCGAGAGGTGGCCCATCCCTCGGCGAAATGGACCGAATCGCCGACCCCGGCGACGGAGCATGATCCTGGGAGTCCTCCGAGGGTTCGGAGGGATAAAGACGACGAGATCTAGCTCCGTCGTCGTCGACATTCCAAAGGTGCACATCAAGTCCGAGTTGCACACGAAACTCGTCCAGGGTTTGTGCTACCGGAACAGGAAGGACTGGGCTAGGCCCGCCTTCCGGGATCATGCCGAAGCCCCTCCAGCGAGGTCGGGGCTCCCCTCCTCCAACCGCAGAATGAGCGTCACGGAATTCCCTTCCTCATTGAATTGGACTTCGTCCATCAGTGATTTCATGAGGAAGATGCCGCGACCACCGGGCTTACTGAGGTTGCCGGGGAGCGTTGGGTCGGGCACCAGGGTGTGGTCGAATCCCGAGCCTTGGTCCGTCACACGCGCGGTGACCTGCTCCTCCCGAACCGTCACCTCGACCCGAACTCGCTTACCCGGATCTCGGTTGTTGCCGTACAACATGGCATTGGACAGAGCCTCACTAAGGCCGACTCGAAAATTGAGGTTCAGCTTGCGCGCATAGGCGCAACAACCCGAGCAATGCTCCATCACGTACTCAACGGCGTGCTCAATGGAGCGAATGTCGTTCGGCAGCTCGAGAATCAGTTCTTGATCCACTCGGTACCCTCGTAGAAGGGGCAGCTAGAGGTGCGGGAGCGTCCTACACAGTCCTGTCAGGGCCTCGTCGCGGCTGTCGGCAATCTTGAACAGCGTATCGAGCTTGGTGAGCTCGAACAGCGTGCGAAGATCTTCGTTGAGGCTGGCGAGCCTCAGTTCGCCGCCCTGCTCACGGATTTTCTTGGATAGAGAAACCAGCACGCCCAATCCGGAGGAGTCGATGTAGCCCGTGCTCGAGAAGTCGACCACGAACTTGCGTTCGCCACCCTCCAACTCGTCGAGCACCTTTTGCTTCAGTTCCTGGCGATTTCCGACGATGAGCTGACCCTCAACATCAATGACCGTCACATCGCCCGACTTACTCACCTGAAATGCCATTGTTCCTCCGTTTACGGTTTCGGTCCCTCGGCTACGCCCTGGGCTTCGAGCCCGGCTTCGCCGGGCGGGCGCGGCAGCGCGACAGAAGGGAACGGCAAAACGATACAGGAAAACGCCCCGGCGGGGCAATACTTCTGATGCCGGGGCGATCGGGAGACGCTTGGTCGCCGATCACTCATCCCGCGTAACCATAAGCGCGGTGATCCAAGAGACGGCGAAGATTTCGTCCGCAGAAGCTCCCCGGGATAGGTCCTTATACGGGCGCCGAAGTCCCTGAAGGATGGGCCCCAAGGCCTGCCCCCGCCCGGATGACGTCACGGGTCGGGTGCACAGCGCCGGTAACAACCCCGTCCGCGGTCCCATGGGCAACGAGCAAGCCCGCCAGTGTCAAAGGGTCCACGGCCATCTGTGTCACCCGACTCTGCGACACATCGCCTTCGGACAGCTCTACCAGCCGCTCCGCGAGAGTTTCGACGGTGTGTCGATCATCCGGATCGACGACGCCGACGACACTGGGATCGGCCTCTGCAGCTACACGAGATTCTCAAACGTCGGGCGGCACCCCGACAGCAACAACAGAGCAGATCTCCTCATCGAGTAACCGCGCGATGGCAGAGGCGGTGCGAGGATCCGAGACCTCTGGGAACGCGAGGGTGGCCCTACGGGCCCTCGCCCGAGTCGTGAGCGACTCGAGAAAACTCACTCGGACAGCAGTCGATCCAGGCGCTGGAGGACCGAGGGCGACACGAACGGCGACACGTCACCCCCTAGGCGAGCTACCTCACGTACCAGTGAGGCCGACAGGAACGCGTATTTCTGATCCGGAGTCAGGAAGACGGTTTCCACTCCCTTCCACAGTTCCCGATTCATCTGGGCCATTTGGAACTCGTACTCGAAGTCGGAAACAGCTCTTAGACCTCTGATCACGAATTGGGCGTCCATCTCCTGAGCGAGTTTCACCAGGAGACCCTCGAACGAGAGGCACGTCACCCGATCCTCGTCCTGGAATACCTCCTGGATCATCTCGAGGCGCTCCTCGACGCTGAACAGACTGCCTTTCGCCTGCGTCGGCGTGTAAGCGACCGCGACGACCACCTGGTCCGCCAAACGCAACGAACGACGAGCTATGTCCTCGTGGCCCTTGGTCAAAGGGTCGAAGGATCCTGGGTAGATGGCTACAACCGGCCGAGCGCGGGTCATGGCTTCGCCTCGAGAATTGAGAGGATTGTGTCTCCGTAGCGTCTTTGTCGGAGCCCTTCGAGATCTGAAATCGGATCGGTGGTACGATGCTCTACCCAGAGCTGAGATGCAAACGGCCTCGCTACGAACGTCTCCAACAACCGGAGAGCCAGTCCAAGGCCATAAGGAGGATCGGCGAACGCGATGTCGAACGTCACACCCTCCAGCCGGTCAACAAAGGCCATCGCATCCGAGGTCGTCACCTTCGTTTGCGACCCCGCTTCCAGCAGTTCGATATTCGCCCGAAGCGTGGTCAGTGCCCCCCTTGATCGTTCTACGAACACGGCACTCTCGGCGCCCCGGCTCAAGGCTTCCAGACCGAGCGCTCCCGAGCCGGCGAATAGGTCCAAAACTGTAGCCCCTTCCAGTGCCTGGCCCACAGCAGCCATCCACGACTCACGAACCCGATCGGTGGTCGGCCGAGTCCCCTTCCCGCGCAGGGGCTTCAACCGGCGCCCTTTCCAGCGACCTGCGATGATCCTCATCGCTGCGCCAGCCCTCTCAGGTCTTCGTTGTTGTCGCTGCGCCGTAAGTCGAGGAGGTGCGCCTCGACCTGACGGCGTCCGCGGAACTCGTTGATCTTGAGTTTGAAGACGAGATCCACGGGTCCGGCGCCCAATGCCTCTGGTGAAATACGGTGAACCAGTCCGAAGCCGATGGCCTCCATCGAGTGACCGCTCTGCCGGAGCCGCAGCTTTAGATGCCCAGTTCCGACCTCTCGCGCCGGGCTCTCCAGATCCACGCCCCGAGCGAGGAAGATCGGCGTCGGATTTCCAATCCCGAAGGGCCCGAAGTACGTAAGCAGGTGGGTGAACCGCTCGGTCGCCTGACCTAGCTGGATCTCCAGGTGAGGCTTGATGGTCGGGCGAGGCGGGTGACCGCCCAACCGCTCCCGAGCCTCGGCGTTGAAGGCCTCTCGAAACGCTTGAAGCTGCTCCGCCGCGACATCCATACCGGCGGCCGCCCGATGTCCTCCATACCGGCCCAGATGCTCACGACACGCGTGAACGGCCCCGTAAAGGTCGAACCCCTGGATCGACCGGGCGCTCCCCCGTCCCTGTCCGTCCTGAAGCGCCACCAGAACGATCGGCCGGTGAATACGCTCGACGATGCGGGAGGCCACAATGCCGATCACCCCTGGGTGCCACCCTTCTCCGGCCAGAACCACACCGAAGTCGCGGTCGGGCCGGTAGCTGGACCGGAGCGCATTGAGCGCCTCTTCGAGCGTCCTCGCCTCCTCTTCCCGTCTGTCGGTGTTGTTCGTCTCGAGCCGCAGGGCGAGATCCTCTGCAACTTCCTCATCTTCGGTCAGCAGCAACTCGAGCGCGGACATCGCCTCGGCCATGCGACCCGCGGCGTTGATGCGAGGAGCGAGCCTGAAGGCCACTTGCCCGGCCTCGGGTATTGCGCTGTCGAGCCCTGCTTGTTTCATCAGCGCGCGTAAACCCTGGAGCTCAGTACGCGCCAGTGCTTTCAATCCGTAGCGGACCAGGGTGCGGTTTTCCTGATCAAGGGGCACCACGTCGGCGATCGTAGCCAAGGCAACCAGATCGAGGAGACGGTGCAGCTCTTCATGGGGGATTCCGCGCTCATCGGCCATGAGTTCACAGATCCGATAGGCTACGCCGGTGCCGCACAGTCCCTTGTTCGGATATGCGCAATCCGCTCGGTTCGGATCGACCACCGCTAGGGCGGGGGGAAGCGTGTCCCCTGGCACGTGATGGTCGGTGACGATCACGTCGATGCCGGCCGCCGTGGCCTCAACGACTGCGGCATGAGAACGGATTCCCGAATCCACCGTAACGATGAGAGTCGCTCCAGCCTCGCGCGCCGCGTCGATGCCGGCTGGCCCAAGGTCGTATCCGTCTCGTATCCGATTCGGGACGAAGGGTACGACATCTCCGCCCAACCGGCGGATCCACCGGGTCAAGAGCGCTGCGCCCGATACGCCGTCGACATCGTAGTCGCCGTGAACCAGAACGGTTTCGGCCCCGTCGATCGCAGCGAGAACCCTCGCGACGGCCTTCTTGCTGTCGGAGAGTAGTGAGGCCGGATGGAGGCTGGACAAGAGGGGACGCAGGTAACCCTTGGCTTCCTCGGGGTCCGTCAAACCTCTTTGGACGAGGAGCGCGCAAAGCGGCTCGGGCAACGACAGCGCATCGGCCAGGAGCCGAACGGGCTTCTCCGGGGCCGGGGCCGGCTCTTCCCACAATGGGACGAGCGCCGGCAGCACCGTTTCGGGGGGCGCGGGGGTTCCGTTCAAGTCAGGAATGCCGCGAAAGGAGTCGCCTAGACCTCCCCGGCTCCCTCCTTGGGCTCTTCGTCTTCCGGGGTAACGGCGGAATCGTCTGACTCCTCATCGTTCGTTTCTTCCGCGCTGGCGGTAGGCTCATCCTCGGTGTCAGCGTCAACCGTCGCTTCTTCGGTCGACTCAGCTTCTTCGACCCCAGCCTCGGCTTCCTTGGCGACCGCCGCTGCCATCTCCCCAGCGACACCCGCTAGTAACTCGGCGACGTCGTCGGCAACCGCCGCCTCGAGCGCGACAACATCCTCAAGAGGATCAGCCGCAGGAGCGACCTCTGCCGATGCACCCTCGTCGATCTCATCGCCGCCAAGCTCGGCCTCGGCGGCTGCCTCGGCCTCATCCTTGGCGGCCGTTTCCGCTCTTTCGACATCCCTGGCTTCTTCAGAGACTCTCAGAGTTTCCTCGATCCGGGCAGTCTCCTCCTCAGCCTTGGCGATCCCCTCTTCGGACTCCGGTGACAGAATCACCCCGCATTCCTCGCAGCGGATCATTCCCGTAGAATGCCTGATCTGATTCTGGATCTGAAGCGGGATCACGCTGAAGCAATTGCCACAGGCGCCATCGCTCGTGAGCTCGGACACGGCTACCTCCCGGGAGCCGGCCATGATGCTCTCATAGACTCTGCGTTCTGCGGCGTCGATCCCGGAGGCGAACGTGTCCCTCTTGGACAGTAGTTCCTCGAGCCGCGCTTCGGCGGTCTCCTTTTCCTCGGTGAGTTCAGCACGCTTGGGCTCAACCTTGGCCAACGCTTCCTGGTAGGCCTCCTCATGCTCTTCCCGTCGCTCTTCCATGCGCCGGATCTGATCGAGCAGGCTCATCGCCTCCTGTTCATCGTTTTCCAGGGCCCGCTTCACCATCTCGAGTTCAGCGTGTACGGCCGCCTCCTCCCTCACGTTGCGGACCGAGTTCATTCTTTCCTGGAGCTTGGCCGACCTCACCCGACGCTCCTCGATCGACAGTTCGACTCGGTTTTCTTCGAGGGAGACCTCCTGGAGGCGCGCCTTCAGGGCCTTCACCTCTTTCTCGAGGTGTACGATGGGCTCGCCGACTTCTTCGAGTTTCTCGTCGAACGTCCCAACAATGGACTCGATGGAGGCGATCTCCTGGTCCATCTGTTGGAGCTCTTTGAGCGTAGAATGCGTCTGAGGTGTCATGTGTGCTCTTGAATTAGATGTCTAGCCGTTTAGCGAATCTAACGGTTGTCTTTCAGGGTCCGACGAGCCGCCGCAGACCAGTCCAACCCGAGCTCACGACGCTCTTCTCCAAGACGTGCTTTCTCGGTGAGGAGCTCGGTTCGTCGATTCGCGTCTGACGTATTCTGTATAAGCCGATCCACTTCGTCGAGCCTTTGCTGCAATGCGGTGCTCTGGATCTTGCTCAACGACTCTTCGAAAACCCGGTGTGCCTGTCGGAGTTCCTTAGGATCTGCAAGCAATTCATCGAGGGTTTCAGTGGCGCCGGAAGAGAGCCCCGAGGGAGCGTGGGTAAGGGCCGGATCGGCTAGAAGCGCCTCGAACGCGCCACGATAGCCGAGGTTGAGAAAGTCGTCCGGACCGAGGTGTTCCCCCACCCTCTCGATCCAGTCCCGGTCCTTGGTCATGAGCAGCAGGAGCTCCCGTTCGGCGCCCATCGGCGGGATCGACGGTGTGACGACTCGGCGTTGCGCGGCGCGCCGCGGAGTCGGTGCCTGCCTCAGGGT